>LNAP01000129.1_pt1 | contig 76740 bp, 86 predicted proteins | sample 602601 | NCBI WGS metagenome assembly LNAP01 (sample SAMN02440304, study PRJNA202911) | soil metagenome | biome: Subtropical and temperate rainforests or woodlands; isolation source: soil samples (1 kg each in a 20% v/v slurry with milli Q water) were... ...
ACCATCGACAGCGTGCCTGCGGCGGCCACGGCGCGCTGGCCAGCGTTGAGCCCCCCCATGGCGGCCTCGGCTTCGCGAACCTTCGCCACCAGCGGTTCGTACACGTCCCGCGGCAGGCCGGCCGCCTCTGCCTTGTACTGCGCGACTTCGGCCCGCGACCGCCCCAGCGTGTTGGCCAGGCGCTCCAGCGACTGCCTGGCGCGCTGCTGCGAGGCGGTCAGCTTCTGCGCCGCCCCCTCGGCCGTGGTGCCGATACCCTGGAGGCTCCCGGATGCCTTCACGGCGGCGGCCGCGGCAACGGTGGCCATGTTGTTGACCTCGCGGCCAACCTCCTGCACTGCCGATTTGACGCCGCTGTTGTCGGCACCGAACTCCAGTGTGGCTTTGCCTACAACGTCCGTCATATCAATCCTTGTGCATTTCTTCCAGGGCGGCGCTTTCCATCACGCGCACCGCATCCCAGATCTCAGGCCACTGCCCCCGTTTGATGCCCATGAAGCGCATCACGGTGGGCAGCGTTCCGTAGTCCAGCCCCGTGGCGCCGCCGGCACCGACCCGCCATTGCGTATCCATGGCGCAGAAGACGCTGAACGGCAGCTGGTTCTCGGGCAACAGCACCACCAGGGGCGGCGCCACGTCTGCCTGGGTCAACCCCAACCACTCGTAGTCCTCCGCTGGCGGCGCACGCCAATAACGCCGCCGGGCCGCGGCGATCAGTTTCCCCGGCGGACCTCCGTCAGTTCCGACAGGTACTTGTCGATGATGGCCTCGACGGCAGGGCGGTGGTAGTTGCTGATCAGCAGCGCCAGCGCTTCGGGCGAGAAGCCCGTGTTTACGCCTTCCCAGCCCGCGACGATGACGCCGAGCCATTCGGCGTCCGACTGCGCATCCTTGCCGCTGGCCAGCCATGCGTTGAGGTCTTCCTTCGTCTTGTGGCGGAAGGTCAGGCGCAGCTTGGCCGGCTCGGCGCCGGGGCGCGGAATGTCGACGGTGGCGGCAAAGGTCGCTGGCGGGGTAAGGGAAAACAGCTGCTCTTCGTTGTGTTTGGGCATGGTTGGTCCTTACGCGGCGTAGCGGGTCGGGGCGCCAGTCAGCGACAGCGTCACCTGCTGCGTCATGGCTTCGTTCTTGGTGGTGGTGGGCATTTCGCTGAACGTCACGTAGGCCCGGAAATAGATCGTGGAACCGGACGGCAGGCGGAAACGGATCACGCGCGGAAGGCGGTCATCGTTCGCGGCCTTCAGCACTTGGTACTGCGGCAGCGTGTCGTCGTCGGCGATGGTGAGGTTGATCGAACGCGCGCTGCGCGTGGTCGGAATCTGCCGTTCGTCGCCGGTGTCTTCCAGGAACGAAAAGCTGTAGAACTGCTGTTCGCCGCCCTGGCTTGCCGATTCCATGACCTGCGAAATCTGCATCCAGTCGATGACGCGACGAACCGACCCGAGGCCGCCCCCTGCCGGGTAGCGGTTCAAGTCCGTCGTATCGATGCCTTCCAGCGACAGCTGGTCCGCAGTGACGGCGTCGGCGCGCGCCACACGGCCATCGAGCGCCGTCCAGGCCGAGGCCATTTCCACCACGTCGCCATCGGAGGCACCGTGTGCTGCCGCCGTCACCACGGCAGGGGCGGCATTAGAAACGGCCGTGGTAGCCGCCACAGCCGCATAGGTCTTGGCGATCGAGAAGATTGCGCCATTGGGAAGTTTCACGCCCATTTGGGCCTCCTGAAAATGAAAAAGCCGCCCGGAGGCGGCTGTGTTGAAAGCCCAAGGCGGGCTAGTCTTTGAACCAGATGGAAAAAGTCTGTTTGCGTGCGTAGAGGCCCGTATCGGGCTCGTGATCGGAAATTGCCCCGCCCTCAGTCAAGCCGAGGAGGCGCGGATCCAAGCGAATGACGTCCTCCGCTCGCCGGATGATCCTGGCCGCCTCCGTGTCCAGCTTTGCCCAGACATCGACCTGCAACGTGCCGTTGCGCTTGTCTGGAACGCCCTCTAGGAAATTCAGCGGCTTCCCGCCTATCCAGTGGTACGTGATTCGAGGCGACCTGGCCTCGGGTGGCGCAACTCCTGGATATACCTCGTCATTCACGAGCGGCCCCAGCACCGCGAAAATGTCTTCTTCAACCATGGGAATGCTCCGCGATGATTTCCGCCGTCAGTTCGCGCGCCCGATTGCGAGAGGCGTCCAGCGCTCTTTCGTAGAAATTAAAGGCTGGCCGGATAAAGGGCTTGGGCCCGTGCCGGCTGTTGCCATACTCCATCCAGTGGCCGTGAGGGGCCTTGGTATGGTTCCAGCTGATTTGGTAAACCTTCAGGTCATCGGATGAGCGATCTTCAGAGAACACCCGGTAGATGGCCGCCCTCAGCTGCCCCGGCTTTATTCCCTTCTTTTCCGGTCCCACGTACAGCGGTGCCAGTTCACGGGCCCGCTCGTAGAACACCAGCGCCCCCGCATGGGCCGCCGGTCGGACGACGCGCTGCTCCAGCGATTCGGCCAGCGCCATCAAGCTGGCCTCTAGATCGCCCGTCATCGTGGTGGAAATTTTCATGCCGACTCCCCCGGGATGGACTGACACACCAGGTCCACGTATTCGCGCCGTGCGTGATCTGGTAGAACCGCCTTGATGTCGAAAAGTGCGCCATCGTGGGCCAGCCGCATCGCCGCGGTCAGGTCGCGCCGGTACCGCACGCGATAGCTCGCCTTCACAAGCGAAACATCGCTTTCCGCTTTGATCGTCCCGAGCCCCGTAAGCTTCGCCACATTCGCCCAGGCGCGAGCGTGCTCCACCCATTCATCAACGACCTGCCCGCCCGGGGACCGCAACTTGTCGCGCCGAAAGATGACGATGCGGCAATTCAAGCTTCCTGCTTGGAGCATGGCACCTCCCTTAGAACTGCTTGCGATACCAGAGGAGCCTTTCGACCCCGAGTTGCACCTGGTTCGAGACCGCACCGACCACAACCCCTTCGCGGTTGGAGTACCAGTGCCCGACCAGCAGCAGCACCGCCTGTTCTACGTCGGTCGTCATTGCCATTTCGCCAGGCCCGTTAGGCTCGCCCGTAACGATCTTGCGATCGCAGTGCTGCTCGACGTGCGCGATGGCGCCATCGATATAGCCCTGAATCAGCACGTCGTCATCAAGAAAGTTCGGATCCAGGCGAAGGTGGGCCCTCACCCGGCCCACGTCCATTACTGCGCCCCCGTGCCATCCAGCAGCGCCGCCAATTGCTCCTTGGTGGCACCCTCAGGGATGGCTACGTTCTTCTCCGCCAGCGCCTTCTTCAGCTGGGCCGGCGTCATACCGTCCGACGCCCGCGGCGGCGCTTTGCCACCCTGCACTTCTTCGGCCAGGCGGTTGCCGATCAGCGCATGGCCATACTCCGGGTCCACGTTGTCGAAGGTATCGCCGGCACGAACGCGCCCGTTGCCCTTACCCAGCTTCGCAGCGTCGCCGCGAAAGCCCCACAGTGCTTTGATTTTCATGTTCTCTCCAGGTATGGCGGGGGGGGGGGTGCAGATTGCGCACCCCGCCGCCGAACGTCGCCTAGACCGCGAAGCGGCCCTTCACGAAGGCGTAGTTGCGGCGCACCGCCAAGCCCAGACGTTCTTCCACCAGCAGCGCGCGCTGGTTCTTGATGAAGTCGTCATTGATCATGCCGACCTTGAACAGGAAGGACATGCGGTCGTAGATGGTCGCGCCGCGCTGGAAGTTGCCGACCAGGAATTCGCCACCGGTGTCCGTCCCATTGCCTTCGTCCATGCTGTCGGACGTGATGACCGGCCGGCCCCACAGGATCGGAGTGACGAAGCCCTGCAGGTTGGCGAAGAGGTAGCGGTTCTGCGCGTCTTTCTGCAGTTCGATGTCCATCCAGTCCAGTTCGGTCATCACCGTCGCGTCGGCCGCCAGTTTGGCCTGCTTGCGGACCTGGTAGATGGCACGGCGCACCGTATCGATCGAGGTATCGCCGGCCTTGGAAAGCGCCGGCGTGAACGTGGTGGCCTGGGTCATGATGCCCGGCAGGTTGTTGCCCGTGCCGTCGCCCTTGAGGATCTGTTCTTCCTCTTCCAGCTTCAGGTCATAGCGCAGCAACTGCTGCAAGTAGCCGAACAACTGCGGCACATCGTCCAGCGCTTCGTCGGAAACCGGGATCCAGACAGCGATCTTCTTGACCAGGTCCGTCTTCTGTTCGAAGGTGACATTGCTTTGCGGCTTGGCGGCGCCTTCGGCCACCGGCGCCGCACCGCGGGTGTGGAGCAGTTCCTTGAAGTAGGTGTAGCTCTGGCCCGTCACCGGCACCGAGGGAATCAGGTCGCGGATGCGCAGTTCCTGGCGCGGATTGGCCTGGATGGTCGGATCGAACTGGGGAACGACCAGGCCGGCGCTGGTGACCTTGGTTTCCTGCATGGCGGCCATGTCGCCCTTGGCGATCTCGATTTCAGCGACGGATTTTCCGTTATCGCGCAGCGCCTTGTATTCGCCGTGGTCCTTCACGAAGTCGATGAAGCCCTTCTTCTCCTGCTGGCGGCCGCGCAACTGCACGCCCTTTTCTTCCATTTCCAGAACCTTGTCGACGAGCTTTTGCAGTTCGCCCTTCTGGTTCTCGATGGCGGCCTTCATTTCGGTCGTGACGCTTTCGCCCTTCTGGATGGCTTCCGACGCCTTGTCGTACTTCTGCTGCAGGCCGGCAAAGCCGTCCTTCAGTTGCTTTTCCAGCGAATCACGCAGTTCTTTCACATCGGTCATTTCGACGCTCCAAATATGTCTTGAAAGGATTGAGAGAGGTGCTTCAGCTCGTCCACGATCGCCGTGTCCGCCGGCGCGCCGTCACGGCGGATGGCGGGAAAGCCGAGTGAGGCAACAGCAGCCGCCTCTTTTTGAGAAAGGCCCATGCGATCACGCAGGGCGGATTCAAACAGCCGGATGTCCGACTTCACGCTGGTTATCTGTGCCTCCGGATTCATGCCGAAGGGCACGAGGGAGGCTTCCCACAGTTCCGCTTCCTTGATCACCCGGACGGTGCGGCCGGAGCGCTCTTCGTAGGCGGAAGTGATGGTGTTGAAGCCGATCGACATGGAGTCGAGCGGGCCACCGTCGCGCATCAGTTCGTAGGCGTCCTTGGCGTAGCTGACGTTGAGATTCATGCGGCCTTTCAGGTGAAGGCCATGCGAGTCTTGCGTGTACGCTGCCGTGCCGACGAGCTTGCGCAGGTCATGAAAAAGGGCCAGCTTGAGCTGGCCCGATCGGGTGGTCTTCACTTTCACGAAGGCCCCGGGGAGGATGATGTCGTCGCCCAGGTCCACGTTGTTAAAGACGGAGGCGTATCCCTCGAAGTTGCCTTGGTCATCCACCGCCTTGACTTCAAACGGGCATTCAACTTTGCTGAGCATTTGTACTCATCTCCCACCGGGTAACCCGGTCGTATTCATCGCCAACAAGAGGCTCCATGTTCTCTTTGCGCCGGACCTCGTTGACAGACATCCAGCCCGAGCCGTTGGAGCCGCCCAAAGCCGCCTGGTAATACTGCGCACGCGCCGAGCTATCAGCGCGCAGCAGTCCTTCCACCACGAACTCCAGGAAAAGGCCCAGCTTCGAAAGCAATTTGTCGTTGATCTCGTCTTCGATGGCATCGATGTATGGCTTCAAGCCGAACGTGACGAAGGCGCTTTTCTGCTGCTCAAGATTCGACCCCATGATCGAGGTCTTGCTTGCGCGGTTGGCCAGCCACAAAGGCACGCCCCAGATGCCCGCCAGCGCCTCTTCCTGGAACTGTTGCGATTCGATGAACTGCGAGTCCTTCTGGCTTAGGCCCGCCGGCACAATCTTCGGATTGCCCTGCAAGATCGCCACCTTGCCGATGTCTGCCGCGTCCCCCTGGCGCACGTCAGGGAATTTCGCCAGCACCTGTTCTTGCTGTTCCTTGGTAAGAAACTGCTCGTAGATGACGTATCCACCAGTGAAGCCGCCCTTGCGCATGAAGCGAGCTGACCAACTCTGCCCGGCCTTCGCCAAGCCCATGGACTCGGCCTGAAACTCCACGGGAGAAAGGCCACAGATTCCGTCCGCGCTGAACAGCTTGAAATGCAGCATGTTTTCCGGAGCTACCGGGAATCGCTGACCGTTGAGCGTGACCCAATACAGAAGGTCAAGCGTCTCGGTGTCGATCTCCACCGCGTCCCATGGAAGCGGTGTCAACCCGATCCAGTCGCCCTGCCCGTTCCGCTCTATGAGGTTGTAGGAATTTCCCACTAGCCCCATGTTCACGACAGCGGTCTTCAAGAACGTCAGGCGCGTCATGCGAGGATTGGGCTTGCGTAACAGCCGCAAGACGCGGCGTTCCAGCGCGCTACCCCCTTTTGCCTTCTGCCCCGTCTGTTCGACGTACAGCGGCGCGGGCAGGCCACCCACCGACTCGCTGAGAATCTTGATGCACGTCCAGATGATGGGAACAGTCACCGCCTTCTTGGGCGTGATGCGCTCGCCGGACTGCGTCTGCTTACCGCCGACGGCCATATCCACTTCAACGAAATCACCCGTCTTCGGGTCGTTGTAGCCGAACATGCGCCAGGTGAGCGGGTTGTACCAACGCGTTTTAGCCATTAGCCGATCAGCCCAAAAAATCCATTTTCAAGGTAGTCATCCAGAGAGGTCGACTCCTCCACCACAGCATTTGCGGCGCCGATGGCCATCGCCAAAGCGACCGCAGCGTCGATCTTGTTGACCGACCGCAGCTTGGATAACCAGTGATTGCCCCATTTGTCCTCTTCCGCGACGGCGGACATCATTGCGGACACGAGAACAGGGCTTCTGCGTAGCCGGATGCGCCCTTCTAGCAGGGCTTCCTCCAGCATTCGGACAGAGCCAGGCATCCACATGCCCTCGGGCAACGGCGTCCCACTTCGCTCGGCCGCCTTGACCGCATCCTCCAGCGGCTTACCTTTTTTCAGACCGCCCTGCGGATGCTCCGCGAAGGTCACCGATAGCCCAAGCGCCTCCACGTCCTCCTCGAATTTCTTGAAGGCGTAGCGGTCGTAGGCGGCCAGCACAATGCTGAACTGACGGTCATATTCCGCGATGGTCTGCGCCACGTGCCGATAGCTGATCGTCTGACCTTGCGGGGCATGCAAATGCCCCTGCCTGATCCAGACGCTATAGGGCAGCTTGTCGCGCAGTTCGCGCGCGGCCACGGTGTCGCCGGGTGTCCAAGCTTCGACCCAGGCGTCATAGGTTGGCTTGCTGACGATCCGCATTTCGCCATCTACCGTGACTTCCATATCGACGGTGCCGGTTTTAACGACGGCGCCCAATGCGGTGATGTCGCGGTTTTGTGACAGATCCAGGCCGAGGTAAACGCGCGCCTCGTGATGCTCAGCAGGATCGAAATCACAGAGCGCCGGTTCCAGCGTCTCGCGGGTCATCCATGCTGTCTCGGCATCCGTCCATACGCAGAAGTGCAGCCGCTGGATGCCGTTCAGCGCCCCCGGCAGCGCCTTCGCTTGGGCAACCACATCGGTCAAGTACTGCTCCGTGATCGTCACACCCAAAAGTGGGTTTGCTTTGATCCAGCAGCTAGGGTCATTCAGCGGGTCATCGCCCTTGTCCAGCGCGCAGACGTAGCTGAATGTCCGATCATCAATCACGCCGCCCACGAAACTCGGATCGTTGACTGCTTCAGTATGGCCGGCGGCCACCTTCACCGCGTGTTCATGCTCTTCCCAGCAGACCGACGTGCGGTCACTGCCCGAGTTCGTGATCATGAACAGCAGAGGTGCGCGGCGGAACTTGAAGCCGCGCTCCAGCATTTCAATGATCTTCCGGTCGGGCAGCTCGTGGACCTCATCGACCAGCACGAAGTATGGCCGCGGGCCCGAGCCGGTCTTGCCAGTGTCACGCGACACGGGGCGGAAGAAACTCCCGCTCGCGTGGTGCGCCATGTTGAATTCGCGCCCCTCTCCGCCCGCGAAGGCAATACGCTTGGCCAGCGCGGGCGACTGCTTCACCATCTTCACGGCGTCGGCAAACAGAATGCCGGCCTGATCCTTCTTGGCCGCGGCGGAATAGATCTGCGCGCCTGCCTCGTCGTCGGCGGTCATTCCAAGCAGGCCCAGGCCTCCTGCGAGCGGGCTCTTTCCGTTGCCCTTGCCCTGCTCGACGTACGCCCGACGAAAGCGCCGCGTCCCGTCCTCTTGCTTCCAGCCAAAGAGCGACCCGACGATAAAGGCCTGGGACGGCTGCAGCTCGAACTTGCGGCCGTCAAACTGCCCCTCCGACAACCGCAACACGTTTTCAAAGAACCCGAAGGCGTACTCCGCCGCCGCCAGGTCGAAGTACAGCCCGCGCTCGTGGCCCTTCTCCAGATCCAGCAAATGCCGCCGGCATGCGTTGCGAACGTGTGGACCAGCCACAATTTCACCTGCCACCACCGCGTCCGCGTAGGCGCGTGTGCGGTCAACCGCGCTTGAAGAATTTTTCGTCCGGGTCGTCTTCTCCGCCATCGTCATGCGCTACCTTGGATTCATCAACTGGGGTGGCGCCCAGCTTCGAGAGAATCGAACTCAGGGCTTGCGTAGCCGACACGCCGAAATCAGCGTCGGGGTCATCCATGCGGGCCACCCATATGCACGCCAGACGCAAAAGCACGCGGTGCGACGAGTTCAACCAGGACATTTCGCTGGCGAACTCTTTCCACGCCTTTTTCTGCGCGGCAGTCATCTGCTTGTATGGAAGGCCCAGCGGGCGAGTGCCTTTCGGCCTTGTTCGTCCGGCGTGCCGCCCAGGATTTTTCAGGGCGGCGCCAGACGCATCCGCCTTTTGGACGGGAAGTCGGGGACGTGCCATTTTTTCGGTGTTTTGGAGGTGAAGGCCGGCCGTTTTGGGTCGTCCGGCGAATTGTGGATGCGCGTGTTTACGGGAACCGTCGGTCTAGGCCAACGCCAACCCTATGTTTTTGCCCCCCCCGGGGGTGCGTAGCGAGCCCATGCGGCGCGCGGCGGATGGGGAATCGCCTTCCCCTCGGCGCTCAGATTACGGCGCCCGTGGGGCCCCTGCTGCCGGCATCCGTGCCTGCAATGGCCGACCGTCTGAGCACTTGGATCTTGAGACCGCCGTCAAGGACCACCGCCTTCCGTCCTGGCTGCTCCAGCACGCGTGACAGCGATGCCCTTATGCTCTCCCGCGCAGCCTGGGTGAGATGCGCTTCGCAGGTGACAACCAGCACGTCGTCCTGTCCCAGGTCAAACTCGGCAACAGGGTTGCCCTCTCGCTGATCTTGCATCGTCGCTCCTAAGCTACAGGCCAGCCGCTTTCGTCGCATCCCCGTATCTGCTTCGCTCCGCGCTCAAGCCTGGCCTGGTCGGAGTTGTGGCAGTCAGCGCAAAGGCTGTTGAACGGCCCTTCCCAGAACTGCTGTTCCGTCTCGCCCGCCGGGTGGCCGTTGGCGTGGTTGCATACGCTAGCCAGGACCACCAAGCCGCGCCGCTCGCAGAACAGACATAGTGGCTCGCGGTCCAGTTGCGCCTTGCGGGTCCGCTGCCAGCGCGCCGTGCCGTACAGGTGAGCGAACGCACTACCGCCTCGCTGCCTGATCCGTCCTGTTTTCCCGTACATCTGGAGCGCTCCTACTTCGTCTCACTGGGGCGCAGCTGTGCCGCCTCAGCGTCCATCCGCTGATACTTGGCACGTAGATGCTCATACAGCGCCCGCGCCACACGCTCCGGCATGTTCGCGGTATCGACGGTTAGCTGGGCGTCATCAAGGGTGATGACCCCACTGAGCGGGCCCAATGTCAGGTCCAGCTTAGGCAGGAAGTCCGGCTCGAATGCCACGTTCACGCCGACCAGCCAGCGAACGGGTACGCCATCCACCTCTACCTTCGTATGTATCCCATCACGGGAAATGACGAATCGCGGCTTCTGGTGCGCTGCTGGCGGCGGCGCGGGTGGAGTGCTTTCGGGGACTGCTGCCATGGCTGACCTCTTGTATTTGTGCCGAGTGCTACCTACTGCACACCGCCCGGCGCGATGACCCAACCCCCGCACGCCATGCCCAGCGCGCGGCCCTCGGTAGCGGGAGGGAACAGAGATAAACGTATGCACAAAAAGTCCTTGCCATTCCGACTTAACGTACATACAATAACTACATGGAACTCACATTCGACCCCGCCAAAGACCTGAGCAACCAGCGCAAGCATGGCGTTTCGCTGGCCGAAGCCGAAGAGTTCGAATGGGATGACGCCCTAGTGCGTGAAGACATGCGCCGCGAGTACGGCGAACGCCGCATGATCGCCCTGGGCTATATCGATGTGCGCCTGTACTGCGTCGTGTACGTGGACCGCAACAACGAACGGCGCATCATCAGCCTGCGCAAGGCAAATTCGAGAGAGGTGAATCTTTATGCCGAAGCTTAAGCCGGGGACGGTTGTCCCCACCCGTGAAGAAGATGAGGCCATCAACCGCGGCATCGCCGCCGATCCTGACACCTATGAACTCGGTGCCGCAGATCTGAAGCAGATGAAGAAGATCGGACGCCCGAAGGCCGAGGTCACGAAGGAGCGCATCACCATCCGCTTGTCGCCGGATGTGCTGGACCGCTTTCGCGCGACAGGCACGGGATGGCAGACTCGCGTTGATGCAGCGCTGCGAGACTGGCTGAAGACCCACGCCCCTCGGTGATTGCTGCGGCGGCTGGAGTTGAACCAGCGCCCTCATGCCGTGCTTCGTTCTCGTTTAACTCTGCACACCATGCGCTCTATCCGCTGAGCTACGCCACAAAATGGAGCGGGCTGCGGGGATCGAACCCGCATAGACGGCTTGGAAGGCCGCAGCCTGACCACTCGGCCAAGCCCGCTGGTTGCGCGGCTGGGATTCGAACCCAGGGCCTCCCCAGTATTGGGCGCGCGCCCCGCTGGAAAGACTGTAGCGGCGTCACCCTTTGACCGGCCTTTCGGCAACTCTCAGGCACCGCGCAAGAAAGCAAAAAGCCCGCTGCTTTCGCTGGCGGGCTTTCTGTGTACGCACTTATTCAAAGTGACTAAACAGGGCGAACTTTAGCAGAGAAAATTCAACCCCGCAAGCGTTAGTCGCACAAGCCTTTTGCCGCCAGCAGGTCGGCCGCATACTCCATCGCGAGTGCTTCGACGCCCTTCTGGCCCGCGCCACGTTCACCGCTCTTCTGCTTCGTGGTACGCGTCCCGTACAGCCAGAGCTTGATTTTGCCGTTGTGATTGGTGGCCGTCGCCGCGCTTACGCCGGCCCGCTCAGCCGCATCGGAGAGTTTCACATCCTTGCCAAAGTAGCGCGCCACGATTGCATCACGCAGGACACGCGGCGTTGGATGCGCGGACAGGGCATCGCACGCCGCCGCGTCGGAAATCTCGCGCACGGCCTCCAGCCAATCATGCCGATCAACAGTGCCCTGGCAGCACTTGCAATGCTCACTGCGAGGAGCGAAGCGCGCCACCAGGATTGCGCGATACAGGCGGGGCAGCTTTTTCAGCGCGCCCAGGACAATGGCGGCCTGCCCAGCGCCGTCCGTGCCGCCCAAGCCCTTCCCCTCGGTCGCCCCCTCTGATTGTGCTTGTGCCATGCGCGCCATCATGGGCTTGTCATATGCCTGGTCCGTATGGTTGTAGGCGAAGGTCAGCGCCGCGTGAGCGGTCGCGAACAGTCGGCTCGGTTGCGCTTCTACGACCGGGGTCGAAGGAGAGCGCGAAAGGGTCAAAGTAGTCATCAGATAATCCCCGGGGAGTAAGTCACTTTCGCGGGCAGCATTTCCCGCATCCATTGCATTGCCGCTTCCCACGCGAAGGTGACGGTATGCCGCCCCCGGACAGGAAAGGTTCTTGGGTTGACGTGGTGGGCATCCACCATCACCGATTCGCCACGCGCCCCCGTCTGTCTGTAGATCAGCACCGGCACGCCCTCTTCGCCCGCCTGCTCCTGGGCCTGGCGCCACCAGGCTGGTAGGCAAAGCGTGTTCGCGTGCTTGCATTCGATGCTGATCCGCGACAAGGCCGGCTCATCGGCCACTAGATCGCTATCGCCGGCCAAGTTGCGAACGCGACGGCGCCATGCGGTACCGGTCGCCTCCGTCAGCAACCCGGCCACCTTGCGCTCATAGGCCGCGCCCTTGTTCCGCTGCATTGCGCTCATGACTGCGCCCCCGTTTCCGGATAGGCGTCCATGGCAGCCTGCGCCATGGCGATGACCGTGGGCGAATACTGCCGACCGCCCTTCTTCTCCGTCTCTGCGAGGATGCGCTTTGCACCGCGCCGAGGATCGCGGCCAGACTCGCTCAGGATCTCGCCCGCCTCCAGTGCTTCCAATGCCTTGGCCGCTTCTTCTGGCATCGCGTGTGTCGCACCAGGGGCCGGCAACGCGATAGCAGGCGCGGGAACGCTCGCCCATTCGCCCAAGCTCAGCTCCTCGGAAAGCGCGCGCTCCCACCGCGCCTTCATCACGGAGTAGCCGCAGTTCAGCAGGTCATGGGAGCCGACGCGCACCGCAGCCCAGTACACGGCGGGATGGCTCCATTGCCCCACCTCACCCCGCCGGCGTGCGGTCATCCCTGCAACAGCATCATGAAACGCATTTTCCGGAATCAGGCCAGGCCGACACGCCCGGATGAACTCCCCCACGGCGGGCGGCCAGTCCGGGAACATGCGCCGGCAGGTCCGCAGCCCCTCGGCCACCTCCTGGGGCGTGACGCGGTCTTCGTCCAGCGCTTCCGCCCAGGCTTCCTTCCAGTTCTCGATACTCTGCATGTCCGAGAAGTCCTTCAGCCAGCGCCCCCCGTAGGTGCCAGAAAGTCGATTCCACAGGTGGTCGATCAGCGAAATACCTTCCAGCTTCGCCAGCGGGACAGCCCAGCCGGAACGCTCAGGCGTCGATTGTGCGACCGTCGTCATAGCCGGTGCCTCCATGGTTTCGATTGCGATTCACGTACGAAGTCGGGTTGAACTTTCCGGACTGCGGTGCGCCTCCCGTTGCTCCCTTCGGCTCGAACAACCCTTGCCAGCTTTTGCCGATGGCGTTCGCAATGACGGTCTCCGGCGTGTGGCCCTGCTGCCGGAACCCGGCCAGGTCTTTCACCTGCTGCTTGGCCGCCTCTTCGGTCAACGGCTTCCGGATCTGCACGCGGTGGCGCACCCAGCGCCCCCACAGTTCCGCATCCAGCCAATCCGGCAATTCCACGCACATCGGATCGAACCCTGGCGAGCGCTTGCGCGCGCCTTTGACGGTTCTTGATGGTTCTGACGGTTCTATGACGGTTATATGCGGGTGCAACCCGTTGCACCCTTTCATGTCGCCGTTTGCACCCTTTACGTCGTCAGTTGCACCCTTTGTGTCGTGGATTGCACCCTTTTCTACTTGTTCAGCCGGTGCAAAATCTGCACCCTTTTCTTGCTCCGGCCCTGCCGGCTTGAGGGATGCAAAATCTGCACCCTTTATCCAAGCCTCAGAAATCCGGTATTCCCGGCGCTGATTGCGCCCCCCGTTGCCTGAATTGACCAGGATCAGCCAGCCAGCCTGCTCCATACCGCGCAGCTGGTATTGCACTGCGCGTACGGACTGGCGCGTCTTCTCCGCCAGGGATGCGATGGACGGATAGATGGCGGTGCCTTGATCGCTCGAATGGTCCGCAAGCGCCAGGGCAAGGATCATCTCGCCGCCCCCGTTCGGATATCGCTCAAACACCATCCCCATGACTTTCACGCTCATGGTGACTCTCCATACAAAAGTTGAAACCCGCGCTCGGCTTCCTCGGGCCATTTGCCCATGTCGACGATCCGCTGCCGCGTCAGACGCAGGGCGGGCACGAAATAGGACAGCTTCATTGCGAGCGGGGCCTTGGATTGATCCAGGAAGTAGTGGCAGCCGCCGCAGGCGTGGGCGGTAGCCCAGTCATGGGCCTTGATTCCCTTGCCCTTCCCGTCGCGGATCCGGTTGGAATGCGCCGCAACCGTCGATTCGGTGCCGCCCCAGCAATACTTCGGCACCCGCGTCAGGCACTCTTGGTCCTTGGCGAGCGCCAGCAGCGCCGGATTGCGGTACACGGTCTTGGGCGGCTTCTTGCCCTTCTTGCGCGCCTTCATGGCGGCACGGGGCGGCGGCAGCGGCTTGGCGCGCATCATCGGAGCCTTGGCTTTCAGCGGCGCACCACGCTTCATAGGCGCCTTCTGGCGAAGGGGCGTCTTGCGTTGCAACGTCATGCCGCCCCCGCGTGCTTTCGAACGCGCCACCATGCAGGCAGATGCCACGCGTTCATGCGCTGCCTGACCAGACCGGCCCGCACCGCGTCGAACAGGAACGATCTGACGGCACATCGGGCAGCTTCGCCCCGCGAGCTGCTGGACCAGGGATCGACCGGCTGCAACGTAGGCTCAACGATTGCCCGCAGTGCCCCCACGTCCACCCGGCGCGGTGTGTCGATAATGGCCTGGCGTACCGCTACCACCGTCTCAGGTGGCACACGGTAGCCCCTAAACATGTGCAGGCAGTCAGCCATAAATGCCGCTCCATGCCACGAACGGCTTGCGGATGGCCGTATGGAACAGCCCTGCTGCTGTCGCGTTGTGGTCCAACTCCGCGCGGCTGGCGACCCCGCACATGTCGCGCACGTACTGCGCAGCATGCTGGCTCGGGGACACCCCCTCAGGGGCGGCGCCGATGCGGGGAACAACCCACCGCTGGAACTTCGCGCCGTTGCACATCATTGCAGCCGTGCGCGACAGCTCCGCCCCCTTACACTCCCCGGACGCACTACGCGCCCGCACCGGTACACCCGACGTTCCGCGGGTCAGCATTGCACCCTCGACACATTGCGCGCACCACGGAACGCCAGCACTGCGAGTTCCATGAACAGCGCATACAGCCGGCTCCGCTCCTCGGCGTCGATATGACCATCGGCCATTGCTTCCAGCGTCGATGCGTTCAGACCGCCGACCTTCGCGCCCGCCTGCATCACCTTTTGCAGTACTGCCTTCAGTTCGTCCGGCCATCCACCATCAGGGGGCAGAGGGACGTCCAGGCAGGTAAGACCATGCTCGACTGTCGCGTAGGTCTGCGCCCAGCGATGCGCAAACGCAGCACCACCGGCCTTCTGCGACATCCATTCGGTCAACAAGTCGGCAATCTCGAACGTCATCGACTCGCCTTCTTGCCCGTTCAGCTTGGCGCGCAAGGATTCGTAGTGGATCCGCTTGCCACGACGCTCCGTCAGGAACGACGCGGCCTCCTTCACGCCCCCAGGCGTACTGCGGACATCGTTGTAGAGAACATCAAGCCAATTGTGGGAGGGATGGCGGCTAGTCATTGGGTCTTACCTTGGAATCTGGAAATAACAGGGTTTCGCTCTTGCCGCGCAGTCCCTAAGATGCGAAGCATGGAAAACACCCTTCAAACATCGAACGGGCCAATCTGGACCCTGTCGTCCTGTTCAGTCGGCGCTGCGGGTGGCGCAACGTCGGCGGGCGCTTCGTCTGGAACGTTGAAGAACCAGCGCGCCTCTTCGGGTGCCAGACGATGCAAAGCAAGGCGCGCACCGAAGGTCAGGGGGGCTGCACTACGCATGAGTGGTCTCCTGTTGGGCGGCGGGGGGGTCGTAGAAGAACCGGAGCAAGTCGCCGCGGCCGAATGGAGCGCCGAATTCTTGGCTCGCCTCCCACAGCCCATCCATCGTTCCTTTGCGCGGCACCTTGCGGGCGTACAGCAAATGCGTCTCTATGTAGGCAACCGTCGTGCTGGCTCTCTTCGCGAACCTGATCCGCTCGTCGGCCGATAGCGCCAGGTAGAAGGTCTTGAAGCTCGTTTGGGGGGTGGCTCTGTTCATAGAGGCGATCTTATTACCTTTTTGGTAATAGCTCAATCGAATTGAGTTACCTAAACGGTTTATTTACCTAAAAGGTAATCCCGGTTCCAATGCCCGACATGAAGTCCATCAAAGAGATCCGCCGCGCGAACTTTGCGCGCGCCATCGAGGAAAAATGCGCCGGCAACCAGACCGAAGCCGCAGCACGCCTGGAGTACTCCACCCCTTCGCTTGTCAGTCGCTACGCCACAGGCAAGAAGGACATAGGAGACCGTGCGGCCCGGAGGATGGAAGAGGCGTTTGGACTTCCGCCGAACTGGATGGATGCCGATCACGGTTCGCCCGGGGAGGTAGTCGTCCGGCTTGCAGACGCTCCGTCGTGGCCCTTCCCCTCCATCTCCGAGGCGGATATCCGGGCACTTCCCGCCGCAAAGCTCACCGCGCTTGAAGGGGCAATGGCGCTCGCCATCGCGCAGCTCAATCTAGGGATCGTCGTCGCTCGCAGCGGCCAAATCCCGCCCTCACCTGCACCAGCACGCGCCCAAAGGACCAGCAAGCTCATTGACTTTGACGAAGTTCCCGACGAGTTCAGCATCCGCATTGCGGGACTCGACGCTGCACCGTGGGAAGGCGGGCAGACCACGAAGCAGGCAGAGCGTGCAGCGCAGAACCTGCGTTTGAGCCGAATTGCCAACGTTGGCCATGTGCCGCGCGCAGGCTACTCGGCCAATGACCAGGAGTTCCTTGCCGTCCCTGAGCTGGACGTGAGGCTTGCAGCTGGCAGGCTCGGAATCGAGAACTACCATGAAACGGCAATCGGCCAGATACTGCTGCGCCGGTCGTTCTTGGAGTCGTTCCGGCTACCGATTGAACGCATGAAGATTGTCTACGCGGACGGCGACAGCATGGAGCCGGTCATTCGGAATGAAGGCCCGATGCTGTTCTACGAAGAAAAGGTCACGGACCCGCGGCTGATCGATGCTCGGACTGTCTACGCCATCAATTACGGCGGGAAGATGATCGTCAAATGCATCCAGCGGGAGCGCGATGGCACGTTGCTGGCGAAGTCGTTGAACCCAGCTTACGAACCCTTCCCCTTGGAAATGGATGACGGGCGCGACGTCTGCATTGTCGGCCGCATCCTCTGGTCACCGTATGACCTCCGCAATGGCGTAGACGAGCGCCTGCTATAGCGTCTCGCTGCCAATGAGCCACAAAGCCGCCTATCTAGGCGGTTTTTTTGCGCTCAAAATCTATCAAATTTACCCAATTGGTAAATATTTCCAATGAGAAAGTTACCTTTCTGGTTTGACCTCTATTACCATTTCGGTAATAATCCATCCCATGCCGCGATCAATGCAAGAACTGAAACGGCCTCGCTCCTTAACAACCAGTCAGACCCAACCGCCGCCCCACATCGGGGCCGCGCGCGGGCGCGCCCAGTTCCACGTAGGTGGCGCGAAACAGCAACCGGGTGCCACCGCTGCGGAGACCAACGCAAGCGAAGCACTGAAAGTGGAGACCGGCCGGATAGACGGCAGAGAAACGCCTGGTACTCGACCAGGCGGTTTCGGCCAGCGCCGCGTGCGGCGCTTACCGAAGCCAATCCGATGGAAGCCCCACCATGAACAAAGACCGCCGCAAGCAGCTGGACGCCCTACGCCAGCGCATCGAAGCCCTCAAGTCCGAAGCGGAAAATCTCAAGGACGATCTGGAAAGCGGGCCTCACAGCGATGAGCAAGACGCCTTCGACAACATGCCCGAATCGCTCCAGGACGGGGAGAAAGGCACCAAGGCACAAGAGGCGCTGGACTCCATGCAAGAAGCAATCGAAGCCCTGGATGAAGTATGCAGCGCACTGGACGAAGCAACTCAGGCCTTGGAAACGGCCGCCGAATAGCCACCTCCATGACCACCATCGACACGCACGACAACATCGGCGGCACGTACATGGCCGAAGACCTGGCCGGCGCTTTCGGGAAGCGCAGTAATTGGGACCGCCGTTACTGGATCGCCTGGGGGCACGCCGACCGGACCGCATCCGCCGATTGCTATCCCGGTGTCATGGACGACTTCGGCAACCTGGTGCCGGTCCCCTCGCCCCGCCTTCCACCCCAGCACTGAGGAAATGACCATGAAGCTGATATTGGCCGCCATTGGCGCGGTCCTGGCTCTCACCGCCTGTGGGGCCGACTCAAAGGGCGACAGCGTGCATACCCTCATCGAGGCCGACGTTGAATCGTCCACCTACGAAATGCGCCGGTTCATTGACAGCGAGTACGGCGTCGCCTGCTACTACGCCGGCTTCCGCATGCTTTCCTGCATCAAAGTCCGCTGACAGTCTCAGCTCATGCCCCGCGTGCGGGGTATCGGCAGGCGCTGTTGCCTGACTCCCTCCAACTCATTCCGGTCCATCCCATGCTCAAGTTCTTTGAAGATCTGTTCGATATCGTCCTGTCCATCATCAACGTGCTGGACCGCAACGGCGACCTGTAAGACCTCCTCCCCTGCCCCGCTCGTCGGGGCGGCTTCGGAGAGCGGGCCGGCGCCGCAACGTCACCGGCGCTGAAAGTGACTTTCAGGAACGCACCGGGCTACCGGCCCGCTCTCCGAAGCCCACCACCGCGCACACCGCGCAGATCCCCATGCCATCAACTATCCCCGCCATCTGGTGGGGCCTGGCGCTCCTCGCCCTGGTGGCGGTGGCCCTCGTCCCCATCGGCAACTACTTCACCCGCCGCTATGTCGCGGCCGATCCTGGAGTCCCACATGAACACCCTCAGCGCAAGCGCGCCCCCGGTGCACATCCGCCCCCTGCGCGCCATCGCCAAAGCCAGCCGCAAACTGGGTGACCTCATCGCCCCGCGCGACCATGCGGGTAAAGGCCACTGGAACAACGACGCCGACATCCCTTGGTGGGCCTGGTTTGCCGGTATTGCCTTCGCCGCGTTCTTCCTTTTCGGCCCCGTAGTAATGGCACGCGTCTTGGAGCGAATTCTTTAACGCGAGTCCGCAATCAATTTGGATTTCGTCGCTACCACGCTCCCTCTTTCTTGCAAATTTGACGAACAGTCGTGAAATCCACTGCGACCGTCCCGAGCAAGCGCACTGTAGCGGCACGCTTTTCCGGCGGCACTTCGAATGCCAAGACTTCTACAAGCAATTCCAGTGTCGCAAGGCCACGAGTCAAGTGTTTCGCACAGTTGCCGGGAGCGACGTGCATCGCTAGGACGTCGTCTCTCGCAATGCTATTCACCACCGACTGGAAATGGTCCCGACACTTCAGACGATAGCCCTGGTCCAGCAATGCCGAGAACTCGTTCTTGATCCAAACTTTATGGTGGGCTTCCACAAAAGCGGCACTAGAGGACAACTTTGCGAACAATGATACGGACGCTAGTTGAGCCCTTGCACGGGCCTCTTTGTGTTGTCGCGCCTCAACGCGAAATGTGGCGAGGACAGCCCAGGCTACAGCGCCAACCGTACCGAATGCCGTCATCAAATCCCACCACTTGGCATCAGCCATTGCATCGACCTTGCTGGCGAAGGCGAAGCCAATAAGCATGCCGCCAAGCATAAGAACAGCACCCACCCACATCCCTCGCATAGCCATCCCCAAACGTTGAACTGCGAGGGATCGTATCCCAACCATTTCATGGTGTCAGCCCGTTGGGCCAGCGCACCACAACCCCTGGAATCCTCCATATGTGGTTCAAGAACCTGAAGATCTACCGCCTGTCCGCTGCCTGGTCGCTGTTCGGCGATGACCTGGAAGACGCACTGGCCCGCCAGGCATTCCATCCGGGCAACAACCTGGAAATGCAGTCCATTGGCTGGATTCCGCCCCGCGAGAACGGCGGACTCGCCCACGTTGTCTGCGGTCAGATCCTTCTGACCCTGCGCGCCGAAAAGAAGCTTCTCCCCGGCACGGTCATCAACCAGGTGGCGAAGTTCCGCGCCCAGGAAATCGAAGAGCAGCAAGGCTACAAGCCGGGCCGCACGCAGATGAAGGAAATCAAGGAGCGCGTGACGAATGAACTCTTGCCCCGCGCCTTCAGCGTCTACCGCGATACCCGTGTGTGGATTGACCCGCTCAACCGCTGGCTGGTGATCGACTCGGCAACCTCCAGCCGGGCCGATGAGGTGATCGGCATCCTGGCCAAGTGCATCGACCCGTTCCCTCTGGAAAACCTCTATGTCGCCCAGTCGCCCGCGTCCGCCATGACTGGCTGGCTGGCCGAGGACGAGGCCCCGGCCAACTTCAGCATCGACCAGGACACAGAACTACGGTCATCCGGCCAGAGCGGCGCAGCCATCCGCTACATCAAGCATTCCATCGACGCCGACGACGTGCGCCGCCATATCCAGACAGGCAAGCAATGCGCCCGTCTCGCCATGACCTGGGCAGATCGCATTTCCTTCGTCCTCACCGAAGGACTGGATATCAAGCGCGTGTCTCCCCTGGACGTGCTGAAGGAAGGCAATGAAGGCGTGGCCGCCAACGATGACGAGAAATTCGATTCGGACATGCTGCTCATGACCGGCGAACTCGCCAAGCTGCTCGCCGAGCTTGTCGATGCCCTGGGCGGCGAAAAGCGCATCTGATCAGAAGGAAACCCAATGAATACGCGAACTCAGTCCCGCGGCGATGCCGCATGGAACTTGGTCGGCCTCGTCGGCTGCTTCCTTGCCCTCCTGCTCTATAGCGCATTTGTCGCCGCCAAGATCTGGACTTGGACGATGCCGGCCCTGTTCGACCTGCCGGCCCTGACTGTCGCCCAAATGGTAGCGCTGCGAATCGTAGTCGCCGCCCTGTCAGGCATGCCACACGACACGAAGGAAGACCCCACGCCGTACCGATCAACGCTCTTCAGGCTGCTGATGTGGACGCTTCTGCTTGGCCTTGGCGCGGTCGCCAGCACCTACATCTAACGCGCCCCTGATACCACCGGAGCCCCACAATGACCGAATCCACCGCCCCTGTTTCCTTCCGCCAGAAGATCCTATCCAAGGAAATCAAGCGCGCCCATGCAATGCAGGTCCGATATGAGGATCTGCACGTCGAACCCGGCTTCAACCTCCGCGCCCCCATCGAACGCCTGGGCGGCAAGCTTCGCCAGCAGGCAGAGGCGGCCGAGGAAAGCCTGTTCCGCCACATCATGTCCGGCGGTCAGTACCCCGCGCTTGAAGTGCGCCCTCGCGCCGAAGGTGGGGTCTGGATCGTGGACGGTCACCGCAGACACAGGAACATCGGGCGGGCAATCGCTGCCGGCGCTCCGCTGCAGGACAAGGACGGCTTTGTGATGATCGACGTCGTTGCGTTCGAAGGCAACGACGCCGAGCGGACGAAGCGCGTCATCTCCAGTTCGAAAGCGCAGGGCCTGTTCATCCTCGATACCGCGCTCGGATATGCGCGCTTGGCACGCTTCAAATGGGACAACGACCGAATCGCGGAGATTGAAGGCGTCTCAGCCGTATGGGTCGGAAAGCTTCTGACCCTAGCGAATGCCAACACCGACGTCCATGACCTCATCTTGGCTGACCTGGTGAAGCCCACCGTAGCGATTGCAGCAGTCGAGAAGTACGGCGAAGCTGCCGGCGAGTATCTGCGAAATCGGGGAAAGACCACTGTCGGCGACATCAAGGGCCGGCCCCTGCCCCGCAAAGTCGTCTCCCCGCTCATCAGCGGCGTGGACTCCTTCATCAAGGGGCTGGACGCCAACCAGCGCGCAATCCTCATCGACATACAGGAAGGCCGCGTAGCAGCCGACACCATCACGGTAAAGACTCAGGATCTGCTGGACCTGTTCGAAGCACACGGCGCCGTGGAGACCGTCCGCGCCAAACGCGCCGAGAAAGCCGCCAAGGACGTCCAACAAGCCGCCCCCGATACACAGGCACCTATAGACCTTCAACAAGAGGAAGCCACCACATGAGCGCCTCCGAATCCCACTTCAGTGCCGATGAAGCTCTCAGCAGTCTCATGGGTGCAGTCATCGGCAGTCCAGAATACGCGCGCCTCGTCGCCACTTCCTCCGGCACGCAAGCGGATCTTGGCCCGCATGACCTCCACACCAGCAATGGCGGACGCGCCTTCGTCGCCGAGTACTTCATCAAGCGGCTGGGCCGTCACGACTTCGCGCGGTACATCAGCGATACCCTCGCGGCTGACTTTGCCTGCGCCTTAGCCCAGCACCTTGCCAGCCGCGCCGCTCACGCTGCTGGCGATGCGCAGATGGCGCGCCAGCTTCTTCCTAAGCTGCAATCGCTACTGGACCGAATGGCGAACGATCCGCGCACCAGGACGATGTTTGATGGTGACGGCGACACACTGCGCGATGCGATTTACCTGTGCCGCACGCACTAGTATTGCCGCTTACGCTTATCGGGGTGCGCTCATCTGTCCAACTCTCCGTGGAATTGAGCGACTTTGATCGCCTCAAACAGCTCACCTTTTGAATCGAGCAGGCTTTTGTAGAGCTTCCGTACGCTGTCTGCATATGCAACAGCCTTCTGCCCTTCGACCAACCTGTTAGCGAAGAAGTCTATCTCATGGGCTTTTTCATGCAGGGCCAGTTCCGACAGCTGACGCTCGAATCCGTTGTTAGTTTCAAGCGAAAGCACAAAACTGCTTGCCAAGCCATAAGTTCTCACGAAGAGCTTCCTCACTTCGTCGCTCGGGATTTTCCCAATCCTCGCTGTGTTAGCGGAGTAAATCTGAAAGGGAACGGCGGCCACGGCAATGATCCCAGAAAACCGCTTTCCCATGGAAGTGAGATCACTGCCGTACTCCCTTTCAAAATTCTCTTGCGCCACATCCAGCTCGGTCTGAAGGCTGCGAATTAAGCCGGCGACGTCTGCACGATCCCGACGTTCTTCCCTATTGAGATCCTGCCGGTGCTGCTTATTTGAAATCCATACCGCGCCAAGAATTGCGCCGATGGATCCGATGGCTTGGACCCACGATGCGACCTCCGTACTTAGCAGCCCAGCCCATTTCAATGCAGTTAGCGCGCCAAAGAAGCATGCAAGCGCCGCTAAGCCCACCAGCAGCAACGCAAAGGCATTTTCCCAGCGACGGTTCGCTCGCACAACTTCAATCAATCCCTTCATCGCCCCCCCCTTTTGGATGAGGCGATCGTACTTCTGCTTAGAGGAAGAGTCATCATGCTCCGCGACCAATTTGTCCTGGATATAAACGAAGAAATAATTGTCGACAATTTCGCTGGCGGCGGTGGCGCCTCCACTGGCATAGAAATGGCGCTCGGCCGCTGCGTAGACGTCGCGATCAACCACGACGGCGAAGCTGTAGCGATGCACAGCATGAACCACCCGCAGACACGCCACTATTGCGAATCCGTGTGGGACGTGGATCCGCTAGAGGCGACTCAGGGCCGGCCGGTGGGCCTAGGCTGGTTCAGCCCAGACTGCAAGCACTTCAGCAAGGCTAAAGGCGGCAAGCCGCGCGAAAAGCGCATACGAGGGTTGGCGTGGGTAGTCCTACGCTGGGCTGCCCTGGTGCGCCCCCGCGTCATCATGCTGGAAAACGTCGAAGAGTTCCGGACCTGGGGCCCGCTGCTGGACAGCGGCCAGCCCTGCCCTGCACGCAAAGGAAAGATCTTCAAGTCCTTCATTCACCAATTGCAGGAGAAGGGCTACCGCGTCGAACACCGGGAACTGCGAGCTTGCGACTACGGCGCACCCACCATCCGAAAGCGCCTGTTCCTGATCGCACGTTGCGACGGGCAGCCCATCGTCTGGCCCGCTCCCACGCATGGCGCGCCGACTTCACCAGAAGTGCTGGGCGGGCTTCTCAAGCCGTGGCGCACTGCGGCCGAGTGCATTGATTGGTCTATCCCCTGCCCCTCGATCTTTGAGCGCACCCGCCCCCTCGCCGAGGCCACCCTGCGGCGTATCGCGCGCGGCTTACGGCGGTACGTGCTGGATGCGGCAAACCCGTTCATCGTCAAGGTGAACCATGGAGGGCAGGACTTCCGCGGGCAGGCCACTAACGAACCTCTGCAAACGCTGACCAGCAAACTCGGTTTCGGGCTGGCAGTCCCGCATGTGACAAAGTTCCGCGCGGGCGCGGTTGGCTCGCCCCTGGACGAACCGCTGCACACGGTCACCGCCGGCGGCGAACAGGCGAGACCAGGGACCGGAAATGCTATGGGCATCGTCGTCCCCTACTTGACCGAACATGCAAACGGGTCCACCCAACGCAACTTCCCTTCCGACGAGCCACTGCGCACGCAATGCGCCGAGGTGAAGGGCGGGCATTTCGCAGTTGTTGCACCGACACTCGTGCAGACAGGATACGGCGAGCGCGAGGGCCAGGCGCCGCGCGCGCTGGATCTGGCTCGACCGCTGGGCACGGTGGTGGCACAGGGCCAGAAGCATGCCCTGGTATCCGCCTTCATGGCGAAACACTATGGCGGCAATTACGACGGGCCCGGCGCGCCGCTGGGCTCCCCAAGCCACACCGTCACAACCGTCGACCATCACGCTCTAGTCTCCGCTCAGCTCGTCGGTTGCGGAGGCCGCGCAGGACAGAGCCGGCCCCGGGATACGGATGAGCCAGCTCAGACGCTGACCGCGAAAGCCGATACGTGCGTCGTTACGTCGAATCTGGTGAAGCTGCGCGGCGAATGCACGGGTAGCGCCGCCGGCGAACCGGTGGCCACGGTGACGGCTGGCGGCACACACGTCGGCGAGGTCCGCGCATTCCTGGTCAAGTATTACGGCCAGGGCGGGCAAGATCAGGATGCAGCCGATCCGATGCACACCATTCCTACCAAGGATCGCATGGGCCTCGTGACGGTCGCAGGGCAGGAATACCAAATCGCGGACATCGGAATGCGAATGCTAGAGCCGCACGAACTTTATGCGGCCCAAGGTTTTCCCGCGAACTACATCATCGCGCCAACTATCAACGGCCGGCGCCTTCCCAAGCACGCTCAGGTCCGCATGTGCGGAAACAGCGTCTGCCCTCCCCTGGCTGCGGCGCTGGTGCGGGCGAATCTTCCCGAAATGGCCTCCTGGTCACGCCAGGATACGAAACTGCAAAGGATCCCCGCATGACCGACCACACCACCGCCGCCCAGGCGGACAACAAGGAAATCCGCGCAGGTTTCGAACTGTGCTACGCCGTAGATGCCGACGACCCGGCCAACGTCACCGATCTCGGCCACTTCACCAATGGCTGGCGCGCCTGCATCATTTCCCAGCTGCGCGCCCCTGTAGCCGATGAGCGGGCGGCGCAGGAGTACGGCAGCCCGGCGGATGTGGCCCAACGCATTGAGCAGTATCTCGCCCACGATGGGCGGATGAATTCGGGCACGCAACTTCTCTACGAAGCCATGAAGGCGCTGCGTGGCCTCCCAAGGGGATCGAAATGACGAATAGGGCAGAATTTGAAAGGCTGCTGGACGTGTACGGGTTCCGTTGCGAACGCTTCGGACAAGACCTATCCACCCACGCCCGCGCTCAAGTGGTGTCGGCTTTCGCCGCCCAGCCAAACGCCCCTGTAGCCGGGGAGGCGGTGGCCTGGCGCATCACGCACCCGTGCTCGCCGGCCCCGGGCTGGCGCGATGCGGCGCGCGAAGTGCCGCCCAGCGAAGGCGAGGTGAAGCAGCAGGATCCAGACTTGATCTTGGAACTGGCCTATGCCGCGCCCCAGGCCAGCGAGGCGGTGCGCAAGCAGGCACTGGCGGCGCTGGAGTCTGCACAGCGGTTTATCCGCAACGGTGTCGAGTTCGGCTATGTCTGCATGCCTGACGCTGATACGCCCGATCCTGCGCATCGCACGCCGGGCCTGATCGACGCAGCCATCCGCGCCCTGTCCGCGCAACCGGGCGCGCAGAAGCAGCAAAGCCGCGTGGGCACCAACTCAGGGCACGGCCACGTATGGACGCGCCCTGATGGCCGAATGGCCAAATGTGGCGGCCCGCCTATCTGCCTGGATTGCGCACGTGATCGTGTCCACCCCGACGACAAGGACGGAGGCGCGGTGTATGGCTGAAATGCCTCATACGCAGCGCATCCTGCGCGCCAATAACTCATTAACAGGACAACGCAACGCATGAATTCCCGTGTCATGCGGACCCAACTTGGAGGCGATATGGACCCCATCCTATCGGACGCAGCACTGCAACGGCTTACGGGCTACGCCCAGGCCGCAGCGCAGCAGCGCGTGCTGAACGAATACGGCATCCCCTACAAGGTGGTGCGCAAACACAACATAGTCCTGGTGGCCCACGTGGCCGCTTGGGTGGAGGGTCGGCACACGCCGCGCCACTCCGCCCCCAACCTCTCTGCCGTGACATGACCAACAAATTCCCGAACCTGCGATCCCACACGCGGAAGCGTAAGAGTGGGCGAGTCGTCACGTACTATTTCTATGATCGCCGGCGGGATGGGGAACCGGATATTCCGCTCGGCATAGACTACGAGCAAGCCGTTGCCAAATGGGAAGAAATTCGCCAAGGCGGCCCCCGCATCGTTGGCACGCTAGAAGAAGCATTCCGGGAGTGGGAGTACGACAAGGAAACCGGTCTGCTTTCGTATCAGAACGTCGAAACTAGGGACGGCTATATCAAATGCCTGCGCAAGCTGCGGCCGGTGTTCGCTGCTGCAACTTGGGAATCCGTCGAACTGGTCCACCTGACCGGCTACCTCCGGCGCCGCACAGCCAAGACCCGCGGCAATCGCGAGATGGCATTGTTGCAGATCATCTGGAACTGGGCGCGCAAGGAGGGCTACACAACGGCACACTGGCCCGCCGCCGGCCTGGAAAAGTCCCGGTGGAAGAACCCCGAGAACGCGCGCGAGTTCGAAGTAACCGACGACCTCTTTGAGGCGGTCTACTGCGCCGGCGATCAGGTCTTGCAGGACGCCATGGACATCGCCACCGCAACCGGCATGCGTATCAAAGACGCGATCATCGTTCCCTTGCCTGAAGGCGACCTACTGCGCCTGACCGCCAACAAGACAGGGAAGAAGGCTGACTTCGATGTTTCGCTCTCCGAGGTGCTGCCGGGCCTCATCAAGCGCCGGCGGTCCGTGCGAGCGCACCATCAGATGTTGCTCAGCACCGCGACGGGCCGGCCGGTCACGTACACCATGCTCCGCAACCGTTGGGAGTTCGCCCGTGAATTCGCGGCCCTGAACGCGGACGCAGCCGGAGAACCAGAGCTTGCCGCCGCAATTCGCGCAATGATCCTTCGCGACATGCGCAAGCGAGCCAGCGACCTGTCGGAGAGCGACGAGGCAGCCAGCCAGCTGCTCCAGCACAGCAGCGTAACCCTCACCAGGAAGCACTACCGCACCAAGGTCACGCGCCTAAAGCCGGTCCGCTAAAACCCGTTCCGCATTTGCATTCGCTCCCTACGATCAAGAGAGTGAAAAAATGCGGAACGGATTGCCCGGAGACCCGCATGAATACTGGAAATTCATACAGGACTCAAAATCCCCCGCCGCAAGGCGTGCCGGTTCGATTCCGGCCCCGGGCACCATCTGGCCTTCCCATCAAGGCCCATAGCCAAAAAATTCGCTTTTACATCAGCGAGTTAGCACTAGTCAAAATTCCCAGCGAGTCCCATAGATTCCCGCTGGGGTACACCAAAGCCCGCGTTTCTGGGTTCCCTGGCGTGTACCCAAAATGCTCTCCGAATTCCCCGTGGGTACACCCATTTCTGGAGAGCATATGAAGCTTACGGCCAAGCAATGCACGGCGGCCTTGATCCCGTCTGGCAAACAAGAAACCCTTTTGAGCGACGGCGGCGGTCTTTACCTACGGCTGCGGCTACGATCCGATGGCACAGTCAGCCGGGATTGGCTATTCCGCTTTACCGCTCCAGGAGGTCGCAAGGGCAAGCTCAGCCTCGGGCGGCTAACGGACGTGCCACTTACTCTAGCGAGAGAGCGTGCCGGTGAGCAGCGACAGCTGCTGTCCGCCAAGGTCGACCCGAAGATCCACCGCATCGAGCAAGTCACGGTTGCCAAACGCCGCGCTTTTGACACTCTGGAGACCGTGGCACGAGCCTGGCATAAAGAAGCAGCAGTGCTGGGAAAGTGGTCGGCGAATTACGAACGCAAGGTCCTCCGAATGATCGAACTCCACCTGCTCCCGAAGTTGGGCGCACGGCCTTTGCACCTGGTATCCCCTCCAGAGGTCCACGGCCTGCTCATGGCTGTGGCCGTGGAAACGCGCGAGACGGCAGGAGAGCTGCGCACTCACCTCAAACGGATGTATGCCTTCGCCGTACGCAACGAAATGATCGTGCCGGCGGCAAACTTTATGGCAGTGACACAGATGGACCTGCCGGTTTATCGCACAACGAACTTCGCTACGATTCTGAAGCCCGAAGCCGTTGGGCAGTTGCTACGCGACCTCAAAGAGTATCGGGGGAACTTCATCACGAAATCTCTGTTGGAGATCATGCCGCTTGTTTTCCAGCGCCCCGGCCAAGTGCGCAGGATGAGCTGGAATCAGATCGATTTCGAGACGGGCGTATGGACGTGTCCAGCTGAGATCATGAAGCTGCGCCGCGTGGACAAGGAACACGAACAAACACCAACTCATTTGGTCCCGCTTTCGAAGCAGGCGCTCCAGATCCTTCGTAACCTGCATCAGGTCACAGGGCCGTCCGGCTTCGTGTTCAAGCCGGCAGCCAGACGCAGTGATGCAACACGGACCATCTCGGAAAACACGGTTAACTCGGCTCTCAGAGCACTGGGTTATGACACACGTACAGAGATTACGGGGCACGGCTTCAGAGCGATGGCGCGCACACTGCTAGTCGAGCGACTGGAATGGAACAGGGATGTCGTGGAACGGCACCTTGCCCACAAGACGCGAGAAGAGCTGGGCACAAGTTATGACCGCACTCAGTTCCTGACGCAGAGATTGGCGATGGTGCAGGCTTGGGCAGACTACCTTGATGGCCTGCGCGACGGGAAGACGACACCCGCACTTCGTCTGGCGGCCTGATGACCCTATCGCCGGGGCCACTCCTAGGCCCTGGCTACATCTGAACGGGATCTTTTCAACATTAAGGCTTCTGTACTCTGGCCTTGAAGTCCCCCCTCGGACTCGTTGGTCAGGGGTCTTGGTGACCAGCTTTCACCGACTTGTGCACTTAGGACAGACTGTTGTTAGAAGCCCGGCATCCTGTATCGAGCTTGGCTGCCCGCAGTTCTCGCACGTTTCAGCGCTGACGTGTTCGGCGTGGCGGATCGCCCGCGAAATAGCCTCGGCCGCTGCGTCTCGTCTAGCATCGTCCTCGCCATCAACTTGGCAATAGAACCGCAAGGCACCGAACTTTTCCTTGATCTGCACGACGTTCGCCGTGCAAGCGGGATACTCGGTCAGAATAGTGTCGATACGGAAGAGCAGGTCCGCGAGCAACCCATCCCAGCCGGGACCGCATTCCAGCCCCCACGGAAGATTGGCGTTCTGAAGCACACGCGGGAATTGCTTTTTCAACGTATCTAGTCGATCAGAGTGTTCGTTCATGGTTGGGGCTTTTCGGCAGGAAATCGGTTCAATCGGCGCAAAGGAAGGGAGTGCTCAAAGGCACTCTTACCTCAGAAAGCAGTAGGTCGCTGCGGAGCACCCCAAAAGTCCATAGCCCAGCAATGCGACTCGATTGAGCGAGAGATCAGTGTCATACCGGCCTCTATACATGCGCTGAACAGGTTGTGGTTGTGATGACCCTGTCGTATAGCCTATACAAACACAAGGCGCTAATCGACTCTTTTCGGAGGAACAAATCGGAGCAATTTCCAACTCCGCAGCAAACCTATGACCTTGCCCATAGAGCGGCGCGCCCAAGGCGTGTAACAGTGAATCAGTGGCAAATCTGCGACGCCGTCTTCTCATTCTTGAGGATCTGTCACGGCTCGACTACCACGCAAAGCGGTAGGTTTGCGGCGGCAATGGCGTGAGATCCTCTAGACCGCGACTGCTGCTGCGGCAGGTCATAGGTTCGCTGCGGAATTGGCGACGATGCCCCTGGAAAGCATCGATCGGTATGCGATTGACTTCACCGCCGCATTAAGGAACCCACGACACCGAAATGGTGGGTTTTCTGTGGAATTATCTTGAATGCCGGTGCCGTACTCTGCGAGGATCTTGATGCGATTTTTGTGTCATCCACGTCGCCGAGCTCAAGTAGCGCAGCGAGTCGGAGGTCCTCCACGACATTTGAGCTATGCGGCGAGAATAAAACTATGACTGGTCAACCTTGGCAACTCGTACGCTACCCATCATGCCCTGTCCGATCCTGCGCTGGAGGCAGCAATGATGCAGATTGATGTCTTTTTCCAGGATGTCCTGCTGGGGGTCCTTGATCGCGATGACCAGGACCATTTCACGTTCACTTATGCGCCCTCGGCGCCAGCCATGTATGCGCTTGCTATTGGCATGCCCACGACCCAGCCGAAATGGAAGAGTAGGACGCTGTTCCCGATCTTCCAAGTTTCTTATCCAGAGGGATTTCTGGAACGATTGCTCGAAAAACGTCTGGATAATGAAGGCATGCAGGCAACCGAGCTGGGCATGCTGTTGGCTAGCGGCCAGAAGCGAATCGGCAATCTCCGCCTAGTTCCTCACGGCGAGCTCCCCAGAACCCGCCCTCTCGAACTGATTGATGCGGGGACCGACTTCGAAGCATCATGCTTGGCCGATTTGAATAAAGTCGCCATCGGGAACTTGCCCGGCATCTCTGGGGGCTTCCCTAAGTACATCAGTTCTGCACCAGGTCAAAAGTCGTCCTCTATGGCCCTCCAGTGGATCGCCAAAACCAACGATGCCGATCACCGAGAGCTAACCGTGCTTGAGTTCTTCGGCATGGAAGTCTCTAGGCGCATGGGGCTTCCGACGGCGACGACCATACTATCCTCCGATCGAGAACATCTGTACGTCAAACGCTTCGACGTCACCGCAGACGGTACAGCGCTTCAGTTTGAAGACGCATGCTCCCTGCTGGGGCTGCCTGCACGAGACAAGTACGCGAGTTCGATTGAACGAGTGGTACACATCATCCGTAGCACAGTTGCACCCGAAGCGGCAGTCCTGAGTTGCTCGAACCTTTTTGGCCAATACGTTCTAGCGTCGGCAATTCGCAATGGCGACGCGCATCTCAAGAATTTTGGCGTGCTCTACTCGCCCGGCTCGCGCCCGCAGCTTTCTCCCACCTACGACATGCTAACCATGGGAGCCTATGCTTCACGTGCCAACGACGGCGATGCACTGGATGGCATGGCACTCACATTGCGAGGGACGCGGCGCTGGCCACGTCAGGCCGATCTCGACTCCCTCGCGCACCTTTGCGGCGTTTCGTCCGTAGAGAAGCAGAACTGGTACGAACGGCTGTGTGCGGCGATTTGCAGCGTCAGTCTGGAAGTAGGGAGATTCTGTCATGCCGGCTGCTCCGCCTCGACCGCTAAAAGGCTCGTAAGAATGCTGGAGCTTTGGTCGCTCGGCTGCGCTCATATTGCTCCGAACGCAAGTTCGACCTCACTCAAGGTGAGTCGTGAGTGAGCAGTCCGCAAGGAGCGTTGCCAATCAACCTTGACGAGGCGCGCAGCCATGCAACGACGGACCACTTCATCGAACACCCAGCGGAAGGTATCAGTGCCGCGGCCGCGTCCGTGTCGGCTCCGCTGACGGCACACCAGCGCAAGAGGGGACTTCGACACCCTGTACCGTATTTGGTCTGCTGAATGAACACCATGTCTCCTTTCGGCACGCTCAGGCGCATCCGCCAAAGGGGATGCCTAACCAGGACTCGGCACGAGCCCCTTCAAACGCGAACAGGTTTAACAGATCCGACAAACCCGACTGGTGTTTCGGTGTCTGAGCGGATTGACGGGTCGGACGCGAAGCCAATGTGTTGTTTACTTGGGAGCCCCAAGTTGTCCCTGCGGAATCCCCCGACCGCGGTATTCGGAGTGACACCTTTGAGCCCCCCCGCTCTGCGCGCCCGTCTTGTCGACCAGGTCCTGGCCGTTGCCCATCGTCATATTGCCCATCAGGCGCGATACTCGTACGGCGTGAAGAACTGGCCGGCACCGGCGTTGCCCATGTCCAGCATCATGAACGTGCTCCGCAGCACGTCGCCAAAGTCTGCTGCATGGGCCCGGACCTCGTGAGCCATGACCAGGTGCGAGAAGGCTTGTATCAGCTAGTCGAGCTCGGCACCGGCCAATGCGATCGCGCAGATCTGATCCCCGCCCAAGACCATCCCGCCGGTTCCAGCAGCTTTCGTGATCTCCCGAATCACTCGCGCAAAACACGCGCGATAGTCCTAGACATTTCCTTCAGCAAGAAAGCTGCCATTTGCGCAAGGCTTGAATGCAGTAACGCACCGGCGTCAATTAAGTACGCGCAAATCCCCATAACCCCGTGATGTGCGATCAATAAATAACCATTTGTCCGCCATAGCGGACTTCACGGGACTTCCACCTAAAGATGTCCGTTTTGCCGGACGTAATAGCGATACAAGGCGTGACACGATCGATAAAGTTCGGCTCACGCTAACAACGCCGACTACGGAGATACACAAGGTGGATGCACCGACGCGGGAAACAACGCGGAAGACCCCAAAAGCGGGGTCACGTACTTTCGATTCGACTCGCGCAAGCTTTCGAGATGCCCTAAACCGGGCCATGCGTGTAGGAAGTGAAGCGGATGACGGCCGCCCAATACGCATGAAGCAGAAGGAGCTAATTGGCCGAGCTGGAGTCGCTCGCTCGACGCTCAATAAATATCTGGCCAATGAAGTCGCAGACTTTCCCGCTAACCCCGATCTAAGAACGCTTTGTCGATTAGCCGAGGCACTAAATCTGCCGCCCGCCTATTTGCTGATGCGGCCTAATGACTGGAGGCGCTTGGCACAGTGGGCAGCACAGCTCCGGAACCCGAAACTTTTATTTGAAAGCAGCAGTGTCGGCCAATATTCGCTTGCAAGCGCCGTCGATCAAGCAATCGCCGGCTATGCGGTCGCGAAGCAGCTGGGCGTCACTCCCGTACCTATGTATCTCGATAACAACAACGAGAGCGACGAGAGGAACGCACATGAAGTAGAAGAACTGCAGGCCGACATGCGCCGTAGCATCCGAACCACGTGTGCCCTCCCCCCGCTAAGGCACCTTCCGACCGAATCCCACCAATTCCTACTCTACCTTTGCGCTGGGCTAAGCGCCAACAATCAACAAGTTGATGACGATGAACGTAACTAATGGACTGAACGACCTTTTGCAGATAGCAGACGTAGGAGACCTCGATGTCTTGACGGACTACCTCACTGACAAGGGCGAGGGCCGCCTCATGCTGGATGGTGACGTCTGCAAGCGCTTGATTGCCTGCAAGCGGAAAGGCGCCTACAGCAACTCTGATCGATCTGTTATTGCGCAAGAGATTCGCGCTTTCGGCGGTAACACGCTTGTCAACCTTTTTCGGGGCGGTGGCGTCGAATACTCCGAACTGGTGCGCGACGTCGCAGACCACTTGAAGATTCGCACCGAGAAGTCCACTCCTGTGGTCACTATCGAAACCGACATCATGCAGAAGTTGTTCACTCAGGCCCTGGAACGCATGACTGCGGAAGAACGCCAAAAAGTCTTGAGCGATATGGGCATCGGCGAAATGTCTGGCATGGCACCCGCTGCGGTTGCCGCCGCCTTGGCAGCGAGTCGTCTAGCGGGATTTGCCGCCTACCAAATGGCCCTCATCGTGGCCAATGCGATTGCGCGTGCCGTACTTGGCCGCGGCTTGCCACTCGCCGCAAATGTCATGTTGACACGAACCATGGGGTTGATGCTTGGGCCCGTGGGCTGGGTGCTGACTGGGATTTGGACCATGGCGGACCTAGGCAGCCCCGCCTATCGCGTCACCGTGCCGTGCGTAGTACAGATCGCCTACATGCGCCAGAAAGCAATTCTTGCGCGCACTACTACAGCCTGCCCCACATGCGACACAGTGACCAAAAAGGGCGCGAAATTCTGCAGCGAATGCGGTGCTTCGCTGGGCTGACGTCACTACTTACAAACACCTAACCGAGCTGCGCGGCAGAAAGCATCCCGGGCAGCCCGCCAAAAAATAGAATGCGCATCAACTAAACCATGCAGAACATCCAACCCGATAGCAAGAAGGGCCTCAAGAAGGCCGCCGATCGCGATACTCCTTACGCATACGCCGCTAGCGGACACATCGGTGACTCGTTGGAGCGGACGCAGATCCACAAGTTCGGGACAAAAGGAGGCACGGGCTTCGCGGCCGAAGACGCTAATGCCCTCAATGATAAGCTGCGTGGGGTAAAGGTCGACCAGGTTGGCACCAACAATGCGAAGAATGGAGCCGACCGGATTGCTGATGGCGTCCCGATTCAAACAAAATACTTCGGATCGGCCGCGAGCACCGTTCGAGACGCTTTTGACAAGACTGGCAATTATCGTTATGGAAAAATGAGGCTCGAAGTGCCGAGCGATCAATATGATGATGCCGTGCGCTTGATGAAGGAGAAGATTGCCAGCAATAAGGTTCCGGGCGTGAGTAATCCTGATGAAGCGGCCACGCTCGTAAAGAAAGGTGAGTTCACCTATCGCCAAGCGCGAAACATCGCACGAGCAGGCAACATTGACAGCTTGACATACGATGTTAAAAACAATGCGGTCACCGGCGCGTTTGCTTTTGGCATCAGCTTCACCCTAAGCTACTGCCGACACAAAAGTCGCGGACTGTCCACGACGGAGGCGCTCAAAGAGTCAGCGACTGACGGGTTGCTTGCCGCGGGTCTTACCTTCGTTGCCGGCGTGGCTACATCACAGCTTCTGCGAACCCATACTGCCCGACTAGGCACCACCTTTATGAGGTCGGGCGTCAAAGCTCTCGCGAAAACGAAGGTGGGCAAGATCGTCGTACAGAAACTCGCCTCTGCTTCAGCAGGTCGCACTTTGACGGGGGCTGCTGCGACCAATCACCTATCCAAGGTGGCACGCACGAATCTGATCACCAGCACGGTAACCACAATCGCGATTACGGCTCCTGATATGTACCGTGCGGCCGTGTCGAACAACACGTCATGGGCCCAGGTTGGCAAGAATCTCGTCGTCAATGGTGCCGGCGTCGCAGCCGGAACTGGTGGCTGGATGGGCGGGGCTGCAATGGGCGCGGCAGCTGGTACGGCCATCTTTCCAGGAGTCGGCTCCGCAGTGGGGGCATTCATCGGAGGCTTCGTGGGCTCCATGTCGGCAGGTGCAGGCGGTTCATACCTAGGCAAGAAGCTTATGGACACCGTAGTCACGGACGACGCTGAAGAGATGCTGGTCATCGTGAACACTGAGATGGCAGCTTTGGTTGAAGATTACATGCTGAACGACCAAGAAGCGGAAGCGCTTGTCGAGCACATTCAGGCGCAGTGCGACGAGGAATTATTGCGTGATATGTACGCTCATGAGTCACGCGCCAAGTTCATCCGGGCCAGGATAGAGCCCGAATGCATGAAGCTCCTGAAAGCACGAGCTGCTCTGGCTCTTCCCGTGGAAGAAAAGGTCCAAGCCATGCTAGACGACATCATGGCGAACATTGAAGCCGAGGAGCTCATCGAAGAAGCACGCGCTTACCGACCCAACTTTGTCTTGGTCGGCGGCGCGGCCTCAATGGCACGCCAGCCCATGACGTTGTTCGCTTAAAGGCTAGCTACGGCTCGAATCAGGTCGGATCTTTGTTTTTGAGACCCCCACACATACTGCCATGCAATCGGTCGAGCCCGAGGACATTCCCTTAGGGTGGCGATACGTGCGACGCGCACGCACGCGCGACCATCAGGATCCTGCGAGGACGAAGAGCTGCTGCATCTGGGCCCAGGCCTCAGAGGAATACTCATCGTACCCGAGGCCCCTTCGCATTGCCTGAGCTTACTGACGCGCGAAAAATCTATCTACACGGTCCAGGGACTTTAGTATCCGGCTGGCATCAGCGGAAGATCGCAACCTCAAGAGCCGACACAGCCAGAAGATAAATCCAAAAAAAACCGTTGAGGCTGAAAAGGCCGCTTCAAATGAGCGATGCGGTTCAAGGCGGGACAACCCATAGCGGATGCCTTTCAGCGTCAAGTCAATTGCGGACGCCGTCGATGTCAGGTCTGACCATAGAGATCTTGCCAGCATCTCGAATATTCCTATGCGATCAGCCGGGGCCGACGTGTGTAATCGTGCGAACGAAAAGGAATATATAGCCCGGAGCGAAGTTCGCTGACACGACCTTACCCTATCGCATATGAAGTGCGGATTTGGCTACAGACTTATACTGCGGGCCGAGGACGAAACGTAAATACCCGCGTCGGAAAAATTTGCGTGGACTGTCTTTGTCATAAATGACATCGGGTACAGCTCGGAGCCGGTGGGTATGGGGGGGGGGGAACTCGGGACGCCAGTGAGCATACCTTTGGTCAAGAGCGTGATCAGGCGGAGCCTGTCCACCGCCCATCGGCGGTTGTCCATGGGCCAAATGGTCGCGCAGCGATCATTCACATGTCCACGGGTTTTGATGGACGCTTTGGGGATTGCGGTCAGTGTGATGGAAAGGGCGCCTGTTTTCGGGCAAGAGTGGAAGTTCGCTTGGGTGACTTCAACGTCCGATGAAGGCTGGGAGTCGTCACTCACACGCCTGCTTAGAAATGACCGCATCGAGAATCTAACGGACGCTCGGCACCTCGGTTCGAATCAAAGAAAGTTGAAAATTTGTTGGGAGGCTCTTGGTGGTCCCGGTTTCATCCAAACAATCAAATGCACGAGCTCGACAGTCGGCACCGAAGGCCAAGCAGCCTGCCATCGGTTGGGTCCTGATCTCCCGGACAGAGGTCGCTAAGGCCGAGGCGCTGCTGAATGATCGGCAGCGCGGAGTCGTTGACGAACTGGGGTTGCTCTCCATCCACCAGGCATTCGCTGACCGGCTGTTTCCCGGCACGTCCGTGCTGCACACACGCCTGCGGTACGCGATGTTCGTGCCTTGGCTGATGCAGACCGCCGCCAAAGCTGCCAACCCGGTCAAGAAGCTGGAGCAGCTGGAGTTCGAGCTAACCGGGAGGCTCAAGCTGGGGCTGACCAACAAGGCGGCCAGTGAGGACGACACCGGCATCATCGGATCGCGCGTGTACGAGAAAGGCAAGCCTGCTGCGCAGCCGGCCTCGTTCTCGTACTGGTCAGCGCTGACCACATGGGGCGTCCTTGGACGCGACCATAGGCAGGCAGCCCCCTCGCGCGAGTCCGTCCTCGATGAATTGGGATCGGAGCGCAAGACCGGATCTGCGATCGATCTAGATGGGCAGTCCTTGTCCACCGGCCCCACCTACTTTCAAGACCTGCCTCCGCAGCCCCCTGCGCTGCTTGAGGATCCAAAAGGCGTGACCTTCAAGCTTCCGGCACATGAAAGACAATACCTCCGCAACCGTCTGAGATCGATCAAGGCGCCCACGTTGAAAGACGAGACGCCGCGCGAGTCATTTCTGGCGGCGCTTGCCCGCAATACGGTAAGACCGTTAGAGAAGACCGAACTGTGGGATGATGCGGCCATCTGCGCCTGCATACCAAAAGAGGATGAGGATCTCATCGACTTGGCCCGCCACATCTCCGCACTGGGCGGCATTGTCCGCGCGGTGTATCTCGCCTTCGTCGAGCAAGCCTGCGCCGACAAGAAGTACCTCACCAGCCGAGTGCATCGCGATCACCTGATCAAGTGCCGCACCGATTGGGGTTCCGAAGCGAGAAAAGCCGACCTTGAGAAGCTGGTCTCGCAGCGATTGGGGCTGGAGCACAATAAGCTATACGCGCTTCTTGAAGCCACGCAGGCTTGGCTCGCGACACCTGCAGCGATGCCGAGAGCTCCAGTCAGAAAGCTCTACGCGGACCTCGAGCGCGATCGCAAACAGGGCAGAGCACGTCTCAGCGGCAAGGCCGGCGCCAGTCAGCAGTTGCGACGGTGGGCGCGATCCGGCGAGCGCGCCAGCACGGCAGGCCGGCTCCACTTCCGTTGGCCCAGCGTGAGCCGCTTGATCCGGGATCTCCATGAGTAGCACCAACGAAGCATTGACAGCGAGCGACGAAGACGACAAGCAGGCCAAGCACCTTCCCACGTCGTCGCTGCTGGATGTCCTGACTCCACCCACGGGCTACGTCGTCGACCGAGCGCTGTGCTCTGCCTACTCCGCTCAGAGCGCCGTTCTCGTCGCGATGCTAGCAGCGATGGTCCGCCAAGGCACTGCCGAGGGCAAAGGTTCCTCAGACCTCGCGCTCGCTCGTGCGCTGGAGAGGTTGAACAACCGGGTGCATTTCCTTGTGCAGCATGGCCGCCTTGTCGGCCCAAGGAGCGCAAGCCCGATCCTGAACATGCTCGACAGGTTCGTCGTCCCCGTAAAGTACGACGAACGCAAAGCGTCGTGGCATCCCAAGGTCTGCGTCGTGCGTTGCGTCAATCGCTGTAGTGCTAAAGCGAAGCCAATCTGGCGCCTGTGGATCGGCAGCCGGAATTTCACGAAAGACGAGTCGTGGGATATGGCGCTCTCGCTCACGGGCGAAGTTGATGGCAAAGGCGATGAACTGGCCGACATCGATTCGATCACCCGCCGGCTCGCTCGGCAAGCCAGCGTTGAACCGCAATGGCTGGATGCGCTCCTGGAACTGGGCGCGGTTCGATGGCAAGTCCCTGCCGGCTTGCGAATCGACAAGCTGGCGCTGCTCATTCGTGGAGACTTGATGCGTGATCTGGAGCCCGTACCTGCAAACGCGCGCAGCGTCTTGGCTGTCTCGCCATTCCTCGACGAGTGGGGTGTCAGCAACCTCCTGAGGCTCCTGCCGCCGGCCACCGACCCGTTGAAAAAGCCCAGGCTGATCTCAACGGCTGCATGCCTGTCGGAGATGGCGAAGAAGCATCGGCCTGCCCTTTCCCAGTACAACTTGCGGTCGCTCCCAGAGTCGAGCCAAGACGATCAGCCCGAGGAAATCGACGAGGCCGCCAATGAAGGGCCAGACGCCGGCGCAGATGCCGCCGAAAGCCGCGGGCTGCACGCAAAGTTCGTCTGGTTTGAGACACCCAAGCGCGGTGAACTGAGGCTGGGCAGCACAAACCTCACGAGGCGCGGGTGGAAGGAGAACGCCGAAGTGCTGGCGACCGTCTCGGTCGCGCTACCTGGCGGTGGCTTCAGCGAGCAACTGAAGAGCGGTCTTAAAGCCTTCGACGACTTCTGCTCCGAATACGAGTTCGGAGAGGAGGAAGCCATCAGCGGCAATGAACTTCGCCTGCAAAGGGAGTTCGACGACGCCCGCAACGCATTGGTCGTCGACTTCGCCGCAACTCAGGCGCTGAAGGACGGTGTCGCGGTCGTAACCCTGCCGGTGCCGCTGCACCTCCCAGCTGGCGCTCTGCTTCGAGTCGGGCGCATCGGCGACGCACTGCTGCCATGGGACGCCGGCGTTACGAGCCTAGAGCTTCCTGATGCTCCGCCTTATGACAACGGTGATCTCCTACGTATGAAACTCGTGATCGGAGACCTGAGCTCGGAGTGGTTGCAGCACGCCCCCTTCCTCCCGAGCCTGTCCAGGGACGCGCGTGATGTGCCATTGCTCCATGCCTATCTAGGTATCGATGGCGTGATTTCGCTGCTCAACGACAGCCTCACAGCCGGCGGCAACGGCGGCGGGCGGCGGCGGCCGTGGAACAAGCCGCACACGCCGGGCGCGTCGGTACAGACTATTGCACTGCTGGGCATCGAGGCGGTGCTGAGCAGCTGGGTCCGTGACAAGGAATCGCTGATCGAGACAAAGCGAATCGTCGAGATTGCGCGCAAGTGCGAGGCGACGTCCGAGAAAGAGGCGAAAGCGTCCGAGCAGCTGAAGACCTTTCTGCTGAGTTGGGATGCCATCGAGGAGGAGCTGGTCAAGTCATGAAACCGAAACCGTTTCAAGACGCCACGGTCGAGGCCGTCATGCGCGCATTCAGAGGAAGCGGTACGCGCCGATTCCTCGTGGCCGACGAGCCCGGTTTGGGCAAGACGATAGTGGCGAGAAAGGTGCTGTCAAAGCTGTCCGAGAAGAAAACGCTGACAGTTCTGTACGTGTGTGCGAACCAGCCGATCGCTGGCCAAAACGTCGATCAGCTCTTGGGCGATCTGCCGGATGAAGAACGACCGAGCGCACGGGCGTCCGCGGATCGCCCCGGCCTGCTGCCGCTGACCGACGCTCCGTCACATGAGCGTCTGTGCATCTACTCGCTGACACCAGGGACCGCGTTCTCGGGCGACAAGCGTCGCCACAAGGGGCGGGTTCAGGAGCGTGCCTTCGCCTGTGCGCTGCTGGAGCATGAGGCTGGCTTCGATCTTCTTTGGCTACGGAACGCTCTCTCCTGGGGGGCGGGCAACTTTAAAGCCCTGCTCAAGGACTACAAGAACCAGGTCAAGAATAAGATTCAATCTGTCGATGGCTCGTTTGCCAGATTCTTTGATCGGTTCTGCACGGCGATGCGCGGATGCATGAAGGCGCAGGATCCGGTCAATAGTCATCTCGCGCTCAAGACCATCGTCGATGTCAACGCGGCTGGCATGCGACTCGACGTCACCTGCTGGTGCCGCAACAGCCTGGCAGCAGCGGCGCTGGGAGAGCTTGAGCCTGGCCTCGTCATCTTCGACGAGTTTCAGCGATTTCGAGATCTCATGACCGATACAGGCACGGCGCGCGACAGCGCCGAGGCAAGCATCCGCAACATCCTGACCGCCAAGGGAGCCGGGCGGCTGTTGCTGCTGTCAGCAACGCCCTATGAGGCGTTGCGCCCCACCCTCAACACCAAGAAGGTCCGTCTTGTAGAGGGCGCCAAGCCTGAGGACCCTGCCACGGACAACGACTTCTTCCGCCTGCTGGAGTTCCTACTGGGCAATAGAACGAAGGTGCAGCGCCGGGCTGCGATGCAGGCGATCCGTGACGCCTTTAGCACGCGGGAGTCAGAGATCCGCCGGGGTGCGCCCGACTCCGCGACGGCCAAGGATGCGCTTGCCGATCTGGTGACCAACCTAAGCAGCGTCATGTGCCGCACCGAGCGCCCGGTGGTCTCGGACGCCGAGCTTCACGGCGAGCCTCCGCCGATCCCGCTGACGGCGGCAGACATCCGCTCGTTTCGCTCATTTGCGGAATGGGAACATGGCAACGCCTACTCCCACTGGGCAGTGCCCCTGTGGAACTCTGTGCCACTGGCCGCCCAGGCGCTAGGCAATCGCTACCAATACTGGAAAGCTGGGCGCGAGAAGTTGCCGCCGGCGGAACTGACGCTCAGGGGCCTGCACAGTTGGCAACAGCCGAAATGGACCAATGCGAAAGCGCGAGGTTTGCTTCAGGCATTGCCGCCAGACCGGCTAAAGGCACCCTGGGTGCGACCGAGCTCGCTCTGGTGGCCGCTGGCTGGTATCTGGAGTGCGCGCAACGGCAATAGCCTGATCGACGGCAAGGCGCTGGTCTTTAGCCGTTTTGCCGCCGTGCCTGGCGCCGTGTCGGCCATCGTCAGCTACAGCGTCGAGGCACACCTGTACGACCACAAGGGTGTCCGCGCGAAGCCGAAGTACCGCGCTGGCGCGAAACCGACATTCAAGAACGGTGGTGCCAGTCCCGGGATGTTCCGCCTCTTCTTCGTGTCGGAGTTCCTGGCGGGACTCGATCCGTTAGCGGAGGGTGTTCCAAACTCTGTGGGCGTCGCGCGCAAGACGCTTTTGGTGCAAATCAAGAAGGCGTTACGCGAGCGCGGCGTGGTCTACAAACCATCTTCAAAGCGTAGGCCGGTTCCGACCGAAGCCTGGCTGGTTCATCTTGCGGCGCATCAAGCGGGCAAGCCAGAATCGGCAAGGCGCGCATGGGTCGAAGCAGTCGTGGCGGAAGAGGGAGACAAATCCACGCCACGTGTCGTTGGCGCAGCGTTCGACGCCTTCTTGGCTCGCGTGCCGAACGACAGGATGACGGAGATTACGAAAGCCGAACTCCACGCGTTGGTCGACTTATCGCTGAGCTCGCCCGCCGTGGTCCTTGCTCGGGCGGTCATGAGGCATTGGCGCGATGGCGAGATGCCCCTCGACTGGGACCAGAAGCCTAAGGGTGAGAATGGAAAACGCAACGAGAAGGTGGAGTCGCGCACGCCGCGAGAGCTGTTGCAGCGGCTGGCAATCAGCGGCTTGCGCCGCTACCTGGACCGGCCGTGGTTCGCAGCAACGCTGCAGCGCTCCAAGCGATACCACAAGGACTTCTCGGACGCGCTGCACGCTGCGGTTGTCGAAGGCAATCTGGAAAACGTTCTGGATGAGCACTTCTGGTTCGTGACCGCGACGAACTCGCACTCTTGGCCCAAGCGGCTGCTGGAGTTGCAGGCCGCATTGGCCTTGTCCGGTGGGCGGACGGTTTTGCACGAATCGACCAAAGCGGCAAAGAACAAATACCGCGTGCGCTGCAATGTCGCGCTGCCCCTTCATCAAGCCAAAGACGAAGGCAAGGACGAGGCGCCTCGACCCGACGTCGTGCGGCATGCCTTCAACACTCCGTTCTGGCCCATGGTGTTGACCACTACCTCCGTCGGCCAAGAAGGGCTCGACTTCCATCCGTGGTGCAAGACGGTCGCGCACTGGGACCCGGCACCTGGTCCCGTCGAGCTGGAACAGCGCGAAGGACGGGTAAATCGCTATGCCGGCCTGGCCATTCGAAGGGCACTCGCCAAGTCGGTCGACATGACCGCCGTGAACGAGGCAGCGGGCAGCCCGTGGGCGGCCATGGCGAACCAAGCCGAGCAAGAGGCCAAGGTCGGCGATCAGTCCGGAGGCATGTCGCCATGGTGGTGCACGGCAGGCGCTTCGGCGATGCAGCTGTACTTGCACTGTGCCGGCAGTCGGGAGTCGGCGGTGCGAGTCCGCCTGGAGCGACGTCGTGCTGTCTACCGTATGGTGCTGGGCGCATCCGAGCCTCACTGGCTCATCGACGAGCTCGATGCCACACATCCACCAACGCACCAGCTGGTTCTAGAGAATTCGTTAGAACTTGGCGCGTGGAAGCTGAAACAGAAGAAGCAGACCTAGTGTTATGTCCCGGCAATTTGTACGCACAGGCGCGCGAGCTTTTCGAGGATTGAATCGGCGGTGTGATGTTGCCCCCATCTTCCCGGCCCCGCCCTATTCGCAATAAAGCGCCTGCCCAGCTCCTACGGTCTGTTGCCGCATGAACTTCCGAGGCGAAACGCAATTTCAGCGAAGAATGCGGATCCGTTGATGGCCTTTGTTGCCACGCTGAGATACACCCGATCGAACTGGGTGCGTTTCACCGCCAACGAACGTACCTTCACCTGGTTCGGATGCCTACGCCAGGCCTTCCTCTATTTCGGCGGTGTTCCCCAGCGTGTGCTGTTCGGTAACGCCAGCGCTATCATCGCGCGCCGCATACGGTGACGGTCATTATCGTTGGCACAATGGGCTGCTAGCGGTTGCCGCGGAGTTCGGCTTTATCCCGCTTGTTTGTCAGCCATACCGGGCCAAGACCACGTGTGTTTGCCGGGCGCATACCTTTGTCCTGCCTGGACTTCGAACAGCTCTATCCGGCATTGACCGCGAACGCTTTCGCCATGCTTTCTCAAAAGTCCAACGGCAAGCCAGGGTCAAGCGCGAAAAGCTGACTACCGGCGCGTATCTGGACTTGGCTTGGCGCATCTATGACGCGCTGGGGTCAGTCCCGCTGCTGTAATGGGGCTTGCCAACTCGGTCAACGCCGAAGGTAGAGCTCTGCATGCTCGTCCAGACGGGCCTTAATTTGCACCCAGTTTGGTAGGTGTCGCTTGAGCGTTGCGTAGAAGGCGCGTCCGTGGTTGTGGTGCTTCAGGTGGCACATCTCATGAAGCAGCACGTACTCAATGGCCTCACGCGGTGCAGCCACCAGCCACGGATTGAGGGTCAGTCGGCCTGATGGCGAGCAGCTTCCCCATTGCCGCGTCATGAACTGCAAGCGGAACGACGGCTGTTGGCGAATCCACCTCAAGGGCTCGGCAACGACCTTGAGGCGAGCCGCAAAAACTTCTTTAGCTCGTTCGCGGTACCAAGTGTCGATACATGCCCTGATCTGAGCGACGTCGTGACTGGGGACATTGACCACAACAAAGGCCCCACGCAGCTTTGCCTCGGAGGCGCCTGCCGCTTGAAGAACGACTTTGAGCCGATACCTCCTTCCGAGGTAATGGATGGATTCGCCGCTCAGGTACTCGCGCGGCAACACATGCGCCATTCGCGCCTTGGCAGCGGAGACATGCTGGCTGATCCAGCGAGAGCGCCTTCGTACCGCTGCCAGCACGTCCTCCAACGGTGCCGACGGTGGCGCGTCAACCTCCACGCGGCCGTCAGGGTCTACGTGGATGGCGATGCGGGATACAACCCGTGCGGATTGCCTTCGAAGAGTGAAGGCAATCTGCTCGTCGCCATAGGCCACACGGTGCTGACCATCCAGGCCCAAAGTCTCCATGCTCACGCCTTCCTAAGGCCGATACGGGTGATCTGGATGACTTGTTCCACCACCTGCTTAGCGTTGTCCAGGCCCAGACTGCCAAAAAGCAGCGGCAGCAGACCTTTGCGAATCGCCGCTTCGATGTTCTGCGGATTGAGAGAGTTCTCGGCGACAGCGTCCTTGACCACGGTGTCGATGGCCAAGGAATGCTGCACCAAGCGCTCGACGGCATGAGCGTCCAAGACGGCAAAGCTATTTTCGCCCAGCACCAAGCGGATGGCGCCAAAGTAGGCCTTTGCATGTGGGTTGGAAGTAAGTTCATCCGGTGTGCCGGGCGTCGCCCGCGACGCCACTTGCTCCTCGAATGACTTGAACAAGGCGTACTGCTTCAGCGGATGATCGAACATCGCCTCAGCCTCAGCAATCGCCTGACGCAGCAATTCGCCGAACACTTTCTGTGTGTACGGATCCTCAGCCAGTTCCTGTTCAATGGTCTTCCGCAGTCGGGTGCGGATCATGTCCGTCTCATTGCGCGTCTTTTCCTCCGACCAGTCCTCCGGCTTATCCTGGCCCAGCTGGTGAACGAGATACACACCGTCAGACTCTCGGACCTCGGTGCCGATGACCTGCTTGTCCACCAGCTTGCGAATCTGCTCTTCGTAGATGCTGTAATCCACCGTCTCCATGGCATCGCGTCGAGCCGTCTGCCGCAACTCGGTGAAGAAGCGCATGTCGCTCTTGTAACGAGCAATCAGCTCCTCGGAGAAGCTCTTGTCTTCGAAGAAGCTGCGAGAAGACAAGGCCGTCTGAAGGCACAGGCCAAAGGCGGTGAGCGCACCGTAGAAGTCGTCGCGAACCTTCTGCCGCTCGTCGTACTCCACCCCGTCGGCATCCTTGACGAAGCGAGGCGCCAGAATCTGGCGGTACTGCTCGCGATCCAGCTTGTTGGCAACCGACTTGAAGAACGACCACAGCTGCTCACGCAGCGCGGGCAGGCGCTTGTACTCGGTGCTGAACTGACGGTACAGCCCTTCCAGATCTTGGATGTCGAACCCTCCTTGCGTCCGTGACTCGAGGTCTTGATAGGCGCGAATGGCGGTGTCCAGCTCTTTCAGGATGCCACGGTAGTCCACCAGCACGCCATAGCGCTTGGCATCGTGCAAGCGGTTCACCCGCGCCACCGCCTGGATCAGGTTGTGACCTTTCAGCGGCTTGTCGATGTACAGCACCGTGTTGCGAGGCTCATCGAAACCCGTGAGAAGTTTGTCGACAACGATGAGCAGGTCTGGTTCGCCATCAGAGCCAAAGTCACCGATGACCTGTTTCTCGTAGGCCTCTGAGTCGTTACCGCAGGTGGCCATGGCCTGCTTCCACCACTTTTGGACCTCCGGCAGCGTGTCCTCATCAACTTCCGAATTGCCTTCACGGGTGTCAGGCGCTGAAATCACGATGGCACTGGTCACCAGACCTGTCTCGTCCAATGCCTTCTTATAGCGAATCGCATCCAACTTACAGTCTGTCGCGACTTGGCCCTTCAGGCCAAGGCCCAGCTTCTTGACGTTCTCGTTGAAGTGGGTCGCGATGTCCCAGGCGATCAACTCGATGCGGTTGGCAGACCCATAGATGGCCCCCTTTTTCGCAAACTTGCGCTTCAGGTCGCTGCGCTGGGCGTCGCTGAGATTGCTGGTGATCTTGTTAAACCATCGATTGACCGCCTCTTCGTTGATGTCCAGCTCGGGCACGCGCTCTTCGTAGAGCAAAGGCGCCACGGTTTCGTCCTCCACCGCGCGTTGCATGGTGTAAGCGTGGACGATGGGGCCGAACTTGTTGGAGGTCTTCTCGTCCTTGAGCAACGGTGTGCCCGTGAAGGCGATGTAAGCCGCCTTGGGAAGGGCCTTCTTCATCCGTTCATGGGTTTCGCCACCATGGCTGCGGTGTCCTTCGTCGACCAGCACGATCATGTCTGCCGTGTCGTTGCGACACTCGGGCAACTTGGACGCCGTGTTGAACTTGTGAACGAGCGTGAAGGTGATCCGTTCGGTCCCCTTGCCGATGCGCTGGGCCAGATCTCGACCGGACAGGGTGCGGCTGCGCTCGCTATCCTTCTGCGTGGCAATGCTAGATCCGAAGGCCCCACCCGTCATGAAGTTGCGCGATAGCTGGGTTTCGAGATCGACGCGGTCTGTGACCACCACGATGCGGCATTCCTTGAGGCTCTCGACCAGCAGCAGGGCCTTGGTCAAGAACACCATCGTGAAGCTCTTGCCAGAGCCCGTAGTGTGCCAGACAACACCGCCCTCGCGGCCGCCCCCCTGCGAATCAGGTTTCTTCTGGCTGATGCGCAACAGCAGCGCCCGGATGCCAAAGAACTGCTGATAACGAGCGGCGATCTTGCCTACCTTGCGATCGAAGAGAACATAGCCCCTCAGGAACTCCAACAGGCGGCACGGCGTCAGCAGACTCACCAGCAACCGATCCTGCTCCGTTGCCTGCATTGGCGCGCTCCAGAGCGTGTCGAAATAGGTGGCCAGTGATGCAGGTTTGCCCTCAAACAACGCGTCACGGATTTCCGGCAGCAAAGGCGCGTTCTTGACGGCCTGAAGGTGGGCCTCGTCGTATTCCTCCTCGCGCCACTTCGCCCAAAACGTGGCGGCGGTGTGCGTGGTGCCGTAGCGCCCCTCGGTCTGGCTGATAGACAGCAGAAGTTGGGCGTACGCGAACAGATTAGGGATCTCGTCTGGCCGCTGATTGCGCAGATGCTGGCTGATTCCCTCTTGCACCATCGCTTTGGAGGGCTGGCTGCCGCCACCCGACTCCGGACGCTTGGCCTCGATCACAACTAGCGGGATGCCGTTCACGTAGGCCACCACGTCTGGCGTCCGGTGGTGCGTGCCTTGCGCAGATAGCACCTCCAGTTCCTCGGTCACGTCCCAACGGTTCGCCGAAGCATCCATCCAGTCGATCACCGCAATGGTTGGCTGGTGCTTCCTGCCATCCGGCATGAACTCCGTGACCGTGATGCCCAAGGCCAACTTGCCATAGAGCCGCTCATTGGCCGGCATGAGGCCTTCGGCCAAGCTGAGCGCCGACAACTCCCGCACGATCTGCTCGATGCCGCTAGGCGACAGCGGATACCACTCGCCTTTGTACTCGTAGCGGCGGGTCTGCAGCACTTCGATCAGCCGGGACCGGAGTAGCACCTCCCGTGTACCACCTCGAAAGGTCAGCGCCTGTTCAGGGGTCAAAAAGTTCCAGCCCAGGTTGCACAAAAGGTGCAACGCAGGAAAGTGAGCGCTGTACTGCTCGCGGGAGTTGGGCGCGCTTGTCATGCGGCAGTCTCAGTATTAATTTCCTGAGCGTTTTTGCTCGGTCGAGCCCAAAGTAGTCGCTGCATTAGAGCAGAACGCTCTCTAGATAGCTTCTCTGCTTGAAGTCGAAGATTCTGAGCAGCCCTGCTCCACGCGGTGATCTCCGCGGCAATGCGCTTCTGACGCTCCAACGGCGGCATCACCAGTTCTAGGGAAAGCAATTGGTCTTTGGAGATGTTTTTCATGCTTCCGCTTGACCCCGTAGCCAGAGTGGACAAGCGAGCACGCGTTGGTTTCATGGCAAGCCAGATTGCGAGCCATCTCATATCGACCGCATCCGACTTGGGATGCAACTGCCAAAGCCTATCAGGCAGAAATAGATTTGGATGGTCACGTTCGACGTAGGCGCTTGCCCCCACAAGTTCTGGCGTATTGATGCGACTTACGATGATTCGATCCGACTGAGGGTTGACCTCCGCACGGTGCAACTCGTCCGGACGTATCAGCTTGTTTTGTCGCGGCTCGAACACACCACTGGTCACTGCGCTGGTCTTCAATACACCGCCCTCGCCTTCTCCTGCTGCGCGATCCATGCTGTTCACGCTGACCCCTGCCTCGGGAAGGTCGATCACATCCATTAGTTGGACGAATTGGCACCCTGGAGGTAGGCGATGGCGGGCAACTCGCGTAACAAGCGCCTCTGTCAGAGCTTCACAATGCTGGTCCGCGTTCTTGGCTAAGCTCGTGGTCACGCGGATTGATCGGTCCCAGGCAGCAAGGATGCGAGTTGCTCGTCGTTGAGCTGACTTAGAGGGCACGCGGACTTTGATGGCCGCAAAGTCTTTAAAGTAGAGGCGCAAGCGATCATCGGTCAGTCCATAGGAGTACGCCCAGAAAAGATGAACCATTCGAGGTGTGCTGAAGAGCTGCTCAAAGAAGGCTGAGTCTGCCTCTGGGCGAGGCTTGAGCACCACGTAAGCAGGACTAACGAGCCCTGACGACTCGGCGCGGCCAAACGCGCCCTGCCACATCCGCATGGTGTTGTATGCAATGTCGCCAGGCTCCACAAGTAGATGCTCGACAGGCGACAAAGTCGTATCTTGCTTTCGTTCCAAGTCATTGCGATCAATGAGCCCGTCATTCATGGTTACCGAGAAGGTTGGCAGCCCTTCTCGCCCACACTCCTTACGGCTTTCGAAGAGGGCGCCAAGGCGATACTCTCGCCACATTTCAGGCAGCGCCGCTCCCCCTGCTGCTTTAATATGACTCGGATCGGGTTGCATTGACTGAAGCGACTCATTCAAAGCCAAGCTCCTTCAGGTACAGAGCCATCTGTGCTTCCAAAACGTCCAACTCCGCCTTGAGTTGCTCTCGCTCCTTGCGCACCGCCATCAGGTCGATCTCAGCCTCCGCCTGGAAGGTGTCCACGTAGCGCGGGATGTTGAGGTTGAAGTCATTCTCAGCGATCTCGGCCTTGTCGGCGAGGTAAGCGTACTTAGTGACGCCGAGTCGAGCCTGCACTGTTTCGACAATCCGCTGCAAATCGACCTCGCGCAGCACGTTCTGGTTCTTGCCGGCCTCGAAGTCGCGGCTGGCATCGATGAACAGGACCTTCTGGTCCGCTTTATTCTTGCGAAACACCAGTACAGCGGCTGGGATGCCCGTGCCATAGAAGAGCTTTTCCGGTAGGCCAATCACCACGTCCAGCAGGTTCTCTTCGATCAGCTTCTGACGGATGCGTCCCTCTGCTGCGCCACGGAAGAGCACACCGTGCGGCACCACGACGGCCATGCGGCCGGTGCCGGGCTTCATCGTCTCGATCATGTGCAGGATGAAGGCGTAGTCGCCCTTGGTGCGGGGCGGCACGCCGCGGCGGAAGCGGCTGAACTTGTCTGCATCGGCACCCTCGAAGCCCCACTTCTCCAGGCTGAAGGGCGGGTTCGCGACGACGATGTCGAAGTGCTTCAAGCTGGCGGCGCTGTCGAGCAGCTTGGGGTTGCGGATGGTGTCACCCCACTCGATGCGGTGGTTGTCCTCACCATGCAGAAACATGTTCATCTTGGCGAGGGCCCAGGTACTCCCGATCGCTTCCTGGCCATAGAGCGAGTACTTGCGCGAGCCGGTGCTTTCGCGGACCAGGCGGCCGCACTTCATCAGTAGCGAGCCAGAGCCACATGTGGGGTCGCAAATCTCGTCGCCTTCTTGTGGCTCCATCAGTCGCGCCATCAGCGCTGAGACCTCGGGCGGGGTATAAAACTCGCCGGCCTTCTTGCCGCTGGTGGAGGCGAAGTTCTTGATCAGGAACTCGTAGGCGCTGCCGATCACGTCCAGCTGACCGACGCGGCTGGGGCGCAGGTCCAGTTCGGGCTTGGCAAAGTCCTCCAACAGGTGGCGCAGGATGTCGTTCTTCTGCTGCTCGTCGCCCAGCTTGTTGGAGTTGAAGCTGATGTCCTGGAACACATCGCGCAGTTTGGTGATGTTGGCCTCTTCGATGGCGTGCAAGGCCTTGTCGATGCGCTCGCCGTTGCCAGGGCTGTGCCGCTGACTGTACAGGGCGTAGAAGCTCGCATCCGAGGGCAGGACGAAGCGTTCGCTCTTGAGCATCTCGGCGATCAGCTCCGGGTGATCACCGTATTGCTGCTTGTAGCCGTCATGGTGGTCTTGCCAGACGTCCGAGACGTACTTCAAGAACAGCATCGTCAAGACGAAGTCTTTGTAGATGCTGGGGTCGACAGTTCCGCGAAACGTGTCGCAAGCGTTCCAGACGGCGGCGTTGATGTCGTCTTGGCTGACGTTCGTGATTTCAGTCATTTCTACTCTCAGGTGAGATTCATTGGTCGCCCGCTGGCCAGGGCACAAGCCAGCGCTTCGAGCTGCTGATCGCGGTTTTGGATCAAGGCGGTCAGAACGGCTCGCTCGCGCGCGGCCGCGGCCGCCAGATCTGCGACGAGCCTTTGGGTCGCGAGCGGAGGCAGTGGGATCTCAAGCGCTTCCAAGGCTTGTCGGGTCACACTGAGCTGCAGCGATCCGGAAGCCGCCTGCTGGAGCTGCCGCTGTACTGGGCCCTGACCAACCATCCAAGCCAGGAATTCCGGCATCAATAAATTGGGAGCCTTGACAGTCAGGTGGAATAAGTGGGGCCCGCAGACGGCCTGACGTGGCGGCTGATCCACGCACACGGCGAAGTACCGACTGCCCCTCGACACGAAGAGAAGATCCCCATCGTTTAACCAGTCTGGCTCCTTCCGCCCAACCAATTCGGTTCGGACCGCCGACGACCAGTCGACTCCGCCTAGCCAGATGTCCTTCATCTGAGCCACGGCGACCGGCCCCTCTGCAGCCGCCACAACCGCGCCTCGAAAGGGGTGTCCTGCACGTATGTGCGCCAACTCCCCTAGTCTTGAAATAAATGCAGCATCGTTCATGTTGCGAATTTTAACTCAACCATGCTAGGATGTCACCACTGCTTCAGTTCGCATCATCATTGATGCTGCATAACTTACATCACAACAGCACTACTCAAGGGGTCCAAAAACAATGAAAAAGGGAACACTTGACACTTCCCTATTTGGGAAGTCACAATTCACTTATGCCCGGTGGCCAGGAGAAGGCCAATGCAGCTAGTCAACATACTGATCTTGGAGACGCTGAAGGCGACCTATGCTGATGCTCGAGGAGCGCTGGACGCGTGGCGCGCAGAAGTGGAACAGGCGGTTTGGGCATCCCCGCAGGACATTAAGGACCGGTATGCCTCGGCAAGTTTCTTGGGGAGCAACCGGGTCATCTTCAACATCAAGGGCAACAGCTATCGGCTGGTTGTCAAAGTCCGTTTTCAAAACGGCATCGTCATGATCGAGTGGGGCGGCACACACGCCGAGTACGACAAGAAGGACTTCGGCCGCTGAGCCACCATGACCCTCGAGACCAGGAGAAGAACATGAGCACGCAGATTCGAGTACTGAAAACGGACGGCGATCACGCCACCGCCGTTGCTCGGCTGTCTGAGCTGATGGACAAGGACCCCGCGGCGGGCTCCGCCGACGAGGCTGAGCTGGAACTGCTTGCCCTGCTCATCCAGTCTTACGAGCAGACCAAGTTCCCCCCGACGCCACCAGACCCGATCGAAGCCATCCTGTTTCGGATGGACCAGCAGCGGCTGGCGCACAAGGATCTCGTGCCTTACATCGGTTCAATGTCGAAGGTCTCCGAGGTCCTGAGTCGAAAACGTCCGTTAAGCTTGGCAATGATCCGCCGGCTGCACGCGGGCTTGGGCATCCCGGCTAATGTGTTGATCGGCGAAGGGCAAGAGCTTTCGGTTGATTCGACGGTGGACTACACCAAGTTTCCGCTGACGGAGATGCAGGAGCGCGGCCTGTTGGGACCGACCAAGCGCCCTCTTCAGTCTTTAAGGGAATACGCGGAGGAACTTGTGACAGGCTTCTTTCGCTGCGCGTCGGGGCTGGGCGGGCAGCCGGTCATGTTGCGCGCGACGCTCCATCAGACCGGCGCCCGCACTATGGATGAGTACGCCTTCAAGGTCTGGCAGGCCTGCGTGCTGCGAAAGGCACGCGCGGTGGCTCTCAAGGGCAGGTATCAGCACGGCGTGATCGCTCCAGAGTGGATCCGCAACCTAACTCGACTGTCAACATTCGAGTCTGGCCCATTGCTGGCTCAGGAATACCTCTCCAACCACGGCATCGCGTTGGTCTTTGAGCGGCACTTCGACAAGACATATCTCGATGGGGCGGCCATGTTGGACGGTGAGGTCCCGATCGTTGCGCTGACACTTCGGCACGATCGCATCGACAACTTCTGGTTCGCCTTGCTACACGAACTCATCCACGTCCAGCGACATTTGACTTCGGCAGATCCTTGCATAGCAGACAACCTGGATGACAAGACTCGAAACAGTGACCAAGAGCTTGAGGCCGATCGAGAGGCTGGAGAAGCATTGATCCCAGAAGCCGCTTGGGTCAGCGCTCCGGTAAGGACGAGCCACTCCAGCGAGGACGCCATCGACTTGGCACGGCAACTACAGATCCATCCGGCAATCATTGCAGGGAGAGTCCGCAAGGAGACACAAAACTGGCGCCTGCTGTCAAACCTGATCAGCTCGGCTGGCAGGGTCTCTGACTTGCTCAACAACCAACTCGCATACCAATGAAAAGGGAGGAGCAACAAATGTTGCCGTACGAATAGGAAAGGGCAAGCTTGAGAGCTTGCCCTTGGGGTGAGTCTGACGCGAACGCCCGACTCGGTTTGGCGATTGAGATTGTGTTTGCGTTTGAACCCCCAGTCAAGTCTCACAGGCGAAGTCCATGGTCTTTCGTGGCTGCCCAGTCACGGAAAAACGTCATTTCGCTTTACGAAAGGGACAATCATGCCCAACGCAAACGTCTTCCCTCCTGCCCAACATGGGTTCTCCATCGAAGTCGCTGGTTCAGACCTCGTCTTCAAGACTGTTCCACTACATGACCGCACCCCCACCGGGGCGCAAGTTGCCGCCGCGGCTGGGTACAGCGATCCTCAGGCAGCTACGGTTCTCCACATGCTGCCCAGCGGCGAGTTGGAAGACATCCGTCCCACTGAAGTGGTGACCCTTCCAGGCCAAGGCAGTCGGTTCATCGTCGTCGCGACTGACCGCTCGTACCGACTGAGCATTGACGGCAAGCGCTTCGATTGGCCGGCGCAACGCATCTCCGGGAGCATCCTGCGCAATCTCGGCGGAGTTCAGGCAGACAAACTCCTGTACATGGAGCGTCAAGACAAGGCCGACGCTGTTATCGAAGACCACGACGTGGTGGACCTTGGACGAGCTGGGATCGAAACGTTTTACAGCCGAGCCCCCATTTGGGTACTGAACGTACAGGGCGTTCGCCTCGACGTGCAGACGCCAACCATCGTCGTGCGTGATGCAATGCACCGCGCAGGCTTTGACACCAACCAAGGCTGGCACATTTTTCTCAAGGTGGCAGGTCAACCGAAGCAGCCGCTGGAACTCAGCTCCGTCGTTGACTTGCGAGCTCCCGGCATTGAGAAGATCCGGTTGACGCCAAAAGACGTCAGCAACGGGGAGGCCGCACAGGCTCTTCGTCGGGACTTCCCGCTGTTGGACTTCGACGAGCGCTTTCTCGACAAACACTTTGCCCAATGGGAGACGGTCCTGGACAACCAGCGGCGGTGGCTGTTGATCTTTAGATATCCGGTGCCCGCCGGCTTTAGCGAGCAGCGGGTCACCTTGGCCCTCGAAGTTCCCCCAAGCTATCCCGGTGCGCAAATCGACATGTTCTATGTCTTCCCGAACCTGGTGCTTAACAGTGGCCAAATGCTTGAGTGCACACAGGTTCAGGAAGCAGTCTGCGGGCAATCCTACCAGCGGTGGTCACGACATCGGTCTGATGCCTGCCAGTGGCGCCCGGACACGGACAACGTCGTTACTCACCTTGCACTGGTCGAGTCAGCACTGGCCAAAGAGGTCCAGCAATGAGCCCGTCCGCCAACCTCACGATCACGAACGCACATCACCAGAAGCTGCGAGATCACCTCTTCCCTGGAGATGGTCTCGAAGCCGCTGCCATCTTGATCTGTGCACGGACGCCAGGCCCAAGGGTACGGCTGCTGGTGAAAGACATCTTGCTGGTGCCGCATCCCACTTGCAAGGAGCGACACCCGGACTTCCTAGTTTGGCCAGGGTTAGCGATCGAACAGGCAATCGACAAGGCAGAAGGGGAGAATCTCTCCTTGGTTCTAACCCACTCGCATCCCGGTGGGCTCTTCGGCTTCTCGCTACAAGACGACCAAAGCGATCGAATGACGATGCCTGGTCTATTTCAAGCGCTTGGCGGCCTGCACGGCACAGCAATCATGACCCCTGACGGCGCCATGTTGGCGCGTCTCTACCGGCAGGATCTTTCACCGATCGCGGTGGACTCCGTAATGGTGACCGGTAATGAACTCACTTGGTACTGGGCCGACAGGCAGTTCCGCCCTCGACCAATGGCATTCACGAGCGAAGCGACTGATGAACTCGCTCGGCTAAGTGCTTGCGTCATTGGGGTGTCTGGTACGGGGTCGCTCGTGGCAGAGCAGCTTGCGAGGCTTGGATTTGGTCAGGTGATCCTCATCGATTTCGACAAGCTTGAACTGCGGAACCTGAACCGAATCGTCAATTCAACGCTGCAAGACACCATGATTCAGCGGCCCAAGGTCTTCGCCTTTGCCGATGCAGTGGCCAGCTACAGGGGAGAAGGGATTGCCGTGCCTGTGAACGCGTCGATTTTGACTCGAGAGGCTGTACTGAGCGCCAGCCAAGCCGACGTGCTCTTCTCATGCGTAGACACTCTTGACGCTCGACAGGTCGCAGATCTTATGGGTGCCTGTTTCCTGATCCCGCTGTTCGATGTCGGAGTCTCGATTCCAACAAGAAAGTCGAACCTCAAACCAGCTATCGGTGATGTCTGCGGGCGCATCGACTATGTTCACCCCGGCGGACCCTCGCTTGAAGATCGCGGAATCTACGACCCAGCTTCGCTGCGCGCTGAGTACCTCCGGCGTACGGCACCTGATGCGCACAGGGAAGAGATGCAGGCCGGCTATCTGCGCGGCGTCAATGAAGAAGCGCCAGCGGTGATTGCGCTGAACATGCGGGCAGCATCTGCGTGCGTGTTGGAGTTCCTAGCCCGGGCCTATCCTTTCCGGCACGAGCCTAACGATGGGTACGCCAGAACGGAGTTCAGTCTCGCGGCAAATGACGAGGAATTCTTCTCTATCGAATCATTCCAGCTCGCGACCAACGCGCACTTGGCGCGCGGCGACTTGGAACCACTGCTTGGTCTACCAACCCTTCGTGCTCCGAAGTCGAGGTCATCGCAATGAATGCCAAGGGACTGCTCCTACGACTGATCGAAATCGTCGCGCCTGCACGCCGCCTTCAGATCGTGAGTGGCGACAGCCTCCCTCTGAAGCTGCCGTTCAGAGGCCTCGTGCTAGCGCGTGATCAGGATGAGGATTGGTGTGTCGGGCTGCGCTGCCCCTGCGGGTGCGGCAGAAATATCGAACTACTGTTGATCAAAGAAGCAGCACCGCACTGGGATCTAGTGCTGGACCAGCGCGGCCGTCCTTCGTTAACCCCATCCGTGTGGCTTCGTGACGGCTGCCAGTCGCACTTTTGGTTTCGCCACGGTCGAGTTCACTGGTGCCCTTAGCCTGCAACTCAATTAGTCCCTCTCGGATGTTGCCGCGCACGCGCGTTCGGTCAACATGCCTGCTAGCAGGAGGAAGTGGAAGAGCAGCACGCTGTTCCCGATCTTCCAAGTCTCCTATCCAGAGGAATTTCTGAAATGGCAGCTCGAAGCCCGCTTGGGGAGAAAGAGCGCTCAGGCATCAGAGCGAGAAATGCTGTTAGCTTACGGTCATCAAAAAATTGGAAATCTTCTGCTACTTCCTCACGCCGGCTCCGCCGAGACCAGTTACCTCGAGTGGACTCATGAGGACGCTCACACCGAGACTTCTTGCCTGGCTGTTTTGGAGACCACGCCCCTCGGCCAATTGCCTGGCATTTCGGGAGGTTTTCCCAAGCACCCTGGCTCTGCGCCAGATCACAGCTCGCCCGAATCAGCACGACAATATATCGTCAAAGCCAACGACGCCAACCACTCCGAGCTGATTCATCCAGATTCTGTCCTCGGGATCGACCTCCGCCACGCGCTCGTTTTGCCCAAGGGGCGGCAACTCCGACAGCGTGGGCAGCGAGTTCACGCCGGTCTTCCACTTCGCCGTCCTGGCTAGCAACTGCCCCCTGCCCTGGTCCAGCCATTTAGCGCGCTCCCATTCCACTGGGCGCAAGCCACTGGCCAGGCCCACCTGCAGCCAAACCATCAACCCGGATGTTCTATTGCCATTTCGGCGATCAGCACCACGAGCGCTACGCCTATTGAGCTCGAGAGGGTTCGAATGTTCAGGCTGGTTGTGCAATTGTTAAGCTGATTTACTACGTTAATGGTTCGCCACCTTGCTTGTGGTCCTAACCCCACTTGCGGTATCACTAGTGTAATGTAGTCATAATTAATCTAGACAACAAATGTAAACTAATCGCTCTTCTGCATCTTGAACCAGCAGCGAAATTGATTTTCGGATTTAGCATTTCTGACGTTTCTCACGGCTGTTAGGCTAGCGCGCCCGATCGAGAAAATTTGACGGTCGGGCACTTCGTCTAAATCAGGCGAATCGACTTCGTAGTCGGTATGGCTCCGATCGGCGGCCCGAACCGGAGTCGAGCTCCCTCTCGTCAAATCCCGTGCACCCCGAGGAGCAGAGCTGGCACCCTCAACGGCCTAACACACGAGCGAGATTGCCAACGGATCGACTATTTTCAATTTGAGAGCACGACCCAGCCACCATTACCTGCCCTCTTAAGATCGCCCTTAAATAGCATCAAACTCCACCGGGAGCCTTTAGCGGATTCGTGTCTAATTCTGGAAAAATGTAATGTCGCGGGGGGGGGAAAAACTGGATTACAGCTCCCGAATGAGAGCAGCCACTTTTCCAAGTTCGCCCTGCTGGTTACATTTTCCAAACCAGCCAAAGTGGCTTTTTATCAGTTTGCCAATGGGATCGCCGGCCGCACGCAAAAGCAAGGGTAAGCAATAGTAGGCACTTTCAATGTTTTCTCTCCCGCGGGCTCGGTGCCAGCGCAGATTGCTCGCGATGCAATTTGCCGCACTATCCTTCAAGCAGGTGACCATGCCGAGGGTTAAGGGCAAGCTGCACCCGATTGAGGCCATGTTGATTGTCCTTGTATCCTATGGCTTGGAATGCAACATCACTTAAAGCATGCCATGAGCCCTGCCTTCTCCTCGATCGTCTCTGAATTCGAGGTTGAAGAGTCGGCGCGCAGCTACGGCCGCTGGTTCCGCGCCAAGGTCCAAGCGAGTCTTGATGACCCTCGGCCTTCCATTCCACACGATCAAGCGATGCCTGAGGAGTCCCGGAAGGCGGAAGAGAGGCGAGGCCAAGCCCATCGCATTGCCGCTGCACCGCTCTCCCGTCCGCCTAGGGAAACCAAATAGGCCTTCCTTCCGCAAAGCTGATGCGCTCGACGACTCGCATCGCACCGTAGACTCCATCGCCCGGATCGTCGTCATGCCGCCGTCACCCTACCCGAGCAAATTGACGCCGATGCTCCGACCGTCTCAGATCACCCGTACATTTCCCGCGCGGCAGAATGCTCGGTACTTGGAGTCGACCTTGTCATATTGCGTTTGCGTGCCAATCACTGTTCCCCCCGGAACAAGTCAGCGGACTATGGATGAAAGGAACGGCCGCGCATTACCGGTTGGCGATGGCTTTGGGAACGGGTAGGACAACACGCCAACCTGATTCTGGTCTGCCCTGAAGTGGGGCCCCGGGCGCGAGGCATGGCGACTTCGCCGTTGGTGTGAACGTCAGCCAGCGTAAAGGCCTTAGCATCAGCCGCAATTTTGCGGCGCAATCCAATTAGACCAGTCGCTTGTTGAGACAGCATTACGGCAGCTGCCGCCGGGGAGGAATGCCCCCAACGAAGCTTGCTTTACCTAGACAGCCTGACGCCCCGTGCAGCCTTCGAGGACATTCGCGCACATTCCGACATCTGGCGGCCGGACGACGATGAATTTTTCATTCCAGACAACGAAGAAGAGGGTATCGAGCATATCTACATGCCATGGCCATAGGCCAATTTCGCGCGTGAAACCAGGTAAGTGAATCGGACCTCTTTGGTGCCCTGAAGTTTCACGCGTGAAACTCATCCGGTACAGGAAAGGGAAAACTGCCGGTCGGATCGATATGGCCTGCCGGGCGGTTTCACGCGTGAAACCCATCGGCCCAAGGGAGAGCCTAACTAATGGTCGGTTCGATATGGCGATATCGTGCGACTCCGCGAAAACACCGACTCTTATGGCTGAGGTCGGAGTTTCACGCGTGAAACCGCTCCGAGCGGATCGGATGCGAGGGCTGCCCTGGGGCGATTCAGGTGGCGCATAACGAGACTCCGCCGGTCAAAATACTGCACCCAGAGAACTCAGATTGATGAGAAATCAACTCGGAGCACCTCTTTTCCCCCTCAAGTGGCGGTATCGGAGTAAAGACCCACCGCCGCCGCGAGGAAAAGTTGCTAACGTCCCCTTGGTTGGTTTTCAACGCAACGTGCGCGCGCAAAGCGGGCGCGTTGCGTTCTGCGGCGGGAGGCCAACCGACTGAAAAACTCACCGCTCTGCTTCGAGTTTCACGGCAAACCGTGCGAGCCACGGATCTATCTAGATCCTGCATCTCGTGAAGCAAGTAGCTCGTGGCCCCAGCAGCGTCGTAAACCTGCTTCATATGGACGCCACGGGGTCCTGGAAAGCACTCCCGAACATGCCGACGAAACGCTCGGTACGTACCTGGTCGCAAGGTGACAATCAAGTGCAAGTGCGGGCAGAGAGTGGCCCTGTGGGTGCCGACAGCCTTCACATACTCCCAATGAATACCTGCACGGCGCAGCCGATCGGCGAGCGCCTTGCACGCCCGCTTAAGTTCTTTGAACTGGTGCGCTAGCGGTCGACCGTGCCACTTCCGGTCAAGCGTCAGCGTCATTGTGTAGACCTTGAGCCCGGCACATTGGCCCGCAACGATCCCGGTTAGCGCTCGGGAGTAGTAGGCTGCCACTCTGCTTTGTAGCTGCCGGCGGAAGGCGGCGTTGAGGTCTACTTTGATGCCGCGACTTTTGGCAAAGGCATCGCGCGCCAGGGCGTCGTTCCGTTGAACCGCTCTCACGCAACGCAGGCGTTGGTGCGTGCTGCAATAGCGACGGGTACGGCCGAACATAGGATTCTCGTCGGTATCGAAGGACTTAAGCACTGCTGTCCTGAATCCGCTAGCTCGAATGCTGTCGTGAAAGGCCATAACGGCTCGCGCCGTGTCGACCATCGTCCTACTGCGCCCGAGCGCCGTCAGACGCCGATGCAGCGCGAAGAGCGAATCTGACTGCTCGGATTTCTCTCTGCGTCTTGTTTGCTTGCTAGTACGTTGAACATGGACTACTGCCTGCCTTTCGGTGGCCGCCCTCCTCTCTGCTGCAGCTTGCACATGATCGGCGTGGGCCTTGCGCCAGATTTCGGCAACCATCTCGATGGCAGCTGCCCCCCAGGATTTAGCCCAGGCTGGCGCCGGGTTGCCAGCCAACCTCTTGGCTGCGATAAGCCTCAAGCTTCGACCAGAACTGCTTGCGAGCGGCCAATCGCCACCGGTAGAATTGCCATACGACATAGAAGCTCCCGACTTCTGAGTCCGCACCAGCATGCCTTAGCAGCCATGCCAAGAAAGGCCAACTCCTGCCAGAGCGGGCCTTTCGCTTTAGGGTGACTGTTATTCGACGGTGAAGGTCTTAGCAGGGCACTTGGCGTCGATCCAAGACATGATCGTTTCCCTGCGCCAGTACGGCGTAGTGCCGAGCTTGTGCGGCGCGGGCAAGTATCCGTCGTCCACCCAACGGTGCAGCGTAGACTTAGTGATATCCAAGCCGCACATCAGGTCGGCCCGGTTCAGTAGCTCGACATCAGGGAACGTCCGGGGTTTGCGAGGGGCGGAGCGCTTGGTGGATGACATGGTCTGACTGGGTGAGTTGCGATGAGTCAATGAAACCATGCACCCCACGAGTGCTCAAGGCAAAACCGATCACATTTGGAAGAAACCTGCCTCGTCGAGGTAGAGCGTCAGGAATTTGGATGCAGGATGTCCCCAGCGCGTGCCCGCGGACTGGCGCCTTCCCCGAGACCCGCTTAGAATAAGGCCCTGAGAGCATTTTGGTGTGCAGGCCCCGGGCACCAGAATTCAAAAAGCCGTTGACGTTTGCCGTCAACGGCTTTTTTCATGGCGAAATGCCGTACGCGGCCTTCGCACATGTTCATTTCAACGCTCCGCGCGCAACAGGTGCTCTCCAAAACCTGCAACGTACACACCCCAGACTGGCGGACGATGGCAAGACTTGGACCAAATTTCAGCCGTTAGAATTTCCTCGCAACAAGGTTGGCTCCGACCACCAACCGCGCAGTGCAAGCCTACTCTGACCAGCTGGAGGTTCGATGGCAATCAAGGCCGTAGCATTCGACGTATTTGGAACATTGGTCCGCATAGAACGGCCCACACGCCCGTTCCGGAAGCTGGTCCGCCTGCTGCATGAGGCGGGCCGCCGGCGCCAGAGCGACGACGGCGTCCGGGCGATGAGCAATGCGATAGACCTGAGACAGACAGCCAGCTTGTTCGGCGGCATGGTCAGCGAAGAGAACATGCGCGCCCTGGAGGCCGATTTGCGTGAAGAAATCCAATCAATCACGCTATTCGCTGATGCTGCCCCGACTCTGACCGCCTTGAAAGACCGGGGAATCAAAATAGCGCTTTGCTCCAACCTCGCAGCGCCATACGGACCGCCGGTACTGGACTTGCTGCCCCTCCAACCGGACTTTTGCGCCTGGTCATACGAAGCCGGCGCCGTGAAGCCACAGCCTGAGATCTACCGATACCTCTGCGACGGTATTGCGTGCCAGCCCGAAGAAATACTTATGATCGGCGACACCATAGAAGCCGATATGGTCGGGCCTCGGAAATTTGGCATGCACGGGTACCACTTGGACAGACACGCGACGGCGACGCGTTCAACTGAATCGGTGGACTCGCTGAACGACGTGCTGACTATCCTGGCTGCTCGCTATTGATGAACTGCCTACGAGTCAACAGGGTGAAATTTTAGTCTGACACCTCTTCTCTGCCGCCTGGGCCGAGGCCCTAGCGGCAGAGCCGATCAATTGACAGTCACGCCCGCCTCGCGCACCACATCACCCCACAAAGAAATCTCCTTCACGATCTGATCGCGAAACGCCTGCGGGCTGCCCGGCGCAGCCTCTTCCCCGGTTGCCTTGAGGCGATCAGCCATCTCGGGCATGACAACGGCCGCATTGATCGCAGCGTTAAGCTTGGCCTGCACCTGCGGCGACACGCCCTTGGGAGCGATGATGCCGTACCACACGGTCACGTCGTACGGCACGCCGGCCTCACGCACCGTCGGAATATCCGGCGCCGAGGACACGCGCTGCGGCAAGGTCACGGCCAGCACCTTGAGGCGCTTGTCCTCACGGTAAGGCAAGGTCGAGCCCGCCGTGGTCAGCATCGCATTGACCTGGCCTGAGACAGTATCCGTCAAAGCCGGCGCGGATCCCTTGTAGGGGATGTGGACCATGGTGATACCGGCCGTCTTCAGGAAGGCCTCCATCGCCAGATGCGATATCCCGCCCGTGCCGGACGAGGCATAGGTCAGTCCGCCAGGTTTCTTCTTGGCCAGGGCCACCAGATCGCCCAGGCTGTCCACCGGCACGCCGGGATTGACCGACACGAAGAACGGCGCGCGCGCGATCATGCCGATCGGCGTCATGTCTTCCACCGGATCGAACGGCAGCTTATACAGGCTGGGGTTGACGGAATAGCTATTGGAAATCAAGGTCAGGGTGTAGCCGTCGGGCGCCGCCCTCAGGCCCTGTTCCACGCCCAGCTTGCCGCCCGCGCCGGGGCGGTTCTCCACCACCACGGGCTGCTTCAGGCCGTCGGACAGCAACTGACCCAGCAGGCGCGCGATCCCGTCATTGCCGCCTCCGGCGGCAAAGGGCACGATCAGCTTGATCGGCTGCGTAGGGTAGTCATCGGCGTACGCAGTGGAAACCGATGCGGCAAACGCCACGGCAGCCAGTGTCACCCCCAATACCGCTTTGCCCAGCTTGGCGCCGGATCGCATCGTCATACTTCTCTCCTCCTTGATCGGCCGCTGCGCGGCCACGTTATATGGTGAAAGGCGCAAGACTACAACTTAACGAGTGAAGTTGCAGTCTTGCGCCTTGTTTCCCGCTCCCTCGATGGCGTTGAACGGCTTTCTCATGTTGTTTGCGCGGCGTGGAACGCATGCTCCCCAAGCCGCTCCACCAGCGTTGCCACCGCCGATTTGTCCAGCGCTTGCACCGCGTAGCAAAGCCCAACGCGACGCGACATCTCCAGCCCTTCCAGCGGTCTGATCTCCACGCCGGCCTGACTACGGGCAAGGGACTCCGGCGCCACGCACATGCCTGCGCCAGCAGCCGTCAACGCCAATGCCAGGCGCAGCGACCCCGCGTGCGCGGCCGGCGTGTTTGCCGCCGCGCCATAGAAGGGAAGCAGGCGCTGATGCGTGGGATGGTCCGGACACGCGATCCAGGACAATGCGGCGTCGGCGCCGCTGCCTTCAGGCAAGGCCAGCACGTAGGGATCGACGGACAGCGGCAGGAACAGCTCGTCCTCGCAGCGCTCGTCTTCGGTCGCCAGCCGGGCATCGCCCTGGCAACCCTCAAGCAGACTCACGAAAAGCGCCGGCACGACGTCCTGCGCCGCGCGCATGAATGCGGCGATGTCCTGTCCGGCGATATCCGCCTCCACACCGATTTCGATGCGCGATGCAGGCGATCCGTGGCGGAACTGATGCGTCATCGAGTCCGTTTGCGAGAGGATGCGGCGCGCCTGCGGATACAGGATGCGGGCCTCCTCCGTCACGGCCACGCCCCGCGCCTGCCGCGTGAACAATTGCGTGCCCAGCAGGTCCTCCAGGCTTTTTATCGTGCCGGACAGAGCCGGCTGGCTCAGGTGCAAACGGCGGGCGGCAACCGTGATGTTGCGCTCTTCGAAGACGGCGACAAAGGCCTTGAGTTGACGGCTATCCATAAGATTTTCCGATTGCTTCCAAAGGAATAAACCATTTCTCGGGGATTAGCCCCAGCAATAGAATGATTCCCGACACTCAAGCATACATAAAACCGATATCAGGAGTCCGCCATGTCCACCTTGAAAAAGCCGCTGATCATTATCACGGGCGCCAGTTCCGGCATCGGCCTGACCACCGCCCGCCTGTTCTCGGCGCAGGGCCATCCGCTGCTGTTGCTGGCCCGCCGGCTGGAAAAAATGCAGGCGCTGAACCTGCCCGACACCCTGGCGCTGTCCGTGGACGTGACCGACCGCGCCGCGCTGGCCGCCGCCGTGCAAGAAGGCGAAGCGCGCTTCGGTCCGGCCGATGCGCTCATCAACAATGCCGGTGTCATGCTGCTGGGCGACATCACGCGCCAGGATCCGGATCAATGGGACCGGATGCTGGATGTGAATGTCAAAGGCGTGCTGAACGGCGTGCATGCGGTCGCGGCGGGCATGGTGCAGCGCAAGCGCGGCAGCATCATCAATATCAGCTCGGTGGCTGGGCGCAAGACCTTCCCCAATCACGTGGCCTATGTGGGCACCAAGTTCGCCGTGCACGGCTTGTCGGAGAACCTGCGCGAGGAACTGTCGGCGCACAACGTCCGCGTGACCACGATCGCGCCGGGCGCCGTGGAGACCGAGTTGTTGGGCCACACTACCGACGCAGACATCAAGACGGGCTACGAAGCCTGGAAGGCCGAGATGGGCGGAAAAGTGCTGGCCGCCGAGGACGTGGCCAACGCCATCCACTACGCCTATGCGCAGCCGGATGGGGTATGCGTACGTGAAATCGTGCTGGCGGCCACGCGCCAGCAGGCATAAAGATCAGGCATCTAAAAGAACAATGCGAAACGGCAGCCGGCCGCATTGCTTTTCGATGCTGGGGCCAAGGCTGAAGGCGCTCAGCCGCCCAGCAGGATTCCAAGGCGGCTGTTCCATTGGTCGCCATAGCCTTTGCCGGCGACAGCGATCCGGAGCAACGGCCTTTTGAGGTCGTTGGTGGAAAAGTCGAAATGGACATTCTTGAAGGAAAGGCCGCCGTTGCCGGAAACCTCGGTCCATTTCAGCTGCCATTGCCTGATGTACGAAAAGTCGAGGACTTCTCCCGGGTCCTTTCGTCCGCTAACCATGCAGATTTTTCGGGTCGTGGGGTCGAACGCGATGACAAACTTCTTGTCCGTGTCGCTGAGTATCAGTTCGCTGTCGACGCTGGCGTCCGGAAAGGCGGTACCCAACTTTTGATTGTGCTCGCGGAACTTCGCCAAAAGCGCGTTGTGCCGCTTCTTCTGAAGGTGGATTGCCCAAGCGATTAGCGCGATGATAGTGACGGCGATCGAGATCAAATTGAACATGGTTGTTTTTTTCGATGGATTTTCGGAGCTGTATCGGCATTAACGGCCGCCGAAGCGCAAACTTGAACGAAAAACTCGCGCCATGACACCTCGCCTCTTCGCGCTCACCCTCCTCGCCATGCTCGCCTTCGCCGGCAACTCGCTGCTGTGCCGTCTTGCGCTCAAGCATACGGCAATCGATCCGGCCACCTTCGTCGCCATCCGTATCGGGTCCGGCGCCTTGGTGCTGTGGCTGGTGCTGCGCCTGCGCAGGCCGGCCAGGCAGTTGGAAGGAAATTGGCATGGGGCGTTGGCGCTGCTGGCCTATGCCGTGGCGTTCGCCTATGCCTATACGCGGATCTCCGCGGGCACGGGCGCGCTGCTGCTGTTCGCGTCGATCCAGATCAGCATGATCCTGTACGGCCTCTTCATCGGCGAAAGGCTCAGCCATACCCAGGCGCTGGGCATAGGCCTGGCCTTGGCCGGCCTGGTCATCCTGATGCTGCCCAGCGTCACCGCGCCACCCCTGTTCCACGCCTTGCTGATGATCGCGGCGGGCGTCGCCTGGGGCGCCTATTCATTGCTGGGCCGCGGCGCCAAGGATGCCGCCTCGGCGACGGCGGGCAATTTCATCCGCGCCACGCCTGTCGCGCTGCTGATGTTCCTGCTGCATGCCTCGGCGTCACATGCCAGCTACGACGCTGCAGGCGTGGCATACGCCGTGGCTTCCGGCGCGGTGACCTCGGGCCTGGGCTACGTCCTCTGGTATGCGGCGCTCAAGGGCCTGAAAGTGACCCAAGCGGCCACGGTGCAGCTCAGCGTGCCGGTGCTGACGGCGTTCGGCGGAACCGTGTTCCTCGATGAACCCGTGACCGGCATCCTGATGGCCGCAACGGTGCTGATACTGCTGGGCATCGCGCTGGTGGTGCTGGTCAAAAAGCGGGCGGCATGACAGCCTATCAATTCACCCGCTTGGGCAGCACGGCCCGCATCCAGCGCGACAGGCGCGGCCTGATGCGCTGGTTGTGCAGCAGCACGGCACCCACGGCGCCGATGAATGCGCCGACCACCGTATCCAGGAAGCGCGCCTCGATCACGGCCGCGGGATAGCCTTGCCCCAGATGTGGCGCTTCCGCCAGGAAGATCGTCAACGGCGTGATCAGCACCACCGCGCTGGCGTAGTGGCGCACCACCAGCGTTTCTATGCCGAACGACAGCGCCATCATCACCAGGCTCAGGGTCCATACATTCAGCGGCAGGCTCAACAAGGCCCATGCCACGCACAAGCCCACGGCGGTGCCCAGGATGCGGTGCAACTGGCGGTTCCAGGCCGCCATCAGGGTCGCGCCCTGGATGATGGCCAGGCAGCTGACGGGCACCCAGTAGGGGCGCGGCAATTGCAGCAGTTCGGCCACCAGCAGGGATATGCCCACGAACAGGCCGATGATCACGGAGTCGTAGACCACGAAGTCGAACGTGGGCTTGGGCAGCGCGGTTTCGGGCGGCGGCGGCGCGACCCGCGTCATGTGCAGGGAATACACAAACGCCACCAGGCACGCGACCAGGCTTCCCAAGGCCACCATGCCGACGCGCGTCGGGATTTCTTGCACGCTCCCCGGCGTGTAGGCCGCAATCGCAGTCGCCATGATGTAGAACAGGCTGCCCGGCGGCCCCAGCCGGTAGCAGCGGCAGACCATATTCACCACCATGGCGATGAAGGTCAGCGCCACCAGCATTACCGCAGGCCAGAACTGCGTCAGCGCGCCCACCGCATAGCAGGCCACCATGCCGAAGGACGCCGCCAGCAGCATCATCATGCGGTGCTGCAGCGAGGAATTAGGCAGGCTCAGGAACACCATGCCGCCCAGGCTGGACATCAGGCCATAGTCCATGCGCCCGAAATAGGCGCCGACCAGCAGGGGCAGCCCTGAAGACAGGGCCGCGGCCAGGGGCATTTCCCAGGGCCGGTCGCTGGCGTTGACCCGGATCAGTTCGCGCCACACGCCCAGCAGCCGCGCCTTGGCAAAGGCGTAACCGCGCCATGCATCGGGACCGCGCTCGGAGGGTTCTTCGTTCTTGCTCATGGACAGGCCTGTAGAAAATTCCGCCCGACGGATTTAACGGGAATTCCCTGATTCTCCCCCCTTATGCCGCTGGCTACCATTCGCCGCACCTCAGCCTTCGGCTGATCGCTACAAATGCGCCGTACGGCGCGGAGACATCCATGAAAGCACTCAAACTGGCCGCGGCAGGCACCGCCTTACTCATTTCGTCCTTGACCGCCCACGCCGGCGCGACTTTCGAGGCGGTCAAGAGCAAGGGCTTCGTCCAATGCGGCGTGTCCACCGGCATCGCCGGCTTCTCGGTGAACGACAGCAAGGGCGGCTGGATCGGCCTGGACGTGGACCTGTGCCGCGCGCTGGCCATCACCATGTTTGGCGACGCCTCCAAGGCCAAGATCATGGCCGTCAGCGCGCTGCAGCGCTTCACCGCCCTGCAGTCCGGCGAAGTCGACGTCCTGCCCCGCAACACCACGCTCTCGCTGACCCGCGACACCACGCTGGGCCTGATCGGCGTGGCCGTGAACTACTACGACAGCCAGGGCATCATGGTGAACAAGTCCCTGAACGTAAAAAGCGCCAAGGAGCTGGACGGCGCCACGATCTGCGTGCAGCCCGGCACCACCACCGAACTGAACCTGGCCGATTGGTTCCGCTCTCAGAACATCGTCTTCAAGCCCGTGGTGGTGGAACGCCTGGACGAGATCATCCGCGCCTTCGCGGTAGGCCGTTGCGATGCCTTCACCGGCGACAAGTCGCAGCTGGCCGCGGCGCGCAGCAACCTGGAGAACCCGGAAAAGTACGACATCCTGCCGGAGAACTTCTCCAAGGAGCCGCTGGGCCCCATGGTCCGCCAGGGCGATGAGCAATGGTTCAACGTGGTCCGCTGGACCCTGTTCGCCATGCTGGAAGCCGAGGAATACGGCATCACGTCCAAGAACGTCGATGAAATGCTCAAGAGCACCAACCCCAACGTGCAGCGCCTGCTGGGCGTGACCCCGGGCATGGGCAAGAACCTGGGCGTGGACGACAAGTGGGCCTACAACATCATCAAGAATATCGGCAATTACGGCGAGAGCTTTGAGAAGAACCTCGGCCCCAGCAGCCCGCTGAAGCTGCCGCGTGGCCTGAACGCTTCTTACCGCGACGGCGGCCTGATGTACGGCTGGCCGGTGCGTTAAGCACGCAGCAGGACCTTGCCAGGCATCGCCCGCTACGGTTTCGCGCCGTGGAACAGCGGCGATGCCTGGATTCTTTCCAGCATGCCGCGCGCGGCGCTCGTCAGCGGCCGGTTAGCCCGCACGATCAGGCGCGTCTGCGCCGCCTCGAAGATGGGATTGGTGGTGCGCAGCGCCACCAGCTCGCCCCGGGCAACCTCCTTCACCACCGAATTCGCCGACGTGAAAGTCAGCCCCAGGCGGCTCTCCACGTAGCGCTTGAGCGTCACCACCGAGTTGGCGATGAAGCTGGGCGACAGCACGATGTTCTCCGATAGCTCGGCCATCTCGATCAGTTGGCGCAGGCCGAACCCCGGCCCCATCAGCGCGATCGGATAGCGCGCCACGTCCTTCAGCGTCGGCCGCTTGCGTTGCCGCGCCAGCGGATGATCCGGCCACGCGATCACGCACAGCGGATGGTTGCGCGTGTGGACCACGCGTATGCCAGGATCCGCCGGCGCGCCGAACACCACGCCTATATGTGCGTCGTCATGCACCACGGCGCGCACCGCGTCGGAAGCACCAGCCACCTTCAGCGACACCCGCACGCCGGGATGCTGCCGGCAGAATTCGTCCACCACGCCGCTCATCAGAATATCCACGAATCCCTCGCTGGTGACGATCTGGATATCGCCGCGTTGCAAACCGTTGACCTCGTCCAGCCGGGCGCGCAGGGCCTGCTCGCTGGCCTGCCGGTCGCGGCAGTGATCCATCACGATAGCGGCCATGTCGGTGGGCACGATGCCGCGGCCCTTGCGCTCCAGCAGTGCCACGCCCAGCTCCGTCTCCAGCAGCTGGATCTGGCGGCTGACGATGGAGGGCTCCACGCCCAGGCGTTCCGCCGCCCCGCGCACCGATCCGGTGGTGACCGCCTCGAAGAAATACTGCAAGCGCCGCGCGCTCAAGCCCCCGTCCATTCTCACCCCTATTTCCACGATTTCTGTAAATCGTTGCCTTTTAGGCAACAAATTCGCTCTCAGCTTACATTGATTTACAGGGCCGCGATTGCGAATAATGCGCGTACTTTCAAATCCGCTCGGTTGCGAGCCGCAAGCTGGAGCCAGCCGCGCGGCGGCAATGCGAGGTAACGCCCATTTCGAGCCTTAAAGCATGAAACTCTTCGCTTCGATCCTCGCTGCCGCAACCCTGAGCGTGTTCAGTCAACAAGCCGCATTCGCCTCGCCGGAAGCCGCCTACCCGAGCAAGCCCGTCAAGGTCGTGGTCGGCTACGCGCCGGGTGGCTCGTCCGACGCCGTGGCCCGGCTGATCGCCGGCCGCCTCTCGGAAAAGCTGGACCAGACCTTCGTGGTCGAGAACCGCCCCGGCGCCGCCAGCAACATCGCCGCCGCCACCGTGGCGCGCTCGCCCAACGACGGCTACACCATCCTGCTGGGCTCGAACGCCAGCACCATCAACGTGTCGCTCTACAAGGAGCTGTCCTTCGACTTTCAGAAGGACTTCGCGCCGGTGGCGCTGCTGACGCGCTTCCCCAACATCATGGTGGTGAACAACACCGTACCGGCCAAGACCGTGCAGGAGTTCATCACCTACGCCAAGGCCAACCCCAAGAACATCTTCTTCGCCTCGTCCGGCGCAGGCTCGTCGACCCGCCTGTCGGCCGAACTGTTCAAGATGATGACCGGCGTGGAAATGGAACACGTGCAGTACAAGGGCAGCGCGCCCGCCCTCACCGACCTGATGGCCGGCCGGATCCAGGTGATGTTCGACACGGCGCCTTCCGTCATGCAGCTCATTCAGGGCGGCAAGCTGCGCGCGCTGGGCGTCACCAGCGCGGCCGTCCAGCCCTTCGCGCCCGAGATTCCCACCATCGACGCAAGCGTCAAGGGCTACGAGATGACGTCCTGGTACGCGCTGTTCGCGCCCGCCGGCACGCCCGCGGGCATCGTGGAAAAACTGAACAAGGAAGTCAACGCGATCCTGGCAGAGAAGGACGTCCAGGAGAAACTTGCCGGCATGGTCGCCACGCCCGGCGGCGGCACGACAGAAGAACTGCGCCAGCACGTCGCTTCCGAAATCGCCAAGTACGCCGACGTGGTCAAGGCCTCTGGCGCCACCGCGGACTAAGCACTCGTACCATGCGCGTTTTCACCGGTTCGCTGTCCACGGAAACCAATACGTTCGCTCCGCTGCCCACCTCGCTGGATGATTTTGCCGACCGGGGCTACTACCCCGCCGGCACCCATCCACCCGAGATGACCATCTTCAGCGGCCCCCTGTGGGCAGCGCGCCAGCGCGGCGCGCAACACGGCTGGACCGTGATCGAAGGCATGGCCGCCGGCGCCCAGCCCGGCGGCATCACCACCCGCCATGCTTACGAAACGCTGCGCGATGAACTGCTGCGCGACCTGCGGCAAGCGCTACCCGTCGACATGGTGGTGCTGGGCCTGCATGGTGCCATGGTGGCTGACGGCTACGAAGACTGCGAAGGCGATCTGCTGGCGCGTATACGCGGCATCGTCGGTCCCGACGTCGTCGTGGGAGCGGAGCTGGACCCGCATTGCCACCTGTCCGACGCCATGGTCGCCAGCGCCGACATGCTGGTTGCCTACAAGGAATATCCCCACACCGACATCCGCGAACGCGCGTTGGAACTGGTGGATTTCTGCGCGGCAATCGTCGAACGCCGCATCGCTCCGGTGGCTGCCGTCGTTGACTGCGAGATGGTGGTCACCATACGCACGTCGCAGGAGCCGGCGCGCAGCTACATCGATCGCATCAGCGCGCTGGAGGGCAAGGACGGCATTCTCTCCATTTCTGTCGTGCATAGCTTCCCCTGGGGCGATGTGCCGGACATGGGCACCAAGCTGCTGGTCTACGCCGACGTCGATGTCGACGCGGCTCAGCAGCTCGCGCGACGCCTGGCCGACGAACTGATAGGCATGCGTGACGTGCTGACCCCTGTCTACCCCAAGCCAGACGCAGCCATCGACCAGGCTCTGGCATATGGTGCAACGCCCATCGTCATCGCCGATGCCGCCGACAATCCGGGCGGCGGCGGTGCAGGTGACTCCACTTTCCTGCTGCGCCGCCTGCTGGAGCGCGGCGTGCGCAACGTGGCGATAGGCCCCATGTGGGACCCCATCGCCGTCCGCATCGCCTTCAGCGCTGGCCTGGGCGCGCGCTTGCCCTTGCGCATAGGGGGCAAAATCAGCCCGCTGTCCGGGGAACCGCTGGACTTGATCTGCACGGTCAAGGCGCTGGTGCCGGACATGATCATGACCGGACTGTCCGGATCGCCGGCCGTCGTGGGGAATTCCGCCCTGGTCGAGGCCGACGGCATCGAGATCGTGCTGATCACGGTGCGGGCCCAGGCCATGGATACCGATGTGTTCACCCAGCTGGGATGCCGGCTGGAGGAAAAGGCGCTGATCGTGGTGAAGTCCGCGCAGCACTTCCAGGCTTCGTTCTCGAAGGTGGCGCGACAGGTGGTCTTTGTGGATGCGCCGGGGTCGGCGGCGTTGGATCTGGGGGGGCTGCCGTATCGGCGCGCAACTAGGCCAAAGTGGCCGATTGATGGCTGAGATATTGGACGATAGGGCGGCGCTTAGTTGCTATCAGCGCCGCTCTAATTTATGGCCGAACCAAAAGAAAAATTACCGCGCGTTGCCCTTAGCGAAGTGCTTACTTCTAAACGCACCAACGTCTGAAATATATTCAGATCGATGAATCATCCGATGGCAGTTGGCACACAGCACCGCGAAATCCAATTCCGGATCCATTGGCACTTTCTGTCCCTTTAACGTAGCGAGGGGCCGTAGATGGTGGGCTTCGATATAGCCTTTGCCGAGCTCGCCGTAGATTTTCCCGAAATCAAGATTACAAACTTCGCAGACACAGCCCTTTTTCGCCTTCACTTGCTTGGTGAGCTTGGCACTGCGCTCTAGTCGCGCATGCATCCGAAGACGCGTCAAATCCTCATACAGCAGGTCTGCCGGCTCATCTGCTTCCGACTCTGTGCTTAAACCACCTACAGTTTCAGCTTCGTAGAGCATGCCATACACCATCAACATTGCCTTCAGATCATCTACCAAGACTTCTTCTGAAGGTAGATCATCCGTCGGATAGTATTTGGCACAAATGTTCGCCGCTTCATAAAAGGCAGTGTCGTTTGACGATGCGCTTGGAGCAAGATTGATTTCCATCACCGGGAACTGTTTCCAAGCAGAACCCAACAAGGCTCTGAAATTGGCCGCCTTCGCCTTCAGCGCGGTCTTGGCATCTGACTTGTAATGAACCTTCGCTTCAGTCATCCCTTGGTTCAGGCTCAGATACACCCCTTGCATATCTTCGCGGAACAAATAGACAGGGTAATAGCCTGACTGGGCACTCTCGGTAATGGGAGCATAGAAAACGCCCAGCCACGGACCACGCGCCCAGTTTCCTTGGCCCGAGCTTCCCTTGCAGATAAGTTGCTGATCGGCGCCAACAATGTCCGCCACCGTATCGCGGAAGTCCCGACGTATGAACTGAGCGAGGGGATGGCCGGAGAAGGTTTCACCACGCACCGCTGCATATTCCTTCAGGACCTTGCTCAGACACTGCCGAATATTCATGTGCTTTTAGCCTCTTTTGCGGGATGAACTCTTGCGTCATCCATCGTTGAATGATTGAGGCCATTTATAACATTTTGAAATAATCGTTAGTAATCAACGAACTATGCGATAAACCCGCTGCCATTCCCTTAGAGCTTTTCGCGCGCTCGAGTTACCCTAGCAACTCCTGCAGTAGCTCGCTGAATGCGTTACTCTCCCCCTCCCCAATTCAAGTCCGCAAGGAGCCCCCAAATGGCACAAGCCTCCGCCCGCCACATCCTCGTCTCGACCGAAGCCAAGGCTAACGAACTGAAGACCGCCATCGAAAACGGCGCCGACTTCGCTCAGCTGGCCAAGGAAAACTCCAGCTGCCCGTCCTCGCGCGACGGCGGCAATCTGGGTACGTTTGGTCCGGGCCAGATGGTCAAGGAATTCGACACCGTGGTGTTCAGCGCCCCGGTCGGCGAAGTCCAGGGTCCGGTGAAGACGCAGTTCGGCTACCACCTGGTTGAAGTGACCAGCCGCAAGGACTGAGTCCCGCTGCCGTACGCAAAAAGGCCGCCGCCAGGAGAACCTGGCGGCGGCCTTTTTTTGTCCGCTCAAGCAATGAGCGAGGAATCTATTCCTTGCCCGTCATCACCATATGCGCCAACGCATCCGCATCCAGCCCGGCCACGTCGCGTTCGATGACCTTGGCGCCGCTCTTCAGGATCGCCACCCGGTCCGCCAGCGCCACCACGTCGGCCATGTTGTGGCTGATGAGGATCACGGTGCGTCCTTCTTCGCGCAGCTTGCGCACCAGGTTCAGCACCAGCGCGGTTTCCTTGACGCCCAGCGCGGCGGTGGGCTCGTCCATGATGACGACGCGGGCGTCCCAGCGCAGCGCGCGGGCGATAGCGACGGCCTGGCGCTGGCCGCCGGACATGCGTTCCACGGGCCGGTCCATGTCGTCGATGGGCACGGACAGGCGCTGCAGGTAGCCGCGCGCGTCCTGGGCCATGCGGCGCTTGTCCAGGATGCTGAGCGGGCCTACGCGGCGCACCAGTTCGGCGCCCATGAAGATGTTCTCCCAGATCGACAGGCGCGGGGCCAGCGCCAGGTCCTGGTAGATGGTGGCGATGCCTTGCACCAGGGCGTCATGGGGCGAGCCGAACACGGCCTGTTTGCCGTGCAGGCTCATCGCGCCGCCGCTGGGCTCCTGCGCGCCGGAGATGATGCGGATGAGGGTGGACTTGCCCGCGCCGTTGTCGCCGCAGATGGCCATGACCTTGCCTAGTGGCACGTCCAGATCCACGCCTTTCAGGGCTTCGACGGCGCCGTAGGATTTCCTGATCTGGCGTAGCGACAACGCGGCGGTCATGGCTGCTGGCTCTTACTTGGCGGGTTGCAGGAATTTCTGGACGTTGCTGGCGTCGACCAGGACCGAGTCCATGAACAGGTAGGGGCCGGCGGCGATGGTTTCCCTGGGTTCCTTCTTCACGACGATGCGTTCGATGGCATAGATGGCCTTGGTGCCCATCTGCTCGAAGGGAATCATCATGGTGGCGGTGATGAGGCTGTCGGGATCAGCGATACGGCGATAGGTTTCCGGGCTGCCGTCGACGGACACCAGGGTGATGTCGCCCTTCTTCATGCCCTGGGCCTGGAGCAGGTCGTCGATGACGTAGGCCTGGCCGTCGAACGAGGCCCAGATGCCTTTGAACTGGCCCTGGTGGCGCAGCAGCAGGGCCTGCATGCCGTTGCGCACGTCGTCGCGCCAGCTCTGGGTGCGGGCCATGCTGAACTTGGCCAGATCCTTGACCGCGGTGTTCTCGGTCAGGACGGCGTCCAGCATCTTGCCGCGGATGCGGGTGCCGGAATTGCCGTCGAAGCGGGCGGACAGGATGTTGCCCTGGTAGCCCATCTTGCCCAGCAGGTACAGCACGGACTGGGCGCCGGTGGCGTACTCGTTGACCTCGACGTCGAACAGCATGTGGGGGCTGGCGCCCGACATCACGCCGACGACGGGAATGCCCTTTTCCTTGGCGGCCTGCAATTGCGCATCGGTTTCGACGGGCTTGCCCATGGCGATGACGATGGCGTCGACCTTCTTGTTGACCAGGGTGTCGAGCTGCTCGGCCAGCTTGGGCAGCGACCCCTCGGCGTTCAACTGGGTCACGGTCCAGCCCTTGGCGCGGGCCGCTTCGGCGGCGGCGTTGGCGACCCGGGCATGGGTTTCCGAGGACATCTGGAACGCGACCACGCCCACGTCGAAGGCATGCGCGGCGGCGCCCAGGGCCAGGGCCTGTACCGAAAACGCGGCCAACAGCAGATTTCGCATCAAGGATTTACGCATGGTTCCCTTCCCCTTCCGATCAGAATTTGAAAGCCGCTTTCTTCAGCACGGCCGATGACACCGCGACGGATGCGATGATGATGAAGCCCAGAACGATGTCCTGCACGTAGTACGGCGCGCCCATGAGGACCAGGCCGTTGCCCAGCACCTTGAGGATCAACGCGGCGACCAGCGTGCCGGGTATGTTGGCGTGGCCGGGGTTGAACATGGTCATGCCCAGCAGCACCGCCGCGATCGCATACAGGAAGTAGTCGCCGGCCATATTGGGCGCGGCGGACGACAGGCTGGACGTGAGCAGCACGGCAGCCAGGCCCGCGCACAGGCCGGACAAGGCCAGGCCTATGCTTTTCATGACGCGGATGTTGATGCCGGCCAGCCGCGCGGATTCGCCGGCCTCGCCCGTGGCCGTCATGCGGGCGCCGGTTCGGGTCCATCTCACCAGGAAGAACGCGAACAGCACGGTGCCCAGCATCCACAACACCAGGGCGGGAATGCCGAAAGGCTTGCCCCGGGCCAGATCGGTAAAGGCCGCGGGCCAGCGGCCCACATAGGACACGCCGTCGGTCAGCATGAAGGCAAAGCCACGCGCCATGGCGGCCATGCCCAGCGTGGCGATGAGCGAAGGCACGCGCAGCCGCGTGACCGCGATGCCATTCACCAGGCCGCACAGGAGACCCACGCCCAGGCCTGCACCGATAGCCAGGAGCACCGGCTGGCCGGTATGCACCAAGGCGCCAGTGACGACGGCCGCCAGGCTGGCGACATCGGCGACGGACAGGTCCAGTTCGGCCGTGACCAGCGCCAGCGTGAAGCCGATGGCGATGATGGCCAGGAAACTGGTTTCCTTGGCGATGTTCAGAAGATTGTTGGGCGCCGCGAAATTCGGGGCAGCCAATGCGAAGAAGCCCACCAGGACCAATCCCGCGATTGCCGTGCCGTACTTCTCCAGGATGCCGCGCATCGACTCGACCCTTGCTGCGTTTTGTTTGTTATGTGGGCGCATGGCTGCGCCCCGCTAATGGCGTCGTAGTTTATACCCGGGCCATCAGCCCATGTCGATGCCGGCCAGCGCGCGCGATACCGGCGCCAGCGCGGCTTCCGCGGCACGGAACTGGTGGTACATGCGGCGATAGGCATGGGCCCGCTCGGCTTGCGGCTCGTAGCGTTGCGCCACGCGCACCAGGGCGTCCTGGGCGGCGGCGAAGCTGCCGTAGCGTCCCACGCCCGTCCACGCGGCAACCGCCGCGCCCAGCACGCCGGGCTGTTCGGCCTGGCCGACCACCAGCGGACGTTCGCAGATGTCCGCCTTGACCTGGCACCACTGGGCGTTGGACGCCGCCCCGCCGCCGAAGCGGATTTCTCCGACGGGGCTGCCCAGCGCGCTTTCAGCGCGTTCCAGCACGATGCGGTTGAGGAAGGCCACGCCTTCCAGCACGGCCCAGGCCAGGTCGCCGGGGCCATGGCGGCGGTTCAAACCGAGGAAGGCGCCGCGCAGGTGCGGATCCCAGTATGGCACCCGCTCGCCCTGCAGATAGGGCAGGAACAGGGCCGGTTGCGGGTCGCGCGGCGCATCCAGCAAGGCGTCCATGGCCTCGCCCACGCCGGCCATGCCTTCGTCGCCCAGGCGGCCCAACAGGGGCAAGAGCCACGCCACCGTATCTGCGCCGTTCTGGCCCGGCCCGCCGATCTGGTGATGGCCGCCGCCCCAGTCCACCGTCATCAGGCCTTGCGCCTGCACCGGCTCGGCGCCCACGGCGCCGAACACTTCGGTGGTGCCAGAGATGTTGTACGCATAGCCCGGCCGCAAGGCGCCCAGGCCGGCCACCGCCGCCCAGGTGTCGTTGGCGCAGGCCA
>LNAP01000483.1_pt1 | contig 76708 bp, 63 predicted proteins | sample 602601 | NCBI WGS metagenome assembly LNAP01 (sample SAMN02440304, study PRJNA202911) | soil metagenome | biome: Subtropical and temperate rainforests or woodlands; isolation source: soil samples (1 kg each in a 20% v/v slurry with milli Q water) were... ...
TTACCGCGCCCCGGCGGCGTCAATCATCCCGACCGCGCTATCCAGAGCATTCCGCGCAAGTCAAGCCCGGGCATCGGTGATCCTATCGTGACGCTCACAGACTAAGAGCGCCTTGGGTTAGCGTGTAAACTACGCATAATTTTGCGGCAGTAGTAGCTTTTGTGGAATAGACGAACTGATGCGTGTAAATTTATAAACATTTTCCCGTATGATCGCGGCGATATGCGGAATCGATGGAAAATCGGAAGACCTCGATGTCGCGTGGCTCATCCGAGCTACGCTGGCTATTCATCGTCATGGTCAGACGCTGAAATCCGCGCTCGTGCCGGCCTGCGCCTGTGATGCGACGTAGGACGATTGGCGTTGCGCACTGGCCTTCCGGCCTTCAGCCAACATCGCCTGGAACGCCGCGTCGAGTTGATCGCGGCTATAGCTGGTGGATCTGCTTTCGCGCGGCGTCCATTGAGATTGTGTGATTGCGGTCGGGGCCTTTTCCACTGTCCCGCCAAGCAACTTTGCGTAGCTGTCGGCCCGCCACTGCGCCAAGTCCGGTCCGTTCAGACCCGGAGGGTCCTGCAGGTCGCCGACGTTCCCCGCCGCCTCGTTGGTCATCGTCGAGGATCCGCCGTTGTACAAGGTGGCGACCACCTTGCCGCCAACCCTAACCTGCGCGTAGGTATTCTCCGGCGCATCGTCTGAGACGAACGATTGCGTTGCGCTCGCGCCATGGGTCCTCAACCAGTTCGTCGCCATCAAGTCGCGCAGGACGGGATCATCCGCCGCCGATATGAACTTGGCCCCTTGCAGCGGTTTGAGTTGGGAGACGTCGATCCGGAAGCCAGTCGTCCCCGCGTCCGTCGTTGCCGACGCATCCGGCTGGGCATCCGCCGGCGTCAATATCGGATGTGAACCGAACGTCGATGCAGGGCGCAAGTAATTCGCCGCGACGTTGGACATACCTGAAATCATCGGACTTTCCCCTTCCTCAGCACTCGACTTGATTCACCAGTGCTCACCAAAGAGCAAGGTTTGAGCCAAGGGAAAAGGCTTGAAAATACCGATGTTTCCGTGACCAGCGCACGCAAGGGATCGGCAAATCCTGCCGCCGAAGGCAGGACTTACCGATCCCAGCGGTTACCCAGCCGATCCGCGCAGCGCGGACCTTGACGACTTCAAGCACTTTCATGATCGCGTCATGGAAGCATTCGGCAGCGGTATCGGACACTGGGATGGAAACGTGGTCCAGCATCGATGATCTCATTCGGCGCGATGGACTTAAAGTTTCTCTCAATAGCGCGGTGAGCTCGTAACAGAAATTTGCCGTTGCATCCGCAATCGCAACATCGGCGCAGTCCTGTCATCACGCGGCCCATGTTCGATGTTGAATGTGCGGCTGGCGACTAACGCGCGTATCCCGAGGCGCTCCATCGGCTGCATTCGATTTGCAACGAGGAATCGAACGCAAGACCCGACGGTTTTGCGCAACGATGGCGCACATCCGAAAACAAGAATGAAATAGGAACTGTGGAATGGCCGGTGTTTTTGCTGTCGAGGGAGTAGCACTTCCGTCGAACTATAATGGCGCGTTTGTCAGTAGCTCGGCCTTGTCCGCCATGCAGGCGATAGCGGCGACCAACGCCAACACGATCCAGCTCGCGCCGCGCATCTTCACGCAAAACGCAACGTCCAACACCGTCATCGCCGATCCCGCCAAGACCGAAAGCGATGCCAATATCGCGACCGCGATCGCCAATGCGCACGCACTCGGCCTTGCAGTGATGCTCAAGCCGATGCTGACGGGTCTGGACGGCACCAATCAGGGACACATCACGCCGAGCGACCCTGCCGCCTTCTTCGCCTCGTACAAAACCGAGATGCTCGATCTTGCCCGCGTCGCGGAACAATCGGGCGCGGAATCGCTGTCGATCGGCAATGAGCTAAGCAAACTTTCCGGACCGGAATACCGAAGCTATTGGGTCGACCTGATCGATTCGGTGCGTGCGGTCTACCACGGTACCATCACCTACGCCGCAGCGACCGATGAGGCCATCAATGTCAGCTTTTGGGACAAGGTCGATGAGATCGGCATCAACGCCTATCCGCCGTTGACCACCAAGCTGGACCCCACCGTCAAAGAAATGGTCAACGCCTGGACCAGCATGCCGACCGACGATTACTGGGCGGCCGTCATGGACCATATGTCACCGGTCGATTTCTTCCACTCGCTCGCCACTGAATACGGCAAGCCGTTGCTGTTCACCGAAACCGGCTATAGCAGCGTGGACGGCACCAATATCCGTCCGGGCAGCGCGACGGGCACCACGCCCGATGTCCAGGAGCAATACGACGCCTTCAATGCGTTCTTTCAGGTATGGGGTTCGCACGGCGGAAGCTGGTTCAAGGGCGCCGAGATCTGGAACTGGGACGCCAATAACGTCTATTCGCCGACCGGCTATTCCCCGATGGGCAAGCCGGCACAGGAATTGATCACCGAATGGTATGGCGGGCAGCACCAGCCGCCGGGCCTTGATATTGCCGGATCGCCATCGGCCGACCTGATCGATGTCGGCGGCGGCAATGACATGCTGTCCGGCGGGATCGGCAACGATGTCATCAAGGGCGGCGCCGGCGATGACACCATCATCGGCGGTCCCGACATCATTCCGAAACTCGCGGAAACGACGGTCGTCGTGACCGGCTATGGTTCCGTGGTCGACGGTGTCGGCGCCCAGATGAAACTTCTGATCAACGGCCAGCAGGTCGGCAATACCGTTGAATTCCACGGCGCCACCGATGCCAGTGGATTCCAGTCCTACACCTTCACCTTTCCCAACCCCGCTTCGGTGAGCAGTCTCGACCTCTCCTTCATCAACGATCTGGTCAACGCCAATGGCGACCGCAACCTGTACATCAAGGACATCACCGTCAACGGCCAGCACCTCGCTGTTTCGGACGGCGTCAATCCGAGTTCGCCGGGAACGTGGAACCTCTACCAGAACAAATCGATCCACTACGACATGAGCGGACATCAGGATCTTTTTCTGGGATCGTCGACCGACAACGATTCCACCGATGGCGGTCCGGGCAAGGACATTATTTCCGGCGGCGCCGGAGCGGATGTGATCCACGGCGGCACAGGCGACGACACGATCACGGGCGGCCCTGGCGTCGCCGCAAGCCCGGGCGTCCCAGCCGCGACCGACCAGCTCTATGGCGACGACGGCAACGACATCATCAAGGCCGGTAACGGCGACACCGGCGCCCTGCTCGATGGCGGCACCGGCAAGGACCGGCTTTATGGCGGGCTCGCGGCCAATGTCATGAACGGCGGCGACGGCAATGATTACCTGTCCGGCGGTGGCGGGCTGGATGTCATGCATGGCGACGCCGGTGACGATTCGTTGAAGGGCGGCACAGCAGCAACGAAGATGTACGGCGACGATGGCAACGACACGCTACAGGGCGGCACCGGTAACGAGTTTCTCTACGGTGGCACCGGTAATGACAGGCTGACCGGCGGCGCCGGCAACGACAATTTCGTGTTCGCCGCGAACTTCGGCCACGACACCGTCGCCGACTTCCAGAACACCAACGGCACCCAGGACATCATCCAGTTCGACCACACGGTGTTCGCGGATTTCAGCGCGGTGCAATCGCACATGGTCCAGAACGGCACCAGCGTCGTTATCACGCTCGACGCCGACAACACGATCGAGCTTCAGCATACGAGCTTGAGCCAGCTTCATGCCGGCGACTTTCTGTTCGTCTGAGCGTGCTGCGGCGGGACGGCAGATTGTAGGTGGGCAAAGGCGCGTTTCGCGCCGTGCCCACCATCTCTATCGAGATTGCCGAGTGGTGGGCACGCTTGCGCCCTTGCTCTTTGAGCTACGGCGGACAAGTCGCATGGCCCACCCTCCGGTCTGCGACCGCAATTCCAGAACTAGCCGGCGTTGCAGGTTGCGCGCCCAGCACGACGTGCGCCTGCCGACCGGGACGGCAGGCAGGGCTTCGATGAAGCGTCGTTCCTCCGATCGCGCTCGCAGATGCCGCCGGAAATAACGGTCGCGGACATGCACTGCTCCAACGAACCGAAGGCGCAGACCGCATTGTCGCGGCCGAAATCCCGGCGACACCAAATGTTCGCATCGATGGCTTGGGCGTCCTGGCTAAAGGCGGTTGTGATCAGAACGACCCCGGCCAACATCAAGAAGCTGCGTGGCGAGCGACTAATCCTGGAGTAATGCATCATGCTGCCCTTTCGGGACCTCACGCCCGCAGACACTCCACCACCGATCGGCTCAAAAATCCATCCCCCGTCGGGGGCGCTGGCTTGGCCGGCATTTTCAGTTCAATGGCTTCATCCTTCGAGCCGCCGCGCAGGAGCACGAAGACGCGCTCCTCACCATGAGGGGTTTGGGTCACGCGGCGTTCTTCAGCCGCTCCAGCGCTTCAAGGATCTTGGCCTTGCGTGCGACGGCGGCTTCGCGTTTCTCTTTTTCTTCCTCGACGATTTCCTCCGGCGCGTTGGCGACGAATTTCTCGTTGCCGAGCTTGGCGTCGACGCGTTTGATATCGGCGTCCGCCTTGGCGATTTCCTTCTCCAGCCGCGCCTGCTCCGCTGCAAGGTCGATCACGCCCTTGAGCGGCAACGCCGCGACCTCGCCGCGCACCAGGAGCTGCACCGCGCCTTCCGGCGGGCGATCGGCGAACGAAATATCGGCGAGACGCGCCAACCGCTTGACGACGTCGTTCCAGCGTTGCGCACGCTCTTTGGTTTCATTGGACGCGCCAGCCAGCACCAGCGGTGTCAGTGTCGCCGGCGGAATATTCATTTCGGCACGCACCGAACGGATCGCGGTGACGAGATCGACCACCCAGCCGATCTCGGCTTCGGCGGCGGGATCGCTGAAATCGTCGGCCTCGAGTGCCAGGACAACCGGCGGAATCAGGGGATCGCTCAGGCTTGTGGTCGATAGCAAGGCAGCTTGGTCAGGCGTCAGCGCGGCGGCCTTGCGCGACCATGGCGCCAGCGCCAGCAGGCCGTCGCGCTTTGCCGTCACCGCCCACAGCTCCTCGGTGATGAAGGGCATGAAGGGGTGCAGCAGTTTCAGGATTTCATCGCGCGCCCATGCCACCATGGCGCGGGTCTCGGCTTTTGCCGGCCCCTCCTCGCCCAAAAGCACCGGCTTGGCGAGTTCGAGATACCAGTCGCAATAGACGTTCCAGACAAAGCGATAGATCGCATTGGCCGCGTCGTTGAACCGATAGGTTCCGATGGCTTCGGTGACCTCGCGCGTCGCGCGCGACGTTTCGTGCGCGATCCAGCGGTTGAGCATCTCCTTCGCGTTCGCCGGATCGAACTCCGCCGGCATCGCGCAGGCATTCATCTCGGCAAAGCGGCACGCATTCCAAAGCTTGGTCGCGAAATTGCGGTTGGTTTCGACCAGCTGCGGCGACAGCTTGATGTCGTGGCTGTGCGCGGCCCCACGCGCCAGCGCAAAGCGCAGCGCGTCGGCGCCATAATCGTCGATGACGCCGAGGGGATCGATGACGTTGCCTTTCGACTTCGACATCTTCGCGCCCTTCTCGTCGCGAACCAGGCGGTGGATGTAGACGATCGAGAACGGCGGCTCGTTCATGAAATGGATGCCCATCATCATCATGCGGGCGACCCAGAAGAAGATGATGTCCCACCCGGTGACGAGGACATTGGTCGGATAATAGCGCTGCACTTCCGGCGTCTGGTCGGGCCAGCCGAGCGTCGAGAACGGCCACAGCGCCGACGAAAACCAGGTGTCGAGCACGTCTTCGTCACGGGTGATGAAGCCCTCGCGCTTGGCGGGATCCAGCGCCATCTCCCGCCCCTGCTCCGGCGTGATGACTTCCTGCTCGGCGTAATAGCCGAGCGCGTTGCCGACGGCCTCTTCCTCGGTCTCGGCGACGAACACCTTGCCGTCAGGCCCGTACCACGCCGGGATCTGATGGCCCCACCAGAGCTGGCGCGAGATGCACCAGGGCTGGATGTTCTCCATCCACTCGAAATAGGTCTTTTCCCAGTTCTTCGGCACGAACGAGGTCGCGCCCGAGCGCACCGCGGCGATTGCCGGCTGCGCCATGGTCTTGGCGTCGACATACCACTGGTCGGTCAGATAGGGCTCGATGACGACGCCGGAGCGATCGCCATGCGGCACCATGTGGGTGTTCGGCTCGATCCGCTCCAAAAAGCCAAAGTCATCCAGCCGCGCCACGATCTGCTTGCGCCCGGCGAAACGGTCGACGTTGTGTAATTCTTCAGCCAGTTGCGCCGCGCCTTCCGGCAGTCCGCGCAGATAGTCCTCGTTGCCGACGAGGTTCAGGTGGCCTTCCTGGTCGAGCACGCTGATCTGCGGCAGGCCGTGGCGCCTGCCGACCTCGAAGTCGTTGAAGTCGTGCGCCGGCGTGATCTTGACCGCGCCCGAGCCTTTTTCGGGATCAGCATAATCGTCGCCTATGATCGGGATACGGCGGCCCACCAGCGGAAGAATGACGTGCTGGCCGATGAGACGCTTCAACCGTTCGTTGTCCGGATGCACCGCGACGGCGGTGTCCCCGAGCATGGTTTCGGGGCGCGTGGTCGCGACCACGATGAAAGTCGCGGGATCGCCGGGATCGAAGGCCTTGCCCTCGATCGGATAGCGCAGGTACCAGAGGCTGCCCTTGACCTCGACCTGCTGCACTTCGAGATCGGAGATCGCGGTCAACAGCTTCGGGTCCCAGTTGACCAGCCGCTTGTCTTTATAGATCAGCCCTTCGCGGTGCAGTTCGACGAACACTTTGACCACCGCGCGCGACAGGCCCTCGTCCATGGTGAAACGTTCGCGCGACCAGTCGCAGGAGGCCCCTAGCCGCTTCAACTGGTTGACGATGACGCCGCCGCTCTCGGCCTTCCATTGCCAGACCCGTTCGAGGAATTTCGCACGGCCCATCTCGCGGCGGCCCGGTTCCTGCCGTTCCATCAGTTGCCGCTCGACCACCATCTGGGTCGCGATGCCGGCATGATCGGTGCCGGGCTGCCACAGCACGTCGCGCCCTCGCATCCGCTCGAAACGGCACAGGATGTCCTGCAGCGTGTTGTTGAGCGCATGCCCCATATGCAGCGAGCCCGTCACATTCGGCGGCGGAATCACGATGGTGAACGGCTGCGCATCGCGCCGCTCGGGGCGTCCAGCCTTGAATGCGTCAGCTTCCTCCCAGAGGCGGGACATGCGGCCTTCGATATCGGCGGGCTGGTAGTTTTTCTCGATCATGGCACTGCAATCATGGGGGATGGAACGCGCTAGAAAGCCGCCGGAGCGCGCCAAGTCAACCTGACAGGCCCGTCGAAAGCTCAGATAAGAGGATGTAATGGCTGATTCAGGGCCGGCAATCCGGCCCGCCGATACGCTAGCGGCCGCGCGAAACCCGTTCGATTTCGGCTTTCACGATGCGCTCCACCAGGCCCGGTAGGTTGTCGTCGAGCCAGGATTTCAGCATCGGCCGCAGCATCTCCTTGACCAGGTCTTCCAGCGTCCGCGCGTTGTTGCTCAGCACGGTGTTGGCGAGGCTGTTGAAGGCGGACTCGACAGCGGACACGGTCGAGTGCGACAGGATCGGCTGAGTTGGCACGGCGCTTTCGAACGGCGGCGGTTCGTAGGCAGGCTGCCGGTGCATGGATCGGGTGGCGGCGGTTTCGGTAAATTCGAGATCGTCGTCCGGCTCGACCTTGTGGAACGCCGAAGGCTTGGGCGGATCCGGCAGCGCCATGTCGTCGGTGAGTTCGAACACCTCGGGCTCGGGTTCAGGCGCAGGCTGTGGTGGACGTATCTCGTCGGCGGACGTCGCCTCATCGAGGCCCGACAGCAAGGCGTCGATGTCGTCCTGGCTGTTGGTCGCGGCGGGCGCAGGCGCGGGAGGCGGCGGTGCCGGCTTCACCGCTTGCGGCGCTGCCTTGGCGGCTTGCGCTGCGGGAATGGCGGATGGCGGAATGTCTTTCATCACGGGCGCCTTCGCTGCCGGCGCCGGCGCCGGCGCTGCCACCACGGGCTTCTCCGGCTTCGCAGCAGTCTCCAGCCTGGCAGGTGCCGGCGGCGGACTGGCGGGCTTCTCGGCAACCGGCGGTTTAGCCTCGTCATCGGCAATGATGCGCCGGATCGACGCCAAAATCTCCTCCATCGAGGGCTCTTGGACCTTGGCAGGCTGCGTCATCGCCGACTCCACATCATCAACGCCGAGTTTTACACCAAGCCGGAGAGGATTTGCCGGTTCCGGAAATGCAGGCCGGGATTTTCATTACACAAGCCTGACTTGTCCCCAGATCAAGCGCCGCTCGACATATCGCGCGGGCTCCCGCCTTGCTTGCGGCATCGAAGCGTCGCGGCTTACAGCCGGATGCGGCGCGAATCGCTCTGCTGCCTCAGGCAAAGGTATGTCACGGGAACAATCGATTGCAAGCAACGCGCTTAGGCATCCACGCAAACGAGAAGCGCTAATCAGTCGGCGCCTGATTGTCGTCGACTGATTATCCGCGGCTGATCGGTCAGCGACCGTCGGGCGTGCGAACGCCGACCCAGCTGTCGCGCACCTGTTGGTAATGCACGCTTGGATCGTAGACGTTGGTGGCGAGACCGAGCACCTCCGGCGCCAGCCGTCCCACCGCGTTGAGCACCGCGTAGGACGCGACCACGCGATCGTGCTGCGCGGTAACGAGCGCGACACGGGCGTTGACCAGCGCCTGCTGCGCGTTCAACACGTCGAGCGTGGTCCGCTGCCCGGCCTTGGCTTCTTCGCGCACACCGTTGAGCGCTATTTCGGAAGCGGTCACCTGCGATTGCGCCGACGCCACTTGCGCCTTGCCCGCCTGCAACTGGCCCCATGCCTGCACGACGCTGGCGCGGGCCTGGTCGCGGACCTGTTCGAGATTGAGACGCTGCTGCGCCAGCGACTCCTTGGATTGGCGGATCAGCGAGTATTCCGCGCCGCCCTGATAGACCGGAATCGAAAGCTGCGCGACCGCCGAGGCGCCGAACTGCCGGAAGAATATCAGGGTCTGTTCATAGGATTGCTGCACCGAGGCCTGCAAGGTCACCGTCGGGAACAGTGCGCCTTCGTTGACCTTGACGTTGAGATAGCTGACGTCGATGCCGAACATCGCGGCGGTGACGTTCGGATTTTGCGTCAGGCCAAGCTCGACGGCCGAAGGCAGCGTCGAAGGCAGGAAGCGATCGACCGGCGAGCCCGGTGCAAGATTTTCCGGCTCATTGCCGATGATGCGGCGGAAGTTCGCTCGCGTCGTGACCAGATTGGATTCGGCGGTGAGCTGCTGGGTCTTGCCGGCGGCGAGCTGCGCCTCGGACTGCGCGACGTCGGTGCGCGTGACTTCGCCGACGTTGAAGCGGTCGCGGGTCTGCTTCAGCGTCTGTTCCAACACGCGAACGTTGCTGCGCTGAACTTCGACGATGGCGGCGTTTTGCAGGTAGTCCATGTAGACCGTGGCCGCCGAGAGCAGCACGGTCTGTTCGAGAACCCTCAAGCCTTCGCGCGCCGCCGAGACCTGGCTCTCCGCCGCGCGAGTTCTATTGGCGGTCTGCTGACCGTTGAAAAGCGTCTGTGTGATGGTGGCGCCGACGCTGCGCGGCGCATTGGTGCCGTGAGTAATGTTAGGCGCGCCACCGGAGTTCGAAAGCGTATCGGTATATTGATAACCGGCGCTGGCTGTGACTGCGACGCGCGGACGATAACCCGACAACGCCTGCGGCACGTTTTCATCCGTGGAGCGCACCGATGCGCGCTGCGCGTTGAGCTGCGGATTGTTCTGATAGGAGCGCACCAGTGCAGCATTGATCGTGTCGGCAAGCGCCGGCATCGGGCCCATATAAGCTAGTAAAAGGGCCGCAGCCGCAGCTCCGGTGACGACCTTCACCCCACGCATCCCAAGTAATCCATTCATTTCGTTCGTTCGCCCGATTCGAGGTAATGAACCGGGCGTCGCTTCTTACGAAGTGAGTCCCGCCTCACCTTATTCCGCACATAGGCGCTACGGAACCACCCCGCAGCGGAACCCAGCGGAAACTCTTAACGTGGGACATCTGGGCCACACTTCTGATTCAGAACGGGATTTTAACAGCAAGGCGGGATCAGGCCCGCTGGAAACGCTAGAAAACGAAGGCGGGACGGCGCTCAAGACCGGGCAATACCGGGACCGTGGCGTCGAAAAGCGCCCGGTTCCCGAAATCGTCGTGCGAATGGGTCACGATGGTGGCCCGTGGCGGCTGCGACATGGCGAAAACGCCGACCAGCCGGCCGCCTTCTCTGAGCTGACCGTAAAGCCGCTCGGGGATGATCTCGGTGGCGCCGTTGAGGACGATGACGTCAAACGGCGCATTCGACGGATCTCCGTCGGCGGCATCGGCCGGGCGGATCGTCACATTGCCGAGGCCAAGCTGACGCAGCACTTCCCTCGCCTCGGCGGCCAGCGCCGGGTCGGTCTCGGTCGCTGTCACCCGGCCGGCAAGGCTGGCGGCCAGCGCCGCCGCATAGCCGGTGGCGCAGCCGACCACCAGCACGTTGTCGGTATCCCCGATTTCGGCCGCCTGGAGCAGTTTCGCCGTCACCACGGGCTTGATCAGATAGCGTTTGGCCGAGCCGCCCGCACTGACGTCGAGATCGAGGTCGAGATAGGCCAGCGCGCGCTTGTCTTCCGGGACGAATGCCTCGCGCGGCAGCGCCATCATGGCATCGATGATCCTGCTATCGGTGACATCGCTGGTGCGGACCTGACCGTCGACCATTTTCTGGCGTGCGGTCGAAAAAGCGGACATGGATGGACCCCAGAGGCGAGCGGCATTGCCGGAAGGACAGGCTTGGGCGGACAGGCTCAAGCGGCGCCATCTTTGGTACAAGCCTTGCGAAAACGCAACATGCCGGCGGCGCGGGCCGGCCGCGGCGCTCCGCCAATCTCCGCTTCGTTTATCGTCCGGGAAAGCGGTCTATTCGATCGTGACGGCAAGCCGCGCGATCAGCCGCGCAACCTCATCCAGATCGCCGGAATCGTGTTCTTCGACCGCCTGGGCAAGCCGAACCAGGCACTCATCGTCGCTCAATGCGGGGATATCGCTAGGCACGATGGAAGGCACCGGTTTCATCAGAACGGTCAGGTCTGGCATGGGATCACCTCAGAAAGCCCCGGCATCGCGAACCATTGCCGGCGAATGGGACGTTTTGACGGTCGGTTCGTGGCGCGGCCGGGCTACGGGGCCGGACAGCGCCCAGCAAAAAAGCGCCGATGCGGCGCCCTCACGAAGTACATCAAATGTCTGATCTATTTGGCTCCCCGGGCTGGATTCGAACCAGCGACCATTCGATTAACAGTCGAATGCTCTACCGCTGAGCTACCGAGGAATAGGGCGAACAATCGTTCGCGGCCGGGGAGCGTATAACAAAGCCTCCGGGCCTTGCAAAGGACGAAATGGACCGCTCAACCCCGATTGCAGGAGAGCAAGCTATCTGCACCGCGACCGGTTGGCGCGAACCGGCTGACGGCCACGAGCCGTATCCCCTCTGCCAGTTATCCGCAGCATATCCACAGGCCCGAGACGCCCGAATTCGACGTCCTGACAAAGACCTGCTGCGCACGAATTCACAGCTCGGCCCGAACTCGACAACCCGCCGGTGTAAGACCGGCGGGTTCATTCGGCGGCGAGCGTTGTCGCGCTACGGCTTCCGCAGGCAGAGACCGACCGTCGGCGTCGTGCCGCATTTGGCCCCATCCGGTGCACCGCCACTTGGACAGAACACCGACACCAACGCTTCGTTCGACTCGCAACTTACAGCGCCGTCGGCTTGAACGGCCCGAACGTTGACCGGCGCTGGATCTCCCTTTTCACCCTTCTCTCCTGGAACGCCTTGAGGGCCCTGCGGCCCCTGCGCGCCCGGCGGACCTTGTACGCCTGCAACACCTTGTATGCCCTGCGCGCCTTGAGGACCCGCCGGTCCTTGTGCCCCCGGATCGCCCTTGGGGCCGGGATCTCTGCCGCATGCGGCCAGAGAGAGAGCCAATCCGACCGCGAGTATTGTAAATGTCCTCATGCGAAGCCCCCTTCACAGGCCCGATCACAATGTTCGGACCTCGCGGATCACTATGACTTCAAAACCGCACAGGCTCCAGATTCAAAGACCGGGCCGAAAGTCGCATGCGCTGGCCTCCGGTCAAAGAAAATCCGCCCTTCTTCTATCTCGCCGCGATCGCCCAGATGAAAAGCGCGCAGGCCGCGGTGGATGAAATCGTGCGCAAATGATTCCAGAAGGTCCAGTCGGCCAGGTAACGCGCCCATACCGATGCCCCCTCGACGCTGGCCGGATCGACGGCCGCCAGCGCGTTGTTCAAGGGCACGTTGAAGATCACCGTGCACACGAACATGCCGAGCACATAAAGGATGCCTCCTGCTGCCATCGCAGTCGCGCCCGGTTCGTCCCAGCGAAAGACCGCGGCGACGGCCAGCACCAGGCTCGTCAGCGTCGTGGCAACGAAGAGAGGCATGAACAGCGACTGCACGATCGCCGTGTTGATAGCGTTCATGGCCATGATGCCCGGCGCCTGCCCGATGCGGCCAAGCGCGGTCATGACGAATGTCGAAAAAGCGAAATAGAGTCCCGCCAGCAATCCGCAACCGATCGCGGAAAACCACAGCAGGCCCGTGACGAGAGGCTGGATCATGAAAGCGCTCTCCGCGCAGCGGTTGCAGGCAGGTCTTGCACTGTTGCCCTACTCCAATACCCGATGGGCTTTTTTACGGTGCCCGCGTGCGTCTGCAATTTTTTAATTCTGATCGGGCATCGATTTCAGCTATCTTTGCGATATTCGTATTTACATCGACAGGAGATTAAAGTGATTTGGAAAAACGTTGCGGTTGCATTTGTGTTGGTTGCCGGCAGCACATTGCCTTCCACTGCGGCGGTTGTCGAATTTACGACACGCGCCGATTTCGTCGCCGCCGCCGGCGCTTCGACCACGGAAACTTTCGATAGCATCGCGCCCGATACCCAGTTTCGCACGCAGGCGGTCGATGTCGGTACCTTCGCGATAGCTGGTTTCGGTCCCAATCAGGCGAGCTGGAACGCCATCAACCCAACACCCGCGCCCGGCAATACGATTTACAACGTCAACGGGTCATCGTTTATTGTTGGCGCAACCGACGTCGACACGGGATTCAGCATCACATTCGATTCTGCGATCACGGCCTTCGGCGCCGACTTTCGCGGGCTCAACAACCAGGACAACGTTGCCCGCACATTCGTCGTGGTGAACGGCACTGAGCTTGCAGCTCCAATCGTTGCCGGCAACGACGTCGGCTCGTTTTTCGGATTTGTTTCCGATACGCCTTTTACGACGATCACTTTTATCCGAAATCCTGATTTGATCTCCGGACACATGGATGCGTTCGGCATGGACAACGTTACCTTCGCCACGGGCGCCGTACCCGAGCCCTCCACCTGGGCAATGATGATTGTGGGCTTTGCCGGCTTGGGTCTTGCGACCTATCGACGTAGGAAGATCACAACGGTCGCGGCCTGAGCGACGCGAATACAGATCCTCTAGGCCGCCTCCGGGCGGCCTTTTGGTTTCGTACCATCACAATGTTCAAGTGCCGGGCTGGCTTACGCAACAGCCGTCTTCTTCCACCGCGTATCATCCGCGTCCGGAGTATCGATCGCGCCCGCACGGGCATCCGATACCACGGCATTCGATTCCGCGGCATTGCAGGCTTCGAAACGCTCGGAGATTTCGGCTTCGGCGAGATGTTCCCACCGTTCGGCATCGCCGAGGTGCTTCCAGCTGTTCTGCGGGTCGAACACTGCGCGCTGGCGGCAGATGGAACCCATGGCACGGTAGGTTTGCACGTTTTTCATGGCCACCTCCCTGGACTTTGCGCTCAAGCTATTCCCTCCCTTTGCGTCGGAGTCATTACAATTATGTTTCAGAACTAAATTTTAAAAACGGCAGCACACCTGACGAATAACGTCTTCGCCTTCGTGGCTGCTCTCGATGCGGGTTCACGCCGCACCGGCTACAGGCGATTCGTTAAATTATGGAGAAGCCGATCGCGATCGTGTGAGCCGGCTTCCTCGGAACAGGCGACACGAAACGCTTTTCCACGCGCGCGAAGCCATTTCTCCCATCGCAAGAAGACGCGCGGAAACCGGGATCCGCTATGACGACAATCGATCAACCAACGAGGGCTTGGTCATGTGGTGGGGATTAATTGCCTGCCTGGTTTTCGTCTATCCGGTGGTCGAGGCCGTCGAAGAGTGGCGGCTCAATCGCGCGGTTCGGAAGAAACTGATGGAAATGCGCAAGCACGCCGCCTCCGGACACCGTTGGGATGTAACTCGCGGCCAGTGGGTCGGATGATTGCAGGTGCGACATGCGTGACGAATTCGCTTCCTACGGTTTCCTCGCAGTGACCGTTGCCGGTCTTGTTCTGCTGTGCTCCGGCTTGCTCACGCTCGCGTTCGGATAAAGTAGCAGTGAAAGTCCGCACGGTTCCGCCTGGCAAAATCACCAGCCCGAATAGCGCGGGTCGGGCTCGAGTAGCTCTCTGAGATAGGCCGTCCCGAAGGCCAGGAGTTCAGCCTCGGTCTGCCCGGACGCAGCCAGCAAACTAATGTAATGGCTTACCTTTTCGCGGACGTCCCAATTCACGTCCCGTCCGTAGGATCTAACAGCCTGTTCGACAATGTCATTCATCACGCACCGCAACAGACGCATTGCAGCATTCGTAATGACCGAGGTCAATAGGGCTTCCGGATCACACCCTTGAGGTAGCAGAGGCCATTGTAGGTGAGCCTGGTCTCACTGGTCTCGCCCTTGGCCACCTCCCCTTCGAGATACGTCTCAAGCTCGGGCAGCGCGCGGTCGAACTTTTCCGCGATCCCCATCATCTCGCAGGTCTCTTTGATACGTTCGATCGGTTTTTCGAGGACGTCGATTTCCACCATTGCCGCTAAATCGGCAGGAGCTTTTTTTGTTCCCCGACAATGGATGACAACGCAGCGTGGCACAGCCTGCTGCGCGGCGTTAGATGACATCTTTATGACGTATCTCGCATTTTCGCTGCGACAAACTGTCATAGGACCACAACAAAAGGCCGATAGGTGTTGGTCACGGCTTCCCAGGGAATTCCGGGGGCGAGCGCCGAGGGAAGCCGGTCTCGACGTATCCAACAGCTGTCTCAGACAGCGGGAGTTAAAAACAAGATGAAACACTTCAAACTTGCCGCCCTGGCGATTGGCGGCCTTCTGTCTTTCGCGGCGCTGGCGCCGGCGAGCGCGGAAACCTTCACGTTCTCCGGCAATGCGAGCTCGGGTAGCGATCTGATGGGTGGCACCTACGCGCTGGGCGCCAATCCGTTTTTCATATCCCAATCATGGGGTGACAACGCCTCGACCAATGGCGGTTCCAACAACCCGACCTTCACGCCGCCTACCGGATTCGAGGCGACGTCGCTTACCATCACCTTCACCGGGCCAGCCAATACCATCCTGACATCTTTCGGCACCGGCATGAGCCGAAGCAGTTCGAACCCGTTCGGAAGCGGTTGGGACATGCAGCTGTTGGCTAACAACGAGGTCGAGTTTACCGCACCGGACGGTCAATTCCTGCGGCCGGGCGATCAGTTTGATTTCTTCGTCACCTTCCAGAACGCGATCAACCCCGCGACCTTCGGCTTCACCGCGGAATGGGAAGGCACGCAGGTCGCAGCCGTCCCCGAGCCGTCGACATGGGCGATGATGATGCTCGGATTTGCAGGCATTGGCTTCATGACTTATCGGCGCCGCAAAGGCGCGATGCTTGCGGCCTGAAAGCAAAAGCAAATCATGAACTACAGAGACCGCCTCCGGGCGGTCTTTTTTGTTCGGTTCCAGATTTAACTCGCAGCGCTAACATCAAGCTTAACAAGTGAGTTTGCTTGCGGCGCGACCGGGAGCGAATACGCTGGCCATACCGGACAATTTCCCCAAAAGCGTCCGGGCCCACAGTGGCAAAGCCGTCAGGCGATTATACTCCGCCTGGCGGCTTTGTTATTTGTGACATGGCACCATGGGTTCAGCTTCGCGCGGCGAATATTAGCCGGCGTTGATCGCCAATTGCGCGGCGAAAGCCCGCCGGTAGGCTGGCCGCGCCTCGCCGCGGGCGACATAGGCGGCCAAGTTCGGGTACTCGTCCAGGACGCCTGACATCCGCAGGCGGAGCAGCACCGACACCATCAACAGGTCGCCTGCGCTGAACGCTCCGTCGAGCCAGTCGGCATCGTCCAGGCGAGCGGACAACTGTCCTAACCGGGCGCGGATCCGCTCCAAGACCAGCGGCAGGCGTTCCTGGGCCCAGGGCTTGTCCCCCTCGACTATCTTCGCGGTTGAGAGATCGAGGATTGGCGGCTCCACCGTGCTGAGCGCGGCGAACATCCATGTGATTGCCCGCGCCCGGCCATGAGCATCCTTCGGCAGCAGGCCCGCATGCTGCTCGGCGATATGAAGGACGATCGCTCCTGTCTCGAACATGGTGAGATTGCCCTCTTCATAGGTCGGAATCTGACCGAAGGGATGCAGCGCCAAATGCGCGGGTTCTTTCATCGCCGGAAACGAGACGAGGCGAACTTCGTAAGGCTGGCGCACCTCTTCAAGCGCCCAGCGAACGCGCGTATCGCGCGCCAGTCCTTTGCCGCCGTCCGGTGACCGTTCAAAGGCAGTAATGGTGGGGGTCAACGCATCCGTCTCCTTGCTTGAGCCAACGGTTCTGACTGACGCCAGCTGCGTGAGGTCGACGTCAAGGCCCGAACTCAAGCGTGCGCCCGCCTCCTCATTGCTCGAACACCGCCCGGCAGGCGTCGCTGAGGCTTGCCTTCTGCCGGCGCAGGCAGGCCGTGATGGCCCGGGGGTTCGGGATTTCGCCGGCACAGAGGCGGTAAACGTCCGGCGTGCAGGCTTTGCGCTGTTCAGGACTGCCGAGCGCGAAGGCCGATCCGCCAGCAAATACGGTGAAGAAAAGGCCAAGCGTCAAGACCCGCCGGGCGCGCCCGGCAGCAGCCGCAAATCGTATCAACCTTGCTTTCATCGCCGCATCTCCCCTGATAAGGCCGCGCCTGCGTGGCGCAGTCGTGATCGGGCAGATACGCGAAATATTCCTTGTCCAATGTGATTTTTCTCACATTGGACCGGCCTCGGTCGGTCTAGGTTCCGCGCGAGGCGATGAAGGTATTGGTAACCAAGAGTGGCCGCCAATCGCCCCGATTGATACAATTTGAGCGATCACTTCAATCAGGAAACAAAAGACTTTTGACATCGTGTTCTCAGGGAAAACCCGGAGAGCGCGCGATGAGCGAAGTCGAATTCGACCGATTGCTGGAGGCAGTGAAGATGGCGATCGAACCGGCGCCGCAGGGGGACTTTCTGGTCCAGCCGTCGATTTTCAGCGAGCCTCCGCAGGCCGCCAACGACAACGATTTGGCCTGGCCCTTGATTCCGTTTCCGGACGGCTGGAACGCCGCCTGCTGATCGCAAGCAGCTTCGTTCGGTTCCTTAGAGAATCGACGCAAGACACTGATTGCGCTAATGGAGGCCACGACCAGAATTGAACTGGTGTACACGGTTTTGCAGACCGTTGCGTAACCACTCCGCCACGTGGCCCCATGAGCGGCGGATCAATACAGGCGATCAATCACTTAGGCAACCTGCCGCAACCACCCTCCAACAACTTCTGAAATTCGGCGCTGATCTTTTTCGGCCATTTTACACCACTCGGCGCGCTGGTGCAGCTTGGCGTTTTCGGCTGACGGGACGCCTCGCGACGGTCAAGGAGGCGCGGGCCTACGCCGAGGTGGGCACCGGCGACATCATCACCTTACAAATGCGACCGCAAGACGCTGGTCGATTTCGACAGCATCGATGCCATGAACGTCCGCGACCTGAAGCCGTGGAAGTCCAGGAAGGCTAGCACCGATTGGCGAGCACGCACCTGCGGCTAAAGCTGCGTGGCGTTACACGGAACATGCCCACTGACGTCATGACAACCGCGCCGACGGGCAGCGTCAGGCCCGGGCGCGGCCGCCCACGTGCGGCCACGGTGCATTCCGACGTCGCCGAGGGACAGGTCACGCAACCATTCTTGTTGCAGATATCGATTTCGCCCTTGTCGTTCACGGACCATGCACATCGCGCGCCGCTCGCGGTGCTATCAATGCACATCCCGACCGCCGTTCGACCATCTGTCGCGGAAGCCGAACCGAACGGCGCAATAACCATCGCGGCAACAGCCGCAAGGACTAATTTCCGCATTTTAGCCTCCCTTCATTGTGGATGCTGAGAGCCGACCCTCTCGCTGACCAGCTTTAAATCAACTCTCGATTTTCAAATGTGAACTGCCTCACGTCTCACCGAAATTCTGAAACAGGCGCGTCGCGCGGTCCGCAAGCGGGACCGGAAGTCCTAGGCCCTATGCCATCCCAATTGCGCGCTTGATCCGATTGACGCCAGTTAATCTGGAACGATATTCATTTTCGTAGTTGGCAAACGTCATTAAATGGCGCCGCAAAACCGGCCGTCAATTAATCTGGGGGATTTGAAAATGCGTTTATCTGTTTCTTGCAGCGGACTTCTGTGCATCGCGTTGATGGCGCTCTCAAGTCCCGCTTCGGCCGATTTCGTCGATCTTACCAGCAACGTAAACCAGAACCTCAACAACTACACCAATGGCTCCGTGTACCCGCCGAATGGCGGGCCGATTACAATCGGGGGAATCGACTTCAGTCTCAACGCGCTGCCTGGCAGCGGCACGGGGGTCATCCAAACCGACGCGAGCTCCACCACCCCGTTCAATATTCCTGTCGGGCTGTTCGGTGTAGGCACCGTATATACGATTATCAATTCTTCCTTCGGCACGGCGGGCCAGACGGTGGGGCAGCTCGTCTTCACCGGTTCGGCGGGGACCACATTCACCTACACCTTGACCGAGGGTGACAATATCCGAGACCACGCTACGACCGCCTTCAACTCCGCTGCGCCGAATGTTTTCGCCACCATGGACTTTGGAGCCGGTGACCGTCTCGACGTTCAGCAGATCCTGCTGCCCGCCGCCTTTGCCGGAGAAACGCTCGTCAGCATCGACTTCAGCTATATTGGCAGCACCGTTCCTGGCGATGGAGTGCCGTTCCTTGCGGCGATCACGACAAGCGTGGCCGCCGTCCCCGAGCCCTCGACCTGGGCCATGATGTTGCTCGGCTTTGCCGGCGTTGGCTTCCTGACCTATCGCCGACGCAAGAGCGTCGCGATCGTGGCCTGAGACCAGTTCAAAGCCAAGATACAGAGACCGCCTTCGGGCGGTCTTTTGCTTGGCGCCCTCCCAGCGCGTTCGACATCAACGCTGGCCAGCTGACCTGATCATTGCGGCAGCGGTAATCGTGCTTCGGGCTCCGCCGCCTCGATCATTACCGTGCCCGGCTCGACCATAGACCCCGCGCTGGTAGAGCCAGCCCCGGGGTGAACCGGACAGGTGGGCAGCGTCGGCATACAGGTGATCGACGAAAAACCGGCATAAAATGCCCTCCGTGCCGCTTGGTTGACGGCGGATGGAGCACTGGCCTCGGTTAAATCAGGCGACGCAAGGTCAAATAACAATATCAGCAGGGCCAAGAAACGCTCGAAGACGGCGCCAACCTGCTTTAGTCTTGCGGGATCATATTCTCGGGTGTCGGCAGGAACGGTGCTCGATCATTCAATAAGCCGAAAATCCGGCCCCAGGTAATTATGGAACCGAGCATGAACCTTGGCGCAGCAAAACAGCTTTCAATTTCCCTTGGTCTCTACCGGCCGGCCCGTGCCTTGCACAGGTTGGTCTTCAAGGACCCAAATCGCCCCGACCATCTCGCCATCCTTTCCGAGTTCGTTAAGCCGGGTTCGCTGGCCTTCGACGTTGGCGCCTATGTTGGAGAGCGGACCGAAATGATGTTGACCTTGGGGGCGCGCGTCGTGGCGTTCGAGCCTCAGCCTTTTCTCGCCAGGGAAGTCAGGGCTCGCGCGAGCGCCAAGAGGTTGACTGTCGTCGAAACAGCCATGGGCGCCCAGGTTGGATCCGCCGATCTTTTTCTCACGCAGAATACCGGAGGGGCTAGTCTCAACTCGGATTGGTATCGAACCGAGGACTACGGGAAAATCACCGTTCCGGTGACGACCCTCGACGCCCAGATAGCCAAGTTCGGCCTGCCGGCCTTTTGCAAGATCGACGTCGAAGGGTTCGAGGTTGAAGTATTGAAGGGGCTTTCTGCTCCGATAAAGGGCTTCAGCATCGAATTTCAGTGTGACGAACGCGGCGTCGCGAAGATCAATCAATGCGTCGAGTTGATTTCGAAGTTCGGTCCCTACGAGTTCAACCTGGTCGGAACCGAAGAGGGCAAGTGGCTTTCGCCGCACTGGATGTCCAAGACCGAATTCCTGTCCTCGTTCCCCGCCTGCGCGAAATCGCATTTTTACGGCGACGTTTTCATGCGGGCCAAATAGGTCGCGCGGCCTTCTCCGGCTCCGTCACGCCCGCTTTCGCCGGCGGTAATCCCGCTTCGGCCGCGGTTTGGGCGCGAGTTCCGGCAGCACGCCCTGGGCCTCGCGGTATTTCGCCAGCATGCGTTCAAAACTCGCGTTCAGCGTCTCTGCGATATCCGGCCGCTTCTCGAGACCGGCCAGCAGCATCGCCGCCGCCTCGATAGTGGAAAGGCCGTCGCGGCGCGGCTCGCGGCGAAGCCTGCCATAGCGCGACGGATGCCTGGGCCCCAGGACGACGCGCTGGCACTTCAACATCCAGGCATTGCGCCACCACAGCGCCTTGGCCTGGCTCCAGGTGCCGTCGAGCAGCACGACGCCTTCAATATCCTTCAGAATGGCGCGCTGGTGCTCCTCGAGCTCGCCCTTGCGGTTGATGGCGACGATGTCCTTGTCGGTGTCGAGATCGCTGACCTTTGCCGAGCCGAGATAGAGCACGGCCCAGCGTGAGGGATCGTGGACCGGCCGTCCCAGTGCCTTGGAGAGGCTCGGCCAGGACAACCCGATCTTCACGACCGCATCCTTGAAATGCAGCGCGGTCAGCCGCGCGGTGCCGAGCGCCCTGTCCTGCTCCTGCGGATGCTGCAGGATCAACAGCGAAATGCGGTTTTCGATCGGGGTGATGCTGTCGCAAATGCACAGCGGCAGGGGTTTGAGGCAGTGCGGACAGTCCGGCACAATCTCTACGGCGGTGCCGGTGTCGGCTTCGCTTTGTTTTGACATGGGCCCGCTATACGCTTCGCGGGCCTGCGCTTCAACGCAGAATGCGCGCTATTCCGCAGGCGCTGCGAGTGCAGCGGGTTCGGATCGCCGACGCAGCCGGTCGATCAGCAGATAGATCACGGGCGTGGTGTAGAGCGTCAGTATCTGCGAGACGAACAATCCGCCGATGATGGTGATGCCGAGCGGCCGGCGCAGTTCGGTGCCCGGACCTGTTGCCAGCACCAGCGGAATCCCGGCGAAAGCCGCCGCCATGGTCGTCATCAGGATCGGCCGGAACCGGGCGCTGCAGGCCTCGAAAATGGCGTCCGCCGATGACAGCCCGCGATGGCGCTCGGCGTCGAGGGCAAAATCCACGATCATGATGCCGTTTTTCTTGACGATGCCGATCAAGAGGATGATGCCGACAAAGGCGATGATCGTCAGCGGCGTGTTGGTGATCTGCAGCGCCAATAGCGCGCCGAGGCCGGCCGACGGCAAGGTCGAAATAATGGTCAGGGGATGGGCCAGGCTCTCATAGAGCACGCCGAGCACGATATACATCGCGACCAATGCGCCGAGGATCAGTAGCGGCATATGCCCGCTGGTCTTGTTGAAATCGCCGGCATTGCCGTCAAAGCTGCCTCTGATGCCCTCCGGCATGTGCAACTCGTCGACCGCACGCTGGATGTTCGAGGTTGCGACCTCGAGCGGCACGTTCGGCAGCAGGTTGAACGACACCGTCGTCGAGGGAAACGACTGCGAATGATAGACCGCGAGCGGCGACAGGCCGCGCGAGTAATGCACCACGGCCGATAGCGGCACCTGCGCGCCATTGGCGCCGGCGACGTAGATGCGTTCGAGGTTGGAGGGGTCGCTCTGGAATTTCGGATCGATCTCCAGCACCACCATGTACTGGTTGCGCTGCGTGTAGATGATCGAGATCTGCCGCTGCGCGAACGCGTTGTTCAGCGCGTTGTCGATATCCTGCACGCGGACGCCGAGGCTGGAGGCGGTCTTGCGGTCGATCGACAGCGTCAGTTGCAGCCCGCCGGGGTCGCGGTCGCTGGAGACGTCGGTGATACCTTCCACCGTCTCCATGCGCTTGCCGACCAGCGGCGCCCATTTCTGCAGCAGATCGAGATTGGTGCTCGACAGCGTGTATTGATAGTCCGAATCGCTCTGGCGGCCGCCAGCGCGGATGTCTTGCGCCGCGAACATGAACAGGCGGATTCCCGGCACCATAAAGAGATTCTTGCGCAACCGATCGATCACGAGCTGGGTCGACAGCCCGCCCCGCTCCTGCGGCGGCTTGAGGCTGATGAACATCGTGCCGCGGTTGGAGCCGCCGCCGCCGGGTCCGCCGCCGCTGCCGAGCGAGGATCCGATGCCGGCCACCGCGGGATCGGCCATCACGATATCGGCGAGTTGCTGCTGAAGCGCCAGCATCGACTGGAACGAGATATCCGCGGATGCCCGCGTCGCGCCGATCACGAAACCGGAATCGTCGACCGGGAAATAGCCCTTCGGCGTCTTGATGTAGAGCGTCACCGTCAGCGCGATGGTGGCAAAGAATACGATCAGGGTCAGGATCGGATAGCCCAGCACCACCCGCAGCGTCCGCGCATAGAAGGCCACGAGGCGCGACAGCGAGCCCTCGACCAGGCGGTCGAACCAGGTCGCATTGTCCGAGGTCGCCGCCTTGATGTAGTGCGCGCAGATCATCGGCGTGATCGTCAGCGACACCAGGGTGGAGACCACGATGGCGAATGTCAGCGTCAGCGAGAATTCCCGCAGCAGCCGGCCGACGATGCCGTCCATGAAAATCAAGGGCGTAAACGCCGCGATCAATGACAGACTGATCGAGAGCACCGTGAAGCCGATTTGTTTGGCGCCTTCGAGCGCCGCCTGATAGGGCCGCATGCCAAGTTCGAGGTTGCGATACATGTTCTCGATCATGACGATGGCATCGTCGACGACGAAGCCGACCGAGATTGCCAGCGCCATCAGCGACAGATTGTCGATCGAAAATCCCGCAAGCCACATGCCGGCGCAGGTCCCGGCCAAGGCCAGCGGCACCGAGACGCCGGCCGCAACGGTCGGCGTCAGCCGGCGCAGGAAGGCGAACACCACCACCATGACCAGAAATACCGTCGCCAGCAGCGTGAATTGCATATCCTCGACGCTGGCGCGGATGGTTCCGGTCCGATCGACCAGCGTCGAAATCTCGACGCCGCCGGGAAGCCACTCCTTCAGCTGGGGTATCAGCGCCCTGACGCGATCCACGGTTTCGATGACGTTGGCGTCGCCCTGCTTGGTGATCTGGATCAGCACCGCCGGCTGCTTGTTGAACCAGGCGATCGACCGGCTGTTGCGGACGGAATCCTCGACTTCGGCGACATCGGAGAGCCGCACGAAATTGCCGCCCGAACTCTTGACGATGATGTCGCGGAACTCGGCGGCCGTGCGCATCTGCTTGTTGACCGACAACGTTTCGCTCTGGCGGCCGCCATGAAAGATTCCGACCGGGCCCAGCGGATTGGCGTTGATGATCGCAAGCCTGACGTCGTCGGTGGCGATCCCGGCATTGGAAAGCGCCACCGGATTGAGCGCGATCCGCACCGCCGGCTGGTCGGCGCCGCTGACAGTGACTTCGCCGACGCCCGGCACTTGCGAAATCCGCTGCGCGATCACGGTGTCGGCGACGTCGTACATCGCGCTCGTCGTCAGGGTCTTCGAGGTCAGCGCCAGCACGAATACGGGGGCAGCCGCCGGATTGGCCTTGCGGAAGCGCGGCAGGCTCGGCAGGTCGGTCGGCAAATCCGCCAGCGAGGCGTTGATGGCGGCCTGCACGTCGCGGGCGGCGCGGTCGATGTTGCGGCCAATGGCAAACTGAAGCTGGATGCTGGTCGTGCCGAGCGAGCTCGTCGACGTGATCTGGTCGATCCCCGCGATGGCGCCGAGACGCCGCTCCAGGGGGGCTGCGACGGTCGCCGCCATCACCGAGGGGTCGGCGCCCGGACGCGAGGCGGAAACCCGGATCATCGGGAAATCAACGTTGGGGACTGCGGAGACCGGCAGGAAAACGTAGGCAACAATGCCAATCAGAAACAACCCGATCGCCAACAGCGTGGTGCCGACCGGCCGGCGGATGAAGGGCTCCGAGATCGAGATCGATGCCATTACTGCATCCCCTCGGTGGCCCCCGCGATCGGCGGTGACGGCAGTTCGGGTCCGGGCGGCGGCACTGCTTTTTCGATCCGGCGGTTGACCCGGTCGAGCGCGAGGTAAATCACCGGCGTCGTGTAGAGCGTCAGCAACTGGCTCAGCAGCAAGCCGCCGATGATGGAGATGCCGAGCGGAAACCGCAACTCGGCGCCGGTGCCGCTTTCGATCGCGAGCGGCAGCGCGCCGAACAACGCAGCCAGCGTCGTCATCATGATCGGCCGGAACCGCAGCAGGCACGCCTGCACGATCGCGTCATAGGGCGACATGCCCTGGTGACGCTCGGCTTCCAGCGCGAAGTCGATCATCATGATCGCGTTCTTCTTGACGATGCCCATCAACAGGATGATGCCGATCAGGCCGATCACCGACAGGTCCTGTCCGAACAGCATCAGCGCCAGGATGGCGCCGACGCCGGCCGAGGGCAGCGTCGAGAGAATGGTGATCGGGTGGATGTAACTCTCATAGAGCACGCCGAGCACGATGTAGATCGTGATGATCGCGGCCAGGATCAGCCAAGGCTGTCCGGCTAGCGATCGCGAGAATTCGGCGGCGTCGCCGGCATAGATACCGACGATGCTGCCGGGCATGCCGATGCGGGTTTCGATCGCCTTGACGGCATCGACGGCGTCGCCGAGCGCAGCCCCCGGCGCGAGATTGAAGCTCAGCGACACGGCCGGAAACTGCGCCTGATGCGAGATCGCCAGCGGCGCGGTGGTGCGCGTCAAGGTCGCGACCGCCGAAATCGGCACCTGCCCGGCGGGACTCCCGGCCACCGCCGCCGTCCCCGGCACATAGAGTTTCGAGAGGATCGAGGGATCGCGCTGGTACATCGGCAGGGCTTCGAGCACGACGCGGTACTGATTGGCCTGCCCGTAGATGGTCGAGATCTGGCGCTGGGCGAACGCATCGTTGAGCGTGTCGGTAATGACCTGCAGGCTGACGCCGAGCTGGCCGGCGCGCTGCCGATTGACGTCGAGCGCGGCGCGCAGGCCGCCCTCCTGGGCTTCCGACGAGACGTCGCGGAACAAGGGATCGCGGCGCAGCTCGGCGACCAGCTTGTTGGCCCACAGCGTCACCTGCGCGGCGTCGGTGCCCGTCAGCGTATACTGGTATTGCGAGCGGCTGGATTGCGTACTGATCTGCACGTCCTGCACCGGCTGGAAATAGACAGTCATGCCGGGGATCGATGCCACCCGTTCCTTCAGCCGCGCGATCACCGCGGAAACGTCGTCGCGCCGCTCGCCGCGCGGCTTCAGCGTCATCACCAGGCGGCCGACATTGGTGGTCGGGTTGACCGAGCCGGCACCGATCACCGAGACCACGCCGACCACATCAGGATCGGCCTTGATCGCCTCGGCCGCCTGGCTCTGACGGTTTTGCATCTCGGTAAAGGAAACGTCGGGCCCTGCCTCGGTCACCGCCGTGATGGATGACGTATCCTGCAACGGCAGGAAACCCTTGGGCGCGATCACATACAAGACCAGCGTCGCGACGATGGTTGCGAAGGTGACCAGTAGCGTCGCGCGCTGGCGCTGCAGCACCCATAGCAGCGTGCGATGATAGAACTCGACCATGCGATCGATGCCGCGGCTGATGGCGGCGAGGCCGGGGACCTCGAACTCTTCGTGGACGTGCTTCAACAGCCGCGAACACATCATCGGCGTCAACGTCAGCGAGATGATCGCCGAGGTCACGACCGCAATCGTCAGGGTCAGCGCGAATTCGCGGAACATGCGCCCGACCAGTCCCGACATGAACAACAGCGGGATGAACACCGCGATCAGCGACACCGTCAGCGAAATCACCGTAAAGCCGATTTCGCTGGCGCCCTTCAGCGATGCCTGCATCGCGGATTCGCCGTTCTCCATGTGGCGGACGATGTTCTCGATCATCACAATGGCGTCGTCGACCACGAAACCGGTGCCGATCGTCAGCGCCATCAGCGACAGGTTGTCGAGGCTGAAGCCGGCGAAATACATGATGCCGAAGCTCGTGATCAGCGACAGCGGCAGTGCCACACCAGCGATCAGCGTGGCCCGCAGCGAGCGAAGGAACAGCAGCACCACCAGCGTCACCAGCACCACGCTGAGCACCAGCGTGAACTGCACGTCATGCACCGAGGCGCGAATGGTGACGGTACGATCGCTGACGATGGTCAGGTTCACGCCGGCCGGGATCGTGCGCTGCATTTTTGGGATTTCGTCGCGGATCTGGCGGACCACCTCGATCACGTTGGCGCCGGGCTGCCGCTGGATGTCGATGATGACGGCCGGCGTGCCCTGGTACCAGCCGCCGGTGCGATCGTTCTCCAGCCCGTCGACGATGACGGCGACGTCGCCGATGGTGACGGGCGAGCCGTTGCGGTAGGCGATGATGATGGGTTTATAGGCCTCGGCCGCCGCGATCTGGTCGTTGGCGGCGATGGTGTAGGCCTGCTGCGCCCCGTCGAGCGATCCCTTGGGGCCGGAGACGTTGGCGCCGGCAATGGCGTTGCGCAGGTCCTCCATGGCGATGCCGTAGGCGGCCAGCCGCGCCAGGTCGGCCTGCACCCGCACCGCCGGTTTCAGCCCGCCGAGGATCGCGACCCGGCCGACGCCGGAAATCTGGGCGAGCCGTTGCGCCAGCACGGTGTCGGCGAGATCGCTCATCGCGCGCAGCGAAATCGTATCCGACGTCAGCGCCAGCGTCAGCACCGGCGCGTCCGCGGGATTGACCTTGGCGTAGGTCGGCGGATACGGCAGATTCTTCGGAAGGATGCCGGCGGCGGCGTTGATCGCAGCCTGCACGTCCTGCGTGGCGCCATCGATATCGCGGTTGAGATCGAACTGCAGCGATATCTGGCTGACGCCGAACGAGCTGGTCGAGGTCATCGTCGACAGCGAGGGTATCTGCCCGAGCTGGCGCTCGAGCGGCGCGGTGATCAGCGAAGCGATCACATCGGGGCTGGCGCCCGGCAATTGGGTCGTCACCTGCACCGTTGGAAAATCGACCTGCGGCAGCGCCGACACCGGCAGCGCCCAGTAGCCGAGCGCACCGCCGATCATCAGCGCGATCCCCAGCAGCGAGGTCGCGATCGGCCGGCGGATGAATGGTTCCGAGACGCTCATGGACGCGCGCTCATGGGTGCGAGGTCAGACATCTAGCTGACGGATGTGTCGGTCATGGCGGCGACTTCGCTCCGCTGCCCGACTGCGCGCCCCCCGGTGCTGGTGCGGGTCCGGTCTGACCCTTTTGATCGCCCTCGCCTTGACTGTGTTCGCCCCTCTTGCCGCGGTGCTCGCCTTGGCCGTTGCCCTGGCCGTCCTTGGCTTGTCCGTCCTTGCTTTGACCATCCTTGCCCTGTGGCCCCCTGCTCCGCTTGCGCGGCGCGAGATCGGCGGTCGGCGCCTGGTCATTCTTGCCGACGATAACCTTTGCGCCATCGGACAGGTTGGCAAAACCTGTCGTCACCACGCGGTCGAACGCCGACAGGCCGCTCGCGATGACGGCATCGGTTTCGTTCTGCTGCGTCACCACGACCGGTTTCGCCGTAACGATATCGCCCTCGCCGATGACGTAGCTGAACGTCCCCACGGGCCCCCGCTGCACGGCAGAGGTCGGCACTACCACCGCCTTCGAAAGCGTTTCGACCTTGAGACGCACATTGACGAACTGGCCCGGCCAAAGCTGGAAATTGGCGTTGGGAAATTCGGCTTTCAGCTTCAGCGTGCCGGTGGTCTGATCGACCTGGTTATCGATGCCGATCAGCTTGCCGGTATCGACCACCGTGACTCCGTCATTGCCGAACACATCGACGGCAAGCGCTCCCTTGGCGGATGCCGCGTTGACGCGCACGATCTGCTGTTGCGGCAGGCTGAACTGCACCGCAATCGGCTGCAACTGGGTGATGATGACAAGGCCCGTGGCGTCCGCTGCGTGGATGATGTTGCCCTGGTCGACCTGGCGCAGACCTGCCCGGCCCGACAGCGGCGCGATGATCTTGGTATAGCCGAGCGTCGCCGCCGCATTGTCGATGGCGGCCTGATCGGCATTCACCAGCGCCTCCTGCTGCGCGACGAGGGCGCGCTGCGTGTCGGCCTGCTGCTTGGAGCCGGCGTTGGAGGCGGCGAGTTGCTGGTAGCGTGTCAGGTCGAGGCGCATATTTGCGAGTTGCGCTTCGTCCTGCGCCTTCTTGGCGACGGCCTGATCGTACTGCGCCTTGTAGATTACGGGATCGATCTCGCCGAGCACGTCGCCCTTCTTGACGTCCTGCCCTTCGGTGAAATTGACCAAGATCAATTTACCGTCGACCTGGGCGCGCACGACCACGTTGTTCAATGCGCGGACCGCGCCGACGCCCTCGAGATAGACCGGCATGTCCTGGATGCGCGGCGTCGCCGCCAAAACCGGCACCGGCAGATCGCGCGGCCCGCCGTTGCCGCGGTTGGCGGCTTGCCTCTGCTGCAGCGAGGTCCAACCGATGTAGCCGAGGCCGCCGAGAATCAGGAGCGTAATCGCGATCGAAAACATGCGGCGCCCGGCGCTGCGCGCCACGCTCTTGCCGGCGGCCTTGGCATTTTCATTCAAATCCGGCTTAAAGAGCATTGACCGGCTTCTCCATCTTCGGCTCCCAGCCGCCCCCCAGCGCCTGATACAGGCTGACGATCGCGAGCAAGCGGGCGAGTTGGGCCTGCCACAGCGCATCTTCGGCCTGGAATAACGTCAGTTGTGTATTTAGCACAGTCACGATGTCCGCGGTCCCGGCCCGAAGCTGCTGCTCCGACAGTTCAAAGGCCCGCCGCGAGGCCGCCAGCACATTGCGCTGGAGCCGCAGCCTCTCGGTGGTCTCGCGGATCGCCACCAGCGCGTTGTCGACATCGGCGAACGCCTGCACCACCGTCTTGCGGTAGGTCTGCAGCAATTCGTCCTGCCTGGCTTTGCTGAATTCGAAATTGCCGAGGATCTGTCCGCCATCGAAGATCGGCTGGGTCAGGCTGCCGACCATGCTGAAGAATGCGGCATGCGGCTGAAACAGCGACGACAACGCCGAGCTTTGGTAGCCGCCCTGCCCGGTCAACTGGATACTCGGGAAAAACTGCGCGCGGGCGTTGCCGACGTTGGCGGTGGCCGAAGCAAGCTGCGCTTCCTGGCGCCGGATATCCGGCCGCTGCGTCAGCAGTTCCGAGGGCAGGCCGGGCGTAACACGCGGCGTCGAGACGTTGTTGAGCGATCCGCCGGTAACCTTCACGCTCTCCGGCGGCCGCGACACCAGCGTGGCCAGAGCGTAGGTGTTTTGCGCGAGAATTTGCCGCAGCGGCGGAACCAGCGCCTTCTGATTGGCGACCAGGCTTTCCTGCTGCGCCACGTCGAGGTCCGTTCCGGTACCGGCGTTGAAACGTTGTTTGACGGCGTCGAGAATGCGCGTCGCGCTGGCGATATTGCGCTGGTAGGTGCGAAGCCGGTCCTGCGAGGCGAGCACTTGAAAATAGGCGTTGGCGACGCTGGTCAGTGTCGTCAGCGCCACGACATCGCGATCGAAACGGTTGGCGACCGCGGTCTCCTCCGCCGACTGGGCGGCATCGCGGTTCTTGCCCCAGAAGTCGAGTTCGTAGCTGGCGCTGAATGATGACGAGTAGTTGACGACCTCGCGGCCGCCGATGCTCAGGCCGCTGGCGCTTGAGCCGGAGGTCCGGGAATTGCTTTCCGAACCATTGGCGTTGAGGCTCGGCAGCAACGCCGCACCGGCAATGCGGGCTTGCGCATCCGCCTGACGGAAGCGCGCGGTGGCCGCCGCGATGTCCAGATTGACGGTCTGGGCTTCCTCCATCAGGCCAGTCAATTCCGGCAAACGAAAACCGCGCCACCAGTCCAGCGTCGGCGGTGCATCCCGGCTGCTCAAGCGCGCGGCTTTATACCCTTGCGGAATATCGAGCGCCGGGTCGGGAAGATCCTGGGTCAGCACACAGCCGGCGGTGGCGACCACGATGCAAAGAACCGCAAGCGACCTCGCCGCCTGATTCAGGCAGGGAATAGCGGCAAGCAGGCCGTCGCCGGCAACACCCGGGTAGGTGGGTTTCACATCCGCCCTCCGCCGGGCAGGAAGCCCGGCAACTGGCGCTGCGGAAAACGGCTGACCGATTCGCGGATGGTGTTGATGGCGACTGCCTGCGGCACGTTCACGGGGGCGATGCTTCCAATGGAACCCGGCAGCCATACTAGCCGGACGATCATGGCGCGGACAGTCCTGTTCATGCGCTATCCCGTCGGGCGGTTTTGATCGAGACACGGCGAGCCGTGACGGAAATATCAAGTTTCCCTTATTTTGTGGGCTTTTTTGCAGATCGCGCGATCGTGCGACGGCACAATCTTACCAAGATTTCATGTAGTGACAGGGCTATCAGACGATTCGTACCACTCCCCTTATGCGCCAGCAGCCCCGCTCGAACCTTGGCGACGGCTCGACGCAGCGATTATAGTGCGATGAAGTTATCTGCCGCCGGGCGGAAGCCCGGATTTGTGGGGAAGCGCTCTGGTCCAGTGAAGAAGCGAATCTGCCCGGACTCAGCGTGCATCGTTCGATGGGGCCTCTCGAATGTCTGCGTTGATATCTGTCACTCCCGAGACGGTGGACACGGTCCTTGCCGACCTCCCCCGTGTGGTCCGGCTCGCGCTCGGCTTCGGCTCGAAACTGCGACGCGGCACGCTTGACGTGACGCTTCCCGATGGCCGCACGATCAGGTTGGGCGGCGCGGAGCCCGGCCCGGCGGCGGCCATGAAGCTCTACAATTACGGCTTTGCGGCCCGGCTTCTGAAAGGGGGCGACATCGGGATCGCCGAGGCCTATCTGCGCGGCGATTGGGATACGCCCGACCTGACGCAATTCCTCTATCTGTTTTGCATCAATCACGATCTCATTCAGCGGATGCTCGGCGACCGCCCCTTGATGCGCTATGTCCAGATCGTCAGGCACTGGTTCAACCGCAATACCAGGCGGCAGGCCCGCCGCAACATCTATGCGCATTACGACATCGGCAACACCTTCTATTCGGCCTGGCTCGATCCGGGCATGACCTATTCCTCGGCATTGTTCGAGGATCACACGACCGACCTGGCAACAGCGCAGGACAACAAGTACCGCAGGCTTGCCGAAGCGATCGATTTGCAACCCGGCCAGAAACTGCTGGAGATCGGATGCGGCTGGGGCGGCTTTGCGGAGTACGCCGCCAAGACCTTTGACGCCAGGGTGGTCGGGCTTACCATCAGCAAGGAGCAGCGCGACTTCGCACAGAAGCGTATCCAGGAGGCCGGCCTCGGCGACAAGGTCGAAATCCGCTTGCAGGACTATCGCGACGAGCGCGACCGCTATGACCGGATCGCGTCGATCGAGATGATCGAGGCGGTCGGCGAGCAGTTCTGGCCGAAATATTTTTCACAGTTGCGCGACCGGCTGTTGCCCGGCGGCCTCGCCGGCATCCAGGCCATCACCATTCAGGACAGCCTGTTCCAAGCCTATCGCCGTGAAGTCGATTTCATCCAGCGCTACGTCTTTCCCGGCGGCATGCTGCCCTCCCCGCAGGTGCTGAAATCGCTGGGCGAGCGGTTCGGCGTCCCCGTCATCCGCGAGCGTATTTTCGGGCAAGATTATGCCAGGACGCTGGCGATCTGGAGGAGCAATTTCCGCGCGGCTTGGCCGAACCTGACGCCGTCGGGCTTCGACGACCGGTTCCGGAGATTATGGGAGTATTACCTTTCGTATTGTGAGGCCGGCTTCCTGTCCGGAAATATCGATGTGCGTCAGGTGGTGTTTGCGAAATCAGGCTAGCCTCGCATCGCAGCAAATCGAGGGCAAATGGCCTCCAGCGGGCTTCCACTATTGCCAAGCGCGCTCTAGGGTCGTAGCCAGATTTGACAATAGACCGGCAAAGATTTTCCGCTCATGACCATCAACGACGACGTCGTAGAAGCGATCGGCAATACGCCGCTCATCAAGTTGAAGCGCGCTTCCGAAATCACCGGCTGCACCATTCTGGGCAAGGCCGAGTTCATGAATCCCGGCCAGTCGGTGAAGGACCGCGCGGGAAAGTGGATGATCCTCGAAGCCGAGAAGCGCGGTGACCTCAAGCCCGGCGGGCTGGTCGTGGAAGCGACCGCAGGCAATACCGGTATCGGTCTTGCCGTCGTAGCGAGTGCGCGTGGGTACCGGACATTGATCCTCATCCCGGAAACCCAGAGCCGGGAAAAGAAGGACATGCTGCGGCTATGCGGCGCCGAATTGGTCGAGGTGCCGGCGCTGCCTTACAGCAATCCGAACAATTACCAGCATGTCGGCAAAAGGCTGGCCGAACGTTTGCGCGCGAACGAGCCGAACGGCGTGCTGTTCGCCGATCAATGGAACAATCTCGATAACGCCAAGGCGCACTACGATTCGACCGGTCCGGAAATCTGGCGAGACACCGGCGGCAAGATCGACGGCTTCATCTGCTCCGTCGGCACCGGCGGCACGCTCGCCGGTACCAGTCGCGCTCTGAAGGAAAAGAACAAGGGCATTGTCGTCGCCTGCGCCGATCCGCATGGTTTTGCGATGTATGAGCTGTTCAAGCACGGCAAGGCCAAATCGACGCCGGGCGATTCGATCACCGAAGGCATCGGACTGGGTCGCGTCACGCCGGTGATCGAGACCGCCGAGGTCGACGACGCGTTCCTGATTTCAGACGAGGAAGCCGTGACCGTGATCTACGAACTGCTCGAGCACGAGGGCCTGTGCCTCGGCGGCTCGACCGGCATCAACGTCGCCGGTGCGATCCAGCTCGCCAGGCAGCTTGGTCCCGGAAAGACGATCGTGACCATCCTGTGCGATTCCGGAAATCGCTATCAGTCAAAGCTGTTCAATCCGGATTTCATGCGCTCGAAGAATTTGCCAGTGCCGGCCTGGCTCGAGAAGCACAGCAAGATCGACCTGCCGTTCGTGAAGGTGTGAGGGTGGCACAAGGCGTAGGGTGGGCAAAGGCGCCCTTCGCGCCGTGCCCACCATCTATCGTCTGACCGTATCTTGAAAGGTGGGCACGCTTTGCTTTGCCCACCCTACGAAATCACCGCAGTATCTGACTGAGAAACAACTTCGTCCGCGCATGCTGCGGATTGGCGAAGAAATTCGCCGGTGTGTTGGATTCGATGATCTGGCCGGCATCCATGAACACGATGCGGTTCGCTACCTCGCGGGCAAATCCCATTTCGTGGGTGACGACCAGCATGGTCATGCCCTCCTTGGCGAGATCGACCATGGTGTCGAGCACTTCCTTGACCATCTCAGGATCCAGCGCCGAGGTCGGCTCGTCGAATAGCATCACCTTCGGATTCATGGTCAAGGCGCGCGCGATCGCGACGCGCTGCTGCTGGCCGCCCGACATCTGGCCTGGATACTTGTTGGCCTGATGCGGGATCTTGACCCGCTCGAGATATTTCATCGCGGCTGCTTCGGCATCCTTCTTCGGGATGTTGCGCACCCAGATCGGCGCCAATGTGCAGTTTTCCAGCACCGTCAGATGCGGAAACAGGTTGAAGCTCTGGAACACCATGCCGACCTCGCGCCGGACTTCATCGATGCGCCGCAGGTTCGGGCCCAGTTCGATGCCGTCGACGACGATCTTGCCTTCCTGGAATTCCTCCAGCGCGTTGATGCAGCGGATCAACGTCGATTTGCCCGAGCCCGACGGGCCGCAGATCACGATGCGCTCGCCCTTGGCGACATCGAAATTGATGTCCCGCAGCACATGAAAATCGCCGTACCATTTGTTGAGGCCGGTGATGCCGACAATCGGGTTCGCGGTCATGGTCATTTGCTCAGTTGCGCCGGTGTGCGTTCAGCCGGTTTTCGACGAACAGCGAATAACGCGACATGCCAAAACAGAAGACGAAGTAGATGATCCCGGTGAAGGCAAAGCCGGTGAACAGGGTCGTAGGCGTCGACCACACCGGATCGCTGAAGGAAGCCCTGAGCGATCCGAGCAGATCGAACAGCGCCACGATCGAAACCAGCGAGGTGTCCTTGAACAAGGCAATGAAGCTGTTGACGAGCCCGGGGATGACGTGGCGCAGCGCCTGCGGCATCACGATCAGCGCCGTGGTCTTCCACCACGACAGGCCGAGCGCGCTCGCCGCCTCGCCCTGCCCGCGCGGGATTGCCTGCAGGCCGCCGCGGATGACCTCGGCCTGGTAGGCGCCGGCAAACAGCGCGATGCCGATCAAGGCCCGCATCAGTCCATCGATGGTGAAGCCGGTCGGCACGAACAGCGGCAGCATATAGGTGGCGAAGAACAGCACCGTGATCAGCGGAACGCCGCGCCAGAACTCGATGAAGGCGATGGAAAAGATCCGGATCAGCGGAATCGTCGAACGCCGGCCGAGCGCCAGTGCAATGCCGACCGGCATCGAGGCGACGATGCCGGTCACCGACACCACCAGCGTCACCAGCAGGCCGCCCCAGAGCCGGGTATCGACCACCGGCAGCCCGCCGCGATCGAGGCCCATGAGTTCGATCACGAGGCCGATGCCGGCAAAGATCGCAAGGCTGACGATCAGCGCCCGCCAGCCGCTGCGAACGCCGCCGCCCAGGAAGAACAGAACAATGGAAACGATCGCCGCCGTCAGCGCAAAATCGGTCCACACCGGCCGTCCCGTCATCTGGATCTGGTCGCGCAGCCAGGTCAACGGCCACAGCAGCCAGGAAATAACGGTGCTGACCAGCACGATCAGTTGGCCGAGGCCCCACAGCAGCGGCCCGATCACGGTGGCCGTCTGGCCGGCGGCAGCGAGCTTCCGGCCGCCTTCGCCGATGCTGTCGTTGAAGCCGGACAGAAGGCCGGCCGTCCAGCTCACCCCGAAGCCGTCGAGGCCGCCGCCATGCAAAAGGAAGAACGCGACGACCGGGAGCGCAATGAAGAACAGGCCGGCATTGAGGCCCTTGGCCGGCAGCCGCGGAATCAACAGCGGCAGCAACAGCAAGGCGGCGAGAGCAAAGGTCAGATTGACCCGCCACCGCTCCGGTTCCGGATAAAATCCGTAAATGAACTGGCTGAATTTCGCCTGCACAAACGGCCAGCAGGCGCCGACGGGGTGTCCGACATTTTCGGCAAGGCACGCCGTGCGATCCTTGCCGGTCCACACCGCATCGATCAGGGCGAACCTGATCGCGGGAACGACAATGACCCACAACAAGAGCACGCAGAGTATCGTGAGCAGGATGTTGGTCGGCGAGTTGAACAGGCGCGTGCGCAGGAAGCCGACAAAACCGGTGGTCTTGATCGGCGCCGGACGCTCGGGAACAAGCTCCTGCCGGACGAAGGAAGAGGTGGTGGCGATATCGCTCATGAGCCAAGGCTCCGGCCAAGCCGCCAGCCGTAAAAGCTCATGATCGCGCTGGTGATGAGCGAGATCAGGAGATAGACGCCCATGGTGATGCCGATGATTTCGATCGCCTGCCCGGTCTGGCTCAGCGTCGTTCCCGCAAACACGGAGACCAAGTCGGGATAACCGATTGCGACCGCCAGCGACGAGTTCTTGGTGAGGTTGAGATACTGGTTGGTGAGCGGCGGCAGGATGACGCGGAGCGCCTGAGGTATCACGATCAGCCGCAGCACCGAACCCCGCTGCAGCCCGAGCGAGGAGCCGGCTTCCATCTGCCCTTTGTGAACGGACAGAATACCGGCGCGGACGATCTCGGCGATGAACGCCGCCGTGTAGGTCGACAGCGCCAGCGTCAGCGCGACGAACTCCGGAATGACGCGAGAGCCGCCGGCAAAATTGAAACCCCTCAGCACCGGAATTTCAAACGACACCGGCACGCCAAAGACCAGTGCAGACAATAGCGGCAGGCCTATGACGAGGCCCAGCGCATAGGGCCAGACCTTGATCACCTTGCCGCTGTCGAAGAGCGCCTTGCGGGAGTAGCGCCACAGCGCAATAGCCGCCACGATCGCAATCAGGAGGGCAAAGGCAAAAGGCTCGAAGCCGGCTTCGCCGACCGGCTTCGGAATCACCAATCCGCGATTGGAGAGAAAGAAGCTGCCGAACAGCGAAATGCTCTGCCGCGGGTTGGGCAGTGCGGCCAGCACCGCGAGATACCAGAACAGGATCTGGAACAAGAGCGGCAGGTTGCGGATCAGTTCGACATAGCCGCCGGAGATCCGCGACAGCAGCCAGTTCGGCGACAGCCGGCCGAGCGCCACCAGGAAGCCGATCAGGGTGGCGAAGAAAATGCCGATGACCGAAACCAGCAGCGTGTTGAGCAGGCCGACGAAAAACACGCGGGTATAGGTATCGGATCCCGAATACGGAATGAGGCTCTGGCTGACGTCAAAACCTGCCGTATTCGCCAAAAAGCCGAAACCGGCGGTGATCCGCTGCGCCTGCAGGTTGGCGCGCGCATTGGCGACGATTTCATAGGCGATCCAGGCGAGCGCTGCGACGAACAGGATCTGGACCACGAACCCGCTCCACCCCGCGCGTCCCCCGAGCGCGCGCTGCAGCTTTGCGACAAACTGCGATGGTGGTTTTCGGGCTTCGATGGCCATCGCCGCGACCGCTGGGCTAACGGTCAGCGGATCGGCGGCGCGTACTGGATTCCGCCCTTGTTCCAGAGCTGATTGAGCCCCCGGGCAATGCCGAGCTTGGAGCCGGCGCCGACATTGCGGTCGAAGGATTCGCCGTAATTGCCCACCGCTTTCACGATCCGCGACAGCCAGTCCTTGGTCAGGCCGAGCTGTTCGCCGAGGTTGCCGTCGGTGCCGAAGGCGCGCTTGAGCTCGGGCTTGTCGGATTTCGCCATCTCGTCGGCGTTCTTCTGGGTAATGCCGAGTTCTTCGGCGTCAACCATCGCAAACAGCGTCCATTTCACGATATCGAACCACTGGTCGTCGCCATGACGCACCATCGGGCCGAGCGGCTCTTTCGAGATCACTTCGGGCAGCACGGCGTGATCGGCCGGATTGGCAAGCTTCAAACGCTCGGCATAAAGCTGCGACACGTCGGATGTGAAGACGTCGCAGCGGCCGGACTCGTAGGCCTTGACGGTTTCGTCGGCGGTGCCGAACGCGATCACCTCATACTTCATGTTGTTGCCCTTGAAGTAGTCGGCGAGGTTCTGCTCCGTGGTGGTGCCGGTCTGCACGCAAACCGAGGCGCTGTTCAGTTCCAGCGCGGAATTCACCTTGAGGGACTTCTTCACCAGGAAGCCCTGGCCGTCATAATAGGTCACGCCCGTAAAATTGGCGCCGAGCGAGGTATCGCGCGACAGCGTCCAGGTGGTGTTGCGCGAAAGCACGTCGATTTCGCCGGATTGCAGCGCCGTGAAGCGGTCCTTGGCCGACAGCGGGACGAACTTGACCTTGGTCGCGTCGTTGAAGATGGCGGCGGCGATCGCCCGGCAGATGTCGACGTCGAGCCCGGTCCAGTTGCCCTTGTCGTCAGGTGATGAAAAACCCGGCAGTCCCTGGCTGACGCCGCAGGAGAGCATGCCCCGGTCCTTGACCGTCTTGAGGGTTTGCGCGGATGCGGCCTGGGCCGAGAGACCCGCGGCAAGAGCAAGGGTGACAACCAGAGATACGCGTTTCATGGCAAGGCCTTTCAGGGGTCGACCGGGAATGTTTCGCTTAGCATCGCGCATGCCGATGGGCCAACCCGCTGATCCACTTTCGCAAAACGCCAGTCCGAAGGCTGTTTGACGTGCAAACCTGGTGAAGCGATGGATCGACGGTCGCGGCAGGCCCCTCAACGTGCGGCGACGGAATAGCTGGCACGCATCACAGAACGACTGGCGAGCCGGGTCAAGGGGTTGACGCCCCTCTTCTGTGTCCTGTTATTAACAAACCCGGCCCGAACCGCCGCCCGGCGGGGCTTCAAGCGAGCATAGCGGCTGCGGCAAAAGGACTTTTGGTGGCGGCACGCGCATGAATTTTTCAGGGGATGACCAACGATCGAACCCGTTGAAGGCTGAAACCACGCTGGTGACGGCGGGCCGCGACACCAAGGCCCAAAAGGGATTCGTCAATCCGCCGGTCGTCCACGGCTCGACCGTGCTCTATCCGACCGCTGAAGACCTGCACGCCCATCGCGGCGAGTTCCAGTATGGCCGCCGGGGAACGCCGACCACCAAGGCGCTGCAGGAAGCCTTGATGGCGCTCGAAGGTCCGCACTGTGCGGGCGTCGGCCTTGCCCCTTCGGGGCTCGCGGCCATTTCCACCACCCTGCTCGCGGTGCTCAAAGCCGGTGATCACCTGCTGGTGTGCGACAACGCCTACCGGCCGACGCGCAACTTCTGCAACGGCATGCTGGTCCGCTATGGCGTCGAGACCACCTATTTCGATCCCTCGATCGGCGCCGGCATCGCCGGGCTGTTCAAGCCGAACACCCGGGCGGTCCTGGTCGAGGCGCCCGGCTCGCAATCTTTCGAGATGCCCGACATTCCCGCCATCGCAGCCGTCGCGCATGCGCGCGGCGCGCTGGTGATCGACGACAATACCTGGGCGACGCCGCTGTACCACCGCTCACTGGAGCAAGGCGTCGATATCAGCATGCAGGCGGCGACCAAATATATCGGCGGGCATTCCGACATCATGTTCGGAACGATCTCGGCCAATGCAAAGGCCTGGCCGCTGGTCACCGAGGCGATCCAGTTGCTTGGTGTCTGCGCCGGGCCGGACGATGTATTCCTCGCGTTGCGCGGTTTGCGCACGCTGTCGGTGCGGCTGGCGCAGCATTACCGATCCGGGCTGGAGATGGCGCGATGGCTCGCGGCGCGGCCCGAGGTCGCCAAGGTGCTGCACCCTGCCCTGGAGAGCCATCCCGGCCACGCGATCTGGAAACGGGATTTTTCGGGCGCCTCGGGATTGTTCAGCATCGTGCTGAAGCCGAAGCCGCAAAAGGCCGCCGACGCACTCCTCGACGCGGTAAAACTGTTCGGCATGGGCTATTCCTGGGGCGGCTTCGAAAGCCTCGTCATCCCCTTTGACTGCACGGACTACCGAACCGCCACCAAATGGGCGCCGGGCGGCCCGGCCCTGCGGCTCCACATCGGGCTGGAGAATGTCGAAGATCTCAAGGCCGACCTCGAGCGCGGGTTTGCGGCGTTCAACGCCGCCTCGGCCTAAGACCCGGAAGGTCACCTGCCCGTTTCCAGAACATCGGATAGCCACTCGTTCAATCTGTTCGAGCCGATTGTCTGTTTGGGCCAATGGGGATTGATCGTTCCGGCGCTGATGTTACGCGCTTCGTCCAGCCTGGATAATGCAAAGGCCTTGGCGTCAGCCTCATTCGGAATTGTCATGGTCGTTCGAGCGATGCGAACCCCAGTGCGCGGCTCAACCTCAAATGAAACGTACCAGGTATGTGCAGGAGATTCTGCCAAGCGGAGTCTCGCGGGCGGGCGGTAACTGCGGTCCAAACCGGAGCGACCCTACTTGCACTTCTTCGCTATCTGCTTGTCCTTGAGTCCTTTGCTGCAGTAGGCGCTGCAATATTTGCCGCCGGATTTTGCACAGACCTGCAGGCATTTCTCGTATGAGCATCCCCAGGTATCGGCGGACGCCACGGATATTCCCAGGGAACACCAACCTATCAATGCGAAAACAATTGCAGCCAACAATTTCGTCATCATCAAATATCCCGCTAATATCGTCGCGCGTATTCATGTGGATGCCTGTCGTCTCCCTAATGGGCATCGACAAAACGAACAACTACCCGAACGGATAGGACACGGTTGAAATCCGATAGAACTTCGCCTCGGCCGGTCTTTCGATGCTGGCAGCCCGGCGTTATCCGGTCGATCCAAGCTCCCGGACGATCGCACTCGCAAGGCGCACCAGTTCCGATTGGCGCGATGCACCGGTGGCGAGGAATGCCGCCTTCAAATGGAATTTTGCGGTGTTGAGCGATATGCCGGCGCTATCGGCATAAGTCTTCAGGTCATCGCCGCGGACAAGGGCCGCAACCAGGCGCGCGCTCGGTCCCGACAAACCCAGCGCATTTGCGAGGAGCTTCGAAACGTCGCCGGAAGGACCCGACAGGTCGGAAACATGGATGACGACGCCCTGACCGGTATCCGTCGTCGCATCCGACGGCGCGACCTTGAGCACATACGGAATGCGGCCACTCTTGCGCGGTATCCGGATGATCGTCGTCGGAACAGGGTAGACCGATGGATCCAACGTCGATTGCATCTTTTTTGCCGCCACGGGATCTGTCGCCTCCAATCTTCCATCGCGGGTGAGCGTAAGCCCGTCGTCTTGCGCGAGCAGCGCGCGCGCAAAACTGTTGCCATGGGCAAGGACGCCGCTGCTGTTGAGAACCAGTACCGCAATCGGAATGGCGTCGAGCGCTTCGTCCAGCGTCCGCACCTTGGTCTCCAGTTCGAAGAAGGATCGCCGAAGAGCGATGACCCGCGAGACATGCGGCATGATGACTTCAAAAGCCGAGATATCCGCATCGTCGAATGACGGCCGGTCAGGTCCCCGCTGGACGGCAATAATCCCGAACCGTCCGGCATCCTTGACGATCGGCCCGCCCATTGCCTCGCGAAGCCCGAGGGGATGATAAAACTCATTTAGAAAACGGGAGTCCTTCAACTCCTCGGGCTTGAGCAGACGTTCTGTCGTTGCTGCGCGGCCGACCGGCAGGTTCGCCATGGCGGCGGGAGCGGGATCCAGCACGGCATATTCCTCGCGATAGCGTTTCTGGGCCGCCGCGTCGAAAATTCCGTAACCCAGTTCGATCGACGCCCCGGGACGACCGGCGTCGATATAGACCAGCCCGGCGGAAGGACACCGGAAATATTCGGCGAGCATCGCCAGCATCGATTCAAAATGACTGTCGCTGGTGATCCCCTCATAGAGGGTGTCCAGTATTACTCCATCAATCATATCGACTACCACGCATGAAATTCGCGCAACGGCGTTCCAAATATGTCCACCATACATCTTATCCGGCCGTGATGTACCGATCTTGATCACCGGTTACCGTGCTGTTGGTCACTGAAGCGCCGTGAGGAAGATGCGGCCGGGCGTCAGCCGCCGCGCCGGCGCGGCCTCGATTTCGGCGCATCCGGCGCACAAAATGATTGATCCAGCGTTGTATGGCGATAGCCTGGGCTTTCGATTCAAATCCGGAACTGGACCAGCATGGGAAGCATTGTTCTTCTCGACCTGATGGGTGGCGTAGCGCTGCTGCTGTGGGGCCTGCACATGGTCCACAGCGGAATCCTGCGCGCCTTCGGCCCCGATCTCCGCCTGCTGCTGGCGAAAGCGCTGAATAACCGCTTCACGGCTCTTGCGGCCGGCATCGGCCTGACGGCGCTCCTGCAAAGCAGTACCGCGACGGCGCTGATCACGAGTTCCTTTACGGCCGAAGGCCTCGTCAGCCTGGTCCCGGCGCTTGCGATCATGCTCGGCGCCAATGTCGGTACCACGCTGATCGTTCAGGTTCTCTCCTTCAACATCACCGCCGTCGCACCGGTTCTCTTCATCATCGGCCTCGTCGCCTTCCGCAGCGGCGCGCGTTCGCGCATCAAGGATATCGGCCGCGTCTCGATCGGGCTTGGCCTGATGTTGTTGGCGCTGCATATCCTGCTCGACACACTGGCGCCGGCGGAGAACGCGCCGGGCATGCGCGTGTTCATGAATGCGATCACCGGCGATCCCGTACTCTGCATCATCCTCGGCGCGGTCGTCACCTGGGCGGTGCATTCCAGTGTCGCCAGCGTTCTGCTGGTCATGTCGCTGGCCTACGCGCATTTCATTTCGCCCTACGCATCGCTGGCACTGGTGCTCGGCGCCAACCTCGGCAGCGCGATCAATCCGGTGTTCGAGGGCGCGCGCCGCGACAATCCTGCAAGCTATCGCCTTCCGGTCGGCAATCTCATCAACCGCCTGGCCGGCGTGCTGCTGGTCCTGCCGTTGCTGCGCCCGATCACCGAAATCCTTCAGGCTTGGCAACCCGACCTCGCCAGGATGACCGCTGCATTTCACATCGCGTTCAATGTGGCCACCGCAATCATTTTCATCGGCCTGCTCGATGGTATGGCGCGGCTGTTGAAGAGGCTGCTTCCCGACCGGGTCCGGGAAGCCGACCCGTCGCGGCCGCGCTATCTCGACGAGAGTGCGCTCGAGACGCCCTCGCTCGCGCTCGCGGATGCGGCGCGCGAAACCCTGCATATGGGCGATCATGTCGAGGTCATGCTGCGCAAGGTGATGGAAGCGATGATGACCAACGATCGCGCGCTGGTCGATCAAGTCTCGAAAATGGACAACAGCGTCGACGGCCTCGACGAGGCGATCAAGCTCTATGTCACCAAGTTGACGCGCGGCAGCCTCGATGAACGCGAGGGACATCGGGCCATGGAGATCATCTCCTTCGCCATCAACCTCGAGCATATCGGCGACATCATCGACAAGAATCTGAGTGAGCTGGCGACCAAGAAGATCAAGCGCCGGTTCCAGTTCTCGCCGGAAGGCGCGGAAGAACTATCGGCATTCCACAAGCGAACCATGGACTCGCTCCGGATCGCGTTCGGCGTCTTCATGTCGGGCGACGTCAACGAGGCGCGCAAGCTTCTGGTGGAGAAAGCCGCGTTGCGCAACACCGAGCTTGCGGCCACCGAGCGGCATCTCGACCGTCTGCGCGAGGGCCGGCCGGAGACGATCGAGACCACTTCGCTACATCTGGACGTGCTCCGCGACCTCAGACGAATTCACTCGCATATCTGCTCGGTGGCCTATCCCGTGCTCGATGCCGCCGGCGAACTGGCCGCAGCCGAGCGGAACGCCGAAAGCGAGTCGGTCTCGCTCACCTCGGCCGTAACGCATCCCTCCTCGCGGTAACCGATACCAGCCGCTCGGGGTCATCCGTCCAGCACGATGCCGCGACTGGCGGTATCGCCGCCCCGTAAAAATACGGCCTTCCGATAACGACCGTCTCAGGTTCGAACGCTCCGGACCAGGCCAACGCCGAGGATCGGCGCGTCAACGATGCGCCGACGTTTGGCACGCCGAATTCACGCATTCGCGTTCGAACGATAACCCTCCGTTCACCATGCGATCAAATGGAGGAACCGCTTTCCGCAAACTCGTTCGACCCGCAAGTTGGCTTATACCTTTGCTGCTTAGATGCTTAACCGAAAGGCCGTTACCGCGTGCTGCCTCGGAGGCATCGCGGCGTAATGCAGATAGTGAAGCGTAATGTATACCGCCCGTATCGTCGTCCTGACCATCGCACTCAGCGCCGGCGGCGTGGCCGCCTATCTCGCGAGCGGATCTGACAACAAATCTCCCCCGGCTGCCGAACCGGCTCCCCAACTGCAGACGGTCGACGTCCTGGTGGCGAAGTCCGATATCGGCCTCGGCCAGTCGGTCAAGCCGGAGGATCTGCAGTGGCAGACCTGGCCGGCGACGACGGCAAGCAGCACTTTCATTCGCCGCGGCGATCGGCCCGACGCAACGACGCAGATCGCCGGTTCGATCGCACGCGCGCCGTTCCTCGCCGGGGAGCCGATCCGGGACCAGAAGCTGGTGAAAGCCAACGGATCGGGCTTCATGGCGGCGATCCTGCCCACCGGCATGCGCGCCATCTCGACCGAAATCTCGCCGGAAACCGGCGCCGGCGGCGACCGGGTCGATGTGATCCTTTCGAGGCGCGAGAAGAATCCGGACAGCGCCGGACCCGATGTCGTCAATTCGGAAATTATCCTGAGCAACGTTCGCGTGCTCGCGATCGACCAGGCACCGAAGGAAAAAGACGGCCAGAACACGGTGGTCGGCAAGACGGTCACGCTCGAGCTGAAGCCCGAACAAGCGGAGACGCTCGCCCGCGCCCGTCAAAGCGGAACGATGTCGCTCGCGCTGCGCAGCATCGCCGATCTCAACGCGATCGAGACCCGGTCTGACGAACAAGCTCCCAGGCGCGGCGGCCAGGGCGTCAACGTGGTGCGCTACGGCGTCTCCGCGCCGACGACGATACAGAAGTAACCGAGACGACACAGAAGTGATCGAAAGGACGGCCGATATGAAGTGCGGGGTAAGTGATCTGATGCGGAGCTTTGTGGCCCGCGCCCTGTCGTTTTCGGCCGTCGCGGTGCTCACGCTCCATCCGGCCCTGACGCCCGTCATGGCAGCCGACGACCGCGCCGCGGCGCCGATTGCCGCCGGCAGCCCAAAGAAGGAACGCTTTCTCGCACTTGGCGTCGGCAAGTCCGTCGTGGTCGACCTGCCGCGCGACGTCAAGGACGTGCTGGTTGCCGATCCGAAGATTGCAAACGCTGTAGTCCGCTCGCCGCAACGCGCCTACGTCATCGGCTCGGCGGTCGGTCAAACCAATGTCGTGTTCTTCGATGCCGCCGGCGAACAAATCGCCGCCTATGACATCGCGGTCACGCGCGACCTCAACGGCGTGCGCGCCGCATTGAGGCAGACCCTGCCGGGAATCCAGATCGAGGGCGTCGGCGACAGCGTGATACTGACCGGCTCGGTGTCGAGTCCGATCGAGGCGCAACAGGCGGGCGAACTCGCGGCGCGTTTGGTAGGCAGCGCCGACAAGGTCGTCAACGGCATCACTGTTCGCGGCCGCGACCAGGTGATGTTGAAGGTCACGGTCGCGGAAGTGCGGCGGGACATCATCAAGCAGATGGGCGTCGATCTCAGCGCCAGCCTGAACAATGGCACCACGATCGTGCAATTCAACAACACCAACCCGTTCACCGCCAACAATGCGCCGCTCGTCCCCGGCAACGGCCTTGCCACGGCGTTCGGCACGATGCCGTCGGTGCAGGCGACGCTGCGCGCGATGGAGAGCGCCGGCGTGGTGCGGACGCTGGCAGAACCCAACCTGACCGCCATCTCCGGCGAGTCCGCGACCTTTATCTCAGGCGGCGAATTTCCAATTCCGACCGGCGTCACCTGCCAAACGACGACAGGCGGCGCTATTGGAAATTGCGTCCAGACGGTCAGCTACAAGAAATTCGGCATCTCGCTCAACTTCACGCCGGTGGTGCTGACCGAGGGTCGGATCAGCCTGCGGGTGATGACCGAAGTGTCGGAAGTCTCGACCGAAAACTCTTTGACTGGGGGTCAAGGCAACACCACGATTCCCTCGATCAAGACCCGCCGTGCCGAAACCACGCTGGAGATTCCATCGGGCGGCTCGATGGCGATGGCGGGCCTGATCCAGGAACAGACCAAGCAGGCCGTCAACGGCCTGCCCGGGCTGGACCAATTGCCCGTTCTTGGCGCGCTTTTCAGAAGCCAGGACTTCATCAGCAACCAGACTGAATTGATGGTCCTGGTGACGCCCTATGTCGTCCGGGCAATTGCCCAGAAGGACTTGTCGCGCCCCGATGACGGATTTGCGCCGGCGTCGGATTCGCAATCGACCCTGTTGGCCCGCATCAACCGGATCTACGGCGTCGCCGCCCGCGCCGAGCCGGATGGCAGCTACCAGGGCAATTTTGGCTTCATCATTGACTGAAACAGCGCTGCCCGACCCGACGCCGACGAGGACGAAAACGATGACAACCGACACAATGGCAGCCGATCGCTCTCGGACCCCGCGCCTGCTCGGCATAATCGCCGGCCTCGCCGCCGCCGCGCTGGGCGGATGCAATACCAGCGGAGACGTGGTGACGGCGAGCGTTCCCAGCGATTACCGCCTGCGCCATCCGATCGCGATCGAGGAAGCCAACCGTTCGGTGGTGATCTTCGTCGGTCATGCACGCAGCGGCCTGACCGCATCACAGCGCGCCGATGTCATCGGACTGGCGCAGACCTGGGTTCGCGAAGGAACGGGCGCGATTGTAGCCGACGTGCCGGTCGACACGCCGAACGCACGGGCGGCCGCCGATTCATTCCGGGAAGTCCGGGGGCTGCTTGCGGCGGGCGGCGTGCCTTCGCACGGGATCGTGATGCGTCGCTACCATCCTGACGATCCTCGAACGCTCGCGACGATCAGGCTGAGTTATCCGCGCATCGCAGCAGTCGCAGGACCCTGCGGCCTGTGGCCGGAGGATCTCGGGCCTTCGATCTACGATGCCACCTATAACGAAAACAAGCCGTACCACAATTTTGGTTGCGCCACCCAGCGCAACCTCGCAGCGATGATCGATAATCCGGCGGACCTCGAACAGCCGCGATCCGAAACCCCCGCCTATACGGCGCGGCGATCGGCGGCGTTCGAGAAGTATCGCAAGGGCACCACGACCACGACCAGCTATCCGGAAGCCGACAAGGCCAAACTCAGCGATACAGGCAAATGATCCGCTACGCCCGTCAAGATCAAGAAGAGCAGCCGGACCTCACGCCGCCATCCGCCGACGACTACATCGCGCCGGCGCCCCGCGTGTCGGTGCAGGCGTTTTGCGAGACCGAGGAAACCGCGGCCGCCGTGCGATCGGCGGGTGAAGACCGCCGGCTCGGCAAGGCCCATCTCTCGATTCACATGGGCGGCGTGGTCGCGGCCATCGACGTCTATCGCACCCAGCCTACTCCGAACGTGATCATCCTGGAGACTGAAGGAAACAGCGACATCCTGGCCGGCCTCGACGAACTCGCCACCGTCTGCGATCCCGGCACCCGTGTCGTCGTGATCGGCACGGCCCACGATGCCGCGCCCTATCGCGAACTGGTGCGCCGCGGCATCAGCGATTACGTCATTGGCCCGGTCATCGCACTGGACGTGGTGCGCTCGATCTGCAGCCTGTTCTCGGCGTCGGAGGCCATAGCGGTCGGCCGGATGATCGCCGTCGTCGGCGCCAAAGGCGGCGTCGGCGCTTCCACGGTTGCGCACAATGTCGCCTGGGCCATCGCGCGCGACCTGGAGCTGGATTCCGTCGTCGTCGATCTCGACCTCGCCTTCGGCACCGCCGGCCTCGACTACAACAAGGATCCGCTGCAGGGCATCGCCAATGCGGTCTTTTCCGCTGACCGGCCCGACACCGCCTTCATCGAGCGCCTGCTGGCGAAATGCACCGACAACCTCAGCCTGCTGGCGGCGCCGGCGACGCTGGAGCGGGTCTATGATTTCGGCGAGCAAGCCTTCGATGCGATCTTCGATACGTTACGCATGACAACGCCCTGCATCGTTCTTGACGTCCCGCATCAATGGTCGGGATGGACCAAGCGCGCTCTGGTCGGCGCGGATGATATCCTGATCGTTGCCGAACCCGACCTCGCGAACCTGCGCAACACCAAGAACATGCTGAATATGCTGAAGACGGCGCGGCCTAATGACCGGACGCCGCTGTACTGTCTCAATCAGGTCGGCATGCCGAAGCGCCCGGAGATCAACGCGCGCGGCTTCATCAAGACCATCGAGAGCGCGCCGGTGGCGGCCATTCCATTCGACCCACGTATATTCGGCACCGCCGCCAATAACGGCCAGATGATCGCGGAAATCTCCGCAAATCATCGCACCACCAAGATGTTTCTGCAGATCGCGCAACGGCTGACGGGCCGCGGCGAAACCAAAACGCCGCGCAACTCGTTCCTGTCGCCCATCATCAACAAATTGCGGGCTGGCCGCGGACATCGCAAGGCGCAACGGGGCGCGGAAGACTGAGGCCGCAGCCGTTGCGCCGGGGCTACTCAGGACGCGCGGCAGCGACCGGTATCTTGTCCACTTGCGCGCGTGCATTTTCCTTCTCGTTCCTGGACAGTAACCGCTTCAGGTCGGCGACGTTCGCGCTGGCTTCCGCAGACGGCAGGTCGGCCTTCACAAGGCCTTCAGCCTCGGCCACACGGCCCTGCAAGCCAACCACCACCGCCAGATTTGTCCGGATGCGCCGATCGCTACCGGCGCGGCTATATGCGCGGCGCAAGGTCGCCTCGGCTTTGGGCAGGTCCTTCGAAAGGACGTAGGACAGGCCGAGATTGGACAGCACCGAAGGTTCTTCGGGCGCGATCTTCAGCGCACTCGCGTAGTACTGCCGTGCTTCGTCATACCGGCCCAGCTGGTCGAGCGCCGTTCCCTGGGCCGAAAGGATCCGCCAATCCGGATCGTCAGGGCTGTGGGCTCGGCCAAGGACGTCGAATGCCTGCTGGAAATTGCCGTTGTCCGCCAGCGCGCGCCCGTAGCCGGCGAGCAGCGCCGTGTTGCCGGGATTGGCAATCGTGGCCTGTTCGAGCACCGCGACCGCCTGGGACCGCTGGCCCGTGGCCCGCAGCGCCTTTCCATATTGTAGCGCGGCGTCAGCATCCTTGGGGTTGGCGCGAAAGCGATCGCGATAGGATTCGAGATCGCGCCGGGGATCGGCGGCGCGGCTCGCTTCGGTCTTCTCGCCGAGCGACCCGGTGATGTCAGCGATGTCAGACGTGCCTGCAGTCTGGCAGCTACAGAGCCCCAATGCCAGGAAGGCGGAGGTTGCTGCGGATGCAAGAAGTCTCGCGGAGCGATATCGGTACAGCAGCGGGTGAAGCATGGACTCTGACCTGTGGTCGGGCGACCGGTCAGCAATGCTTACAGTTTAACCCTAAGTTCCCGTTAAGCTGGCGCGGATTGCGGCGACAAAGCGGGCCTAGCCGCCCGCCTCGCATTTGCGTGCAACAGCGCTGACCAGTCTTGATATCTTAAGGGGATTTCTCGATCTAATCGACGAATTGAGCGCCGAATTCGCAACCGATCCGCCATGCCAGCCGGCATTGGCGCGGGTGGCCCGTCGATAGGATAATCGTGAATTCAGGGGGAATTTCGGGATATTCGGCGATTACCTTCACGCCGCCATCCGATATGTCGGTGATGGTGCAGTCGCGCGGCAGCGAACCGGTCCCAAACTGGATTTTCGCGGCCCTTTTGCACAGCCGACGTTCGCTCTTGCGCCGATTCACCAACATGTCGATCCTTCGCCCACTCGATAACAGTTCATCCCAACGCTCGACGGTTTACCGAAGAATCGTTGGAATCTGCCTAGCGCGACCTCTCGCAATGTATTTGTTTTTTTGAGTTCTTTTTACCGAGTTCGTTGCGAAGCCATGAACGATTGGGACCACTCTCGCCGCAAATCAATCGCTCGGCGACGAGGGCTGCCGCCCGTTGATGACGATGAAATACAGATTGCGGATGTAGACCACGAGCCCGAAGGCCTGGCCTGCGATGAATACCGGGTCGCGGCGATACAGCGCATAGATCAGCAGCAACAGGCCGCCGCCGATCGAGAAAAACCAGAACGCCACCGGGACCACGCTCTTGCGCGCGCGCTCCGATGCGATCCACTGCACCACGAAGCGCATCGTGAAAAATCCCTGCGCAATGAAGCCCAGGATGACCCACGCGTCGAATTTGATGACGAAGACATCATGCAGGTAGTTCGCGAGTGCGTCGAACAGCTCAGTCATGGCATGTCACCTCGGTCGCCTCAGGCGTCGTCTTCTTGCGGTGGATCAGCCACCATACCCCGGCGACATCCATGATCCCGATCCAGAGCCGGTCGAAAAAGCCGTAGTTGGAAACGCCGGAACGGCGCGGCCGGTCGATCACGTCGACATAGGCGATTTCGTAGCCTTCCCGGCGCATCAGCGCCGGCAGGAAGCGATGCAGCCCGTCGAAATAGGGCATCGCCAAAAACACGTCGCGCCGGAACGCCTTCAGCCCGCAGCCGGTATCGCGGGTGCCGTCGCGCAGGATGGCCTTGCGGATGCCGTTGGCGATCCGTGACTGAAGTTTCTTGAACCCGGTATCCTTGCGTCCGACTCGCTGGCCGGCGGCAAGGCCGACGCGGTCGCCGCCTTTGTCGAGCGCGGCAATCAAGTCCGGCAGGAATGCCGGATCGTTCTGCCCATCGCCATCGAGCGTCGCCACGATGGCGCCGCGCGCGGCGCGGACCCCGCTGCGCACCGCTGCCGATTGACCTGAGGATGTCGCGTGGCGGATCTGGCGCAGGTTTCGGCGCTGCTTCATGAGACCGGCAAGGCGCTCGGCGGTGGCATCGGTCGAGCCGTCATTGACATAGATGATTTCATAGGCCCACCGGCCGTCCAGCGCCGCCGTGATTTCCGCAACCAGCGGGCTCACGTTCTCGGCTTCGTTGCGCACGGGCACAACGATGGAAACGGCCGGCGCGGCTGTGTCAGATGAAGGCAAGATCGTCGCTCATGGTTGATGGGCAGGCAGGCGGAACCGCTGGCTTCCGGTGCGCTGCGGCGTCCGCTTCTTATGGGGCGAACGCGTCGCGGGCAACCCTTTTGAGGTGCCCAAAAGAGGGGCCGGTAAGCGGCACAATCGTGCCGTCGCGGCGGATGGCGAAACCCAGGCGGCGTGCGGCGAACCAGTAGCGCACGGCCATTGCGCCGATCACGCCGAGCAATGCGCCCGCCACCACGTCGCTCGGATGGTGAGCCAGCAGCACCAGGCGGGTAAGCGCGATCACAACGGCATACACGATCATCACAAGGCGCGCCTGTGGCCACAGCGCCGAAACGGCAAAGGCCAGTGCAAAGCTCGTGATGGCATGACCTGAAGGGAAGCTGGCGTAAGCCTCAGTGCCGGCGAAATGCGCGAAGTTGAACGCATTGGGCTCGCCGCCGACAAACGGCCGGCCGCGCCCGACGACCCACTTCAGCAAATTGCCGGTGAGCACGGGCACCAACACGGCGAAGAACACAAATTGCAGCCGCGTTCCCAGACCGAGCAGCAGGAATCGCGCGGTGCTGCGCAGCAGTGGAGCAACAAGCGCAACGGCCAACAACAGCCCCGCCAGCGACCACAGCACGTATTCCGATTTTCCAAAATCGGTGAGAATACGAACCGGCCACAGGCTCGCGGTGCCGCGCTTTGGCATCCAGCCGATTTCGGTGGCATCGAGCGCATACATCAGCGCGATGATGACAGCGCCGACCAGCGTCGTTGCAAGCAGTACGTGTCGCGCTGATCTCCGCGCCGCCTCGGCGCGGCGCGAATGCGAGGGCGACCGAACGAGTTGCGCCGAAGACGATCGTACCGACCCGAACAGACGGGAGAAATAGTTCGATGCTTCGCCGCCGCCGGCCCGAGCGGACATCTACTCCGTGCCCTCGGAGCGGAATATCGAGATCGAGATCGCCCGGCCCTGCGAGATGTTGTAGCCGTCGACGCGGGTGGCCACGTTGTAGCGCAGCCCGATGGCTTCGGCGCGCTGGACAAAGGCGCGTTCCGAGCGCGCTTCGACCAGCGCAAACCGGCAGCTGCCCTGCCCCAGGAAATCCGCAGCTCCCGATCCGTCCGTCAGCAGCGTCGAGGTGCCATTCATAAAGACAAGGCTTGGCTCGTGGAAACCGGCAGCCGCCGCTTTCGGTCCGACGCAGACGACGTTGCGAAGCGCACGCGCGATCTCGGCGCTCGGAAACAGCCGCGTCAGCGCCGGCAGCACGACGCCATAGATCGCGACAGACAGAAACATGGCCGAGACCACGGCATTGAGCAGCGAGCGTTCGGCGTGATTGTTTTCGTAAAGCCACCACGCGAACAACCCGAAGATCAGCGCCGCCGCCACGAACGGCCACGCCAGGAATACCGGCTGGCGCGTCAGCGTGATCGCGCCGACGACGGCGATCACCGAGGCCCCGGCTGGAATGACGAACCACCATGCCGCGCCGCGCATCAGCCATGATTGCGACAGCACGCGGCGCTCCAGCGCGCCGACGGTGAGGATCGCGATCGCCGGATACAGCGGAAGCACATAATGCGGCAGCTTGGTCAGCACCAGTTCGAACACGATCCAGGACGGCAACAGCCACGCCAGCAGGAATTGCGCACCGGGCTCCCGCCTCGCCCGCCATACCGCCGGCGCCGCCATTCCCGCGAGCGGCGCGCCCGGCCAGAACGTCACCCAGAACAGCAGCAGATAAAGGCCCGGCGGCGCGCCGTGGGATTCCTGCGCGCCCAACTTGCTCAGCATGTCGCCGCCGATTGAATCGTTGAAGAACGTTTCACCCGCGCGCCAGAAGATCGCGACGAACCACGGCAGCACCAGCACCAAAAGCCAAATCAGGCCCCATACCGGACGCAGCCGCCACAGCCATGTCGCGGAACGGTCGAGGATCGCCAGCGTCGCGATCGTCAGCACGACGAACAACAGGATCAGCGGCCCCTTGAGCAGGATGCCGCCGGCCAGCGCGGTCCAGAAAATGATCGGCCACGACCACGGCGGATGCGCGGGCTCCTCGCCGCGCTGCCAGGACAGATAGACCCGCGCCAGTGCGCCCATCGCGGCAACCACCGTGAGCAGCAGCATGGCGTCGGTCTTGGCGAGCCGCGCTTCGGCGCCAAGCAGCACCGAGCCGCACATCAGCAGGCCTGCGAATATCGCGCCGCGCCGCGTGACGAAGGCGAGTGCCGTCCAGTAGGTCAGCAGCACCGCACCGATGGCGCCGATCAGCGACGGCACGCGATAGAGCCAGATGCGAAGTTGCGCCCGCGGCAAGCCCAGCGCAGATGCGGTTTCAACCGCGGCGGCCTGCATCCAGTAGATGCCGACCGGCTTTTTGTAACGCACATCGTCTTGGAAACGGATGTCGATGAAATCGCCGCTCTCGACCATCTGCTTGGTGGCCTGCGCAAATCGCGCTTCATCGCGGTCGATTGCCGGGATATTGAAGAATCCGGGCAGGAACATCAGAAGGCAGCACAGCGTCAGGAACGCGACCGCCCGGACATGGCTGGCCGCGACAAGATCGATCACGCCGGCAAGCCTGCTCCCCGGATTCACCCGGTTTTTGGGCTCGCGCGGCTCTCCAAATCGGGGGCGGGCAAAGGTTTCGGCCATCGGTTCCGCATACGCCGAAACCGCTATGCGGACAACCGCTTAGGGACGTTCTATTGAATTCTGATGACAACTGTGTCCGCGGCGCCTGTGGCGTCGATTACGGTTAATCTGGCAAAGCCGGGACCGGGCGGATCGACCAGCCGGTGGCGCCGGCCGTCGATTTCGCCGACCGACACGCCATTTACCAGCATCGTCATCGGCAATACGCCGCCGGCGACCTTGACCGGCATCGCCGCCGATTGCGCCCCGCCCATCCGATCGACGTCGATCCGTGAGCCGTTCAACGGGAACTGGATATGGGGCGTCTGGTCGCTGCCGGTGCGCACCAGTTCCCCAACCGGACGGAACCGCCGCAGCGGCAGCGGCAGTTTCGCATTGCTTGCGACCAGGGTGCCCCTTGGCGGCTTCGGCAGCGGCGCCGGGAGTTTTCCGGTGCGGGCGAAGGCATCGAACAGGATGGGCGCCGCCGCGGTGCGGCCGACGAGGCCCGGCACCGGAGCGCCGTCGGGACGTCCGACCCAGACCGCGATGGTGATGCGGCCGTCGAAGCCGACCGACCAGGCATCGCGATAGCCGTAACTGGTGCCGGTCTTGAACGCGATGCGGTTATGCACGCCGTTCTCCGGCGGCGGCGTACCGAGCAGCACGTTGCCGACCTGCCAGGCTGCGACCTGATCCATCAACCGCAGGGATTCGCGCGGATCGTCCTTGGCATTCATGATCTCGTGCAGCGGCCGGGTGTTTCCGAGCCGCGCCAGTCCAGCGTAAAGCTGCGCCAGATCCTGCAGCGTGACGCCAACGCCGCCAAGACCCATCGCAAGGCCCGGCGCTTCGTCTTTCGGCAGCACCAGGTTGACGCCGGCCTGCTTCAGCCGTGACGACAGCCGGCTGGCGCCGACGCGATCGAGCAAGGCAATGGCCGGCACGTTGAGCGACAATTGCAGCGCCTTGCGCACCGGCACCGTGCCCTGAAACGTCATATCGAAATTTTCCGGCGCGTAAGAACCAAAGCGGATCGGACGATCGTCGATCAGGCTCTCCGGATGCACAAAGCCGTCTTCAAAGGCGAGGCCGTAGATGAATGGTTTCAGTGTCGAGCCGGGCGAGCGTACCGCGCGCGTCATATCGACCTGTCCGGCCCGCCGTTCGTCGAAATAATCCGGCGAGCCGACCCGCGCCAGCACGTCGCCGCTGTCATTATCGACTGCGATCACGGCGACGGAGATATTCGGACCCAACGCGGCGGCGCGGTCGTGGGCCAATGCTTCGAGCACTTTCTGCAGGCCGGAATCCAGCGTCAGCTTGATGACAGGCGCGTCCTTTATGGTGATGATGGCCTGATCGGCGGAATGCGGCGCAAGAATTGGCATCGGCTTGCGCAGCCGCGGCACGACAACGGCCCTGGCCTGCGCCGCGTCTTCGTTTGACACGCGGCCGTCTTCGACCATGCGATCGAGAACACGGTCACGCGCCGCGCGCGCCGCCTCGGGATGGCGATCGAGCCGACGGGTTTCCGGCGACTGCGGCAACGCCACCAGCAGCGCCGCTTCAGCCAATGACAGCCGCTTCGGCTCCTTGCCGAAATAGGCGATGGAAGCGGCACGAATGCCCTCGAGATTGCCGCCGAACGGCGCCAGTGCCAGATAGAGATCGAGGATCTCGTCTTTTGTCAGTTGCCGTTCGATTTCGACGGCGCGGACCATCTGGCGCAGCTTGGCGTAGACCGAACGCTGCCGCCGCGGCTCCATCAATCGCGCCAGCTGCATCGTAATCGTAGAGCCGCCGGAGACGATGTGACCGCGCGTGACGAGTTGAAGCGCGGCGCGGCCCAGCGCCAGCGGATCGACGCCGCCATGGACATAGAAGCGCCGGTCTTCATAGGCCAGCAGCAATTTCAGATAACCGGGATCGACGCCGGTTTTGGCATCGACCGGCAGCCGCCAGCGACCGTCGGCCATGGCGTAGGCACGCAGCAACTTGCCATTGCGGTCGATAATCGTCGTGGAGACTTGCCGGGCTTGTTCCAGCGGCAGCGGGCCGAGTGAGATGACCCAGGCGCCGAAGGCGCCGGCCACGATCAGGGACGCAGCGGCCGACACGGCCGCAACCTGCTTGATCCGCCGCCAGCGGCGCTCGCGGGCCGTTGCCGGCGCTATGGTCTCCGCCCCGCTCATTTCGCCGCGCGCACCTCGACCGTGCCGGTGCCGGTGCGACCGTAGCGCGAGGGGTTGTACATGTCCTCGACATAGGCTTGCGGCAGCACGTATTTGCCGGGCGATACCGCGCGGACGACATAGGCCACGGTAAACACCGCCTTGTCGTCGCTGGCGCGGTCGATGGCGGCCGTAAAGCGGTCGTCGCGGAATTCGGTGTGCTCCGGCTCCTCGCCATCCTCGATCCAGTCCAGCGTGCCGCTGTCGCCGGACGACACCAGGTGCGGATTGTCGATCTCAAGTCCGGCCGGGAGATAATCCGATACCATGATGTGACCGAATTCCGGCTTGGCTTCGGTGATCTTGAGCACCACTGCAAAACGATCGTTCTGCTTGGCCTTCGATACATCCGCCGGCTTGCCGTCGAGCGTGAAGTAACTGCGCTCGATCTTGAAGCCGTTCGAGGCCGCAGGCTCCGGGGTGATCGGCGAGCCGGAAACCGAGACCACCGCCTGCACCGGCGCATCGCCGGTGTTGGTGATCTTGATCGGCTTGCCCGCCATCGCTTCCGCCTTGTAGCTGCGATAGAGCGCGGTCTTGACCGGCGATCCGTCGACATCGAGCGTCAGCGCTTCCTTTGCCAGCGCGCGCGACGCCAGCACCAGCCAGGCATTTTCCTGGGTCGAGGTGTAAGGCGTCAGCCCGCGCGCGACTTCGACGCGCTGCACCGCCTGCGTCAGCGTTGCCTTCGGGGCATTGCCTTCGCTCGCCAGCGAAACCAGTGCCGCGGCATCGCGCAGGGCGCTGCCGTAATCGACCCGGCCGAACTCGATGGCGGGTTTCGGCGCGAGGCTTTCGAGCGCGGCGGCATAGACCCGCTCCGCCCTGCCCTTGTCGCCGACCAGCGCCAGCGCCGCCGCCAGTTGCGACTTGGCGATCGGGGTGGCCAGATTGTTCAGCTTGGTGTCGGCGAGATAGCGCAGGTCGCCGATCGGCGCAGTGCCGTTGCGGGCCAGCACGTAGAGACCGTAAGCCAGATCGCGGCCACCGTCCTTTTCAGGCTCGTTGGCGTTGACGACCGAGTTGCGGATGCGATCGAGCGCACTCTTGAACAGGACCTCCGGCACCGCAAATCCCTTTTCGCGGGCGCGGGTCAGGAAGTCCATGACATAAGCGTCGAGCCAGGCGTCGTCGCCGCCGGCCGACCACAGCCCGAACGATCCGTTCGAGCCTTGCCGCGCCAGCAATCGATCGATCGCATCCTTGATGCGCTGGTCGACCTCGGTGTCCATCGCCAGATGCGCGCCCGCCGCCAGTTCATTGACGTAGAGCAGCGGCATGGCGCGGCTGGCGATCTGCTCCGAACAGCCATACGGATAGCGATCCAGCGCCTTCAGGATGGTTGCGGCATCGAGCGCCGTGGACAGGCTGACCGAGAGCGAGACGCCGCCGGTGCCCTGCACCAGGTCCGAGAACATGTCCGATGTCAGCGTCAGGCTCTCGCCTTTGGCCAGCGTCCGGATCGAGCGGCGCGCCAGGATCTGCGTCGCCGCCTTGACGTCGAGTGTATAGTGCCGTGCCAGCGTCAGGCCATCAGGTCCCTTGATATCGACATCGAGGTTAGCGGTGCCCGCACCGCCGGCATCGAGCGCCAGCGACATCGACGTGCGCTGCCTGGCGGCGAGCTTTACGGTCGTCGTCGGGTTACCCGTCACCTTCACCGGACCCGAGGTCTTGATGCTGATCGTGTAGTCGCCGGGCGCGCCCTCGACGTTGTCGAGGTCAAAACTCATGGTGCCCTTGTCGCCGTTGAGCAGGAAGCGCGGCAGCGTCGCCGTCAACACGACGGGGTCGCGCACCGTAACGTCAGTGGCGGCGCGGCCAAGCTTGGTCGCGGTCCATGCCACCGCCATCACCCGCGCGGTACCGGCAAACTCCGGAATGTCGAAGCTGATCTCGGCCGAGCCGTCGGCAGCAACCGTGACAATCCCGGAATACAGCGCCAGCGGCTTTTGCGTTGGCGGACTGCCCTGCAGTTCGGCGCCGGCGGAATCGCCGCCGGTCCTGATCTGGCCGCGCGTACCCTGCATGCCGTCGATCAATTGCCCATAGAGATCGCGGATCTCGGAGGTCATGCGGCGCTGGCCGAGATAATAGTCGTCCGGCGCCGGCGGCTTGTAATTGGTCAGGTTGAGGATGCCGACATCAACGGCGGCAACGACGACCTTGGCGTCCTCGCCCGGATTGAGCCCTCCGAGCTTGACCGGAATCTTCAGCGTCGTTCCCGGCCGCACCAGCGCCGGCGGCGACAGGTTCACGGCCAGGGTGCGGGTTTTCTTGTCGATGCCGAACCACTTTAGTCCGATGGCGCGGCCCGGCATCCGCAGCGCTGCGGCGTCGAGCGGCCGGCGCAGCGTTGCCACCACATAGGCGCCGGTGCCCCAGTCCTTGCCGACGGGAATTTTGACCTGCGCCGTGCCTTCCTTGACGTCCACGCTCTGCGTGGTCAGCAGCCGGTCACCGAGCACGTTGACGGTGAGCTTGCCGGCCGAACGGGCGTTGACCGATACTACCATGGTGTCGCCGGATTGGTACTCCGGCCTGTCGATCGAGGTCTCCAAGAGATCGGGCGTGTCGGCGCTGCCATCGGAATACCAGCCGACATCGAACTGCACCGACGTCAAGGGACCATCGGCCTCGGTCGATTTGACATCGAGACGGTAGCGGCCGGGCTGCGGCGACAGCGTCACCCGCGACGGCTTGTCGGCCGCAAGGGTCAGATCGCCATCGGCGACGCGCGCGGTCGATTTGACCGGCTCGTATTCCCAGGACGAATTCTGACGATACCATTGATAGCGGGATTCGACTTTCAACAACTCGTAACGCAGGCCATCGCGCGCCAACTGCTTGCCGTCGGGCGCCACGAACACCACGTCGAAAGCGGCCTTGTCACCCTCCGCGACGCTCTTGTCGGCGAATAGCGGCTTGACGCCGATCATGGCCGCTGCCGGTGCCACCGGCAGCACCAGTTTGCGCTCGACGGCGCGGCCGCCGGCTTCCGCCATCCGAATGAAGATCTGGGCTTCCTGCGGACGCGTCGATGACGGTGGTTTTGCCAGGCTGACCGGGAAGATCGCAACGCCATTGGCATCGGCCTCGGGCAGGTTTTCGATCGGCGTGCGCTCGTTGCCGGCGGTCTCCTCGTCAGCGACCCCGAACTGGTAACCGGCATAGCCGGGCCGTTCCGCGCTAGGCGCGACCAGCATGTCGCCCTCGAGCTGCAGGCCGGAAGCCGGGGCGCCGTAAAGGAAATGACCGTCGACCTTAAGTTCTACAGGAACTTCAGCTTTGATCTGCTTGTCATTGCTGGATAGATCGAATTCGATCCGCTCGGGAACGTAATCTTCGACCATGAAGGTGGTTTCGCCGACTGACGTACCCTTCGGATCGGTGAATGCCCGGACCCGCCAGGTTCCGGTCGGGACCGCCGAGTTGAGCGGCAACGTCATGCTGCGGCCACCCGCACCCTGATCCGGCAGCACCGCGCGGCGGAACTCGACCCCGTCGGGCCGCTCGATCACCAGCGTCAACGGCCCGCCGGTGACGGCATTGCCCTGCCCGTCGCGCAGCAGTGCCGTGAGGTAGACAGTTTCGTTGGAACGATAGACTCCGCGTTCGGCATAGACGAAGGCATCGGCGCCCGCGGGCACGGCCCTGCCGGAGACACCCCGATCGGACAGATCGAACGCATTAGATTTCAGGCTGAGGAAGGCATAGTCGGCCTTGTCGCTCGTCACCGTCAGCAGCGCCGGCGACAGGCCGCCCTCGCCCCGTGCCAACCCCGCCTCGAACAACACATGACCCGACTCATCGGTCTTGCGGGTGGCGAGTATCTCGTTATTGCGCGCGACCAGCCGCACTTCGGCCTTGCCGACCGGCTCGGTCGAGGCTAGCGAATTGACGAAAACATGGATGCCGTCATTGCCGGAAAACGCCGATAGTCCCATGTCGGAAACGATGAACCATTGCGTCGCCAGCGAACCGTCATCGTCGCTGCCCGGTCCCTTCGCCGCCGCCGTCATGACGTAGACGCCCGGCAGCAGATCGCCCAGCGCCTGATCGACCGGAAAGGCAGTGGTCACGTCCTGATTGAGCGTGGCCGCGGTGGCGAGTTCGCCCGACCACACCTTGACGCCGCGCTCGTCGCCGAGGCTGGAAAGCTCGTAGCTGCTAAGCGCACGCTGAAAATCGCTGCCGATCACGGTGTTGATCAGGTTGCGGTCGCCGATCCGGAACACATTCACCGTCACCGCCGGGGTATTGACGCTGACCACGGGGATGCCCCGCTGGCCGGTGCGCGGCAGCACATAGGCGCGGCCGGTGAAGCGCACGAACGGCTTGCGGTCGCGCACGTAGATGTTGAATTCAGCCGATTTGGGTAGGGTTTCCTTCACCATGGACGGCAGCCCGGCGCGCAGATTGACGTTATAGCGCTCGCCGTGTTTGAGACCGTCGACGCAGAGCTGCTTGCCTTCCGCCGTCAATGCCGGCTTGTCGTTGCCCGCCAGCGCCAGGAACGGAGCGAAATCCACCCGCTTGGCGAGGTCTTCGGAGAACTGGAAACAGGCGCGCGGCGAAGCCCCGTCGGAATCGACGGTATAATCCAGCAGCCGGAAGCCATGCTCGTCGCGCATCTTCTCGTACTGGCCGCGGACTTCGGCGACTTCGCGCAGATCGAGCGACAACCTCAAACTATCCAGCGCCGGGCGCCACAGCTTGCGTTCCGACATCGCGCGGCCGAGCACTGCCAACGCGTCCGCCTCCTCACCGGCGTTGCCGGCGCGCTGGTAGGCGATGTAGGCGGCGGTCGAGGCGCGCTCCAGGAGGAAGGTCTGCTCGCTCGAGCTGGCCGAGCGGATCTGGAAAATGGTGCGGGCGAGCCGCAGCCAATTGGCGCTGTCTTCGGGCGTCGTGGCGACGATCTGGCCAAGGATCTGTAGCCCGGAGCGGAAATCCTGGCGTTTGAAGGCGGCGTCGGCATCGGTTCGCAGCGTCGCCCCCGATTTGGCGACCGCTCCGGCCTCGCTCTTGATCTGGGCTTCCAGCTTGATCGCGGAATCGGCCAGATCGTCGCGCTTAAAGGCCTTATCCGCCGCCTGCGCCGCGACAAGGCCAAGCGCCAGGGTTGCGCAAAGTGTTGCAGCGCGAACCAAACCGATCATGACGGAGCTCCCTGCGCGGACAACGCCGCGTACGAAATAGAAATGCGCGAAAGGTGACGGACTCGTGGCACCGGAACGGGCTGGCGAAAAAGTCACATGCGACATAGCCGAGTCGGTTCCTCGCCGCGCCGGCCATTTAGGCGGCGACGCAACATTTGCGTTGCGGGCGGACCCGATATAGCGGCCCGCTCCTTAAGGCTTTGTCGCCTGGTTACAACAATTGGTTCGGAACGGGCTTGGCGGGGCCGCGGATTTTTCATATTGGCAGTGCTATGGATACTCCGACGGTCCCATAGCTCAACTGGATAGAGTAACGGATTTCTACTCCGTGGGTTGCAGGTTCGAATCCTGCTGGGATCGCCACCTCATGTTTTTTCTCCAATTTCTCACGTGTTTTCAATGGCCTCCGTCGTCCGATTTGGCTCACCGGACCAAGGTGAGCCAATTCCTGTTCGCATTTTGTGCCCGGCGCTTTCGGCCAGCTTGATGCGGTTGGCTTCCTCGATGTAGCGCTGCGCCTCGCCGATCGTCTTCCAGCCGAACCAAGCCATAAGCTCGGGCGCGGTTGCGCCGTTGAGCGCATGCCGCACGGCGGCGGCCTTGCGCAGCCCATGCGCCGAGCACTGCTTGAGCCCTGCCTCGTCGCAGCGATCACGAAACCAATTCCCAAAGCCCGCAGCCGTGAACTGCTTGCCCTGCTCGGTGACAAGGTAGGCAAGCTCGGTCTTCGGATGTAGTTCGACCTCCGCCAGCAATTCGGGCAGCAGCGGGATATCGAACGCCACGTTGGTCTTTTGCCTGCGCATGGATAGCGTGCCGCCCTTGACGTGCTGCCGCCCCATGCGCACCACATCGGCACGCGCGTGGCCGGTTTGCAGTAGCAGGGCAAGAGCCAGCTTTGCCTTTGTGCCCGGAGCGTGCCGCGCCTCATATTGTGCGATCTCTTCTTCCGTCCAAGTGTGAAAGCCGCCAGTCTTCTTTGCCTTCAGGAACGCTAAGCTCGCCAATGGGTCGGCCTTCAACATCCTGAGCGTGATGCAATGGTCAATAAATCCGCGCATCGCCTTCTTGAAATTACGCTGCGCCGCTGCCTTCCTTCCGCTGATGATGCTTTGCAGCGCGGCGCTGTGCATCAGGGCAATGCGTTTGTCGCCGTGGTCCGCCCGGAAGCGTTCGAGGATTGCGCGGCGGCTCTGCTGGGTGGTCTTCGCCAAGCCATTGGTGAAGGCTGGCGCTTGGTAATAGCTCACCAGAGCGGCGTTGACCGTGCCCGGTACGGTGCGGCTTGCGCCAAGCTCCAAGCGCGGGCCGCCCTTTGCCTGCTCATAGGCTTCCATAAAGGCTGGCGACCAAGGCAGGACGCCTTCGCCAATCTCCAGCCGCGCTTTCTTGCCGTGGCGGCGGTAATAGAAAACAACCTTGCCGTGGCGGTTGACGTACCCGTGCACGTGCGGCGGGTTCTTGCCCTTCATACCCTGTCCCATTCGTTGCTGCTCCTGCTGCTATCGGTTGGGTTGCTGTTCTTCGGTCGAGTTTTGAAAGTCCCGGCCACAAAATTGATTTCGTCCACGTCGTAGCCCGCCGCCTGCGCCACCTTGATGGCGCGGGCCAAGTCTCTCTCCTTGAATGTGTGCGAGCCTCGGGACATGGATTGGCGATATCTGCTTCGGCTTAGATTGACACCCTCACGGGATGGAGACGTACCCGGTGTTGCCGGGCGCGGCGTCCGGGCTAGACTTGCCAGTGCTGCCGGGCCCGTTCGCTAGCTTGCCGTTCAGGTTGACGACCGCGTTCTTCACGCTCTCGACCACGCGCATAAATTCGCTGCTCGCTTCCACCGTTACCTTGACTTCGGCCTGTCCCTGCACGGTGCCTGTGACTTCGGCCTTGACAGGCTTTGCATCGTCAAGCGGTTGCACGGGCGGCATGCCTTGCGCGCCTTGCTTCTTGCCGATCGTGGTGACGCTCTCGCCGTCGCCGCTCTTGCGCCACATGTTGGCTTCGGGGTCGTCGGGACCGAACAACGTGCGGTTCATGTGCTCTTTGGCGCGAGCGGCGTTCTGCAACTCAATCAGGCGCATAGAGGCGACACCGAGTTGCTCCAAGCGGTGAGCGGGAAGCTCGCTGCCGCGTGCACGTGCCTTGTCTGCAAGCTCATTCAGGCGCGCTACGGTAGCCTGTTGATCCTTGATCTTGTCGTCAGGGATTTCGGCTTTGGCCTTTGCGAGCTTGTCCTCCAAAAAGCCTTGGTATCCCTTCTCTGAGATCGTTTCCAGATCGGTGGCCGTCCTGCCCATGTAGCCGGTCAGGCCGCCTTCGGTGACGGCCTTGGAAACTTTGTCGATGGCCGCTCCAAGCGAATTGACCAAGCGGTCGGCGGCCTCCTTCATGCGCTCCATGGCGATGGCTGGCGTGTTCATGACCTTGGCGAAGTCCTGCGCGGTGCTGCCCGCGCTATGCCTGAGCTCGCCCATGACCTTCTTGTTCAGGTCGCGATAGCTGAGCAGCGCCCGCATGCCGCGCGCAAACTCCATGTCGCTGAAGAGTTGCGGGACCTTGCTGAGATCGCCCTTGAGCGCCTTTTCGCTCAGGTCGGTGAAGACCTCCAACAGGTCCTTGCCTTCCTTTCGTGCCTTGGTCATCTCCTTGCGCAGGTCGATGCCGAAGTCCTTGAACTTCTTTACCGTCTGCTCGCTCTCCATCTTGGCGAAGATGTTTTGCATAGAGGCAGCGGCCTCTTCGGTGGTGCCCGTGCCGTTACGGATCGTCTGCAACGCCGCAACGATGCGCATCAAGCCCTCTTCGCCCTTCATGCCAGCGGCCACAGCGGCGGGGGCGATGGAAGGGAAGTAGCGCGCCATATCTTTAAGCTCAAACTTGCCTGCCTTGCCGCCCTTCACGAGGATGTCGAAGGCGTTCTGCATCTTGTCGGTGCTGATCTTCAGGTTCTGGTTGAGCGCCAGCGTGGTGGTGGCCATGTCCTCAACTTCAGCGCCAGCCGCCTGAGCGGTGGTGGCGATGGCCGGGATTGCAGGGATTGCTTCCTTCAGGTCCATGCCGCCAGCCACGAGGCTTTCCAGCCCCTTTGTCACCTTACCGTAGGACTGGCCCGTGTCGCTGGCGGTCTTGCGCAGCGATGCACCAAGCTTGCTGACCTGCGCCTCGGTGGCGTCGGCGGTGATGCCGATGCGGCGGATTTGCAGGTCGGCCTGAGCGAAGTTGCCGTAAGCCTTGGCAGCGCCAGCGGCGATGGCCGCAGGGGCGAACACGCGGCTCGCGCCAGCGAGAATGGCGCTGTTGGCCATGGTGGCGGTGCGGCTTGCGTTGGTCGCCATCATGGCGCTGTTCCCGACAGCGCGGTTGGCCATTACGGCAGCGTTGTTCATGCCGCGTATCTTGGCGGCGATGTTGCCGAACACGCCTCCGGTCTTGTCACTGGCGCTAAGGATTGCGCGGGCTTCAATGATATTGACCATGGTCCTGCCTGTTGCTGTTGCCTGTTGGCTCCGGCAGCGCCGCATGCAACGCAGCGCTGCCGGAATTGATTGCGGCCTTTGCCTTAACCTTGACCGGACTGAAATGAACGGATGGTTGCTCACCACCATCCATCTGAGACGTGCCCCGGAGGTTTGCTTCCCGTTGTTGGACTGGCCGCGTCGCCCTCAAAGACTGCACGCCTCAGAAAGTGCCGTTGAGCCTGATACGAGCGACCACGTCCGCACTCCCTTGCGCCGACATGTTCACGCCGATCTTGGTGTTGCCAGAGGACGTGGTCGTGCAGTTCTTCGCGGTGTCGTCCCAGTAGATCGCAGCAAAGGCGGTCGCCCACGCTTGGGCCGCGACCTTCGGCAGTTCAAACACGCCCACCGTGGCGAGCTCAACTTCAGCGCCCGAGAGCGCGTCGGTGGCGGCCACGCCGAACAGAGTGCCGACGAGCACGCCAGCGCCGCTGAGGACGTCGGCGGGCGCAATGGCGGTCACCATCTTGCCGGGTTGAATGTAGTTCTTCATAATTCTAGCTCCATTGTTTGTTGCGAACGTTGATGGTGCGCACGACGGGAGCGCCCGTCAGTGCGGCGATTTCGGCTTCCGTGGCGGCAATTGCTGCCGCCATGTCCTTGTCGGACTTGAAGACCACTTCGCGAGCGCCGTGCGGGCCCTCGTACCTGATGCTGTGCTCGCCACCACGGCGAGCCGCCTTCAGTGCTTCAAGCTCGGCTTGGAGGGTGGCGAGGTCAGCCATGGTGGTTACGCTCCGGCGTTCGTGTACCAGCCGCGCCAGTCAACGAAGCCCGCGCCGAAGTCGAGGCGCACCTTGGTTTCTACGCCGTCAACATGGAAGCCAGTGCGGCTCTCAGTCTGCGGGCCGGGCGAACCAGCAAGGTGTGCGTATTCCAGCCCATCCACTTCCGAAGGGCTGGCCACCAGCCACCAGCGCGTTGCGCTGGTCAGGCGCGGCTCAACCACCGGCACCAGCTTGGAGAACGGATTGACGTCGTCCGTGGTCATGGCCTGAATGGCGGTGAGGAGCTTCTCCACCTTCGTTTCCAGATCGCTGGGCACGAGGAGGAAGCGGGGTGTGACAGCGATCAGGCCACCGCCGACGCCAGTTTGCTTGCGCATCGCCAAGCGCGCTGCGCTGAGCGTGGTTTCGTCCGGCGCGGCACCGCTGGCGGAAATGTTGCCGTGCGCGGTGTGGTGCAGGGCGTTGCCGTCGTTCATGGTGGGACCGACGCCAGAGTTGGACTGCAACAGGTCAACCAACTCCTGCGCCTCAAACGCCTGCGCAGCCTGACCCAAGCGGCGGGCAATGTCGGTGAAGGCGGCCAAGTCGTCGTTGATGATACTTTGCCGGGTGAAGGAAAGGATGCGGCCGAACGTCGCCAGCTTGTAGCTTTCCTTGGCTTCGACCAGCGAGCCGGACTTGAACTCGCCGTTCTCTCCGACCTTCTCCAGCGTGACGCCCGTGCTGTCCAGCATCAGCCGGGTTTTGGCGCGGAAGTCGTTCGCCGTGGTCTGGCGGGCAATCTGGCGAATGCCGCTCGCGGGCTGCGAATACGAAGCGCGCAAGGTGCGGCCAACCGTGTCCGCGAGGATGAGCGGGAAGTCCGATGTGGACATCGCGCGCTCAATCAGCGTGGTGGCGGCAAAGCCAACGGTGCTGATGCCGCTGCGGCGCAAAACTTCGCGCGCCACGTCGGTCAGGCTGTGGCCCACATACTGGCGCTCCGCACCAGCGGGCTGGTAGCTGACGTCAGCGCGGGCATACAGCGCACCACCAACCGCGCGGACGAATGCCTCCGAGTTGTCCATGGTGTGCTCGTTGTGGGACGAGCGGATGATCGTGGCGCTGCGCACCAGCATGTCGTCCAGGATCGCGCTGCGCGCTTCCTCAAGGGATGCCCCGCGATCGATCAGGGCGTCGATGGTGCGCTGTTCAACACCGGCCCGACGGCCAAGATAGCGAATGGTGGCGTTGTCGCCGCCACGGGTGCGGGCGTGCGGGTCGGCGGGGACCGGCACAAAACTGATTTCCCGGATGGTCCACGAAATCGCGGTGCGCGTGCGGGTGCCGTCACCGTCAGTGGTCTCGCGCCACTTGCTGACCTGATAGCCGATGCTCACCGCGTTAATCTCGCCGGAGCGAATGGCGGTTACGATGCTGGCGTTTTCCGGACGCTCGCTAAGGCGCAGGCGCGCGACGATGGTGTCGCCTTCAACCCACGCAGCCTCGGTCACGCCCAAAATGGCCTCGACCCCACCGTTCTGACGGTGTCCGTTCAGAACTTGTACTCCGGCCATCGCGGAAAGGTCGGCTGCCGAAACGTCCAGCACTTCGTTGAAAGCGCCGCGCGTGTCAGCGCGCTGGACCGGGTGGGTGGTCGCAATGATGGCTTCGATGGTGCCAGCATCGGCGTTGTAAGACGTAGGCCGCAGCGTGGCGCGGCGAGTTTCCAGCGCCACGGAATTGTCGCGCGTCAGTAGTTTAAGCATCTTGAGGCTCCTGTGTTTGGCTCGCTTGCGGCGTGGCCTTGGGGACAAATGTGTCGGCTGCGATTTCAGCATCCAAATCCGCTAAATCACGTCCTCGGGACGCGACGATTTCGGCGCGGCTTCGCAGTCCGGCGTTCAGCAGAATGACGTCAGCGTTCGCTTCTTTGAGCGGTTCGATGCTCGCAAATTCCGGAAACAGAAAGCTGGCTTCGCCGATGCTGGAGGACTGCCCGTTCAGGACGCGCAGCAGCGCCAAGCGGCGGTACAGCGGCTCAAAAACAATCGGCGTCAGCAGCGAAGCACGCAGCGCGCGAATGCGGCGCTTGAAAGCCTCCATACCGAGCTTGCCGCTACTGTAGTTGGTCGAGGTGAGGTCACCAGTTATCAGCGCGTAAGGCATCCCAACTCCGGCGCACACTTCATGGAGCAGCGCCTTCATGAGTTCGGTCGCATTGCCAGCGTCGGGCATCGTTGGAAAAGAGATCGTCGTACCGACCGGCAAAATCCGAAGCGCTCCCGGCTCCATGCTGAGGTCAGCGGTGGGTGGCGTGGCGGTGGCGTCACCAAAGGCGGTGCCGCTCGCGTCAGTCACAAACCCGCCGAACAAGGCGGCGGTGTTCGCCCTTGCCAGCATCGCATCGCTTAATTTTTGCAATTCGCTCAGCCGCGTCAGGACCGGAGCAAGCTCGGAAATTCCTCTCCTCTGGCCGGGCACCTTGACTTCAAAAACGTGGATGATGTCCTGCGCGTCAATGCGCTGCGCGGGCGCAATGGTGGCGAAGGGCTGATCGACTGCGTCAGGCAGGATGTGGTAGGCAACCACTTCGTCCTGCGCGTTCAGTTCGACGCCTGCAACAACCCTCCCGCCGTTGGCTAGGTCCCGGTTGATGCTGCGATCAAGCTGCTCTGGGTTGAGCACTTGAAGCTGAAGCTGCCCGTTGCGGTCCACGCGCATCCGGGCCAGCCCTTCGCCATTTATGAATTGCGAACGCACAAGAGTGCGCAGCGCGGACAAGTTTGCGGCAAACCACAGCGCCGCCGCAGTGTCGTTGCCGTTAGGCAGTTGCACGCTCGGCACGTCGGGGATCAGCGCGTCAACATAGTTAGCCGCCAAGCTTGCGCCCATCGGCATGCTGCCGACCGCAAAGGCAGCGCGCGATCCGGCAAGATGCGCGGCTGCGTGGGTCTGAGCCACGGGCGCGGGCATCACCTGCCATGGAGCCCAACGCGGGCTGCCGCTTGCGGCGTCATAGTTGCGCTTGAAGAGCTTGCTGATGATGGCGGGGAGTTTCATTTCAGATCCTTAACCCAATGGGTTTCCCAAGCCTGATGCGTCTTGCACCACGCGCAGACGCGCCGCATCCCAATTGACGGGTTGGGATTTGGCGGGACGTTGATGAAATGGCTCACGCCATTGACCCTTACCCACATCCACGCCTGCGTTTGCGCGCGGTTGATCTTTGGCTGTTTCATTGCATCCGCCTCGCCCGATCGGTCGGGATGGAGGGCAATGCCGTGTTGCCGGTTATTCTGAAAAGCTCGTAGGCGAAGGCTGCCTGCAACTCGCTGATCGTCACGCCCAGTTCATCGGCAAGGGCGTTAAACTTGACCTTGTTGCTGTGATAGCTAGCGCGCTCGGCGTCCGTCACAGGGCCGCGAAGGGTTTCCACCGTTTTGGCGAGGGCCTCGGCAAGCTGGTCGGTTGTTGGCATGGTCATTTGCGCTGTCCCTTCTTGGCGGCTTTGGGTTTGCGGGCTGGCGGTGGCGCGGCAGTCGGCAGCACGCCTACGTGCCTGAGGATGCGGCCGAACATGACGGCGACGAGCACATCGACTTCGACGTAGAAGAACGGCATTTCGCCGCCGTCACCGAGCGGCACAACTTTGCGCTGGCTGGCTTCGGGGAATTGCGGCAGCCCGGCCCAAAGCTCATAAATGCGCGGTGTGATTTTGCTGGCTAGCTCCGCCGCTGCGGGCGGCCTCATGCCGGACGAGACCGCCTCATGCATCGCGGCCAGCTTGATCACACCAAGTGCGCTGAGAAGGCGGTTTTTGCCGCCCATCCGAAAATCGACCAGCCCAGCATCACACCAGTTCTCTAGGAGCTTGGACTTCAGCCTCGGAATGAGCTTGAGCACATCGGCTCTAGTGAAGCGGTTATCTTCGACGTTGATGCGCATTGGTGCTTGACCCCTTTACAGGGGTAAAGGCACTGCTTTGCGCCGAACTCGCAAGAACAATCTAAGGGTGACAACCGAAATTCAGGGGGTGGGTGTGGCAAGAAGCAAAGTAAGAGCGCCTTTTCGGGAAAACTTTTTATTTTAATACGGCTATCTGCTCATGAAAGACGAGCGAATTACCGTTGGCTTGGCCTGCACAAGCTGTTCACTGCGCAAATCATCCTCGCGCTGCCCAAGGGGGATTTGGAAGGCGTGCCGCGCGGCGAAGGCGTACACCAAGCAGTCGAGGCTTTCCGCCCGCTTGCCGGGGATGCGTTCGAAGGTGCGCACTGGCGCACCGCGCTTGTAGCGCACCACCCGACGTTCACTCGCAAGCTGATCGAAGTAGACCGCCTCCAGCGTGTTGCTGAAGCGGATGCTCTGCCCGCGTTGCAGGCGGGTGAAGACGGTGGTCTTCACGGTATCGACGCCAACGATCCAAATCCGCCCGCCTTTGACCTTGCCTCCGGAGACTTGCATCGCAGGACGCTGCCCGCTCATGCCCTTGATCGCCATCACGCGCCGCGTCGCGCGCGGGAAGCAGTAGGCATAGACCTTTTCAGTCCAGTCGCCGTCGCCGCTGTCGATGGCGCAGGCGTCGACCTTCAGCTTGCCGCCATAAGGGTGTTGCCATTGCGTGCGGAGTAGCTCGTCCAACTCCAGCCAAGTGGTGTCGTCGTCCGGGCTGCCCCAGATCACTACATGACCAAGCACCAAGCACGATCCGTTCTTTGTCCACCCGGTGACGCTGCACTCAAGGCGGTCATCCTGGACGTCAACGCCAATGGTGATGACCAATACTTCGGCAGGCACGTCGCTCAGGCTGAACGGCTCTACGCGGCTGGCCAAGCTGGCTTCGTCAAGCTCCGCGCCCGCCTCACGCCAGCCTTGGCCCAAGATGGTGTTGGTGAAAACTTGCAATTCAGCCGGATCGTTTTTCGCGGTGAGGTATTCGGCGACGAGCTTTGGCCAGCTTGCATTGACCAGCATTGAAACAAGGCTGTTGATGCGAAAGCCCGCATGGCCCTTCACCTCGGGGCGCGTGATGCGCCACTCACCAGCCGCCACCATCGCGCCTTTGTTGCGCTCGCTGATCAGTTCTTCGCAGTGCGGGCAGCGGAAGGCGGCAGTTTCCGGCTGGCCTTCTTCCCACTCGATGTCGGGCCACATGATTTCATGGAACGCGCCGCAGTTGGGGCATGGCACTTCAAACACGCGCTGATCACTGGCGGCATAGTCGCGCAAAACGTGGCTTGTGTCTTCGGCCACAGGCGTTGAGCCCATTACGATTTTGCGATTGCCGAAACTGAGTGTGCGGCGTTCGGCCAGACGGATCGGATTGCCTTCTTTGCCGACCTCCATCGCGTCGGCTTCGTCAATGAACAGCACGCGCGCTGTATGTCGGCGCAGATTGCGCGGGCTCTTGGCCGCAACGATCTTCAGGCTGCCACCGGGGAAGCGCCGCGACATGAGCGTGTTGCGGTCTTCGCCATCATCCGCGCCTTCCATCAGCGCACCTTTCAGCACTGGCGTAGCTTCGAAGGTTGGCTCGACGTCGGACACAACAAAATCGCGCGCGTCCGCCTCGGTCGGCTGCAAAACCAAAATTGGCGCGGGCTCGTTGGCCACATAGCTGCCGATGCCGCCCGTTAGCAACATCGTGAGGCCAACACGAACGCTCTTGACCAGCACCACGCGCTCGATTTCCGGGTCGCTGATCGCGTCCGCAATGCCGCGTTGATACGGCCACAGCCGCACAGGGCCCGGCAGCGCGGTTGTTGCGGCGGGCAGGCGCATTTCTTTTTCAATCCACTCGCTCAGCTTCAGCAGCGGCGGCGGGATCAGGTTGCGCAGAGCGGCGCGTTTGATTTGGGCAATGTCAGTCATCACTGGTGGCCAGTTCGGTTAGTGCTGCGCGGATTTCCGCGTCCAATTCTCGTAAGTCGTGCGGTGTAAGGTTTGGGACGCGACTGGCAACGCGGCTTGGCACCGCCAGCATGGCAGCGCGGATGCCGCGCAGAATGCCGGACCACGTGCTTTGCACTTCGTCAGCGCGCACCAGTTCGCCCAGCATGACCGCGTTCTTGGTTTCGGCGTGCTGCGCGCGGGCCCGCGCCAGCCGGGCGCGCTCGTCCGCTGCGTTGGCTGCGCTGTCACCGCCACGCCCTTGGGCAGCGGCACGCAGGAAGGCGCAGTAGGCGCGGAGCGACGCCTCAACGGCATAGCGGTCGTCGCCTTCCCGCACCATGTGGCCGCGATCCGCAAGGCTGCGCACTTGCCGCGCCGTGATGCCAACCACGCGACCCAAGTCGGCGGCGGTGATCGGTGGAACACCCCTCAGCATTTATTAATCTCCAAAGTTTTGCGTTTTCGGCTTTGCGTTTGCCTCATGGAACCCAAGGTCGGAACTTTTTGCATTTGGCCGAATTCCGGGACGGATACCGCCGCAGTGCAGGCCAGCCGGGGGGACCCAGTCGGCAGCCGTCGTCGCCTGTGCGTTTGTTCGTGCTGGCTGGTGGGTTGGGGCCGAGCGAGGGCGTAAGCCGACCAGCGACGCGCGCTGCGGCCCGCCACACCAAGGCTGAAACCAGAAACCAAAAAAGGGGCTGTTTTACTAAACCCTACCATCTCTCTCTCTCTCTCTTCATTCCTCAAGGTTACGGAAAACACCCCTTTTTTGGTTTCTGGTTTCAGCCAAGCCCCAAGCCCCAGCCGCGCTACATGGTCGGCGGACGCACATCTACAAATAGCGCCTCCCCCCGCTCCACCATGCCCGCGAGCTCAAGGATTGACTTGTCGATAAGGTCGGGGTCGTTGGTCAGGGCTCTGGTCTTGCCAGCGCGCAGCCACTGCCCTTGCCGCATCTGAACGGGGCGGTCCACCACGAACCAACCGGCTACCTTCGCCACCTTGCGGATGGTGGCTGGCTTTTCGAGCTTGTCGTTAGGATGGCCGTTGTAGAATTGGGCGCTGATCCTCGTTTGCAGATCGACGTCAAAAACGATGAGCGGGCGATCGTCGTCGGTCGCGTTGAGGCGCTCAAGTTCGTCCGCCACCAGCCCTTCACCGCGCGAGTAGTTCTCGCGGACGACGTCCTTCTTTGCCTCGGTGAGTGGTGCTTCATCTCCGCTCCGCACAGGGTCGTTGCTTTCCAACCAGCGACCTAACCACCAAAGTATCTTCCGCAGACCACCGTCATCCAGCCACGCGTGGAAAGCGCGCCATTCCTGCGTGCTGCGTTTGCGCTCAGCCACACGCGGGACGAGCCAGCGGCGGTCCTCCATGCCGAGCTTCAAGGCGCGCTTGTTGTTGCTGCACGCAATTACGTGCGTCCAGTTGTCGATCCTGTATGCCTTTTGGTATTTCTCGTTGACATCAAAGCTGACTTCGGTGATCACGCTTTTCAGACGCTCATAACCCTTGCTGTTGTAGTCCTCATGGACTTCGTGGATCACAGTCAGGCGCTTGTGTGCGCACCATCCGTTAAAGCTGCTTTCGCAAACCGCCTTGGCATCCGGCTGGGAGTAATTCCATTCACCGACGAGCCACTGAAGTATCTGCTCACCGAGCGTGGATTTGCCTACGCCCTGTGTTTCGCTGATCAGGAGCATGCCGTATTTCATCTTGATGTTTGGCCTGCAAACAAGCGTGGCGCACCAGCGGATGACCTCGGTGCGATCTGTCGCATTCGGGAAGACGTGAGCTAGGTAGTCCTCCCATGGCGTGCAGTCGCCTTCCAGCGGTTTGACCTCCGTTGGCATGTACGTGTTGACGAAATTGTTGTTTTCACTGCCAACCGCTTTCCCGCTCGGGCTGCTGGGATTGTAGCGCAGGCCAGCCGCCAAGCACTCTTCCTTCCTCCGCAGAAGCTTCGCAGTGTCGTCAACATCGCTGAACGGCCTGACCCACGTATTAAACTGGTCAACGTCGAGCAGGTCGCGCGGTAGGTCGTTGTGAACGTACACGCCCTGTTTAGTCGAAACGGACCACTCGTCGGCGAAAGGCTGGTTGATCTTGTATGTCACCCTCTTACTGTCCGGCACCGCAACCGGCTCCGTCGCCCAAGTGCAGCTACGCATGCAGTCCTTCAACCGCTTCTTGATCCCCGGAGGCATCGGGTCGGCCATGTCCCAGTGCTCGGGCCAGCTAATGTCAAAGTTCACGCGCTTCATCCTGCGCTTATAGTTCTTGCTGACGATTGGCGCGGCAGCCTTGCCGGGTTGGTCGTTGTCGCAGACGTAAACCATCAGGCCGGGGTTGCGCTCGAATAGCTCCTGATAGTCGGCGCGATGCGGGGACAGCGCTCCACCAATCATCCCCCAATGCTCATATTGGCGCAGTTCTTCAATCCATGGGTGGTTGCAGGCTTCGTCGGCGCACATGTTGGTGACGAACTGCGCAGCCTTTGCGCCTTCGTGCACCATGATCTTGCTTTTGTCGGTTGCGCGCTTTGGCTTCCAGAAAGGCAGATCGCCGTCCGGCTCCATGTTGCGCCAGTCCGTTATGCCGCTCGGGTCGCTCCAAAAGGACCACGGCAAATAGCGCTTCTTGCCGTCCGGAAGATCAATGCGCTGCTGCACCATGATCAGGTTGCCGGTGCGCTGGTTGTAGAACTCGAAGAAGAGCGGATCACCATCCGCGTTCACCGCTTCGCGCTGGTGTTCGGCGCGAAGCATGACCATAAGGTCCTGCACTGCGGCGGGCCGTGCTTCGATGCTGCGGGGCATCGTCACGCTCTCAAACGCCTGCTTTATTTCGGCCTTCTCGTCAGCCGTCGGCTCATATGTGGGGTCTGTCACCGTTATGGTGCCGTCGTTCGCCAACTTTATGAGGCAAAGCTCACGGTAGTAGGCCCCAAGCTGCTGCTGAACCATGTAGCGGCGGAAGTTCTTTTCCTTCGCGCCGATGCGGTCAATGTACCGGGCCAGCGCCGGTATGGTGCTGTGGAAAGTGCGGGCGGTGATGTTGGTATGCATAGTCATTTCAATTCGCCTCTAGGTTGTGAGGCAGCCCAAGCACGGACCCGGGAACATGCACTTGCATGCTTCGGCAAAGGTCTGTATGCGGGGACTGCTGCTACTTGTTGATTTGAGGGGTCGGCCCTGTGCCTCGGGGTCGGCCCCTTTTTCGTTACGGGGCCGTCGTGCGCGGTGAGCCAATCCGGGTAATGTCCGTTACGCGCCCGTCACCGCTCTTAGGCCGGTGAGCCAACAATTCGCCAACGACTTCAATGCGGTTGCTGTTCTGCTGGGATCGCCAACGACTTCAATGCGATGTGATATTTGTTCGCAAAAAGGAGTGTACCCCCTCGGTATCGAAGAAGACCCTTTGGTATCAGGCCTCCCATTTCGTCCCAAGTAGTCAGTGGTACACGGACGGTACACGGCCGTTTCAGTTTTGCTCTCAGTCCGGGCTCCGTGGCGAGACGAATCGGGATGACCACCAAAAAGCTTTTCGCAAACGGTCAATTTGTTTGTGAATATGAGGCCTGGCAACAGCAACGTAATGGTCGTTGGGATGTCCCTCAACAACAGCCTTGATGGAACTCCAATTTCGTTTGGCGCTTATCGCAATCCGGATCCTGCATATCCGACCACTTCCGTCGATCCGGGCTTTTCAGAAAGCCGAGTTGTCCAGATTCCAACCGACGTTCCCTACACTGTTATGTCGGTGTCTCTCTCTTAGTGTCGATCCTCAATGGTTCTGTGTCACCTTTCGGACCCTACGTGGCACTGGGCGGCACTTATGCTTTCAACGCTCACCTCGATCCCATGTTCACGATACCGCCGTTCCCGAAGCCTCCACTTGGGCAATGATGACCTTGGGTTTCGCCAGCGTGGGCTTCATGATGTATCGGCGCCGAACTGCGCGCTCGCAGTCCGATCAATCTAAATCGAGATTACGGAGACCGCCCCGGGCGGTCTTTTTGTTTGCGTCCTCCCCGCTCGCACCAAGCTGGACGAAAGTCTCTCGACCGGTTCGGTTGAGCGGGTTTGATGTGACAGTTTAAGTGGCGCATTAGGCCATTGACAGGATCGCACGCTTAACTGAAATTAATATTTCTTTACCGCGCTATTTCGCGGCCATTTGATTTTAAAATAGGAGTTGTACAATGGCGATCAGAACAATTGCCGCAGCCACGGTTCTCGCACTCGCTCTCTCGATCTCACATGCTGCAAAGGCCGCAACTTATGATGCGGTTGCGGACTTCTCAATCTCTGGCAATCCAAACGGCGTCTGGCAGTATGGCGAAGGTATCGTTGGGACGAACACCTTTACCCCGTTCGTCGTAAGTGGCAGCGACCCCGATGTCCCGGGTAGAAGCATATTTTGGCGGACCACGGACCCGAATTTGGGTGCGCCCGCTATCATTAAGAACACTTTGGGAGTGCCGTTTGCGGCGGCAACTGCCGTTTTTCCCACTAGCGTCCTGGATATCCACCCCGGTTTCGCCGACGACGTGATCATTCGGTTCATCGCGCCAACAGCGGGAACTTACACGTATTCCGGTTTGTTTGAGATTCTCGACTTTCAGGCGCCGACTGGCATCATTGGTGAAATATATAAGAACGACGAGCAACTTTACTCGCAGCTCCTCCAAGGTCCCAAAGCCGATTTGGCGAACCTTCTGCCCGGCGGCGTGATCAATTTCAGCGGGTCGGTGGATTTGGCGGCGGGTGACATACTAAGCTTCGCTTCGAACAGAGCCGGAGATTTTACTTTTGACTCGACGGGGTTTGCGGTGACGATTACCTCAGATGTCCCCGAGCCCTCGACATGGGCAATGATGATCTTGGGCTTTGCCGGGGTCGGCTTCATCGCTTACAGCCGTCGCAAGCAGACTGCAGCGCTCGCAGCCTGATCAATCTGAATCGAGATTACAAAGACCGCCTTCGGGCGGTCTTTTTGTTGAGCTCGTCCTCGGCAACATCCAAAAACGGATGAGCCCGAATAGCAACAGTCGGTCAGGATATTTCGTCCCTTAGAGCCTTACCCCTGTCAAATGCCAGTATCTAGCGCGAAATTTAACGCTGACAATCGGCATCCGAACACGCCTATTTCAACTGGAAGGCAATCACCCGATTGACCGGCATTGAAAGAATGTTCGCTGTTAGCGCGTTGTTTATTTTTTTGATTTTGGGAGTGCCCTCCATGAAGTTTAGATCGCTTCTACTGTTTCTGGCTTTGGTCTTTGTTGTCGGTGCAAATCATCAAGCCCGCGCGGACGTGGTTGATTTTCAGGTGTCCGCAGCTTTCACTAACCTCGGGCCATATTCCGGAACGCTCAGCATTGATATGACCTCTGGTCAGGTTGTTGCAGCGGATATAACTGTTCAAGATTATCACTTCACCGGTCCCATTTATCAGAGCCAGAATTACCAGGCTATTCCAGCCACTTACATCATCCAAGTCTTTCAACCTGCCACTGACATTATGATACAGCTTGCATTTACAACTCCGGGTTCGCCTTCAGGCAGCCTTATTGGCTTCACCGGTGGTTTAATATTCGAGGAAGATGTCTGGCAGGACAGCACTGGGTCAATCGACGGTACATACTTGGTCAGTAACGGTGTGATCACTGGCTACGTGGGCACCGTTTCCGCCATTGCCCCCGCCGTCCCCGAGCCGTCCACCTGGGCGATGATGATCCTTGGCTTCGCAGGCGTTGGCTTTCTGGCCTATCGGCGTCGCAATCGGACTACAACGCTCGCGGCCTGATCGAATCCAGATCGAGAATACAGAGACCGCCCGTACACCTCCGAGGAAGGCCGCCTTGCGAAGCAGGCGTAGCTGATTGACCTTATGGATATGCATAAGGACAATCATCAGGTCATCGGCCTGGAAGTGG
>LNAP01000415.1_pt1 | contig 76488 bp, 85 predicted proteins | sample 602601 | NCBI WGS metagenome assembly LNAP01 (sample SAMN02440304, study PRJNA202911) | soil metagenome | biome: Subtropical and temperate rainforests or woodlands; isolation source: soil samples (1 kg each in a 20% v/v slurry with milli Q water) were... ...
AAATTGTCGTATGAATCCCAGTGCGGGTCTATGTTTAAGACTGTTTGCGATCATGTGTGCAACGAAAATGGAATTTTCCGACGCTGCCTTGAGTGTTTCCACTTGCAAGGTCTTGTGCAGCCCGATTGTGCCGCCTATGGGCCGCAGGTCGAACATGACGGACGCCAGCATTTGCGCTTCGGGATTCGGTCTGGCCGCCCAGCTATGGAAGTACTGGCGCCAGATTCTTACAGGCTGGCGCCAGCGTGAATTCGTGGCCATCATGTCGCCCGGGCAGTAAACATAGCCGCTTGCGTTCAGGCCATCGGAAACAATGCGGGCCAGCCGTTCAAAATACGTCATATCGGCGGTCGAGACCGCGTCGTCCAGAAAAAGGCAATTGTCCTGGTCGGACAGTCCGGTTTGCTCTTGGCGACCTTGGCTGCCGCAGGCAAGCCAGAGGTATGGAACCGGTGCCGGACCGAGTTCCTGTTCGGCCAGCATCAGCAAACGACGTGTTACCGCATCGGCAATATCGGTAATGAACCGTGTAACGACTTCATGGCCTTGATGTCCGGCGACCAATTTGACGAGCAGATCGGGAATGCTGCTGGTGGCGACAATCATGGTCGGTACATCTTGCGCAACGGTAATTTCATGTACCGGCATTGACCCGTATCAGATCAGTCTGGGTGATCATGCCGTCGAGCTTGCCATCGTTGCTGATGGGAAGGTGGCCGACTTTGTTCCTGAGCATGAAATTGAGAATGTCCACACCCAAGGCCGACGAGGGCAGCGTGATGGGGTCCGGCGTCATGATGTCCCGTACAGGCGTATCGGGGCTGCGTCCTTCAGCCAGAACCCGGCTGACCAGGTCGCGTATGGTGATGAGGCCGACGAGTTTGCCGCCAGTTTCGACGACTCCGAGCGATGAGACATGGGCGTCACGCATCGTCCGCGCGGCTTCCCCGGCTGTCGTTTCTGGTGTGCAGGACAGTGGTGCGCGGGTGATCAGGTCGTGGGCGGTGTATGCGTGGCTCAGCAGTGCCCTGGCGGCAGGCGCAAGCGCCTCACGTTTGAGAATATCTTTGGAATGGACGGTATGCAGTGGGCCGGTCAGGGCCGTTTTATGTTCGTCCATTTAGCATGTTTCGGCGTTGTTTAGGTGATTGGTAGAGAAAAAAGCGCCGAGCGGTTTCCCGCCCGGCGTATTCATTTACTGCTTAATGCTGTACAGCAGTGCCCGACCCTTTGGGAACGCGGATGGACTCAACCAAATGCTGAATATGAGCAGGTGGTGCAGCGGTTACGGAAGATACCACGTAGGCGGCAATGAAATTCACCAAAGCGCCAACTGCGCCGATGGACAGCGGTGAAATTCCGAAGAAATAATTGGCGGGAATATCGGCCAGATTATTGGTGCCGGGTATAAAGAACCAACCCTTGTAGACGAAGATGTAGCTTGCTGTAAACACCAGCCCCAGCAACATGCCGGCAATGGCGCCTTCTTTGTTGATGCGCTTGGAGAAGATGCCCATCATCAGAGCCGGGAAGATGGTTGCTGCTGCCAGACCGAAGGCCAGGGCGACAACCTGCGCTGCAAACCCCGGAGGATTCAGGCCCAGCCACGTGGCAAGCACAATAGCGAAGGTCATGGAAATGCGGGCGGCTTGCAGCTCTCCTTTTTCCGTGATGTCCGGCTTAATGGAGCCCTTGATCAGATCATGCGAGATGGCCGATGAAATGGCCAGCAGCAAGCCCGCTGCGGTGGATAACGCCGCTGCCAACGCGCCTGCCGCTACCAAAGCGATCACCCAGCCTGGCAAGGCTGCGATTTCTGGATTGGCAAGCACCATGATGTCGTTATCGATCTTGACCAGTTCGTTGCCTTTCCAGCCTTGTTCGGCTGCTGCCTTCGTGATCGGATGATCGGCGGGAGCCTTGTCGTTATAGTACTGGATAAGACCGTCGCCATTCTTGTCTTCCATGTCTAGCAGACCGGTGTTTTCCCATGTGCGGATCCAGGAGAGTTCGGGTTTGCTGTCGATGTCGGCACGAGAAAGGGCAGGGCCTGAAAGCGCCGTGCTGGAGATCGCCGAAGGCCACATGGTGGTAGTCAGATTCAAACGGGCCATTGAGCCGACTGCGGGTGCCACCGTGTAGAGCAAGGCAATGAATACCAGAGCCCAGCCGGCAGACGAGCGTGCGTCGGCAACTTTTGGAACAGTGAAGAAACGAATGATGACGTGTGGCAGACCTGCCGTTCCGATCATGAGCGACATGGTGAACAGGAACATGTTCAGCCGGTTGCCGGAGTCGGCTGTATAGGCTGTAAAGCCCAGCTCAGTCACGACCATGTCCAGTTTGGCCAGTAACGTATGCTGACCACCTGTTGGTGCATAGTCCCCAATCAGTCCAAGCTGGGGCATGAAGTTGCCGGTCAGCTGGAGAGAGATGAATACGGCCGGGACGGTATAGGCAATGATAAGCACGACATATTGCGCCACCTGGGTATAGGTGATGCCTTTCATGCCGCCGAACACGGCGTACACGAATACGATGGCCGCACCAATGTAAAGCCCGACGTCGGTCGACACTTCAAGAAAGCGTGAGAACGTGACGCCCACACCGCGCATCTGCCCGATCACATAGGTAATCGAGATGATGATCAGGCAGAGTACGGCAAGCAGTCTTGCACCCTTGGAGTAAAAGCGATCGCCAATGAACTCGGGAACCGTGAAGCGGCCGAATTTACGTAAGTAGGGCGCAAGTAATAATGCCAGCAATACGTAGCCGCCTGTCCATCCCATCAGGAAGGCGGATTGCGTATACCCTCCGGCTGGAGAAAGGGCAATAATGCCGGCCATGGAAATAAACGAAGCTGCCGACATCCAGTCGGCACCGGTCGCCATGCCATTCAGGACCGGGTGTACGCCTTGACCTGCTGCATAGAACTCGGACGTCGTGGCGGCACGGGCCCACACGGCGATGCCGACATAAAGGGCGAACGTAGCACCGACGAAAATAAGGTTGAGCGTGAATTGATCCATTTTGGCTTCCTTATTCTTCCAAACCGTGTTCGCGATCCAGTCGGTTCATGACGGATGCGTAGACGAATATCAAGATGATGAAAATGTACATTGATCCGTTCTGAGCCATCCAGAATCCGAGGTCTGCTCCGCCTACCATGATGCCCGACAGCATAGGGCGCAAGATAATGCCCATGCCAAAAGAGCAGATGAACCAAATAGCCAGAGAAATCAGGATGATACGAATGTTTGCCTTCCAGTAGGCATTTCTTGATGCGGTGTCTTCCATTTGTGTGCTTCCTTATTGTTGACGTTTCAAGTCGTACGTCTATAAAGACGCCGCCTCTCCTTGTATGCCCGAGGGCTGTGTCTGCGAGCTGCACACGGCATTACCCGTTGCGCAGCACGCAGACAAAAGCAAATTGGGCATGATGTTTAGGACATCATGCCTATGCAATCGTCGATGCCGCTCCGCGCTACGGCACGGTGCCATATAGTTTCAGTTTGGTTGTTGACACGGACGGGCGTGGCAGGAAGCCTCACAGAATGATGCATACGAGGACGTCCCGTGCAGTGACGTGACGGCCGCATGCGGCATGGCGGACTGTGTAACGACCCCATTCTGGTATTTCCCTTTGCTACCGAATTCTTGTGTGTCGTGACCCCTGAGCTTGCCAGAGGTGCTGTGATTTTTTCAAATTCTATACCTCATGCCGCGGCGTCTGTAAGGAGGGCTTACCCGAACTGTATGTTCAATGACACACTCCGTGCCGGTGCAATCGTCGAATACCTTCGTTACTAATTCGGAGGTTGCAGTGAGCCTCTGGCGGTAGAATAGACTTGGGCAATATGCCTAGGTAAATCGAAGGAACCGTCATGAAATCGATACTGATTGCAATCATAATTTCGGTCCTGTCGGGTTGCGGGACGTATTCGGAAGGCTCTGCAACTAACTACGACGCCAGTTATCAGAACGAGATCCCCTCCAGCGGTAATGGGGGCTAGCTTCTCTGCCGGGTCTATTGAGGTACACGGGTAATCAGATTACTCGAAATCTGACCCGGCACTGGCTGATCGAGCTGCAGTATGATGGTGTTTTCCCTAGTGGAAGAGCATTATGTGGACGTGCAGGCATTGTGGAATGGTCGTCCCGACCGAAGCAATCGAGCCGGAGTCGGATGTCGATGGCTTCTATTTTGTGTGTCCCGGCTGCGAGGGCAGGAACAGGCTCATCAATACCTCCGAAGATGGTGATGAGAACGGCGGCGGGCTTATGCAGCCGGACGTTTAAGCGTGTCGCGCGCAGCGCGCTTGCAGGAATCTGCTATAGGAATGGCTGTATTACTTCTGTAGAGCAAAACAATGCCCATTCAAACGTTTGGCCGATTCACTGTGGCGATGTGGCTTATCGCACTAGTTTCCGGTTGTTCTTCAAACGGCCTAGGGGATTCGAAACTCGTCAATGAATGCACGTGGAATCGTAGCAGTTGCATGCACGAAGGGTCGTATGAACCAGGCGAGCGGGAATACGCCGAACAGGAAGCGAAGGACCTCAATAAGGCTTCATCGAAAAAATTACGGCGGTACGGCAAGTGATCAGGATTTTTTTCTAATTTTCTGCGCCGACGCCAAAAACTGCCAATTCGCAGGCTGATTTCGTCGGCCTGATGACGGCAGGGCTAACCTTACCGCTGCAACCATGTTATCTGCCAGCGTTGCGGCGAAATGTCTCCAATGCGATGCGGTTCAGGCGTTTGGCTTCTTCTTCCGCATAGTCCCTTTCCTTTGCCTCATACGCCCCTTCGTGTATGCAGCTGCTGCGGTTCCATTTGCAATCGTTGCCACGAGCCGGTGCGCTGGCCTTCGAACTGAATTTTTTCGCTCCCGCGTCTGGGGTGTCGGCGGCGATTAGCGAGCAGCCCGAGACAAGCGCAGCAAGAAACGCTGCAGCGCCAAATCGTGTGAACGGTTGAATGTGCATTTTTAGATCCATAGAGATCCGAATTTCAATCTTATAGCAGATCATTGGTGTCGGGATGGCGGGCCATGCGCATGGCCACCATCCGGCCGAGCCTTCAGAACCCGCAAATAAGACTATTTTTTCGGCGGATTGAGGGGCCCATTCCTACCATTTTGCTCATTGCGGCGGGCCGTTCCAACATTCTTGTTCTCGTCTTTTGTTGCCTGGTCATTTTCGACGATGCCATCGTGCTGAAGTTCCCGCGCTTTCGGTCCCTTTATGCCGGGATAGCTCTGGGTCTGAGCTTGGCCGGGCTCTCCCAGGTCGTGCTGGCCTGGTTGATCTTGGCGGATTCTACCCGGCGTGTTGTGAGCCGGGTTGGCTTGGCCGGGATTCTTGCTGCTGGAAGAACCGGGTTCGTCAATGCCAGACCGATACCCTTCAGGACCGTAGGGTTCTTTCAGCCGCGGATCGACCTCGTTTCCTTGTTCCGGGTCCTGCTGTGAAGGTTGTGCCGGCTTCTTGTCTTGTCTCATGAATTGTTCTCCATCATGCAATCGCCCGGCTGAATGACCGAGCGCTACTTGATAGAAGGGCAAGCCATGTGCCTGGTGCATATACACTCCAACGCGCTGCACCCAATTCAAACGGCCATCGCCAACTTCCCTTTTCTCGTTGCAGGGCGATCGGAAGGCTGGTCAATACGATCCAGCAATACTTTAAGCGTCTTTTTGATTTCCTGCTGGATGGTTTTCATCTCGACATCCAGGAGGGCCGATTGATACTGTAATGGATCAGGTCGGGACCTATCCGCCGCGGATTTCAGGGCGTCACAGGTCGAGTTCAAGATGTCGTCTATATCTCGGAGAATTTTTCGTATTATTTCCTCGCTACGAAAGAATCCGACGCGGTTCTCAAGGCGGACCAGGGCCGAGAGCTTCAATCCCTGCGGTATACCGACGAGGCCATAGGCGGCCAGCCCGATGTCATCGCGCGGGAGTCGATCTACCGCACTTATTATTCTATCGAAGTCGAGTTTGCGGTCATCGATCAAGACCTCGACTTGCCCTTTCATCTGTGCAGTAAGGGGATCCAGCGCGGCGATCCGCTCGAAACCGACCAGCCTGTTTCGCATCGTATCGAACAGAAATCCCCATGCGTGCCGCAGAAAGCTTACAAGGTGATCCTTCGATGGCTCAGTCACACCCTCAAATTCGTCGAAGTAAGACATAAAACCTCCTTGCTGCATTTAGTCAGGAAAGGTTTCAAATACTATCGACCCCGGCTTGGTATGGCACTTGGCCCTATAGCGTAAGCCGAGTCTCGGCTCATGTTTGAATCTACGGTCTTTCGTCGTGATTCACTGCCACTTAGAAAGGCTCGCTGGCATCCGCCAATTGATACCGCGAATTTCCCATCGCCGGCGTCACCGGATGCCAGACAAAGGCAGATTCTGGCCGGGGCGTCGTCAGCATGGCCAGAGCGTCCTCGACACGCGTGGCCGGATCCAGCCAGGCGAGGGCGTCTTCAGGTGCCAGAACGATAGGCCGCCTGTCATGGATATCCACCATTCCGCCGGCAGCATCGTCTGTGACGATGGCAAACCCGTGCGCCGCGTTCATTTCCGCACCGGGGCTCCAGGCAGCAATGGCAGCCATCAGTATCGGGGCATCGTTCTTTGCATGTATATACCACGGTTGCTTTGAGGTTTTTTCACCTATCCATTCATACCATCCCTCAGCCGGAACCAGAATCCGCCTGGTCAGGAGTGGCAGCCAGAATGGCGAACCGTTCAATACCGTATCGAGTCGGGCATTGCTGGCCGGGCCGCGCTTGTACCATGCGGGCTTGTACCCCCAAAACATTCGCTCGACCTGTTCAGATCCATCGCCCAAGCGGTGCAAGGTAAGCGGCCGCGTCCCTGGCGGAACGTTGAATTTCGGCGCCTGCACATCGTTGAGAATCGCCCGCGGATTCCAGTTCAACGTTTCCATGTACTGTTCGCCGTCACCAGCCTGCCGTATTCGCCCACACATAGCTAGTCCTGTTCGAGATTTGTCCTGCCAATGCGTTTCGGATTGTTGCTCGCCACTCAGTTCATTATTGACCAATGTGGTCAGCAATGCCAGCGGCGAATTCATGATCTCCCGATCTTTTACTAACGCAGATTTCGATCAAATAAGATAGGAGGGCCTGGAGAAAGAAGGGGGATAAAAAATGCCCTCCGAAGAGGGCATGAACCGTGTCAGGGGTTCAAATGCGCTGCAACGTTATTTGCCATACTTCGTTTTGGCCTGGGCAATACATTGGTCCTTCGCATCACCCGACATAGCGTCGCATTTTTCTTTCGCTACGTCATACGCGGAATCGCGCTTTGTTTTCACGGCGTCATGTTGTGCTTCTGCGGATTCTTTATTAGCCTTTGCATCAGCCTTTGCTGAGTCCCTCCGGGCTTCAGCCGCTTTCTCGCAGACGTCCTGGTCGTTACCTTTCAACGTTTTGCACTGCTGCATGTCCGCGTTATATCGGGTCTTGGCGTCTGCCGCGGTCGTCGATTGAGCCCATGCCGATGAACTCATTCCTGTCGCTCCCTCTTTATAAATTGCGTCTCAAAAAGCTCAGTGCCGGGTCGGTCACGCTTTCTGATAACGTGATGACAGCAACTGGTGTGCCCGACATGGGGATTGTGCATAGTGTGGAGGGAAGAAGGGCATAAGTGGCTGGGCAGGAGCGAGCGAAATGGTGCCGGCTATACCAACAACGCCGCGCTATTTCGCGGTGGGCACCAGCTTAAACCCGCAGCTGGATCCCCATCTATCCCTATGGCACAACCAAACCGTGTCGCATTCCAGACATCGGTATTGGGTGTCGGTGCCGCCATGGTTTGGGCGCTGTCCCTCACTCTTCATGTATTTATGAGGCTCTACATGGCCGGGGAGGGTGGCGACCTCAGCGCACGCTGCGCATATCGTTGCCGTTGAGCCGGGCATAGCCGTTCTTTTCTTTTCGCGATCCGTTAATGTCGGGCTGCTCGAGGTAGCCTTCTGCGGATCGACGTTGCGCGAAGCATTGAAATCTTTCAAGGCTCTGCCTTTAACGGGTGGAATTCCGTATCAACACCATTGGGGTCAGTACGGCGTATCCAGACCGTATTACATTCCGAGCACTCGTAATGTCGTTCAAGCGATGCCATATAGACGGAGGCATATATTCTTCGCAGCTCCATTTTCTTATGGGGCTTTTGGGGCAGGGTGCATAATGCGCACTCACCGCAAGAATCGCACATATGAACGGAATAGGCAGGGTGCATCCGGTAACACTACGCCAGCGTTTCTCGCGTACCTATAGCCTATTCGGATTAATTCATCCGTTCCGGAAGCTCTGCCAGATAGCGTATGCACGGGACCAGCCGCTTCGGCCCACTTGTGTCCGCCAGCTAATGCCGTGGCTTTCCCATAGCCGGCGTCGCTTGATACCAGACAACGGAGGACTCGGACCGCGGCCTGGATAGCAATTCCAGCGCATCCTCGATAGACGTCTCCGGATTTACCCATGCATGGGCGTCATCGGGTGCCAGTGTCCCAGAACATGCGTTCGGCCTGCTCAGTGCTATCGCCAAGACGGTGTAACGTGAGCGGGCCGCGTACCGGGCAGCACGTTGTACTTGGTTGCCTTGATGTCATCAAAAGCGCCCGAGGGTTACATCTTCGCATACCGCCAGATCTGCGTAAGCGCGTCGACGCGGCCAGGAAAACGACCGGCCGATCTTTGAACGGGGAGATTCTCGCTCTGATTGAGGCGGCGCTCGACATCAATGAGCCGAGCCTTATGTCTACTGTACAAAGCCTGAAGGAATCAGTCGATGCGCTAAATAAGCGCCTGGACGATAAGTAGCCCACAAAGAAGCCCCAATGAAGGGGCCAAATATCGCTTGTCGCTGCTGACATTAATTGTTTCGGCATTATTTTCCCAGAGACATGGGCGCCTCATTATTAGGTACAGGCGGAGTCGCAGGGGCCCCTTGCGGGTTTTGGTTGCCGCCACATTGCGTCGCTTTCTGTCCCGCCGCTTCCTGCATGCCTGGATTCTCGTTGGCGTACTCCGATTCTTCTGCTACAGATTTCAATCCTAGTTCCGGGCGAGGGTGCATTTCATTTTGGTTCTTTGCTTTTTTCTGGTCAGGCTGTGACGGGCTTGTGAGTTTCTTAGCCTCTGCCATGATATTTCTCCATAAGCATGGTCCAGGCGGTTTGGTTAAACAGCCTGTACTCTGCATATGTATTGAGCGGCAAGCCATGTGCCCAACGTGGAGAGGCGTAAAAAAAGCCCTCCGAAGGGGGCTGTGCTAACCGTTACGGCCGTGATCGGACCGCTGGATCGTTGAGGTCGTTGGCGTCATCGACATCATCTAGCGCATCCCGAACATCGTCTTTTGTTTCGCCGTACTTGCGCTGAATCTTACCGGCAACCTGATCGGTTTTGCCGTCGATCTCTGTGCTTCGGTCGCCGGTAAGCTCCCCGAAGGCTTCCTTGACGTTGCCTTTGATTTCCTTTCCGGCGCCTTTAATACGATCGCTATCCATATCAGTACTCCTTACTTGCGTTCATCGAACCGGGTTACCGGTGCTCATGAAAGAGAAAGCAAGCTATGTGCCCAGGCGATAAACGTAAAAAGCCCTCCGGAGGGGCCGGGCGCTGGCCGAATATCGGAGACATTCGACTAGTTGCTCATAGGCGCCGCAGAAAATCATTCAGCATAGCCTTAGCTTGTCGCAGTCGCGATTGAAAGGAGGTAAATTGAAAATAAGGGAAGCGAGGCGGGTAGAGACTGGAGTAATAGTCCTCAAGCGCATCATCCAGGTCGCCAATCGCGCCGTCTATTTCGATTAATATCGGGCTTTGACTCGCCTGGGGGGTGAAGCTGCTTAAAACACGGGCATATTGGGACGCTCCGTGGGACAATACGGCAGGGCCACTGCGCCTTGAGTAACCGAACCCGCCAAGTGCGGGTTTTTGCATCTATGCGCGGGCACAGGCTACGTGCCCTTATTGAGAAGGTGCTGCAAACGTTCTTGGTTTGGATGCTCTTTGATATCTATGCGAATAGCCTCTACCAAAACAGCGAAGACCTTTTCGGTCTCCAATCCGTGCCGATCCGCAATGTCGCCGATCCTTTCCGAACGCTGGTGGTAGTACGCGGAGTCGAACTCTTCGACACCGTTTAGCTGATCAAGTATTTGTAGAGCAAATGCGTAGTCGTCTTCCATGTGGCGTCCATCGGTAAGCTGTTATCTTGGAAATCACAACATACCATGGTGGTATCGTGACCGCTGATTCCGGCATCATGACCGCCGATTCCGGTGTCCCCGGAAATCGGACACGATAGACCGGAATGGGTGGTCGCAATGGACCAGAATGGCTGGTCACGATAGACCGAAATCACTGGTCACGATAGGCCGGAATACCCACTCACGGCGCGACGATCAGCCGGCTTAATGGAGACGCGAAATCGCACCGCGAACGCGCCGAGGCCGCCGAAACGAAGTACAAGCTGTTCGAGGGTACGCGCACCTTGCGCCCGAACACTTAGAAAGTGCGAAAACGCTCAACCCGTTGGCTACGTTGACACTTCGTTGACAGTGCCACATAAAAGCGGGTTTCCAAATCCTTGGAAACCCGCATGAATACTGGTGCCCCCCCCCCGTGAGTCGAACACGGCACCAACGGATTATGAGTTATACGTTCTGCTTATTTATCAGCATAAGCGTACGTCTATGTAACTTTACCGCCTCTTATAAATCAATGGCTTAGGGCTTAATTTAATACTATGTGCTATTGCCTAAATTAACGTGGGCTAGTTACACTGCAATTACATGGATGAAGTAAATCTCGGGAAAGAGTGAGGCCGGCGACTGCGCTAACAGTCCCGACCTCTGGTCAGCATCACCACGTCTAAGAGGAAATGCCAACATGACAAGAATAACCGGAAGTACCGCCAAAGGTGAGTCTATGAAGCTCACGAAAACCAAAGTTGAAAGCTTGCCTGTACCAATCCATAAAGACCAAGAGTTTTATTGGGACAGCGAGACCAAGGGCTTCGGGGTGCGTGTGACTGCCAAAGGAGCGAAAAGCTACGTTGTCCAGCGGCCGGTGCATGGCAAGACCCGACGCTTCACGCTTGGGCCACATGGAGTGCTGACGTGCGACGAGGCTCGCAAGCGTGCCATGACGATGCTGCTCGACATGATGGACGGCATCAATCCTCAGGAGCAAAAAAAGCGCAAAGTCGCTCAGGCAGAAACGCTGCGGGAAGTCATGGAAGATTACATCACCCACAAGCGTACTAAACATGGCCCTCTACGACCACGCAGCCAAGCCGATATTCGAAGATGTGTTGCGGTCACCTTCGTTGACTGGGCAGATAAGCCGGTGTCGGATGTTAATCGTGATGCGTGCATTAAGAGGTTCCGCGATCTGTCCAAGGCTGCACCGGTGCAGGCAAATCAGGCATTTCGCAACCTTCGGGCGCTGCTCAACTGGGCGCGGGAAAAGAACGCGACCAGTGATGGCATCTACCCGATTCTGTCGGTGAATCCTGTATCGCAAATGTTCAAGCAGGGCGGCCTGGCAAAATGGAATCCTGAAAGGGCACGCGCCACTCGCGTTCCAAAGCAGAAGGTAGGCGCTGTGTGGTCGCTGCTAGAAAAGCACAGCAATCCGGAGCGCAACATATTGACCACATGCACTAGCGCCGACCTAATTGCCTTTATGCTTCTGACTGGAACTCGGGTGTCGGAAGCGTGTCAGCTTACATGGGACAGGGTGAATCTCGATGGTGATATTCCGACCTATCATTTAGCGGTGACCAAAAATCATAATCCTGTGACATTCCCCATTAGTAGGGCTTTGCACACTCTGTTGACACGCCGTCTAACTGCTCGCATCAAAGGCAACGATTATGTATTTCCGGCACTGCGGGGCAAAAAGGGATACCTAAGCGATCCGCGCGCGATGTTTGAGCGCGTGTCTGCGGTCGCGGATAGCCCCCTGCATCCACATGCCCTTCGACGTACATTTGAAGACGTTGCGCAAGTTGTCGGCGTGGACGGTGACAAAAGGCGGCAGTTGCTCAATCACCTGGCGAGTGACGTACACGGCGCCGCCTATGCAAACAACCCTGACCCTGCTGCGTTGATGTCCGCGATGGAGTCGATCAGCGCGTGGATCACTGATCAGGGTGCAATAGTCGACGCAGCGGCCGACGGTCGGAATGTGGGCAGCGCGATGAGCTGACGTGACTCAAGAGTTGGATGTAAAAAAACGGGCGGAGCTTGCGAATGAAGGGGAATGCAGGTAAATTTAGCGTCATTACCCACTTGCCCAACCCTTAGCTCAATGCTTCGGGAGGCCATCCAGAAAGTCTAAACACCGGAAGGATGCGATCCGCAAGGATCTAACGAAAAGTTTGCGAAGGCAGACAGGGGGTCAATGCACTGGTAATGCGGTGCAGTTGGCTCACTGTCTGCCTTTTTCTATTTTCGGCAGCAGTGGCTTCAGATGGAGTCACCACAATGACCGCAATCATGCAAAACCAGTTAGTAGTTCGTATGCTTCTTAACAACGACGAGGCGGCGGATGAGCTTGGCATTAGTCGCCGTACCTTGCCCGTATGGCGAGTTCAGGGCAAAGGGCCCCGATTCATCAAAATCGGAAAGTTGGTGCGCTACGAGCGAACCGAGCTTGAAGCTTGGAAGCAGTCCAACACCCACGCCAGCACCAGCCGCACTGGTCTTCAAGCCTACTGAATAGTCTATTTCGAATACTCAGGCGGACGCTTGAAATCAAAAACTATATCAATTACGGCGCCACGGCCCCACGCGGTGGGGTAACTGTTGTGTGATAGCAAGAGAAAACTTATGAACTTAGATCAACAAAAAGCCGGCGGGGAAGGCCACACCCCACCAGCTATAAAAATCGGCCCATTGCCAGGCACAGGCATTAGTGTAGGAAATAACAGCGAATCAGGCTCTGATGGATTGGGGATGGTACAGCATGGTGCCACCTGCAGCCCATACACGTACGGCGGCCAAGGACCGATCATCGCCCCTGCCGGCCCACAGCCCGCTAAGTGGGACAATATTCCCAAAGAATTGCGCGACCTCCCGCAATGGTGCGTCGCTGACAATGACAAAATACCTCGAGTCGCTGCACCTGGTCTTCCTCGTGCAAGAAGCAACGACGTGACTACTTGGAGCACCTTTGAGGAGGCCTGCAAGTGCGCGGCCCTCCATGATTTGTATATCGGGTTCATGCTGAACGAAAGCGATCCCTTCACTTGTATCGACATTGATGTGAAGGACAACACCGAACCGGAGCAGCTCGAACGGTACGAAAGAATCGTAGCTGCCTTTGACAGCTATACCGAACGTTCGCGTAGTGGTCGCGGTGTTCATGTGTGGGTAAAGGGTAAGGTCCCTCAAGGCAAGCGGCGCGACGGGGTAGAGGTGTATTCGGATCTTCGATTCATGATCTGCACAGGTGACACGCTGCATCAAAATCCTATTGTCGACCGGCAGGCATTGCTCGATATACTGGTCTCCGAATTGGGAGGCAACGAGACAGCGGAGCCGATGACCGACCGCCTTGAGGTGGAAGCCGACGATGCCATTCTAAAACGAGCTCAAGAAGCAGCAAATGGTGCGAAGTTCACCGCATTAATTAATGGAAACTGGGACGTCATTGGTCATTCAGACCATAGCCGGGCTGATATGTCGCTCATACAAATGCTAGCTGAGTACAGCGGAAACAATGACCAGGTGAAGCGCTTGTTTCTCCAGTCCGCTTTGGGTCAGCGCGATAAGGCGACGAAGCGCTGGGACTACGTCGACCGAACTCTGGCACAAGCGCGCCGCATTCAAGCCCGTGAGGGGAATGCGGAGCATGGAGAGCAGGTCGCCACCCAGCTGATAGCAGAGGCACATCGCAAATGTCTGACGCAACAGAGCCCAGCAAAACTCACTGAAGCGGGCGGGCTTCGACTCATAGCGGCGAATGAAATAGCAAGCCGTCCGCCTATGAAATGGCTAGTGCCCCGCATGGTTCCGGAAAAAGGTATTGGCGCCATCTTCGGGCAGCCGGGGGCAGGCAAATCCTTTCTTGTCTTGGACTTGTTGGCGGCAATAGTCAGCGGGTCGGACTGGTTTGGGATTCCGGCAAAGGCCGCACCTGTGGTCTATATAGCTCTCGAGGGTCAAGCCGGCATGCCGCAGCGAATCCGTGCCTACCGCGCCAAGAAAGGATCGCTTGATCGTATTGCATTCATTGAGCATCCCATCGACTTGCGTCAACTTGACAACGTCAACAAGCTTATCGAGCTTATTCGTGACGCCGGACTGGGCGGCGGTGTCGTGTGCATAGATACACTGGCTGCAAGTGCGCCGGGTATGGACGAAAATACCAGCGCCGACATGGGCCGGCTTATTGCCCACTTCCAACACCTGCAGACACAATTGGACTGCTTGGTTCTGGTAGTACATCACAGCGGAAAAGACGAATCGCGAGGTCTGCGCGGCTGGTCGGGTCTCAACGGTGCGCTGGATTTTTCAATCTCTGTCTCACGTGTATCCGAGGACAAAGCAAACACGAACCGTCGTTTGGAGATTACCAAGTCTAAGGACGGTAGTGACGGCATGAAAGTTCCGTTTTCGCTTGAGCAAGTGGTCCTCGGGCAAGACGATGATGGCAACCCGATTACATCCTGCGTTGTTTCCCACACCATGCAAGAGCGGATCAACGAATCCGAGCTCGATGCTGAGGATGACAACTTTATATGGCAGTGGGTTAAAGAGCAGGTGGAGGCAGGGAACCACCCGAGCAAGAACTCGCTGAAGAATCAACTTAACGACATGAAGCCAAAACGCACAATCACACAAAAGCGCGTTCTTGCGGCCATTGAACGACTGATGGCGACAAACCGACTACAGGTAGCTTCGTTTAAGTCCCCGTCTGGTAATACGTGGATTCAGGCAGTTGATTCCATACCGTAAAGGAAATGTGCCCTAGGGGTCGCTTAATTGGCCTCGGGTTCGCTTCGGGGTTCCATAACCCTAGATTAGTGAACCCGACAGCCCCAGGCACCCCTAGCGACTTCGGGTTCGCTAGATAGGGTGTAGCCCTATAGGGAAAGCAACCCACCCCCGTCCAAATCTGTACCGGCCACTCGTAGTGCTTTTGACGATAGGGGTTCGCTAGCTGGATCATGTGAAGCTAGCCCCGAACTTTTGCCTTACCGGTGCTTTTTAAGCCACAAAAGCTATAAGTAAAGGGAACGTGGTGTATTAGCCGGCAGGCCACTGGTAGCAGGCGGCAGGGGCCGCGCAACAAGTGCAGCCAGTACTGTTGCTCGGGCAGTAAAAGTAAAGCGGCCTATCGGGCGCTGCCCGTGTAGTTATGCAGCGTAAGAGATTGGTGCTGTCCGCACAGAGCGAGGATTCGTTGAACCAACTTGTCAGCCGTCTCGCAGCGATATGGAACAAAGCGGTCAGCACTGGTTGCTGATCTGCTTGGTCGAATCATCCATTTCCCGAAATGTCCAACGGATGTGGTGACGGAATAAGGGGCAGGCTCTCGGTATCACACCGTCCAGCTTGTCGAGCGGGGACGGCCGAAATCTGTAGCTGACGCTGTTACCATTGCATGCAAAGAAATAATAGCGAGGTGAATATGAAAACGAACAAGAAGCCTTGGCCCATTGGAACCGTGTCACACGTCAATGGAATCCGAAAGCGCATCGACACGAATCCTGATTTCCAACGACCTGCAGTTTGGTCTACCGCGCAAAAACAACTTCTTGTTGACACGATTTTGCGTGAGTACGACGTGCCGAAGATGTACTGGCGGAAGCTCGGCACCACGCCAGATAGGTACGACGTCGTAGATGGGCAACAGCGCTTGCGTGCCATTTGGGGATTTGTCGATGGGGCCTTCAACCTCCCAAAAGATGGCGAGGCGGTTGATGGGCTCGTCATCGCTGGGTGCTCTTACGAGACTCTTCCAGATGATCTGCGCGTACGATTCGATACTTACGCGCTCGACGTGGTGATACTTGAAGATACTGATGAGGACGAGGTGCGAGAGATGTTCTTGCGTCTGCAGAACGGTACTTCGCTGAAGGCGCAGGAAAAGCGAAACGCAATGCCTGGGATAATGCGACAGTTCGTGCGTTCACTGACTGAGCACGACTTCTTCAACCGTGTTGGCTTCGCTAACACAAGGTTCACACACGACCAAGTGGCTGCGCAGATGGTGTGCCTCGAGTTAGCCGCCGCCCCGGTCAATGTGAAGAACGCTGACCTCAACCGCATGTACAGATCACATCAAGACTTCGATGTGAATGGTCTGGTGGCAAAAGCGGTGCGTCGAACACTCGGCTTTCTCGCAGAAGTATTTTTTGATAAGACGCCAGAGTTGGAACGCTATAACGCGGTCGCCCTATACTGTGTATTCGCCGAACTACAGCGCATGTATGCCATAGCGAGCATAAAACCTGAGTTACGGGGATGGTTCCTTGAGTTTGAAGCGAGGCGCCGCTCACAGGAAGCACTCGACGAAGAACATGCAGATGCCGAATGGGTGACGTACAAGGAACGTATCAGTCATAGTACTGACGCACAAGATTCCATCAGATTTCGCATGGATTTTATGCTTCGTCACTTGCTTAGTAAATTTCCAGATCTACTGCTCAAAGATGACCAGAGGGGTTTCACTCATCTGCAGAAGCTCGCTGTTTTCCGTCGAGACAATCAGGTGTGCCAAGTCAAACTTAAGTGCGAAGGTATTCGGGTTGAATGGGACGACTGGCACTGCGACCACAGAATTGCTTGGTCAAAAGGTGGCGCAACGACCGTGGCAAATGGTCAAGTTGCATGCCCTGCCTGCAACCTCGCAAAAGGCGGAGCCTGAGTTGCAATAGGTCGTGTGCGGCTTAGAACTGGAATGTCGCCAGCTTGGTCGCCGTTCCACGAACGACCGCTCTGGACAGAAATGAACTTCAACTCGGGGTCGCTTACTGCCGGTCGGCGCTAGCAACATCTATCAGATCAAGTCTGACTTAGTACGGCATAGGCATATCTAAGAACAGCGTATTAGCAATACAGCGTTCTAGTGTCCTGAGTTAGAAGTTCGCAGACAAAAGCGCTCTACGCTGGCCAAGATGTCGTCGGCGGTTTTGGACCAGATAAAGGGCTGGGGATTGGCGTTATTGAGTTTGAGGTAATTACGAATGGCATTCTCCAATTGACGGGTTGAGCGATGGGTTCCACGCCGGATTTGTCTCTCGGTGAGCGTTGCAAACCATCGCTCCACCTGGTTGAGCCATGAAGCCGAGGTCGGGGTGAAATGAACATGAAAGCGGGGACGGCGTGCAAACCAGTTACGGATCGTGGCCGTCTTATGGGTGCCATAGTTGTCCATCACCAGATGGATGTCCAGATCGGGAGGGGTCGACGCTTCAATGGTGCGCAGGAACTTCAAGAACTCGTCGCTACGGTGACGCCGGTGCAGCTGACCGATGACTTCTCCGGTCGCAATGTCCAAGGCGGCAAACAGTGTGGTGGTCCCGTGGCGTTGATAGTCATGGGTACGGCGTTCGGCCACTCCCAGGGCCAGCGGCAAGATAGGCTGGGTGCGGTCCAGCGCCTGGATTTGGCTCTTCTCATCGACGCACAACACCATGGCCTTTATGGGCGGATCCATATACAGGCCGACGATGTCGCGGGTCTTCTGGACAAACAGCGGATCTGTGGAAAGTTTGAAGGCTTCCTGGCGATGCGGCTGCAGTCCGAAGGCACGCCAGATGCGACTTACCGCCGTTTGAGAAAGCCTCATCTCGCGGGCCATAGTGCGCGTACTCCAGTGCGTGGCGTTGGCCGGGCGCTCTCCAAGGGTCTTGGCAATGACCGCTTCAACTCGTGCATCGTCGATCGTGCGCGGGGCGCCCGAGCGGGGCGCATCGACCAGCCCGTCCAGGCGCTGCGCAAGAAAACGCCTTCGCCATTTCGACACTGTTTGGGGCGTCACTGCCAGCGTGACGGCGACCGCCTTGCTGGGCGCCCCGCCCGCACACGCCAGAATGATGCGCGAGCGCGCGGCCAGCGCTTGCGCCGTTTTACGCCGCCGTGCCCACGACTGCAACTGCTCGTGTTCGGCGGCGCTCAACACCAGCTGCGCTTGGGGTCTGCCTGCCATACCGTTCTCCCGTCCAGTTCCCAATATACTTGAGACAACAGTCTTCCAAAATAATTCAACGAATTTCTAACTCAGGACACTAGGTTGGCAAGTTGTTTGATATGTTAGGGAATTCTTGATCTGTCGACCCCCGAGTAACTGCTACGTACACTATACGAGTGAAAACGATGCTCCTCTCCATTTCTACCATGGGGCTTTATTGAGGTGGCGGAAGCATACGTTTCACCGGTATTGGGCGCTACATTTCATTTCAATTGTTCTGCGATCCATTCCCACTGTCTGTCTTGGACCATTACGAATCTACAGCGATCCTCTGAGAGGGCTGCCCAGAGGCCGCCGATCAAGCGATCATCTTTGGCAGAATGCCAGCGATCGGCACCCTTGTACTCGACGACGAGAATCGGCCCAGGCCGGCTTTCTGCGCTAGGTAGTTGGCAGAGGAAATCGGGATAGAAACGGCCATCTGCCTTTTGCATGAAGAAGGAACTGCCTTCCCGGCGAACGAGGTTGCGTACCCAAAATTCGATATGTCCTTGTTGTGCGTGAATATCCAGGCAGCAGGCGCATTCGAACTCTTCCTTGCTGTCGAAGTCACCAATACGACCGTAGAAGTGCTTACGGAAATCGAATTGTCCAAATCTACCATCGTAGTCACGGCTCGGCGCGTAGGCCAGCGCGTTAAACTCAAACGCATGCTGATCGGTGACCGTGACGCGCGTGGCCGAATCATCGGCAAATAGTGCCTGTTGATATGCCTTGCTCACAGCTTCCTTACGCAGCTCACGGATGCGAGACTCTATCAGCTTTCTAATCAGGAATTTCTGTGAATTTGCCCGAGCCAGCGTGAAACCATCTCGGCGCAGCAACTCTGTTAACCACGCGATCACGAACGCTTGTTTGGTGGCATGAGTCAGCGACGGTTCAGGTAGATTGCGGCATACCCATGTGGCAAGATGCACCTCATTCCAGTGCTCCGGTCGATAGACGAGGCCAAGATCACGTTGCAAATCCGGCAGGAAGCGCGAGATCACTTTGCCGTCATCGTCGATATCGATTACGCCTCCTTCGGAAACCTTCTGTGCGGCTCCAAGCAGTGCCAGGTCACCGGCTGTCGGAGCTGCGTGGTAGTAAGACAGATCCCACGGGTATTCGAGGACCTCGGGATCGTCAAATAACTGCAAATTGCCCTGCACGCGCAACGCCAATTGTGGAACCCTGAAACGCTTACCCAACTCGGCCGGCGTCTGAAAAAATTCGATGGCTGTGGTGCGGCTTGCTTTCGCAGCTTTCACAATTGCCGTAGCTGCTATTTCTGACATGACCGATGCCTTTAGGACTTCAGCTTCGTCTTCTGTCAGTGGTGTGCTAATCGTTAGAGTGTTGAGCTCGTCATCCCAAGTGACCTTGTCACGCACTGGCTTGGGCACACTTTTCAGATTGGGCTTTTCGGCCAATGTAATCGCCACCGGTCGAACGACAACGCGCCCAGCGTGGCCATCTAAGTCCAATCGCGCCTGACTCGCTTTTGCCGCAGTGACGAACTCGTTGACCTCGCGCCGGTCAAAGCCCGCTCCCGCCACCAAGCGGTCGCGCAAAGCACCTGCCGTTTCAGCAAAGTTGCGCGACACTACAAAGGCATATGACTGGTTCAGTACCTTAGCCTGCCGATGGCTAGCGCCCGGTTGTCGTAGGACGCGACCTAGCAACTGCTCCACTGCCGTAGCAGACGACAACGACGCCATACTGACAAGGATGTAGGCGAAGGGGCAATCCCACCCTTCGGCCAATGCCTTCTGGGTGATGACGAATTTAACCGGGCAGCTTGGATCGGCAATGCCCAACTTGTAATCGGCGTCAATCTGCTCCAGTCCCTTTTCATCGCCCGTGGCAACGATGATCTCGCTGGACGGAATTCTATGATTGGTGATTAGCTCGTTGCGTACCTTTTCAAAATCTAACGTCTCCACCCCGGTACGGCGGGGTTCGGATTGAATCAGCACCAGAGGCCGCAGGTAGGCCGCGCCCGCCCGGCACTCTTCATCTGCCAGCTTGTGTAAAGCATCGCGCCGACCGATGGCGTCGGCTAGACACTGCTGCCAGTTCGGCTCGGTTTGCAGCACGACTGGCAACTTAATCATTTCCTCCGCTTTCAACTCCGCGGCTGATACGCTGTGCAGAACATTGCTGGGTGTGCGCTCTAGGTCGGGCGTGGCGGTTAGTTCCATTACGCCACTTGGCCGGAAGCGTGCCAGCATGTCGAAGGCCAGTTCTGTGCGACTATTGTGTGCCTCGTCTACGATTACGAAGGGACGGTGGAGGCGTAGTAAGTTTGCCAGCGAATAAGGTATTGTGCGATCTGCACCATCTCCCTCGCTTAGCAATTCATCACGCTGGGCAGGCGAAAGATTATCGAAGTGGTGCATTAACGCGCCGCTGGACTGGTAAACCTTACGGCATTCCTCGTCCTCTACCTGGAAAGCCTGCCGCGTGGCCACAATGATGGTGGTGGAAGTGTCCAGCGTGGCTCGAGTCACGCTTTTGGCCTCATCCAGATCCAGTACCGTGATCGGGCCTGCTTCGCGTAATGCGGTGTGATAGGGGTGCAAGCGGCTGCGCAGGGCGCGCAGCGTCTGCTCGCGGATCGGCTTGCTAGGCACAAGCCACACAATCACACTGTGCTCGCAGCGCAACAGATGCATGTTGACTAGCGCTACGCTTTTCGCTGCTAGCCAGGTCTTACCTCCGCCTGTGGGTACGCGCAGGCAGAAGTAAGGCATGTTCGCCGAGAACCCGGACAGAGGGTTATACGGGTTGCCGCGGCCCCACAAGCGATCCGTTGTGGTGGTAAAAGCAATAGAGGGCGAGGCCAATTCGTGGCATGTCTTGAAATAGGCCTCCACGCTGTCGAGCACTTGCTGCTGATAGACTTTGGGATTGAATGCGGTCATGGCTTACACCTCCAGCGCGTAAGGGGTCTGCTTAAAGGTGATGCCCTCGCGGACGGCGCGGGCTCCCATGCGATTAGCAGCGGCGTAAATCACTTTGGGGCCTGTGTGTTTGGGCAGTATGTCGAATACCGGGCCCGAGAGCACATTACCCCCGGCGGCGGACTTATCCTTGAGGATGCCGTTATAGAGCAAGTAGATGGCGCGGCCTTCGTTCACACCGAGTAACGGTGATTCAGCGTCACCGGTGTAGCCGGTGCCAGTTTCGGCAAACCAGACGAACTCGGCCAATTCCGAAAACTTCACATCGCTGCGGATTTCGCCGTTGGGACTGAATAACGGGTCCGCAGACAGTCGGCAGAACTGGAAGCCGCCGCCGAACCCTGAGATATCATCGCCTTTCGCATTTGAGTAACCCTCCAAGACTCGGCAGACGCGCTCACGCGTTACATTGGTGGCGATCTTTTCATCCATTTCAACAAGGATAAAATGACGCTTGCCGCCATCTTCGGCATTTTGCTGCTTCACCGCATGTGCTGTGGTTCCTGATCCTGCGAAGGAATCCAGTACAAGAAAGTCGCTTCCATCGATCATAGAGATCAAGTACTGGACGAGGTCTACTGGCTTCGGGAAAGGGAATTTGAAACCCATTTCCGCCAGTTTGACCGACTGAGATTGTGTGCTGCCGACGCCGCCGATGACTGTGATCACGTGGCTAGCCTGTGCGCGAACCTTAATAGACTCTATCGCTCCCGTGGCCGTGATCACGAAGCGTGTACGCTGCCCCTTTGAGTCCTCCACCGGTTTAAAATCGTTATCGATGAATTCCTGAAGTATGGATTTGGACGACCAGCCGCTGGAAACGAAAACCTCATTGGACAAGCGACCATCGGCGATCACCGCGTCCTGAAGAAAGTGGGGCCATGCTGTTGTCCGCGCGGGAATTCGGGCGTCCTCGATGCTTGCGGGGAAGCCAGCCGGAAGCAAAACTTCACTGACAGGGTTTTTAGGCCCATTTTTGACTATCGTGTTTTGAATAAATGAGCGGCTCAGTTTGCTGTTTTTGCTCGTGGTCGGATCGATTACTTTAGGATGGGGAAACTTCTCAGGATTGATTGCGTAAGCCAAAATATACTCATGACAGTTTTTGATTTTCGCTTGATTGTCAAAGTTGCCATCTGTTCGCCAGACGAAAGTTGCTAGGCGACGTTTAATCCCGAATATTTCGTCGAGCAGGGCACGGAGGTGATGAACTTCCCCATCATCAATGGAGACGAAGATTACGCCATCTTCACTAAGAAATTGCTTCAATAATGTCAGGCGCGGGTACATCATAGAAAGCCAGCGGTCATGACGGTCGAGGGTCTCATCTTCCTTACCAACCACCTCCCCCAGCCATTTGCGGATTTCCGGGCTATTAACGCTATCGTTGTAAACCCACCCCTCATTGCCAGTGTTGTAGGGCGGATCAATGTAAATGCATTTTACTTTTCCGCCGTAGCGCGGGAGGAGCGCCTTCAAGGCGTGCAGATTGTCGCCGTGCACAATGAGATTGCCACTGCCATGGCCGGCGTTTTCTCCGCAAGAAAGATCCGGTACGGGCTCTAGCAGACGGAACGGTACTTCTTTGTGATGCTTAACGACCGCTTCTTTTCCTATCCAGTTCAATGTTGGCATTCAGCCTCATCTCCCAAAGTATTGTGTAAAGGCATCTTCAGCATGCATCTCAACACGTTGAGAAATAGCTTGCGGCACGAACCGGTATCGTGCGAAGCCATCATTGTAGCGAAGCCTAGCGACGTGCGGTTACAAACAGTTGCTCGTCTATTTGGATTCTGTTCTTCAGGCGTGATTGTTCAGTCGGAGACAGAGTAGTCGGAGCCAAAGCTTAGAATCACTGCACCGGATAGGCACGCTGTGACGCCACGTGCAATAAAGCCAGTGGCGCGATACACACTGTTCGAAGTTCCGGCTACCATGAAGATTCCGGCACTGGCTTTTCAAGCGGCCGGGTGTAGATAAAGACTTTGGCCGCCAACTTTATTATGCGAGCCACACTACCGGGTATAGGTGCTACAGGCCGCGATCGGGTGTGGGGCTTCGTATAGCTATTGGTCAGTGCCTGCGTGGCCCTAGGCGTCGTTATGCTCCAATTAGGGAGGCGAGAGCCACCTTGCCCAACGCCTTCACTGCATCGAAGGTCAGCTCTATGCCTTTGTCCTCAGCCGTACTCTTAATCCGCTCCCAGACGGCCTTGCTGCGAATCGTCTCTAGCAGGTCATGACCCTCCCATGTAAGAGATTGAGCGAGCACCGCATCACCCGCAAGGCCCGAGGCATTGGCTCCTGTTATAAATCCAGATTGCCATAACAGTATGCCGTGGACGTCCTTCTCGGGAGTCACACTTTCGCTGGGTGGCCCGTACTGAATCACCTGAAACTCAGCACGATCGAGCGCTTCGACTTCTGTCAGCACATCCCGGATAACATCCCAATTTCTTTTCATTCTTACTCCTGGGTTCGTCGATGGGGGATGTTCTCACATCACATCTGTTTCAGGAAGCGCAGCCCCGACTTCGGCTCTACATCATAAAAAGGGGGACAAATAAAATAAGTAAAGCGTCCGGTTTTTTTATTACTTAGCCGTTACATGCGATCGGACGGCAAAAAGGCCAACCCCGAAAAGTTGGCCTAAGTGCTTGATATTATTGGTGCCCCCCCCGTGAGTCGAACACGGCACCAACGGATTATGAGTCCGCTGCTCTAACCAAGCATGAGCTAGAGGGGCGTATCGGTTGGCCGCCTGGTTTTGCTACAGGCTTCGAATCGATAAGCCCGCAATTATTGCACAAACAGCTGTAGCGTGCTTAGCGTTTCGTCCTTGTATAAGAGCCAATCTGCGTAAGCCGACTTGGATGACGAACCACCGTGCCACACTGAAGACGCAACAATTCATGTCGCCATGCGCGACCAGGAGTCCGAACAATATTTTCTCGACCGCAAGCCGGCGCCAGCACCTTCAGTCCGGGTCGCCCATTTTATACAATCGCTGCGGAAGCGATACCCCTGCTCACATATTGATGGGGATTGACTTAGTTTTACTCTCTCAGCTGTTAAACTTTTACTCTATCGAATAATCGTTGGGGGAAGTTTAATGAAAACTGTTCGTACGTTCGGCCGCTTTATTGCACCAGCCAGTCTTGTATTCCTGGCCGCCTGCCAATCCGTACCCACCGACAAGACAGCTACGACTGCCGGTCAGTCGCCCGCCGTAACTGCGCCACAACCTGATTCAGTTCAACAGGCTCAGCAGCAAGGCGCCCCCGTCGCGGTATTCCTGGCCGATACCACCATGCAAAGTGGATGGACACCCGTTAACCTGCAGTCGGGTGCGCTTTACGTCAATCCCCAGCCTGTCATCACGCGTGCCGATCTGACCGGTATTCAAGCCGGTACGAACAAGCAGGGTGAAGGTCTGCTGGCGCTGGAACTGAACGAGGCAGGAAAAAAGAAAGTTGCCGACATTACCAGGCAAAATCCTAATAAGCGTCTCGCACTGGTAGTCGGGCGCACCATGATGGCCGCGCCAGGCTATAGCACTCCCGTCACTTCGGGCCAATTGGTATTTGTAGTGGGTACCGAAGAGAATGCTACGGCGGCAGCGCGTGCCATCGCAGGGCAGCCCGATAATGCCGCTGGAAGCAGCACTGGCACGGGCAGCACAAAACCCTCGTCGATGCCGGCCGGCGGCGCTTCCGGCAGCACTGGTACGCAGTAATCGCTACGTGCGCTCGTCGTATAAGCGTACAGCAACCATCGAATACACGGCACCCATGGCGGTGCCGTTTTTTATCCACGATCGCGCTCCATTTCGGCGGTATACATGAACAGCACTTCGAACGATCGACCGCCTACCGTTTCCGCCCTGACATCGTCGCTCGCGCTTGGCTTCAAGTTTCTAGCATGGGTCAACGGGCTCGGTGTGGTCGCAATGCTTTTCTTCGGCCTTGGTGTCATAGAGATCGATCTCGCACCGCAGTGGTTGCGGCTACCCCTGGGCGCTTTCCTGGGCGGCCTTGTCTTGTCGGCGCTGGGGCTGCTGTGGACGTATCCGGCACAGGCGAGTTTGATTAATCAGTCGATAACCGGGCGTGTGCGTCGATCGCATTGGATCCCGCTATCCTGCACCATGATTGCGTACACGCTAAGTCTACTTGCCTTTGTTGCCGGATGCTGGATTACGCTCGGGGTGGGTCACCTGGCTTACCTGAACGCGGAACAGACATTATCCATGCAAGATGAATATGGCGAACCTCTCGACCAATCGGCCGGCGAAGCCGATGTGCACACGAGTACGAGTAATAGAGCGATCCGATTCATCTATTGAGTTGCCCGGTTTGGCGCCATCTGTTGTTTTTTAGTTTTTATAGTGAATCAGTGCTCGTCAATAGCATGTAGTCTAAATAAAATATACGCTTTGCGTATATAAATTCAGGATACTGTCATGACCGTTTCGCAGCAAGTGTTTCTTCGCGATTCAATGCGCCGCTTAAATCTGACCCGCGACGTTTTTGCCGCAAGGATTGGCGTCAAGCGCCGGGCGCTCGATACATGGCTGCTTCCGGAGGGGTCTCAGGAATTCCGTACGATGCCTGAGGTAGTATCCCGTTTTGTGACCGAGATCGTGCAGAATGAAGGTTTGCTACAGAAGTATGCGCAGAGCGCACAGTCGGGCCCGTTGCGTGATCGGATCGCTTACCACGGCAAGCATCAGTTACTGTCCGTAGACCAATTCACGCGTGAGTCGGTGGAGGATTTATTCCGTATTGCCGACCAGATGCAGCCTATCGCACGACGTCAAAAAGTGTCTCGCGTGCTGGAAGGCGCGGTTCTTGGGAATCTTTTCTTCGAAGCCAGTACTCGCACGAGGGTAAGCTTTGGCGCGGCGTTTTGCCGGCTAGGCGGTTCGGTGTGTGACACCACTGGATTCACCTTTTCCTCCATGGCCAAGGGCGAGTCCATCTACGACACAAGTCGCGTCATGAGCGGTTACGTCGACGCCATGGTGATACGGCATCCGGAAAAGGGTTCTGTTGCCGAGTTTGCACAGGCGACGAATATACCGGTGGTTAACGGCGGCGACGGCCCGGGAGAACATCCCAGCCAGGCCTTGCTGGATTTGTACACGATACTGACCGAATTCTCACGCTTGGGAAAATTGCTGGATGGTGCGCACATAGCGCTGGTTGGAGACCTGAAATATGGTCGTACCGTGCATTCACTAATCAAGCTGCTCGCGCTGTATCGCGGACTTAAATTCACACTTATCGCTCCGCGCGGGCTTGAGATGCCTGACTACTTGCTGGAAGAAACCGGCAAGCAAGGCCACACCATCGTTCAAAGCAGTTCTTTGGAAGAAGGGCTGGTTGGCGCCGACGTAATCTACGCTACCCGGGTGCAGAAAGAGCGTTTCGCGGCGGAAGAGATTGAAGGCTATACACCCGACTTTCAGGTGAACAAGGCGATTGTCGACAAGTGTTGCGGCCCCGATGTTATCGTCATGCATCCGCTGCCTCGCGACAGCCGCGAAGGCGCCCATGACCTGAGTGTGGACCTGAATCACGATACGCGCCTGGCCATTTTCAGGCAAACCGATAACGGCATACCGGTGCGCATGGCCATTTTTGCGGTGCTTCTGGGCGTGGAAGGCTTAGTGCAGCATTCGCTGCGTGACGTCACCTGGAGTCCGCCGTCGCATATCGGGCCGGACGACAGCATCTTGCACGATATGGATTGAGTGCTGGCAGTGATCGTATCCAGGCTTATACTTGTGGCCTGGATACCTCGTTCGAGTGTGGCGTCTATTTTCGCTCGCCGCCCAGGGCTTCTACCAACTCCGTAACCATGCGGGATAATTCGCCAGTCATCAGGGTGAAGTCGGAATCGAATTGTTCGGCGTCATTGTGGGCGGAGCCGTCCTGGCCTTCCTTGAGAACATCCAAAGGATTGACCCGCTTGATGTCCAGGCCTTCGGTCAACGTGAACGATACCCGGTCGGCCCAGGTCAGGGCCAGGCGCGTACATTGTTTGCCGGCCTGGACATGCTTGCGCACATCGTCGATTTCGATGCTCTGACGCACATAGCGGATGGCGGAACCATTTTCGTTGGTGGACTTGAGTTCCGTGTCTTGGTCTATGCTGAACCCGGATGGCGGTTCATCGGTGATCAGCCAGTTAGTCATTGCCGCCGCAGGTGATTGTTCTACAAATAGCGGAGCGATCGGGAATGATTCAATTGCTTTTGCCAGCATGCCAAGCACCTCGTCGCTTTTGGCTGCCGCTGCCGCATCGATGACCAGCCAGTGATTGCGGGTGTCCATCCAGACCCGCGTGTCGCGGTAGATGCTGAAAGCCTTGGGAAGCAGTTCGACAGTTACTTGCTCCTTGATGTCTTTCATCTGTTTGCGGCCGGGTTTGAAACCCTGTTGTTCTTCGATATCTTGCGCTTTGGCCTTTGCCACCTGGTTGATAACGGTGGATGGCAACAATTTCTTTTCGGCACGTAGGCTGAGCAGAAATTGTCCGTTCACTTCATGGACCAACCCACTATTTTCGCTGGGCCGTACCCAACCCAAACTTTGCATTTCCTGGCTGCCGCCAGGCTTGAAGGCCTGTTTCTCAATGGCTGCTTCCAGCGTATCCGCGGTGCAGGACCATGAGGGGGACAGACGGAATATCCTGAGATTCTTGAACCACATGTTTTTGATGTCTTCTCGAGTTGCGGCCGAGGCAGGTTCGCGTCAGTCGCGAGCGTCGGCCTGTAAAGAGTAACGAGCGACGATTGTAAGCCGTTTTTGCCGGTGCATTATTTTGGGGACGCAAAGGTGGTAGGTCAGGAAACGTTACAAAAAAATGGCCCGAAGTGCCGTAGCACCGGGCCATTGGAGAGCACACCTGATGTTGCGCTGATAAAAATTGCGGGGCGCGCAACATAGGCGACAGAAAGGATTTCCCGTGTCGTCGAACCGGGGGATCAGACGCCCGACAACAGACGTTGAACTCCTTTCCATCCGCTAAATTGTAGACCTCTAGGCTGACACAGTGCTGAATCGAAACGCCGTCGAACAAAAAGACCGCGGCCGTCGTAAATGCTGACGGTGGCGGCGACCACAGCAAATGCCACGGGCGGCAGGAGCCCCCAAACCGGCCGTTTCAGATAGGCAGGAACGCGTCATGGACGCATAATGGATACGCGCGTCTTTGTCGCTCATATCCGGGCCCTCCGCATCTGTTCAAAGTATCGGACGCAGGTAAAATGAGAAACGGCAGCGGAGTATGGCGTTGACGCAGCTGACGTAGAATCGCCAGGCCTGACATGACCGGTGAATCGGGATCGGAGGTCAACAGGTCGAAGCTTTGCAGTTGCAAAGCGTAATCAGCACTTGAGCCATCTGCCACTACATTTACGGCATAACCGTCGTAGCGTAGGGAACGCAAAAGTCCGTCCGCAAGAATACTGTCGTCTTCGGCGATTAAAATGCGCATGTCAATGGGGCTGCAGCTTGATGTGGAAAGGTGTTCTTAGTTTGACATGCGTCATTGGGGACGGATAGTCAGGGATTACGATCGGTCCGGCTGGATATCTGTTTATTTATACAGTACAATTTGATGCAATAATTCCTATCGCTTCAATTGCCGCGTTACTACGCTTTCAACCATTCGCTTCAAGTCAAGGATCCTACATGGACGACAAAAACAGCAAAGCCGCGACCGATCGCGCCAAAGCACTCTCTGCCGCCTTATCCCAAATCGAAAAGCAATTCGGCAAGGGTTCGGTAATGCGCTATGGCGACGACAAAGTGGAACACGACATACTGGTTTGCTCCACAGGTTCCCTTGGCCTGGATATCGCTCTGGGTGTTGGCGGCTTGCCACGCGGTCGCGTCATCGAAGTCTACGGTCCGGAATCCTCGGGTAAAACTACCCTTACGCTGCAAGTCATTGCCGAAATGCAAAAAATCGGAGGCACTTGCGCATTTATTGATGCCGAACATGCACTCGATGTCCAGTACGCCTCCAAATTGGGCGTAAATCTGAACGATTTGCTCATCTCCCAGCCCGATACCGGCGAGCAAGCTCTGGAAATCACCGACGCCCTCGTACGCTCTGGCTCTGTCGACCTCATCGTCATCGACTCGGTCGCCGCGCTGGTGCCCAAGGCCGAAATCGAAGGCGATATGGGCGATTCCCTGCCAGGCTTGCAGGCCCGCCTCATGAGCCAGGCCTTGCGCAAGTTGACCGCCAACATCAAGCGCGCCAACTGCATGGTTATCTTTATTAACCAGATCCGTATGAAAATAGGTGTCATGTTCGGCAATCCCGAAACAACCACCGGCGGTAACGCACTGAAGTTCTACGCATCAGTCCGGCTCGACATCCGCCGCATCGGCGCCATCAAGAAGGGCGACGAGGTCGTCGGCAACGAAACCCGTGTCAAGGTGGTCAAGAATAAGGTCGCACCGCCGTTCAAGCAGGCTGAATTCGACATCATGTACGGTGCAGGAATCTCGCGCGAGGGCGAAATCATCGACCTTGGCGTACAGGCGGGCATTGTAGACAAGGCTGGTGCATGGTTCAGCTATAACGGAACGCGCATAGGGCAGGGTAAGGACAACGTGCGCGAATACCTCAAAGAGCACCCCGATATGGCGTTCGAAATCGAAAACCGGGTGCGCGAGCAATCCGGTGTCATCGCGCAGGCGGCCTCCACCGTAGCCAAAGCCGTAGCGCCGATGGCACCCGAAGAAGATCCTGTCGACTAATCCTCAAGGCCAGTCATGCGCTCTGACGACGATTTCGAAACACTGTCTCACGCAGTTGCGGAAACCGCCAGGGTCAAAAAAAAGGGGCCTAGTCTTAAAGCACGTGCGATTGCCATACTTTCAAGGCGCGAGAACTCGCGCCTTGAATTGCAGCGTAAACTCGCTCCGCACGCCGAAAGCCCTCAGGAACTCGATCAGTTATTAAACGACCTTGAACGCGAGAACTGGCTTTCCAATCAGCGTTTTGCACACAATCTGGTCCATAGGCGGGCACCTACCAAAGGTACCGGGCTTATTGTCCAGGAACTTCGCCAGCATGGTCTGGCCGATGAAACCATCTCTGATCTTCAACTGCAGTTGCGCCACACTGAAGTCGACCGTGCTCGAAGCGTCTGGGAAAAGAAATTCGGACAAGCTCCCGAAGATGCCAAGGCATACGCCAAGCAGTTTCGCTTTCTGGCCTCGCGCGGTTTTTCTCCCGAATGCCTGCGTCGTATCCTGGGTGACCTGCCCGATCAGTAATTGATGCATCGCCAGCCGCCAAGCCCGTTGTTGGCGCGGTCGAACCTGTGCCGTCTACTGATCAACGCACGGCTTTTATTCCAGTCAATGTCTTGAAACAGGTGTCGCGCGCCTGGGCGAGGAAGGCTTGAAGATAGTCGGCCTGCATATCCTCGCTGCGCAATGCCGCATACAAGGTGCGCCAGACCCCTTTTTCTCCCAGGCGACACACGCGCAGCCATGGCTGTGATAAATATTCGGTAAGTGCCCAATTGGGCAGGGCGGCTACGCCTCGTTGACTCGCGACCAGTTGGGCAATTACGGGGGTAAGTTCGGCCTTGCGGATGGCAGTTGGCTCCACGCCAGCAGGGTCAAGAAACACCGTAAACACATCCAGGCGTTGTCGCTCAACCGGGTAAGTAATCAATACCTGATCGGAGAGCTGATGGGGCTCTATGTATTTATGGTTCGACAAAGGGTTGCCCGCCGCCACGGCCAATACCAGTTCGTAACTGAAGAGCGGAACGTACTCCACCGCCTCGCTATCTTGGGGATCGGAAGTGATAACGACATCCAGGTCGCCGCGCAGCAATGCCGGCAGTGGGGCGAACGAAAATGCCGCCGACAGGTCCAGCGCGACATCCGGCCAATCTTGCCGGAATGCGTCCAGGGCGGGCATGAGCCATTGAAAACACGAGTGGCAATCGATAGCAAGGTGGAGCCGGCCGGTACGTCCGGCAGCCAGTCGCTGCAGCTCGCGCTCGGTATTCTTAACACGAGGCAATACTTCATCGGCCAGGGCAAGAATACGCAATGCCGCCGTCGTGAGTCGCGCCGGCCGCGTGCGGCGGTTCAGCAACGGAGTCTTCAGACGAACTTCGAGGTCGCGAAGTTGGTGCGAAAGGGCGGACTGGGTGACATGGAGGCGTTCGGCGGCATCTTGCAGGCTACCGGAATCGCGGATAGCGCTGAGTGTTTCCATATGGCGTATTTCAAGCAGCATGACGGTTTGCCTTAGTATGAGATCTATTCATGTTAAGTATGGTGTATTTGATTTTGATTCATTGCATTGGTGAAGCACAATGAACGACTTGATAAATTCCTCATATTGTAAAGAATTAACATGACAATTACTCATAATCTAGGTTTTCCCCGTATCGGGGTCCAGCGCGAACTCAAGAAGGCGCTTGAAGCCTATTGGTCCGGCACACGAACCGCGCAGGATCTCGAGGGCACTGGTCGGGATTTGCGTGCGCGCCACTGGAAACTGCAGGCCGCATCAGGACTGGATTTCGTGCCCGTCGGCGACTTTGCCTGGTATGACCATGTACTAGAGTGGACCACCTTGCTGGGCGCGGTTCCTGCACGCTTCGCCCAGTCAGATCATGAAGACGTGGCGCTGGACACCTTGTTCAGAATGGCGCGCGGGCGCGCGCCCACAGGCACCCCGGCTGCCGCCTGCGAAATGACCAAATGGTTCGACACTAATTATCATTACCTCGTGCCCGAACTTGTGCCGAATCAGACTTACCGCATCGCCCGCCGTTATTTGTTCGATCAGATCGAAGAGGCGCAGGCACTGGGATACCGTGCGAAGCCGGTGATTCCAGGGCCGCTGACCTGGTTGTGGCTCGGCAAAGGCGACGCATTTCCCCACGGCCCGAACGACCCCGCCAAGCTGGAACTGTTGAATAACCTGGTGCCCGTCTACCGGCAGGTACTGGAACAAATCAAGGCATTGGGCGTGGAATGGGTGCAGATTGACGAGCCCATCCTCGGTCTGGACTTGTCGCCGGCATGGAGAGCAGCGTTCAAGGGCGTATACGATGAACTTGAGCACGCAGGCATCCCTATATTGCTTGCCACGTATTTTGAACATTTGCAGGATAATGTCGATGTCCTTGATGGCTTGCCGGTGCAGGGCGTGCATATCGATCTGGTGCGGGCACCGAATCAGCTCAACGACGTTCTGGCTGTGATAAGCGACGAGCAAGTGTTGTCGTTGGGCGTGATCGATGGCCGGAATGTCTGGCGGACTGACCTGGACAAGGCGCGTGCGCTCGTGGAAACACTGGCCGTCCGCCGAGGCGATCGACTGTGGCTGGCGCCATCGTGCTCATTGCTGCATGTGCCAGTCGATCTTGATGCCGAAAACGAGCTCGATGCCGAACTGCGCGGCTGGCTATCGTTTGCAACACAGAAGCTCGATGAATTGGCGTGGCTCGCCGATTCGTTATCGTTGGCCCCCTCTGTCGCGACGCAAGATGCATTGCAGCGTCAACGCCTTGCTTTGAAGGCCAGGCAGGACTCAGGTCGCATCCGTAACAGTGTTACGCAGAAAGCGCTGGCCGCCTCGAACTCCCTGGATCGCAATCGGACACCATTCGTACAGCGTATTCGGCGACAGCAGGACAAGTTGGGTTTGCCGGCCTACCCGACCACCACCATAGGCTCGTTTCCCCAGACACCTGAAATCCGGGTGTCGCGTCGGGACTGGAAAAGCGGTGCATTGAGTGACTCGGCCTATCAGACGGCGATGCGCAAGGAAATCGAGCACGTCATACGATTCCAGGAGAGGATAGGACTGGACGTGCTGGTGCATGGCGAGGCGGAGCGTAACGACATGGTGGAATATTTCGGCGAGCTGTTGGGCGGATTCGCGTTCACGCAGAGCGGCTGGGTTCAGAGTTACGGTTCGCGTTGCGTAAAGCCGCCGATTATTTATGGCGATATCGCCCGGCCTGCACCCATGACCGTGGCTTGGTCAGCCTATGCGCAATCGCTTACCGAAAAGCCGGTGAAAGGCATGTTGACGGGACCGGTGACCATCCTGCAATGGTCATTCGTGCGCGATGACCAGCCGCGTGAGGAAACGTGCCGTCAGTTGGCGCTGGCCTTGCGCCAGGAAGTGATCGACCTGGAAGCGGCAGGTATTGCCGTCATTCAGATTGACGAGCCCGCTTTTCGCGAGGGCCTGCCATTGCGCCGAGCCGACTGGAATCGCTATTTGGATTGGGCCGTCGATTGTTTCCGTCTGTCGACCAGTGGTGTCAGGGAAGAAACACAAATACACACGCATATGTGCTATTCGGAATTCAATGACATCATCGAAGCGATTGCCGCCATGGACGCGGACGTCATCACCATCGAGACCTCGCGCTCCAATATGGAGCTATTGGCGGCATTCGAAGACTTCCAGTATCCCAACGATATAGGACCCGGGGTTTACGATATCCACTCACCCAATGTGCCTGATATCCAATGGATGATCGCCCTTATGCAAAAGGCTGCGAAACGATTGCAGCCCCAGCGATTATGGGTCAACCCCGACTGCGGCCTGAAAACCCGCGGCTGGGCTGAGACGGAGGCGGCTTTGGTCAAGATGGTCGGAGCCGCCCGGGCACTGCGCTATACTTAGAGGGTTTACCGCTATATTCTTTTTTGTAGATGCCCCTACCTCCTTCCAAAATTGCCCGCGAACCTTTGCACACGCGTTCCATACGCGTGAATTCGTTTGCCCGGGAGGACGGCCAGTGGGATCTCGAAGCCGAACTCATCGACGTCAAGGCTTACGATTTCCCACTAAGGGACGGCGCCACAATACACAGCGCCGGCGACCCTATCCATCACATGCACCTTCGCGTCACGATTGACGACCAGTTCCAGGTCACGGACGCTGTCGCCGATTATGACGCCGCCCCATACAACGAGAACTGCAGTGCCATTGCGCCTGACTACCGCTCGCTGGTGGGAATGAATCTGCTGCGTAACTTCCGCCAGATGGTCAAAGACCGTTTTGGCCGAACGGCAGGTTGCAGCCACATGACGGAACTCTCGTATCTCCTGCCCACGGTCGCGATTCAAACCATGGCCAATAAGCGGCGTCAAGAGCAGTCGGCGCCGGGCAAGCAACAGAAGCGTCCGTTCCAGCTGGAAGGTTGCCATGCCCTGAGGCTGGATGGTCCGATTGCAAAAGAGTTTTATCCCCAGTGGTATAAATCCCCGAAAGTCGAGACAAAGTGCGAATAGGCATATCCCATAGGGCGGCTAAGTACCACGCCCACTGGCGCACGCGTTCTTTTTCCAATTCTTTACGTTCTGACAGGTAATAAATGAAAATTCACGAGTATCAAGGCAAGGAACTGCTGAGGAAGTTTGGCGTTACCGTCCCCCGCGGAATTCCAGCTTTCTCCGTCGAAGAAGCCGTCGCTGCAGCCGAGAAGCTGGGCGGACCCGTATGGGTGGTGAAGGCGCAGATTCATGCAGGTGGCCGTGGGAAGGGCGGCGGTGTGAAGCTGGGGCGTTCCATTGACGAAGTTCGCCAATTGGCTTCCGAAATCCTGGGCATGCAGCTGATTACACACCAGACCGGGCCCGAAGGTCAAAAGGTGGGACGTCTTCTTATTGAAGAAGGCGCCGACATCAAGAAAGAATATTACGTTGGAATTGTCACCGATCGCGGCACGCAACGCGTTTGCGTGATGGCTTCGAGCGAAGGCGGGATGGACGTCGAGGAAGTCGCTGAAAAGACACCCGAGAAAATCCTGAAGGTATTCGTCGATCCCAAGACCGGGCTCACCGACAAAGAAGCGGCGGACCTGGCGCGCGGCATTGGCGTACCCGAAGGGTCTGTGGAAAAGGCGGCCGTTGAATTCCAGAAGCTTTACAAAGCCTACTGGGACACAGATGCGTCGCTCGCAGAAATCAATCCGCTGATTCTTACCAACTCCGGCGATATTATCGCACTGGACGCAAAGTTCAACTTTGACTCCAACGCCTTGTACCGTCATCCCGAAATCGTCGAGTACCGCGATCTGGCCGAGGAAGACCCTGCTGAAATCGAAGCCAGCAAGTTCGATCTGGCCTATATCCAGCTCGACGGCAACATCGGCTGCCTGGTCAATGGCGCAGGCCTCGCCATGGCGACCATGGATACGATCAAGCTGTTCGGCGGCGAGCCCGCCAACTTCCTGGACGTGGGCGGTGGTGCAACGGCCGAGAAAGTGACCGAAGCATTCAAGATCATGCTCAAGAACGAAGGTGTCAAGGCTATTCTGGTGAACATTTTCGGCGGCATCATGCGTTGCGATGTCATTGCCGAAGGCGTCATCGCCGCTTGCAAGGCCGTTAATCTTAGCGTGCCTCTGGTGGTGCGCATGAAGGGCACCAATGAAGAGCTAGGCAAGAAATTGCTGGCCGAGTCGGGCCTGCCTATTATCAGCGCTGATACCATGGCCGAAGCCGCGACTAAAGTCGTAGCCGCCGCGAAATAAGAATACTGCCGAGGATCTGTAAATGTCGATTTTGATCAACAAAGACACTAAAGTCATTACCCAAGGAATTACCGGCAAGACCGGTCAGTTCCATACCCACATGTGCCGCGAGTACGCCAACGGTAAGGCGGCGTTCGTAGCAGGCGTGCATCCCAAGAAGGCCGGCGAGAACTTCGAAGGTGTGCCCATTTTCGGTTCCGTCAAAGATGCCAAGGCCGCAACCGGCGCCACGGTGTCGGTCATCTACGTTCCGCCGGCCGGTGCTGCAGCCGCTATCTGGGAAGCGGTCGACGCCGACCTGGACCTCGTCATCTGCATCACCGAAGGCATCCCCGTACGCGACATGCTTGAGCTGCGCAATCGCATGCGCGACCAGAACAAGACTGCCCTTGTGCTAGGACCCAATTGTCCCGGTCTCATCACGCCCGACGAACTGAAGATCGGTATCATGCCCGGTCATATTTCCCGCAAGGGCCGTATTGGCGTAGTCAGTCGTTCAGGCACGCTGACCTATGAAGCCGTCGCACAATTGACCGAGCTGGGGCTGGGCCAATCCACCGCCGTGGGTATTGGTGGCGATCCAATCAACGGTCTGAAGCATATTGATATCCTCAAATTGTTCAACGACGATCCCGACACGGATGCCGTCGTCATGATCGGCGAGATCGGCGGACCTGATGAAGTCAATGCGGCCGAATGGGCTAAAGACAACATGACCAAGCCGGTTGTAGGTTTTATTGCTGGCGTCACCGCTCCTGCAGGCAAACGCATGGGCCACGCCGGCGCGCTGATTTCCGGTGGAGCCGATACGGCTGATGCCAAGCTCGAAATCATGGAAGCTTGCGGTATCCGCACTACGCGCGATCCTTCGGAAATGGGCAAATTGCTCAAATCCGTGCTGTAGAAGTATCTGCCGGTAGAAAGGCTCGTGCTGCTTTCACAGTTAGCGCGGGCTTTTTTTTTGGACAAGTACAAGCAGCTTTCAAAGCTGATTTACAATGGCTCGTTATGTTTTGCCTCGGTACAGACTTAGCCGGGGCTTTTTATCGCTTTTCAAGATCACACAGGAATACACATGCTAGAGTTTATCGACACGCTGCATTGGGGTGCGCTTTTTCAGATTGTAATGATCGATATATTGTTAGGGGGCGACAATGCCGTGGTCATAGCGCTGGCGTGTCGCAATCTGGGTCCCAAGCAACGTGTCCAGGGCATTCTCTGGGGAACGGCCGGCGCCATCATCCTGCGCATCGTGCTGATTGCCTTCGCGCTCACATTGCTGGCAATTCCATTCCTCAAGATCGTGGGTGGCCTGCTATTGCTGTGGATCGGTATCAAGCTGCTGGTTCCAGAGGAAGGACATCACGAAAATATCAAGGCCAACGCTTCAATCTGGGCAGCAGTCAAGACCATCATCATTGCCGACTTTGTCATGAGTCTGGATAACGTCATCGCCATCGCCGGCGCGGCACAAAACACCATTCCTGATCACCAGTTGGGCTATGTGATCTTCGGTCTGCTGGTCAGCGTGCCCATCATCATCTGGGGCAGCACGATTGTCCTCAAGCTTATCGACCGTTTTCCTTTGGTGGTCACACTGGGCGCGGCCTTGCTGGGTTGGATTGCCGGCGGCATGATCGTCACCGACATTTTCATTCAAGATCAATGGGGCGGTGTGCTTCCCGGTACAATCAAGCTGGCGGCCGAAGTCATTGGCGCCGTGCTTGTGGTGCTCATCGGTAAATGGATCGCCAGCCGCAAAGGCGCTCCCAAGGAAAATGTAAATGGGTCTGTTTAAATCTTCCGGGCGCAAGAAGCCCGATGAATCTGGCTTGAGCCTGCTTCAAGGATTATTCATCCTGGCGATTATCGGCATTATCCTGACCATCGTATTCACACAGTTGGCAGGCTAAGGCATGGTTCCTGTCCCCGCTACGCTGGTCATCGCGACGCGCGCCAGCCGGCTGGCCTTATGGCAAGCCGAACACGTGCGCGATCGTTTGCAGGCTGTTTATCCAGAGTGCCAGGTCACATTGCTGACCATGACCACCCGTGGAGACCAGATCCTCGATCGCACACTATCAAAAATCGGCGGAAAAGGTCTGTTCGTCAAAGAGCTGGAAACTGCTCTGCTCGACGGCCGCGCCGACCTGGCTGTTCATTCCCTGAAAGATGTCCCGGTCGACATGCAGAGCCCCTTCGCCCTGCCTGTCATACTCGAACGCGACGATCCCCGCGATGCGTTCGTTTCCAACGACTACGATACCCTGGACAGCATGCCGCCCGGTGCCGTTGTAGGCACTTCCAGCCTGCGCCGGGAATCGCAAATCCGCCAGCAGTTTCCTCAGCTCAAGATACAGGCGCTGCGAGGCAACCTTGATACGCGCCTGGGCAAACTCGATCGCGGCGACTACGCGGCCATCATCTTGGCTGCCGTGGGCCTGAAGCGGCTTGGGCTCGAATCTCGTATTCGAAGCTGTTTGCCGGTCGAGCAAAGTTTGCCCGCCGCGGGCCAGGGTGCGTTAGGTATTGAAATCCTCGAAAATCGGGATGACATGCGTCTTTGGCTGGCGCCATTGGCCTGCCCGGATACGACAGCGTGCGCGCTGGCCGAGCGGACGGTGTCGCGCGTTCTGGGCGGGTCGTGCCAGGTACCGCTGGCAGCCTTCGCCAGACTGGACGGCGGTGTGCTGCACCTCGATGCGTTGGTTGCCGAACCTGACGGCTCGCACATTGTACGGTCCCATGTCCACGGCCCGATCGCATCAGCAGTGCAGCTGGGCGAGCAAGCCGCCCAGGAACTTATGCAAAAAGGTGCACAAGAAATCCTGTCCCGACTCTTGTCTGCGGACACGGCCTCCTGATACGTGGCGGCCTTTTTCCGGCTCAAGCTATCATGACAGTCAACGTTGTATTGACACGGCCGGACGGCAGGAACCAGGCACTGACGGCACGGTCGCTGGCCGCCGGATGGCGGCCGCTCTCGCTCCCCGCCCTGATGATCCGCCCGTTGCTGCAACGGGGCGACCGCGTACCGGATCCCGGCGACTATGATCTGGTTATGTTCGTAAGCCGCAATGCGGCCAGGCTTTATCTCGATCTGCTGGCTGACCAATCCGCCGGCCAGGCCTGGCCGCGGCGGACACTAGCCGCTACCGTCGGCAGATCCAGCGCACAACCTCTTTACGATTCCCTCGGTATCCCGAATGCACAGATCGTGCACCCCGATCTCGACAGCGAAAGCCACGACTCGGAAGCGTTATGGCGTTGTCTGGGAACCCGACTCTCCACGATCCGCAAAGTATTGATCGTAAGAGGCGAGTCGGGACGGCTATGGTTCGGCGAGCAATGCGAACGCGTTGGCATCAAGGTCGATCGATTGGCTTTGTACCGCCGTGAACCGGCTTTGTGGAATGCCGGCCAGGCTGCCGAATTGTCCCAAGCGCTTGTGATACCGGAATCATGTGTATTCCTGTTGACCAGCAGTGAAAGCGTTGACGCCATACATGCCAATATGTGTCGTTTGGGCCTGGAGACCGCATGGCGCAAATCCTGTTTCGTAGCGATACATGAACGCATCGCCAGCCGATTACAATCCGTGCTTGGTGGTACTGGCAATGACGAACCGCCGGTGGTAAAAGTATGCTCACCGAGTGACGACTCGATATTTCTGGCCATCGGCCAGATGGCGTCGCGTTAAGAAATACTCCAAGGATTACAATCTGGCCATGACTGATAAAAAACCCGAGATCCCGCAAGCAGCCCAGGCCTCCACTTCAAGCGCTTCGGCTACCCCTGGTCCAGCCACCACTGCCTCGGCCAAAAAGGCATCGCCCGTTAAAAGGTCCCGCCCTTTCCTTTTGCCGGCATTCATCATCCTGTTGATCATTGCCGTGGCGCTCGGTGCCGCCTTTTGGTATCAGCAGAAGCAGTTCCGCCTTTCCTCCGCAGATCTGGCCGCGCAAGTGGAACGCAGCACCAGCATGGCCGGCCAGGCCGCTGGGCAGGCGCAGCAAGCTCTGTCCATGCTGCAGGAGCAGACCTCGCAGCTCGATACCCTGCGTAGCTCGCTCGAGGAATCGCGTGAACAGGTCGAAAGCCTGGAGCAGGCGTTCCGCACGCTTACCGACAGCGGCTCCGACCTGGTCCTGATCAACGATATCGACCACCTGCTTACTATCGCTCAACAGCAGCTGCAGTTGAGCGGGAACGTTGCAAACGCCGTCATCTCTCTTGAAACCGCACAAGCACAATTGGCGAGGGCCAATCGGCCCGGACTGGCTTCGTTGCTGCAAACCATCAATGGCGACCTCGATCGCCTGCGTGCCGCCTCAACCGTGGATGTTGCGCTGTTGTCCACCCAGCTCGATGAACTGAGTGCACTCGTCAGCGAAGCACCATTGCTCGTCCCCGATGACGCGTCGCCCGATGTGGTTGGCGCGGAAAAAGCGGATGCGCCGCAGGCTTCGGCCAACAGCGGTGGCAATGTTGACTCCAATGCACCGTGGTGGCAAAAATCGCTGGCCACGCTAGAGGACTGGTCGCGCAACGCGTGGACGTCAGTGCGCCAGGATCTCGGTCAATTCATCGCCGTGCGGAGGGTGGATGATCCTGTCGCTCTGTTGATGTCGCCGGATCAGGCAACACGCTTTCGTGAGAATCTGCGCTTGCGCATCATGACGGCGCAATTGGCACTTATGATGCGCCAGCCGAAAGTGTGGGAATCCGAAACCGATGCGCTGGTCAAGGCCATTGAAAGCCGCTACGATCCAAAATCGCAGTCCGCGCGGCAAGCCCTCAAATTGGCGCGTCAGATGGCCGATACGTCCATCGAGCTGAAGCTTCCCACCGTCACTAATAGTCTGCAGGCCGTGCAGACACTTCGGGACGCCAGTGCTAAATCGGCTCGGGACGGTGCCATACCGTCTGCTGATGAAACCGCCGTGCCGGTCGCTCCAGAAGAAGCTGGAACCGACCAGCCGTCGATCAAGCCCGAGGCACAGTCGGCGCCCGAGCCTACGGAAGCGCCAGGAACAGGGTCGGCGCCGGATTCCTCTGCCGCGCCTCAGTCGCCAGAGCCGGCAGCACCGGCCGCGCCGGCAACACCCGAATCCTCTGGTGCGCAGAGCCAACCCGCCGTTCCTGCTCTTGCACAGCCTGCCGCGGCGGTAATTAGTCGGCTTCGGGGGTAAGCAATGAGAACCTGGTTCTGGACTCTGCTCGTATTCGTGGCTGCCGTAGCGCTGGCCTTACTCTTGCGTGACCATAGCGGCAACGTACTGATCATTGCGCAACCGTGGCGCATCGAATTGTCGCTCACGCTCGCGGTCCTGCTTATATTGGCCGCTTTCATCATTCTGTATGTGCTGCTTCGGGTAATGGCGTGGATCTCCGGCGGCCCGGAGCGCTTTCGTTCGTGGCGAAGTCTGCGAGCCGAGAATCGCGATCACGAGTTGCTCGAAAATGGCTGGATCAATGTGCTGGAAGGCCGCTACACCGAGGCGGAAAAAGAACTCTCAAAGGTGCTCGGCCGCACGCGGTCCAGCAACCGCAAGGTATTGGCTGGGCTGGCGTCCGCACGAGCCTCGCATCACCTTGGCGAATTCACGCGCCGTGACCAGGCGCTGGCGCTTGCCAACGAGGCGGCGGGCACCGACGCCCGCTTACGTGAAGCGGCCGCTACCGTGGCCGCCGAAATGTACCTGGACCAGAATCGTCCTCAAGACGCCCTGGTGTTGTTGCAGCCCTTGCAGGACGCCAGTTCGCGTTATTTTCACGCGACGCGCCTGCTATTGCGCGCACACCGGCAATTGCGCAACCACGACCGGGTCTACGAGCTTACGCGCCTGCTGTTGCGTCGCGGTGTCATCGATAAGGCCGAAGCGACCCAGCTTATCGAAACATCGGCCGCAGCGCGCCTGCATGCCGGTGGCGCGGAGGGGTTCAAATCCATCTGGAGCGATCTGAAAGCCGAAGAACGCGTCCTGCCGGACATAGCGCTGGCGGGGGCCGCCATTCAAGCGGCGCAGGCGAACCATGACGAAGCCTCGAAAATTCTCGAGGCGGCCATCAACGTCAAGCTGGATGCCCGCGTGCTCAGCGCATACTCGCAGTGCCCGCCTGAGCATGTCGCGCGCCGTTTGAGCAAGGCCGAGGTCTGGCTTAAATCGCATCCAAATGATTCCGCATTGCTCGCCGCGCTCGGCAACTTGTGCCTTACCGGCGAACTGTGGGGGCAGGGCGAGCATTACCTGCTGCGCAGCATGAAGATCCGCAGCGATATGCGCATCCACGCATTGTTGGGAAATCTGTACGATCGCCTGGGACGCCCGGCCGATGCCATGAACCACTGGCGCCTGGCATCCAGTGTGGCAGGGGTGCTGCCTATGTTGCCAATCAATCGCGCATTGCCGGCCGCCGATACGCGTGGCGACCCGATGCTCATTGATGTCGAAAGTCTGCCCGAAACAACCATGGCGCGCCATGCCGAGGCGCCCCAGGCAGCGAGTGCGGCCGATTTCATGGACGAGGACATAAGCGGGCCTCAGCCCGTGTTGACTGGCCCGTCGGCCAGCGTGCGTCCTTCGGTTCCAGTTGATCGTAGGCCGGAAACTGATTCGGACCTGGACGAGTATTTCGACAGTGCGCCTATTCCGGGTGTCGATCTTTCGCAGACTTCCGACCGTCCACGGCGGGGCCCCGAAAGATATTGATCTTTATTTACTTTTAAATAGCTGAGGTTGAACGAATAATGAGCCTAGATCGAGTACCCGCCGGCAGCAACCTGCCAGATGAATTCAATGTCATTGTCGAGATCCCCATGAATGCGGACCCGGTCAAATATGAAGTCGATAAAGAATCCGGCGCTGTGTTCGTCGACAGATTCATGCTGACTGCCATGCATTACCCGTGCAACTATGGCTATATCCCGCAGACCATCTCTGATGATGGCGACCCGGTCGATGTGCTGGTGCTTGCTCCGTTCCCAATCCAGATCGGCGCTGTCATACGCTGTCGCTCCATTGGCGTATTGATCATGGATGACGAGGCCGGTGGCGACGCAAAAGTCCTGGCTGTCCCGGTCGATAAACTGTATCCTCCGTACCGAAATATCCATAAACCGGAAGATCTTCCTCAAGAGGATCTCGCCCGTATTCAACACTTTTTTGAACACTACAAAGATCTCGAAAAAGGGAAGTGGGTCAAGGTGAAAGGCTGGGAAGGTCCAGAGTCCGCGTTAAAAGAAATTCGTGATGGCGTCAAACGCTACAGCAAAGGTGGCAATTAAATGAACACAGTCATTCCAGTACATCCCGTCGCAGCTATTCCTGTATTTGGATCGGACGCTGTCTTTCCCGTCAGGCGTGTGTATTGTGTCGGTCGCAACTATGCCGAGCACGCCAAGGAAATGGGCTTTACCGGCCGCGAAGAACCATTTTTCTTCAACAAGCCGGCCGATGCGCTGCTGACAATTGCAGACGGCCAGACAGGCACCATGTCGTATCCGCCGAAAACATCCAACCTGCATTACGAGATCGAGCTGGTGGTGGCGCTGGGCAAGGGCGGCCGCGACCTGACCACAGAGCAGGCGGCGGAATGCGTGTGGGGCTATGCCATAGGCCTGGACATGACACGACGTGATCTTCAGGGCGAAGCCAAGAAGCAGGGCCGTCCATGGGAAGTAGGCAAGGCGTTCGACCAGTCGGCGCCTATAGGTCCATTGCATGCACGGGATCAGGTGGGTACGCTGGACACCGGTGCAATTTCGCTTAGCGTGAACGGCACGGTCAAACAGACCAGCGACTTGTCGCAAATGATCTGGAACATTGCCGAATCCATTTCTTATCTTTCCGGCCTGTTCGAATTGAAAGCCGGCGACATCATCTTCACTGGCACCCCTGAAGGCGTGGGTCCCGTCGTGGCCGGTGATACGCTGGTGGGCTCGGTTGCCGGCCTGGGCGAATTGCGCGTAAAAATTGCCTGATTCGTTCCGGCGTCAAGCACGTTTTCATTAAGAATATTTATAGCAGAAGGGGAAAATCATGGTCACTAAACTACTCGCTTCCTTGGCCCTTTTGGGCTGCCTCGCCATGGCCGGTTGCAATACCGTGGCCGGTGCTGGCGAAGATATAAGCAGGGCCGGCGGTGCATTGAGCCGCTCTGCAAAATAGGTGTATGCGCCGTGCGCGTATGGCACGGCGGCACGCACCGATTAAAACTGGCTGAGCCCCGTATTGCACGGGGCTCAGCCTTTTTTATGCCCGGCTACCCTCTATTCTTTTAACGAAAGCCCGGTCTCTTTTACGAACTTATCCCAGCGCTTGTACTGTTCGACGGTGTAGTTGTCCACGCTGGCTCCATCGGTGCCGACCACCTCGAAACCCAGGGCGGTAAGCTTGCCCTTAACCTCTTTGTCGGCAAGCACCTTCTGGAAGGCTTTGGTCAAGTCATTCGAAACGTCGTCTGGCGTGGCGGCTGGAGCGAATATGCCTATCCACGAATAGGCTTCATAGTTAGGAAAGCCCGATTCTTCAACCGTAGGCGTATCCGGCAGATCCGGCAGGCGTTTCGTGCCTGTTACTGCCAGAGGTTTGATCTTTCCGGCCGCAATATTGGATTTCGTTGCCGCATAGCTCAGCATCGTGAAATTGACCACCTTCCCCAACACCGCCTGAACCGCTGGCCCCCCACCTCCAAAAGGAACATGAAGAATATCAACATCCGCGCGGCGCTTCAGGTCTTCGGCGGCAAGGTGGTTCAACGATCCGGCTCCGGTCGAGGCGTAGCTGAATTTCTGGGGCTGGGTCTTGGCAACGGCCAGGAATTCCTTCAAATTACTGCCGGGTGTTTCGGTGGATGCGCCAATAACCAACGGAAATCGTAGCGCGAACGCAATGCCGCGCAGGTCTTTGAATGTGTCGTAAGGCAAGTCCGGTTTGATGATGGGATTGATGGCGTGCGTATCAAAGCTGACCAGCAAGGTGGTGCCGTCCGGTTTGGAACGGGTCACGTACTGGGTGGCGATCTGGCTGGCAGCACCTGGCTTGTTCTCGACAATTACGGTGCGACCGAGCAACTCCGCCAATTTGGGCTGGATGATCCTGGATGCAATATCGGTGCTGCCTCCGGGTGGGAAGGGCACGACCAGGCGTATCGGTGCGTCGTCCGCGCGGGCAACGCCTGCCAGAGACAAAGCCAATATACACGCGGCGCCTATTTTCAGAAGGGCGCCCTTGGGGCTTTTTTGGATGAAGAATCGAGTCATTGTTTTTCCTCTTGGTTGTGGCGGTTTACGCAAATTAATCAAGCCGTGTATCGAATCTATGACTTTGGCCATGCTCATCAGCTACCCATGCGGCCTCGATGCGGGCCTCGGCGGCCGAAGCCTCATGGCGGACACGTATGCGCGTATTGGGCAGGGTTACTTCATATTCCCCATTGCTATCGGTTCGCACGTTGGCCTGCGTCAGTACGGCAAGCGATTGCGCCACTGATTGCGGCTGGTTGGAAACGAGGAGAATATCACTGAGTGTTCTGGCGCCATTCGGATGTTTCATATACCTGTCGACCCACACATATTCCGGTGTCAGATGCTGACAGAAATAAACCCGGAATCCGGCAATGGGTTGGGTGGAAAATCGGACCGTATCAAAGCGTGCCACCACCTGGTTACCAGCCAACTCTATAGGTCGCTCCAGTCTTTGGACCGGATTGACGTCAAAGCCGCATTCCTTGAGGTATTCATAGGTTCTCCGCGCGTCCGTGCTGCGAAATACCAGCGCCTCCAGACCTGCAGGTGAGTTGGCGATTTCCTTGCGGGCGGGCGGTGCGCCTTCAGGCCATCCTAGCAATTCGATGTAGCTATTGTCCAGCGTAATGAGTCGATTGATGGATCCGAGGTTATGAACTGCCAGGTCGGTCAGGAAGTAGCCGTCTTTTTCGAATTCTTGCGCCAGCCCGGTCAGACGGTCACGCAACATAAGAACAAGGTGGTCGAACGCTAAAGATGTCATTAGGTAATCGCCCTGGAAAAATTCATTATTGTGCAGTCGGCATGGAAGCGGCTGTCATGGAAACGTCATCGCAGTTTAATCCCGATGTCATGCGCCGTGCCTAAGATGCTGGTCATCAAAGGCGATCTGTGTCGTCTGGCTATTTGGGAGTAAGTGAATGAACTCAGTGATCCGCGTCGAGGGTTTGAACAAAAGCTTCGGCGGTAAACAGGTTTTGTTCAATATGGGACTTGCCGTGCAGCCCGGTGAAATGGTGGCGCTGATCGGTGCATCCGGATCCGGCAAGTCGACCTTGTTGCGTCATCTGTCGGGCCTGGCCTGCGGCGACAAGCATGGCGGCAGCTCAATCAGTGTAATGGGTAGATCGGTTCAGTCCGGCGGCCAGCTCAGCGGCCAGGTTCGCCGTCTGCGTGCTGATATTGGCTATATCTTCCAGCAGTTCAACCTGGTCGGGCGGCTGAGCGTATTGCGCAATGTGTTGCTGGGCTGCCTGGGTCGCATGCCCCGTTGGCGCGGTTCGCTGGGCTTGTTCACACCAGAGGAAAAGCAGCTTGCCATGGCTTCCCTGGAAAGAGTGGGGCTGGCTGATTATGCGCATCGCCGCGCGTCGACATTGTCGGGCGGCCAACAACAGCGCGTAGCTATAGCACGGGCATTGACGCAGCGCGCCGAAGTCATCCTGGCCGATGAGCCCATTGCCTCGCTGGATCCGGAATCGGCACGCAAGGTCATGGACATTCTTGCGGACATCAACGAGAAAGACGGAAAAACCGTGGTGGTCACCTTGCATCAGGTCGACTATGCCGCGCGCTATTGCAAGCGGGTCGTTGCACTGAAATCCGGGCATATTCATTTCGATGGATCGGTTGATGCGCTGGACGGCCTATTCCTCAACGATCTTTATGGCGGCGACCTGGATACATCCCTGGTCCTGGCCAGCCATACCGCGCGGACACCGGCGCGGCCTTCCATGTCTTTGATTGCAGCCTGATTGTCGTCTTGAATCAGGCTGTTCTTTCTAACGTACTTGTCTAGACAACCGACTCGGCAAGCTGTGAAGCACTACTGGAGTATTGACATGTTTAAAGCCATACAGCGCGTTCTGCTGACTTCAACCGTAACCGGCATGGCCTTGATGAGCCATGCCTATGCCGCCGAAACCAAGGAATTGAATTTCGGCATCATCTCGACAGAGTCGTCGCAGAACCTGAAAGGCATGTGGGATCCGTTTCTTGCGGAAATGAGCAAGCATACAGGCATGAAGATTAATGCCTACTTTGCTCCCGATTATGCCGGCATCATCCAGGGCATGCGTTTCAACAAGGTGGATGTCGCCTGGTACGGCAACAAATCAGCCATGGAGGCCGTCGATCGCGCTGGCGGCGAGATTTTCGCGCAAACGGTGGCCGCCAACGGTAATCCGGGCTACTGGAGCCTGTTGATTGCGCACAAAGATAGCCCTTTGGCCTCGGTCGAAGACGTGCTTAAGAATGCCGCGAATCTTACGTTCAGCAATGGCGATCCCAACTCCACGTCGGGCTACCTGGTTCCAGGCTATTACGTTTTTGCCAAGAACGATGTCGAAGCCAGCAAGATTTTCAAACGTACATTGAATGCCAGCCATGAAGTCAATGCACTCAGCGTTGCGAACAAGCAAGTCGATGTGGCCACGTTCAACACTGAAGGCATGGAGCGTCTTGAGGAAACCAATCCGGCCAAGGCAGCCCAGTTGAAAGTGATCTGGAAATCACCATTGATTCCTGCCGACCCTATCGTGTGGCGCAAGAATTTGCCGGAAGAAACCAAGAAAAAGGTCAACGACTTTTTTACCAGCTACGGCGCGAACAAGGAAGAACTTGCTGTACTGGCCGGGCTGCAATGGGGCAAGTTCAAGGTGTCCAACGATGATCAACTGCTGCCTATCCGCCAGCTCGAACTGTTCAAGCAGCGCAGTCAGTTGGCGGCCGACGCCACTTACGATGCCGCCGAGAAGCAAGCCAAACTCAAGGATATCGATGCCAGCCTGGAAAAGCTGAACGCGCGCATGGAGACGTTGGACAAGAAGCTGGCCAGCGCCAAGTAATTGGCTCTTGTCGTTGTCCGGCGCCTGGCCGGACAAAGACACCCTTTGATTTCGGAATACCCATCACATGACAGCTATAACGTCCACCGGCTTGCCCGACCCACAGCTTAAACGCCCCTGGTATCAATGGGTGACGTGGGTCCTGCTGGCCGTCATCCTGGCCTGGTCCTGGGAAGGTGCGGAAATGAATCCCGCCATGCTGTGGCGGGACGCCGAAAACATGCGTATGTTCGCGGCCGATTTCTTCCCGCCCGATTTCCGCTACTGGGAAACCTACGTCACCGAAATGATCATCACGGTGCAGATCGCCTTGTGGGGCACTGTCCTGGCAATCATCTGCTCCATACCTCTCGGCATCCTTTGCTCCGAGAACATTGCGCCATGGTGGATAGCGCAGCCGCTGCGCCGCCTGATGGATGCATTTCGGTCCATCAATGAAATGGTCTTTGCCATGCTATTCGTGGTGGCGGTTGGCCTGGGGCCCTTTGCCGGGGTGATGGCCTTGTTCATCGGCACGACAGGAGTCCTGGCCAAGCTGTTCGCCGAAGCGGTCGAAGCTATCGACGGCGGGCCCGTGGAGGGCGTCAGGGCGACGGGCGCCAGTGCATTGCAGGAAGTCATCTACGGCGTCATCCCGCAAGTGCTGCCGCTATGGATTTCCTATGCCTTGTACCGCTTCGAGTCCAACGTACGTTCCGCCACGGTTGGGGGCCGGAGGCATCGGCGTGACACTTTGGGAAGCGATACGCGGGTTTCAGCTGGCTCAAACCTGCGCCATCCTGATCATCATCATCGCCGTTGTCAGCCTCATCGACATTATTTCGCAGCGTTTGCGCAAGCACTTTATTTAAGGGCCAGGGGCGCCACGCGCCCAGTATCTGAGATGAACATGTCTAGACAAGTCGTGCCGCGGTACCTGGAAGTGGCCGATGCCTTGCGCAATACGCTTGGCGACTACGTCTCCGGCGACTACCTGCCTTCCGAGCTGCAACTCGCGCAACGCTTTGCGGTCAATCGCCATACCTTGCGGCGTGCCGTCGATGTGTTGATTTCAGAAGGGCGCGTTCTGCGGCATCAGGGCCGGGGCACCTGCGTACTGCCCACGCCCATCGTCTATCCGGTGCATGCCGGCAGCACGTATAGCAAGACGCTGGAAGGGATGGGGTTTCGTTCGCAAGCCGTGCTGCTGAATCGCAGCCAGCGTCCCGCCAAGCCTGATGAAGCGAAAGAACTGGCCTTGAATGGACAGGAGCAGGTGGTGGAGATCACGACCTTGCGCCTGCTCAATGAACTGCCCATCAGCCTCATTGTTCACTGTTTTCCCTCACGACGGGCTCAGGTGCTGGATGCCTATCAGGGGGGATCGCTGCGCTCGCACCTGGAACAAAAAGCCATTGCGCTCACACGCGCGTCGACCTTGATCGGCGCCCGGGCACCTTCCCAGCAAGAGGCGTTGCAGCTTCTGATGCCCCGGCACACACCCGTGCTGAGCATACGGACGCTTTCCCGTGATGCGCAGGGCCAGCCTTTTGAATTATCGAATTCGATCAGCCGAGCCGATCGTTTCAAGTATCACGTCATTTCCGGAGACCAACATGAACAGTAGTGTGAATACCGACGACGCCAGCGCTGGTCGGCGCCAGCAATGGATGAGTGTGCTCGCCCGCGCGAAGCGGCAACTCGATGCCTACGGTTCGCAGCTGCGCGAACCCGGCTACCGCCTGATCCGCCCGCCCGAAACAGGCATGGTGATGGTGCGCGGCCGCATGGGCGCCAGCGGGGCGGCGTTCAACCTTGGCGAAATGACCGTGACCCGTTGCGTCGTGCAGCTGGACAACGGACGCATCGGCCACAGCTATGTGGCGGGCCGCAGCAAGCCGCATGCGGAACTCGCCGCGCTGGCCGATGCGCATTTGCAGGGCGAACAGCACCAGCACTGGCTGGATGCGTTGATTACGCCATTGGAGCAGGAACAATCCGTGCGACGCGGCATCAAGACGGCGCAGGCTGCCACGAGCAAAGTGGATTTCATGACATTGTTGCGGGGTGAGGACTGATGAACGACGCCATGCTTTTACCGGCCTTTACCGAACCCATTGCCCAATCGCAGCAGGCATTCCGTCTCGCGCTGACTGCCATGTCGGAGCCTGGAACGATACAGGTTCTGGAAGGCGGGCCCGCATTGGGCGACATCTCTCCCGCGACATACGCCCTGTGCCTGAGCCTGTTCGACGCCGATACACCAGTCTGGCTGTCTGACGCCCTGGATACGCCGGCTTTGCGCGCCAATCTGGCATTTCATTGCGGTTGCGCCGTGGCCAGTGATCGACGCCTTGCGGCATTCGCCTTGTTGACGGAAGACGATCAGGTCGATCTCCACGAATTCAACAGCGGCACAGATCGCGATCCTGATCGATCCTGCACGCTCATCGTTCAGTTGAGCGATCTGCAGCACGGTGCGGCCGTGGCGTGGCAGGGTCCAGGGATACAGCAGGAGCGGGTGCTGAACCTGCCCGTGGCACCCGACTTCTGGACGCAGCGCAAGACGTTCTGCGCCTTTCCAAAAGGATTGGATATTTTTTTCACCAGCGGATCCAGGCTGGTGGCCTTGCCGCGCAGCACGCGCGTGCGCTACACCATGACGGAGGTGAACTGATGTATGTTGCCGTAAAGGGTGGTGAAAAAGCCATCGATAACGCCCATGCCTTGCTGGCCGCGAAACGGCGGGGTGATGCATCGGTACCCGAACTGAGCGTGGAGCAGATCCGCCAGCAAATGCCATTAGCCGTGGCACGCGTCATGGGTGAGGGGTCCCTGTATGACGAAGAGCTTGCCGCGCTTGCGATCAAGCAGTCGGCGGGCGATCTGCTCGAGGCCATCTTCCTGTTGCGGGCCTACCGGACCACGCTGCCCCGCTTCATGGCCAGCACACCCCTGCAGACAGAAAAAATGGTCCTGGATCGCCGCATCTCGGCAACCTTCAAGGACCTGCCCGGCGGACAGTTGCTGGGTCCCACCTTTGACTACACCCATCGCCTGCTGGATTTCACCCTGCTGGCTGAAGGCGCTGCGCTGCCAACGCCCGATTCCCCGATGGAACCCGTGCAGCAGCCAGCATGTCCCCGGGTGGTCGATATGCTGGCTGATGAAGGCCTGCTGGCGGTCGATAAGGACAGCGCGGCCGAGGTCCCCGATATCACGCGCCAGCCGCTCGATTTTCCGTCGACGCGTGCGCAGAGACTGCAAGTGCTGGCCCGCGGCGACGAAGGGTTTCTTCTGGCGCTGGCTTACTCAACTCAGCGTGGCTACGGGCGCAATCACCCCTTTGCGGGGGAAATCCGTATCGGCGACATAGAGGTGTGGGTCGAGCCCGAGGAGCTGGAATTTCCCGTACTGCTGGGCGACATCGAAGTCACCGAATGCGAGATGATCAACCAGTTCGTGGGCAGCAAGGATCAGCCGGCCCAGTTCACACGGGGTTACGGACTGGCTTTCGGTTATGCCGAACGCAAGGCCATGGGCATGGCGCTGGTCGATCGCGCCTTGCGCGCCGATGAGTACAACGAGGACATCGAATCGCCTGCCCAGCAAGAGGAGTTCGTGCTGATGCATTGCGACAACGTGGAGGCGGCCGGTTTCGTCTCGCACTTGAAGTTGCCGCATTACGTCGACTTTCAGTCCGAGCTGGACCTTATCCGCCAATTGCGCAGGCCAGCGGCCGGCGTATCGGACCTAAAGCAGGAGAAACGGGCGTGAGTACAGCACTACAAAATGCCGAGATTGTCGCGGGCTACAACTTTGCCTACCTCGATGAACAGACCAAGCGCAGCCTGCGCCGCGGCTTGCTCAAGGCGGTCGCCATTCCGGGTTACCAGGTGCCGTTCGGTGGCCGCGAAATGCCGCTGCCCTATGGCTGGGGAACCGGCGGCATGCAGGTGACCGCGGCCATACTGGGTCACGACGACGTGCTCAAGGTGATCGATCAGGGAGCCGACGACACCACGAACGCGGTGTCGATACGGCGCTTTTTTACACGAACAGCCGGCATGGCAACCACCGAGCGTACTGTGGAGGCCACCATCATCCAGACGCGCCACCGTATTCCGGAAACGCCGCTGCGTAAGGGGCAGATCGTGGTCTACCAGGTACCCATTCCCGAGCCATTGCGCTTTATCGAGCCGTCGGATTCCGAGACCAAGGCCATGCATGCGCTGAACGACTATGGCGTCATGCACGTCAAGCTGTACGAAGACATCGCCCGGTACGGACACATCGCCACTACGTATGCCTACCCCGTGATGGTCGACGATCGTTACGTCATGGACCCGTCTCCCATACCAAAATTCGACAACCCCAAGCTGAATATGAGTCCCGCATTGATGTTGTTCGGGGCGGGGCGCGAGAAGCGCCTCTATGCCTTGCCGCCCTACACGCAGGTAGAAAGCCTGGACTTCCAGGACTACCCCTTCGAAATTCCGAAGTGGGATCAAAGCTGCACATTCTGCGGGAGCAGCGAATCCTATCTCGATGAACTGATCGTCGACGACCACGGAAATCGCGAATTCGTGTGTTCGGATACGGACTACTGCCAGGAACGATGCGCGAACCAGGAGGCCATGCAATGAGCCCGCTTTTATCGGTACGAGACCTGACCTTGCTGTATGGCCCGGAAAAGGGATGCCAGGCCGTTTCTTTTGATCTGTATCCGGGCGAGGTGCTGGGCATCGTGGGCGAGTCGGGCTCGGGCAAGTCCACGCTGCTCAGCGTACTGTCCGGTCGGCTGCCGCCAGACCGCGGATCGGTGTTCTACCGCGATCGCGACAACTGCAATGTCGACCTATATGCGGCAAGCGAGGCGCATCGGCGCACGCTGTTGCGCACCGAATGGGGCTTTGTCGAACAGAACCCGCGCGATGGCTTGCGCATGGGCGTATCGGCCGGCGCCAATATCGGCGAGCGCCTGATGGCGCAAGGGGTGCGCCATTACGGACAGCTGCGCAAAGCTGGGTTGGCGTGGCTGGACCAGGTGGAGATCGATCCCCAGCGTATCGATGACCTGCCGCGCACGTTCTCCGGCGGAATGCAGCAAAGGCTGCAGATTGCCCGCAACCTGGTGTCGAGTCCGCGGCTGATCTTCATGGACGAGCCCACTGGCGGCCTGGATGTCTCGGTCCAGGCGCACTTGCTGGACATGATGCGCGGCCTGGTCCGTGAACTTCAGCTGGCCGTTGTCATTGTGACGCATGACTTGGCCGTGGCGCGCCTGCTGGCCGACCGGCTGATGGTGATGCGCCGCTCCCATGTGGTCGAAGCCGGCTTGACCGACCAAATACTTGACGATCCGCAACATGCTTATAGCCAGTTGCTGGTTTCGTCCGTCCTGCAGCCATGAGGGAAAAAACATGACACCCGTTATGAACGTGAAGGGCCTGTCCAAAGCCTTTACGCTGCACCAGCAGCATGGGACGGTATTGAACGTCTTGCGCGAGCTCAGCTTCGCCGTGCAGCCCGGCACTTGCCTGGTGTTGCATGGCCGCTCCGGCGCCGGCAAGTCCACCCTGATGCGCACCCTCTATGGAAACTACCTGCCCAGTACCGGCAGCATCCGGCTTCATCATGCCGGCGAGGTACTGGAAATGGTCGGTGCGGAACCACGGCAGATCCTTGCCGTACGCCGCATGACCATGGGCTACGTCAGCCAGTTCCTGCGCGTGATTCCTCGCGTAAGCTGCCTGAATGTGGTGATGGAGCCCGCCCTGACGCGCGGCATGGACCGCGCCGAGGCGCAAGAACGCGCCGCGGCGCTGCTGACACGCTTGAATCTACCCGAAAGCCTGTGGTCGCTGGCGCCCGGCACGTTTTCAGGCGGCGAACAGCAACGCGTCAATATTGCTCGCGGCTTCATGGTGCCCTGGCCCTTGCTGTTGCTGGACGAGCCAACCGCGTCGCTGGACGATGCGAACCGGGCCGTGGTGCTGGAACTGATAGAAGAAGCCAAGTCCGGCGGCTCGGCGCTGATCGCCATCTCGCACGACGCGAAAGCGCGTGAGGGCATGGCGGATTGCTATCTGGACATGTCTCTTGAGGAGCCTGTAAATGCAAGCTGAACAGATATACACCAACGCACGGGTGGTGACTGCCACTGATGTGTTTGTCGGGACCGTGGCCGTGCGCGATGGCGTCATCCACGACGTCAGCGAAGGCCGCAGCCAACTGCCGAAGGCCGAAGACCTGGACGGCGACTACCTGATGCCGGGGCTTATCGAGCTGCATACCGATAATCTGGAGAAATACATGAACCCGCGGCCGGGTGTGGACTGGCCCTCGGAATCGGCCGTGCTGGCGCATGATGCGCAAGTCATCTCCGCCGGCATTACCACGGTGTTCGACGCCCTGGCCATCGGTGACGTGAATCCGAAAGGGGATCGCCTGAAGCAATTGCCGGTCATGCTGGACGCCATCACCCATGCGCAGGGTCAGGGCCACACGCGCGCCGAGCACCGCCTGCATCTGCGCTGTGAGCTGAGCCACGCCAAAACGCTGGACATGTTCCATGAATTGGTGGGAAATCCGTTGGTGCAACTGGTTTCCGTCATGGACCATTCGCCTGGCCAGCGGCAATTCGTGAAGCTGGAAAAGTACCGCGAATACTATCAGGGCAAGTATCACCTGAACGATGCCGACATGGACGCCTTCATCGCGCTGCAGTTGGATAACTCGCGCCAGTACAGCGACCGGTACCGGCGCGCTATCGTGGATGAATGCCGCGAGCGGTCGCTATCGGTGGCCAGCCATGACGATGCCACCCTGGACCATGCTCGCGAATCGGCGGAATATGGCATGTGCATCGCTGAGTTTCCCACTACCGTCGAAGCGGCCGAGGCCAGTCACAGCATGGGCCTGAAGGTGTTGATGGGCGCGCCGAACATCGTGCGCGGCGGCTCGCACTCGGGCAATGTGGCCGCGGCCGATTTGGCGTCGCAAGGCGTGCTCGATATTCTTTCCAGCGACTATTATCCGGCCAGCCTGCTGCAGGCCGCCTGCATGCTGGCGGACCAGGACAATGCCTACGAACTGCCCGCGGCAGTGGCAACCATCAGCAAAGCGCCGGCAGAGGCGGCGGGGTTGCTGGACCGTGGAGAAATCCACGCCGGCCTTAACGCCGATCTGCTGCGCGTGCGCAAACACAAGAAGCAGTTTGTCGTCCAGCGCGTCTGGCGCAATGGGAACAGGGTGTTCTGATGGCCGGGCGACTCATCTACCTGATGGGGCCATCCGGATCAGGCAAGGACACGGTGTTGCAGGGGGTGGCCGATTTGTTGGCCGGCAAGGCCTATCTTGCGCCCCGCATCGTGACCCGCCCGCTGACACCGACCGAGCCCAATTGTGTATCGGTAAGCTTGTCCGAATTCGAGCACATGGAGTCTTGCGGACTCCTGGCCATGGCATGGCGGGCCAACGGCCTGGCTTATGGTGTTTTCAGCGACATCAACGATCACTTGCTGGCAGGCTGGGATGTATTGCTTAACGGCTCACGCGCTTATCTGCAGGAAGCGCGCCAGCGATATCCTGACTTGCTGCCGGTATTGCTGACTGTCGAGTCGGAACTGTTGCGGCAGCGCCTGCAGGATCGCGGCCGCGAGGATGCCGAACAGGTTTCCAGGCGGCTGGAGCGCAACGCCCGATTTTCTTGCGGGGTGGGCGAGGGCAGCAATGGCGTGCCGGTACTGGTTGTGGACAACTCAAACGATGTGGACCACGCCATCCAGACGCTATATGTTCACTTGACACAGTCTGACGCCAGCGAGCGTTCGGGGCTGAGCAGCAATCACAACTATCGGCATACGGCATGAAATTGACACTGCTGGGTACCGCCAATGCATCGCAGGTTCCCGTGTACAACTGCCAATGTCCCGCATGCGCAAGGGCGCGGCACGATACCCGTTTTCGCCGCGGTCCGTGTTCGGCCTTGATTGAGTGCGGGGGCCAGCGTTGGCTGGTGGATTCCGGGCTGACCGACCTGGCCGAGCGCTTTCCTCCAGGCAGCATAAACGGCGTCCTGCAAACCCATTACCACGCCGACCACGTGCAGGGACTGCTGCATTGGCGCTGGGGCAACGGCATGCGCCTGCCGGTATTGGGGCCGGACGACCCGGAAGGCTTTGCCGACCTGTACAAGCACCCCGGCATGCTGGATTTCTCGCAGAAACTTACGGCATTCCAGACACGGACGTTCGACGGCTTTTCATTGACGCCGCTGCCCTTGAATCATTCCAAGCCGACCTTTGGTTATCTGTTCAGTGATGGAATCAGCAGCGTGGCTTACCTGACCGACACAGTGGGATTGCCGCCCGACACGCAGGCCAGGTTGCAGGAACAGCCGCTGGACTTGCTGGTTCTGGATTGTTCGTATGGGCCTTTGCAGGAAGCGCCGCGTAATCATAATGATCTGACTCGGGCGCTGGAGACGATTGGGTTGCTAAATGTGAAGAAGGCGGTGTTGACCCACGTAGGGCATGAGTTTGATTGCTGGCTAATGGAGCATGGGGAGTCGTTGCCGGCGAATGTGGTCGTGGGGAGGGATGGGGATGTGGTGATGTAGGGACAGGCGGTGTTTGCCGCAGATATGCGCCGATAGCGCACTCGTAAGGTTCCTCACCTTGTTCATATGCCAAGTTGGGTCGGCATTGAATTCCGAAACTTTTGTCTGAAGTGGGTGCCGGATTGTCATTACTTACACTGCATAGGCGTGGCATGCCTGACGTCTTGCGTTGAGAAACCGGTCTCCACTGACCGCTTATGGCCGAGGCTGTGTGAAAACGCCGTTTCCACACAGCCTCGGCCGGAAGTAATCTATCGCGAATAACGAATATCATTCCGAAGCAGCCAGCCGGGCAACGTTGGAGTTCAGGGGCGCGCCGCCAGGTGGAGTATTTCTTGCAATTCAGGATTACAGGAGCTGAGCTACGCGGACGGGATAAGACCTAGATGCTTTCCTTCTGGTATTTTGGCATATACAATATGGCATATACATCCCAGGAGGCGAAGATGACCGCGATCACCAAATCCAGGGCTCGTGAAGCCAAGCTCTTTCGCAACAATCGCAGCCAGGCTGTGCGTATCCCAGCTGAGTTCGAGTTGCCGGGTGATTGTGTGTTGATCCGTCGAGAGGGCACGAAGCTCATCATTGAGCCTGTGAGCGGGCCAAGGAACATCGTGGAGCTCTTGGCCCAATGGCGAAAAGAGGAGCCGCCCGCTCCCGACGACCAACTCCCCGACATCTCCGACACACCGACTGTGCCGGAGGATGTCCTGTGAGCGGCTACCTGTTGGACACCAACATCATCAGTGCGCTCCTGCGGGTTCCGGATGGCTCCGCTGCCCACCACATCGAGCGGGTCGGCCACCAAGAAATCTACACCAGCATCATCGTTGCAGCCGAGTTACGCTACGGTTGCGCGAAAAAGGGCTCCGCGAAGCTGCTGGCGCGGGTTGAAAGCCTATTGGAGACGATTCCCGTTCTGCCTCTGGACATCCCGGCCGATGCTGAATACGGTGGCATTCGCGCCGAACTGGAGGCAGCTGGAGAGTCCATCGGCGCCAACGATCTGTTGATCGGTGCTCACGCCTACGCGCTTGGCATGACGCTCGTGACGGGAAACACCAGGGAATTTGAGCGGATTCGTGGCTTGGTCGTAGAAAACTGGCTAATCTGAACGCTATGCTTATGTAAGCCCCGCAACGTGCACGAAGCGTGCCAGCCAAGAAAGTGTTGATTGGCCGTTACTGGCCGCCTCCAGACACGCCAGATTCAGCCATGCGTGGTCAGAGGCTCAACCGTCAGCTTAAAACCCATGGCATGGATAACCTTGAACAGCGTATCGGAGCTGGGCGCACGCTCTCCCGAAAGACTCTTGTAAAGACTTTCCCGAGACAGTCCGGTGTCGCGGGCCAATTGAGTCATGCCTTGGGCTCTGGCGATGTCGCCCAATGCTGCCGCCAACAGCGCTGGATCTCCATCTCCTATTGCGACCTGAGGGTAGGCGGTGATATCTGCTTCATCGTTTAGGTAGTTGGATACACCAAACGGACGGGTCTTATGCACGCAACCTACTTGGAAAAATAAAATCATCAGTACGTAATTGTCTGGCGCGAATCCACACCGCCAACGCATCACGTGTTGGTTCTGTGATTTCAAATTGCACAGGACGTTGGGTGTTCTGCTGCATAACAATCGTACGAGTTGACACGTGCTCTCCGTGTGCGATATCTCGGGCTCGTAGCTTCACCAAATCGCATGCGCGAAGCTTGCTGTCAATCGCCAGGTTGAAAAGAGCAAGATTACGAATTTCGTTCGAAAGTTGTAGTCGAACGCGGATAGCCCAGATGTCCTTGAGCTTTAACGGTGCCTTTTGCCCAACGAGTTTGCCCTTGTTCCAAGGCGCGCGCTTCAAAGGAGCGGAAGTGGTCGGATTCGTGATGAACTCATTTTGTAGGGAAGGGAGTTTTAGTTTGCTGATAATCGCGTACATCTGACAACCCGATGGACCGAAAAAAGCTCAGGCGCTATTCGACCCATTGCTGCCCCTGACAACGGCTGCATGCCCTCATGTGGTTAGCCGTCTACTGCGCGCTTCATCTTCTCCAGGCGCCACACTCTTTCGTCGCGTCATTGAGCAAGCGCGTGGCTTGACGGGCAGTGTGTACGGTCGCCGCTTGTTGCGGCGGTAATCCGCAGGTTGAAGGATGGACTTGCAGGCGAGATTGAAGTTGGCGGATCAAACCTTGCACACAGCATGGCCGAGATAGGCCTCATTGATGAAAACTTGATTTATCTCCATCCAATCGTACCTGGTCATGGCAAGCCATTCTTCGCTGGCCCCCGGGTGCCGCTCCGCCTTGTAGCAAACGAGTTGATCGGCGAGGCCGTGATTAGATTGACGTACGTTCCTGCGTAAGTCCACTTCGCGTCACGAATTGGTGCTAACTCGATCGGCACCGCAGCCTCTCCGTCGGTTGGTCGAAGTCGCTGTTATTAGGCCTTTTGGCGGTCAGCGCGGCTTGTCCTCCGGGATTTCTAACGTCGACAGCAACTCAGCGAGGCGATCATCCAGGGATGCCAGTGCCTCAGGCTGAAGCAGCGTCAGGATTTCCCGTTCGTTCTCAACGTGCGCCTCTACCGCGCGATCGATCAGTTCAAGCCCTGCCGGGGTCAGTTGGACCAGCATACTGCGTGCGTCGTTGCGGTTCGGTATGCGCTGCACCCAACCGGCAGCCTCCAGCCGCTGAAGCCTATGTGATCATCAATGCTGCAAACAACGTTGTCGGCGCCAGACAGTATGGGGCACCGGAACGTCTTAGCGTGGCCAGTACATCGAACTCCCAATTGGTCATTCCGAATTCCGAGAACATCTTATCCAGTTCGCGCTGTAGTAGCGCTGCACAACGCTTGAGGCGCCCAATGGGCCCCATCGGGCTGATCTCCAGATCCGGACGCTCGCGGCGCCATTGTTCAAGGATGGCATCCACCGAGTCCGGTTGTCGCTTTCTTCTCATTGCAATCTCCACTTGTCTTGACTTCAAGATAAAATGCCGTCAAACTTCAATTTTATCTTGAATTGAAGATTGTTTCATGCCCAGTCCCTCACATCACCCAGTCTGGGGTGACATTATCCTGACGGCCCTGGCGCCCGCCATCTGGGGTTCGACCTATATCGTTACCTCGGAACTGCTCCCGCCGGACCGACCGTTTACCGCCGCTTTGATTAGGACATTACCCGCTGGTTTACTGCTCGTCTTATGCTTGCGGCATCTACCAACGGGGCGTGAATGGGGCCGCTTGGTCGTACTGTCAGCGTTGAATATCGGAATTTTTCAGGGGTTGTTGTTCGTGGCGGCGTATCGCCTGCCTGGAGGTTTGGCATCGGTAGTGGGCGCGATCCAGCCGCTGCTGGTCATGGCGTTGATATGGGCTGTAGATCATCGCAAGCCGATAAAATTGGCAATGTGGGCCAGCATGCTGGGCGTTGTGGGCATGGCGATCCTGCTGCTGTCCCCGAGCACCATTTGGGAGCCGATCGGCGTTGCAGCTGCGTTGGCCGGAGCCGCATGCATGGCTGCCGGGACCTATCTGACACGCCGCTGGCGAACGGACATGCCAGTGCTTGCCCTGACGGGCTGGCAACTGCTGGCCGGTGGTCTGATGTTGGCGCCCGTCGCCTTGGTAGCGGATCCACCACTGCCGACATTGAACCTTACACAGGCACTGGCTTATGCCTACCTCTCTATTGCGGGCGCACTGTTCGCCTATGCGCTGTGGTTTCGTGGCATCGCACGATTGTCGCCGGTGGCTGTGTTATCGCTGGGGTTGCTGAGTCCGTTGACGGCAGTGATTCTTGGCTGGGCACTGCTGGGGCAATCCGTTACGGGCGTGTCTCTGGTCGGGCTCCTCATGGTGCTTGGCAGCATCTTGGTAGTGCAATGGGCATCAAACCGGCCAACCTGATCAAATCACCTTCATCCTTTTCTTAAAACTGTCCACTTAAATTTAACGGAAAGTCCTATGAGCAACCCCATCAAGCAAGCTATTGAGTCACGTGTTTCGACCAATTACTACGACCCCAGCCGACAACTATCCGATGATGACATCAAGGGGCTAGTTGACCAAGCCACGCGCGCGCCCTCAGCGTACAATTTCCAGAACTGGAGGTTCATTGCCGTGCGTTCGTCCGAGGCCAAGGCGCGTTTGAAGGCTGTTTCCTACGGACAGCAGAAGGTTGCCGACGCATCGGTGACGTTCATCATCTGCGGCACACTGGCTGCTCACGAGCAACTGCGCCAGGCCCTCGAGCCGTCCGCGGAAGCAGGGATCATGGACCAATCGGCAGTCGATGGATGGGTTGCTCAAGCCACTCGCACGCATACCGACAACCCAGAATTACAGCGTGATGAGGCCATCCGCTCTGCATCGCTGGCAGCAATGACGTTGATGCTCGCGGCAGAGGGGATGGGGTTGGCCACAGGGGCAATGATTGGCTTCGACCCCGAAGGCTTATCGCGCGAATTCAAACTGACGACGACAGAGGTGCCTGCCATCATTGTCACCGTCGGTTATCCGATGTCGGGGAACTGGTCACAGAAGCCTCGCAAACCGTTGCATGAAGTCATCGAGTTTGCTTGAGGATCGTCGCTCAATTGGAGGTCTTCACCGCCGCACCGTCGAACTGATCAAAGTCTGCTTTGGGTTGTGCATTCTTAAAAATAACCTATACGGAACCCGTCGCCCGCATGCGCGCGATTTCGCTCTCTGTGTAAATCGCCTGCAGGGCTTCGCGACGTTGATGACGCAGGCTATTGGTGCAAAACAGTGGGTCGCTTGCCAGTGTGGCGTTGAGGATGACATGCTCACAAAAGATCGCCCATTCCCGTTCGTTCTGAATGCCCAGGATAACGGTGTCACCATTTTTGTTGCTGAATGGTCCGTACGGATAAATCGTCGCGTGGGATGCTCCCGACCTGGCGGGAGGCGATGCGCCGTGGTAGGCGTAGTACATCGGAACACCCATGAGCGCGCCGGCCGGCACGGATCCCTTCAAGTCCACGCTGGATACCGGGCGTATCTTCGGCCAAGTATCGGGAGGTGTTCAAGTGCTAGTGGACGTCAGGCTTCAATACGACGGGCTGCTGTCTAATAAAGTCCGTAGCCATTCGGGGTCCTTGAAGGCCAGCTGGCAGTTCTAACTTGCAATAAGGTACAAGCCGGGCGTTCTAGCCGTGACGAACTTGACCCCATTGGCGACGATCTTCAGATAGTCGGTCAAGGGGGCGGTCACGCCCGGGCCAATGCGGCATCACGCCGTTTCATGATCCGGACGATGGCGTTCAGCGCAACCCCGTACATGGGCACGAACAGCAGCAGGCTGACAGCCAGTTTGATGACGTAGTCCACGACGGCGATCTCCGCCCAATGCTCGGCCATGAAGGGGTTGCTGCTGCGCCAGAAGGCAACGCTGAAGAAGACGGCCGTATCCAGCGCCTGCCCCACCACGGCCGCCGCGGCGGGCGCCACCCACCACTGCATATAGTTGCGGCGCATGCGGTCAAACACTTGCACATCCAGTAGCTGACCCAGCACGTAGGCGGCGAAACTGGCGAAGGCGATGCGGAACACGAAGCTGTTGAATTCGCTTAGCGTGTCGATGCCGTTGAAGCGGCCTTCATGGAACAGCACCGACACGATGTAGGACGCGATAAGGGCCGGTAGCATGGCTCGCGCTATCACGCTACGGGCCTCGGTCTTGCCAATCAGGCGCACGGTCAGGTCGGTTGCCAGAAAAATAAAGGGAAAACTAAAGGCGCCCCAGGTGCTGTGAAAGCCGAACAGGTCGATGGGAAGCTGCACCAGATAATTGCTGGCGATGATGATAACGACGTGGAACGCTACCAATAGCGCGAGATAGAGCGATACCCGCGATTGCGGGGCGTATGCCAAGGTCATGATGAGCCTTTTTGATGGATGGGGTTAGGGAACCCATGGAGGAATGCTAGGACGAATTGTACGCCGAGTTACACGACGGTCGGAAACCGCAAGAGGCTCTTACGGCGTATCCGACCGACAGCGAGCCACATTAAACCGCGCTGCGGCGAGGACATTCACGTTGGGGTAGCGGTGCCCCGTTCTCGCGGGTAGCGCCTTATTTGCCCAATTCGGCATTCCCGAATTGTTAGCAAACCGGCCTGCGCGCACACTGGAATCCTGGAAATGTTTCAGGAGAACATCGTGCAAAAACGACAAGGCAGGCAATCCGGCCAGGGTATGACCGAATACATTATCGTGGTCGCGCTCGTCGCAGTGGCCGCGATCGCCGTATACCAGTTGTTCGGTCAGGTCGTCCGCTCGCAAACGGCGGCTATGGCCAAGGAGCTGGCCGGGGAAGACGGCTCCGAAGAATCTCGCATGGCGCAAACTGCCGCCGAAGCGGCCGCCGCGCAAACTGCTGCCAAAACCCTCAAATCATTCACCGGTAACTCGGGGGCGCAATGAGCTTCACGCGCCCCTCAGTCATGACTGGTGCGCAGCAAGGGCAAGCCTTGGTGCTGGGCATGCTGCTCGCCGGCGCGGCCATCGTGGTGTTCCTCAGGTATTTCGCTACCGCGCAGGTTGTGGCGGCCAAGGCCAGGCAGTTGCATGCGGTCGATGCAGCGGCTTATAGCGGCGCCTTGACACAAGCGCGCGGCATGAACTTCATGGCGTATGTCAACCGTGCGCACGTTGGACACCAGCTTGCCATGGCTCACCTGGTCACTTTGGGAACATGGGCGTCGCTGGGTGGCAATCAGGCGCATCAGCTGGCCAGTGGAAATCCCCCGGCTTTTCTCATTTCGATGATGTTTGGCGAGGACCATGGCGCAGCCTATCGCGCTGCCAAGAGGGCCGCCGGTTTCGATGCACGTGCCACGACGCAAGGCGAATTGGCACGAGCCTACGCCGATCACGATGACGTGGTCCGAACGGTGCTCACAACGGTGCAGGATGACGTTGCAAACAGTCTGCCGCAAGCCCGTGCCGCTGCCATGCAATCTGTTCTTGCCCGAAATTTCCCCGAATTCCCCGTCGTCCATGACTTCAACCTTACTGTAGATCACGATAACTGGCCCGGTTATGTGCAGCTCCATTCGGGTCGGCAGTGGCTTCATTCATTTGTCAAAGACATGGCGCAGGTATATCGCTTTCTTTCGCCCCGTGACCATACTGCTTCAAATCCGTGGTCCGTTGACGCCCGATGCCCTCACTTAAGACATGAACTGCGTCGGCGTGGTCGCACGGAACTTGACGCTTCCGGGCGTTGGCAGTCCATCGACACACAGTCCTATCATGCCCTGCGATCGAATAAATGGATAGGCTGCTACTACCGCGAATACGCAATGGGGTGGGGTTGGATACCTAGCACATCGCATTCCGTGATGACCGGGGCCCATGTGGGTGACGCTCCGGCCGATTTCTCGGCTCAGGACTTCTGGCGCTGGGTGAAAGACGCCACTGACTGGGACATCGTATCCGGCAGCGATAACCCATTGGCCAATTCCAGGGCGGCGGCGAACCGACATCGCTGGGAGGGTGGCGGCCTGCCTGACTACATCGACGTAAATCGGCAAGGTACAGACTTTGCCTTGAGGTTTGGTGTAACGCTCAGGCATCCAGGTCCGCAAGGTCTCACGATCACGACACAGAGCGGCGCCGAAACGTTTTTCGACAGGCCTCATGTGCGTTCCGATGGCAAGCGCGAATACGCCAACCTTTTTCATCCCTATTGGCAGGCGCGACTTGCCGCCCATACCTCTACCCAACTGGGCGATACAGGGCCATGAAACTGATTCTATCTCCCCCGCTTGGATGTCGGCTTCCGACATCTTCTCCCTGGCATGAATGTGCGTGGCCCACGACCCAGCGTGGACAGGCATTGCTCGAGGGCTTGGTGGTCTTATTGGCATTGCTTTCCTTGTGGGTTGGTGTCGGCTGGGTGGGACGGCTGCAGGACATGGCGCTACAGGCCGCCCACGCGAGCCGATACGTTGCCTTTGCACTAAGCCGCGATCCAGGTGCGTCTATGGAAGTAGACATGCGGCAACATTATTTTTCGGGGCGTGCCCATCAATGGTCGGATCGTCGTGGCGAACGACTGTTAAGTCCGGGACTTAATGAAGTGACGTTGCAGATAGACCGGCAAACCGTGCTGGACGCGTCGGCGCAGGCAGGGCGGACATCTGACAAAGCCGCCATTTTGCGCCGGCAATGGCGTATTGAAGACACCGGCATAGTGGCCAGCAATATTGCTGTCGCACCGCTGTCTGGACCTGTTAGGGCGCGGAAAACGGCTACTGTAACCGGACTGAATGACTTTGATCGACAGCAATTCGTTTTGCGACGCCATACCGCCATTCTCACCGGCGCCGGTCATGCGCCCAGCGATGCTTCAACGCAACAGGTCGTGGCTGAGTCCGCGCTTGCATGGAACCAGAGCGCAGGTTCGTCGTATGCGCTAGGAACCGATGTCGCGGCCGCGATGTCGCGGGTTGATGCAGCCTGGAATCGTCCCGAACCGATCTTCGATTGGTTGGCTCCCTGGGCCGGTCAGGTACCCGATTTTCACTTGGGGAGTCCGGGATATGAATAATCGTGTGAAAACCCTATTGACAGCCCGTGGTTTGAGCTTGTTTTCATTAATTATCGGCCTGTGCCGCATTTTCGCGAATGCGTGCCTGGGCTTTGTAATGGTGTCGAGTCAGGCTAACGGCATGCCACTATTCGATACGGGTAAGAAGGTGGAGGCAGTTCTTGCCTCGTTGCCCGACAAGCGGTTTCATTGGCAGCAACACCAGGCCATGCAGCTATCCGGGATGCCGTCCTACGCAAAGTCCTTTGCTTCAACCCTGCTTGCTGTCGAAGCGGCCGAGATCCTGTCTGGCCATACCGATATCTTCCAGCGCGTTCTGACGCTACGCGACAAGATCATATTGTCGGGGCTGCGGGCCGGATGGCATTGGTTGGCTGAAATCGAGTCGGCTCCACAGGGATCCCGCGGCTATGTGTCGGCGCTGTATGTACAAGCCCCAAGTACCAATCCGCCCGGCACAGACAGGGACCATTTGTTCCAATGGTTGCCCGCCAATGCGGCAAGAAGGTTCAGCCTGACATCCGCCGCAAGGCCTCATACCGTAACCCAACAAATTTATAGCGTCGCACTTGATCCTGATGAACTTCTTGCTTATATCGAACGTGGCCTGCACCAAGAAGGGTGGACTCGCGAACAGGCTTTTGCAACACGCGGTTCAAGCGCCTGGCGTCGAGGGAATGCGCGCCTGATGCTGTTTCCTCAGGTCAGCGCGGCAGGAACTACTTTATTCGTTCACCACGTTCAATAAGTCATCGTGAGAAAGGATATCCAATGAGGGCACCGATCTTTAATCGTTCCCTGGCGATGCTATCGCTGGCACTCATCGCCGGCCTCTGTGCTGCCTGGGCAGCACGCCAGCACATACAGAATCGTGTTCAATTGCTCGAAGCACAGGCCCGGGTTCCCATGGTGAACCGCGTCGTAGCCGCCCACGATCTGCCTGCCGGAACGCGGCTGGGTTCGGAACACCTTGCGCTGCGATCATTGCCAGCGTCGGTGGCATCCAGCGACAGCATTCCTCCGGAGCGCCATGGCGAGTTGCACGGTACTGTGTTGCGCTCGCCTTTGCGCGGCGGCGATCTTGTTCTTCCTGCCCATGCAATGGCACAGCAGCAGACTGCCTTCTCATCTCATCTCGCGACGGGCCGCAGGGCCATCACGATGCCGGTGGACGCCATCAATTCCGTCTCGGGCTTGTTACAACCTGGCGACCTTATCGATCTGTATGTGTCGTTCGAGTATCGGCGGCGCCGGGTGACTGCGCCGTTATTGCAGGGAGTATTGGTCTTGGCAACCGGCACCACGACGCAGCAAGCACACGAGAGCACACCATTGCGTCAAGGTGCCTACGCCACTGTTACGCTGGATGCCGCTCCTGAAGATGCGGTTAAGTTGGTCGCAGCACGGCAAAGCGGCACCATAACGGCAGTACTTCGCCATCCGACGGACAGCGTCGCCACCCAAAAGGCGGTGCGCGGCGACTTGGCGAGTCTATTGGAAATTGACTCGGGGCTGCCGCCCGCGGTCAGCAAGAAGATTCCAGTCATCTATGGCAACAAGGTCATCGCAACTATACCCGGACTCACTTCTTCGGGGTTGTCATCGCCACGCCAGAGCAGCGGTCTGTTCGATTTGCCCTATGCGCCCGAACTGGTCAGCGCCTGGATGCAGTCGGTAGCCGACGCTCACGACGCCCCGCGTATCCACGATCTGACCGCAGGCCCTGCGTCGCTGTCTGATGCCCCCGTCGAGTAGGTGCCGGCAATGATGCTCAACCTCTGTCGCGGCTGGCTAATTCTATTGCTCATGGTGGTGTCACCCGGTCTGGCCGCTCCCCAGGATACGCTGCTGAAGCTGCAAGTCGGAGAAGTAAAAGTGCTGGGGATCCCAGACGTGGCGCGCATCGCGGTAGGGGATGGTCACATCTTGAACGCCGTAACGACCGAAGAAAAGGAGGTCATCGTTTTCGCTCGGCACGAGGGGTCCAGCGCGCTGCAGATCTGGTCTTCCAACGGTCAACGCCACCGATACCAGGTGGACGTCGCTGCGGAGGGAGCTCGTCAGGTGCAGGAGGAACTTCGTAGCGCCCTGGAGCGCATCCCACAGGCGAAGGTGTCAATTGTCGGGGACAAGTTGATGGTCGAAGGTGATGATTTGTCAGACAGTGACCGTGAACGGGTGGCCGAGCTCGGGAAACGCTATCCGCAACTTCTGGACTTCACCAGCCAGGTAGGTTGGGATCGCATGGTTCTTCTTGACGTCCAGGTCGTCGAGGTACCGCGCATCCAATTGCAGGAGCTTGGGGTGCGCTGGAATTCCGCCGCGGATGGCGGCATCAACGCGGGACTTTCATGGGATGGCGGTTCCAGGCGTTTCACCGATCGTCCTGGCTTGCCGACCGTGCCTATCCCATTCCCGGCGACGGCCGCCGCCGGGTATTTTGGTATCAATGCACTGTTGTCCGCACGCATGGTGAATGACATTAAAGTTCTGTTCCGGCAATCTGTTTAAAATCAAAGCCTTATCGGGTTGGGCTAAATTCGAGCGACATTAAAGTTCTGTTCTGGAGTGTCGCCGCGAATTTGTGCGACTGACATTAAAGTTCTGTTCTCCAATGAAAGGCATCGCCGCGGGATACTAACCGTCAAAATCGGCCAAAAAAACACATGTAATGGAGCGGGAAGCTCGCTACTATAGATGTCAAATGGATTTGCGGAGTGCGCGTAATGACGAACAAAAAACCTGTTGCACGACTGCCCGACGGCTATTCGAGCTGGCTAGACTACGCGTTAAATACTTTGGACGTGAGTGGGCTTGAGATCGAGGCGCTATTTGATGAAGATTCAACTTTCGATCGAGATGCCGTTAGGCTCGCCGCACGGCAGGAGCTAGATGAGTTACGTAACAAAGCGGCCGCGCTCGACAAGCTGCTAGCAAAGAACCCCAAAAAAACCACACATTCCTAGATTTAGAGCTAAAAAATGAGCAATAAAGTAGGATAACAGCAGGAAATACTACTTTGCTGCTCATCCTGTTTGTTTGATTTTCACACATCCCTTCACGCCCCTTGCTCTGACGCCCCAGTTTGGTAAACAATCGCAGCAGGACCATCCAAACTGAGGGCGATGTGACTGCTGATATTCCTAAGGACTTTCCCCGCCGTACATCGTTGGCCAGCTTGACCGGCGCTGCCCCAAAGCTGGCTGTGCGACTGATGCCCGACGGCACGTACTCAAATGTAGCCAGCGACCAGGAGTACAAGGAAGCGTACGAAAACGCTGAGGATCTGGCGCAGCATTTGAAAACCTACGTGCTACGTAAGGAAAAGGAGAACCCTGACTGGACTCGAGAATTCAACCTCGCGCGCACGAAAAAGGGCGTTGAGTCGAAAATGCGCTCAGGCGAATGGGATTTGGAGCCGCCAGAATTAACATGGGTTATGACGCGAGTTGTGGAGTTGCTTGCATGAGCTATCACCGGCTTGCCGCCTGATATCGTTCGGGTGTATTAGCTTACACTTGAGGTGACTGGTGTTGTCATATGCGCTAGAGCTGTTGGTTTGCGATTTCCGCTTTCGGACAGAAATAGAATCGTCCGGCCGTGACTAGCGTCCAGTGAAGACTGAGTGCGGGAGTTCAGTTCGAGGGGATCGTCATTCTGCTTGCGGCCTTGAAGCGGTCGATCCACGTGCAGTGAAGTGGAGCCTTCCTCACACAGGCAGCATATCTGCTCCAGTTAGATATTCGCTAATTCCTGAACGGACTCACCTGTGTGACGCAAATACCCCACAATCAGGTCACCACCGGAATGAGAAAGCGTGCAATAAGTTGAATTTCATACCTTTCCAGCACCGGCAATGACTGCCAGAAGTTAGGGGCCGCGTTAAGCCTGATCACCTTGTCAAGGGCCTTCGATCTCGACCCCCAAAGAAGATACGCTTCCAGTAGTTCACAACTTATGATCGAAAGATGTTCGCTCCTTTCCGCGATTCCAAGAAATCCGCGGAACTGCGGTAGGAAGAACATCACGGCGGACCGATATCGCTGAATCTGGTGGTGGTGCTTCTTCTTACCCTATGGTGAGCACCGGGCTGCCGGCCTAGTACGAGGCGGTGGGTAACGGCTGTCTTGCCCGCTTTGAGATATATCTTTCATGTGCTCCGAACATGACTCCAACACCTGTCTCGGGTGCGAATGAGTCCGAGAGAATCTCTTTCAATCTGGATGAAATTGCGCGAAGATATGTCCGGGGGCGGAAGTGCCGCCGTTATATGGACTGGTTTCTCGTTTCACCTTCTAAGGAGCGGTAAATGTCTGAATCTAAGACTGATATTCATATTTCGAGCTCGGTGGCAAGTAACTATACCAACTCCGGATTTACGACAATTCGTGATGGCTTTGATCCGAAAACTCCCCTCGTTGGAACAGAAACGCACGAGTTCACATTCGTTCAAGACCCGTGGTCGGTTGTATCTACTTCCGGCACGCCGGTCGTGATGTTGTCAAAGATTATCCTTTCTGTTTCAAAAGTGTTCAACCCAAATAACACGACGAATTCTTTTGTAGTATTAAATTGGACCCCTGAATATTTTTATATGCCAAAAAATATCGGACAACCTAACATCACTTTGACGCTAAAAGATCGCAATTCCGGTGTTTTGGGGGCATATAGCCTTGAGGCCTTAGAACGCGTTTGTGGGAAGTGGCCTACACACTCTCGGAAGCATGTTATTGACGTATTAATATTCGATCTAATATCCGCTGCAGCGTTTACTTTGGGGAAGAGCTCCTGGGAACCATGCTAATTGAGGGGTGAAAATGGATCGCGAAGAATTCTTGGGTGTAAGTCCATCGTCTTTGGAGTCAATATTAAAGGCCGGACTTTCTTACATCCCAATGGTGATGCCGATCACCGAAACACTTATAGATAGAGTTAGCTATCGAAATCTTCAGTCGCCTGTTCAAAATCAAGGGGGTGGGGAATATTGTGTTCCATTTGCCGTGGCTGCGTGCGGAGAATATCTGATAAGGAATGGGATTGGTGGGTCCCCCCCGGTAGGGAACATCAAACTCTCTGAAGCACATATATCTCATGCCGCCGAGAAGCGTCATGGGAACTGCAGCCCAGGCATGCCTCTTTGGCATGCAGCTGAAGCTATGGCATATTGGGGGGTGGTTACTGCCGATGTTTGGCCGTACGATCCGAATGTTTATTGCAGTCCCACGCCACCAGATAGAAGCACATCCTTATGGTATAGAACCCCTTCATGGAATCTTTTTTCTTTCAGAGATCATGACGATGTGGTTGATTCGTTGCTTCGCTATGCACGCGGTAGCGACTTGAAAATCATGCACTCTGCGGACTTTGCGCGAAAAGATTTGGCTAACGGTAAAGGCGCCGTTCTAATCGACATTCCTGTTGTATATGGGTCCGGGTGGGATGAGCCTACAGATGGTACGGTTCAGATGCCATCAGCCGAATCGATTCGGAGATTTCTTGAGGAGGATATCGTATCGCCACCTGGAACGCGGGGATGGCATGCCATTGTTCTGACAGGCTTTGATGATTCAACGAAGAGGTTTGAGTTTAAGAACAGTTGGGGTGCGTGGTGGGGAAATGGCGGATATGGCACGATCCCCTATGACTATGTGAGTCTATTCAATCGTGAAATGTGGAGCTCGGTGGGAATTCGATATGAAGTACGAACTGGGCCGCTGCCTGGTGCTTATTGATGTGGCGTATATTGCGACTAGTTGAATTCGTTAATCGCTACGAGGCACCCTGCAATATGGGTGCATGAGAACGGTCGGCTCGTTCAGTCCTAGCTCCTGTGATTGGTAAGTGAACGAGGACAATATCTTCAGTCACGAGTTGCAGGTGTGCTTGAATGCTTAGGTGAGCAAGGGCGTGAACAGTCTGACCCGAGCTACAGCAACGTCATGGTGCACGCTGGAGCGAAATACGCGCCATGTAGAGCTACAGTCGAGTGCACATTGAAATCAGCCGACATGACGGTGTCCAACGGCCACTTCTTAGCCTTCATGATGTTAGGCAGCGTAGCGTAGCGCAGTTCATTGAGGCGCGGGTTGGATGTGATGATTGCGGTTCAGGTCTTTGGTCTGACACGTCATAGGAGATCCACGGGTCAACCTATGCTGGTTAAACAGCATTTGTTAACGGCCTGATTCGGCCAACATAGCTATAACCTAATGCCCATATGATGATTTCAATGAACTTCCCAATGAGCCCAAAGCTAAAGCAATCTTGTGAGGATTACCTGCAATACCTTCAGGTAATCCTCAAACCCGCAATGCGGCAGCTCCAATCTGATATTGAAGCCGGGAAAGTCGAGCTCCATCAGGTTTTTGGAGCCAACCTATTTATCGCCCATGCTGTTGATTACATCCAGGCCATTCGCCGTGCTGACGGTATCAAAGAGTCCAGGCTCGCTTTGGTGAAACAGTTTGATTCGTTGTTTAGTGTGCATGGGGCACGCATAAGCAATAGAAAGATTGAGCTGATCGACGCAGTTAATAATGCGCTAAAGCATATTCGGCTTGATCCTACGCGATATCAGGGACTCGAACAGCATTATGGGCCGATCTCTTTTCAGTGCTTGGTACAAGAGGGAGATCGCGTTTTTTGTATCCTTGACGGTTACCGATTCGATTACGCCCGAGTGGTGCTGCTTCCCGCATACCAAGCATTGGTTAGCTGGGTATTCGAGGATATTGAAGACGTGCTTGAGTTTTCCCGTGGCGGGGAGGTCGTAGGTGGTTGGAGCTATGAAGAAGAATTAATGGCGTCGGATGATCCGACCGATGCTATTGATCAGATGATTTTGGCTTGCAACCCTCCATGCTCCGATTGCGGCGAGGGCGAAGAGGACTGCTGCTGTGCCGAATATGTTTTTGATGGGGAGAATGGGGAGTTCAAACCTCTATTTCATACCAGTAGTGTCCGGTTAAAAACCGAACAAAATCAATTGGTTATCGGTTACGGTTGCAATGGTTCTGGTGACAACGGGCTGCAAGGCGCATGAAATCTCGGTTTTCTCGAAAATCGAGACCGATAAAATCTGTAGCAATGTGTAGAGTGAGGCATCGAGTTGAAGCTCCTTTTTAACAATGGCAATCAGCACGTAGGTGGACACGGCGCACCAGATTTGCGTCTTGACCGCGTTTTCGCTGGTGCCCAGGAATTTTTTGATACGCAAATGCTGCTTGATCCATTTGAAGAACAATTCGACCTGCCAGCGTTGCAATGGTCAGCGGCGGCAAGGTCGTATTGTTGGTCAGGAAGATCAGTGTCTTGCCGGACTCGGGATCTTTGAAGCGGATGCGCCGCAAGTGCTCGGGATAATTCTGGGAGGCGTAAAAGCCGTTCATGGCAATGGTCTGGTCGCAGATCACGCCCGTGGCCCGCTCGGTTCGGGCCGAGTACACGCGGCGCGCATTCATGTTGCGCTTGGCGCGCGTGACGAAGAAGGCGCCAGCCTGATGCAGCGCGTAGAGCCGAGCGAAGTCCAGATAACCGCGATCCATGACGTAAAAAGCGCCTGCCTCGAGCGGCATCATATCCAGTACGTTGACGTCGGCCATCTTGCCGTCGCTGATGTGAATGAACGCGGGGATCGCACCACGCAAGTCCAGCAGCGTATGCATCTTCACGGCTGCCTTGGTCTTGCGAAATGGCGCCCAGTCGAACAGGCTCAAACACAGATCGATCGTCGTCGAATCGAGCGCGTAGACCGTCGTGTCCATCGCCACGTCCATCGGTTCGTCGACATAGAGTTTCCTGGCGCGCGCAATCAGACGCATTGCCAAGGCGTGATAGATGCGCCAGTCCCGCTGATTCAATGCATCCGACAACGTCGAGCGCGCAGGCACACTCTTGAATCCCATGTGAAACAACTTGGCCTGATTGGCCGCAAGGCACACCTCGATATCGCGCAAGGACTCGCGCCAGGTCAATTGCGAGAAGGCCATCACGCGAAATACATCGGCGCAACTCAAGGTGCGCACGCCGGCATCGCCTCTGCTGCGTTCGATGATGCGTCCGAAGGTCTTCCACGGCACAAACTCCATGACTTGCGCAAACAACGTCTTGCCCGTATTCATGCATCACCCCAGGTCGTTTAAACCCGAAAGTATCGCAAATACGCAATCTGAAATTCAAATCGTGGACACTCATAAACCTCTCGACACCCGCGTCAATATTATGCTTCCGGCCGACGCGATCTAAATAAACCGGACACTACTGATTTCATACTGCATTTAATTTCGATAGCGTGATGTCGCGCATCTCTGGCGCCTACCGCCGGGGTTCTTAGCGTATACTTTTGTAACACCAGACTAGGAGCCGCTATAAGGCTGGCCCCTCCCGTAGTCCGAGCCTAACTCTCACCACAAAAAAACCGGACTGATCGCACATGTTTAGAATCAACCATGCATCGAATCGCATCCATCCCCGATCGCGCTGACATGCCCGCAATGCCGGAGGAGCCGGTTGGCCGTAACCAGGTGGATACGTATGAGCAGATTGCGGAGCGCGTGCGTCAGGTTCACGAGGTACTTGCCGAACGGAATGTTCGAGTTCGTCAGGGCAGCTCATTAAGCCAATTCTTGCGCCAAGCCGAAGTTCTCGATCGAGATTGGAGTGCTGGCAAGGCATCAGATATTTCGGTCCTATGTACTGCAGCGCATGTCAATCGGACGGTCCAAGCATTGCTGACGCTACGCGACGATCCTGCAGTTAGAGATCCGCTGCGTCGCATGGCTAGCAACGTCATGATGCCGGATGATCGTAGGCAGTCGCGGGGCAAGGATGCCCTATGGGAGATTTTGCTGCTGGCCCATCTGCGTCAGGTTGGAGTGAAAGCGCGCTTTGAAGACCCTCCGGACATCGTAGCGACACTGGACGACTCGGATTATCCGATTGCTTGCAAGAAGGTCTGGACTGAGAATGGAGTCAAGGGGCACATCCGAAAGGCGGGCCAACAATTGCGCCGGTTCGATAATGGTGGGGTGATTGCCCTTAATCTGGATGACTTGCTTCTGCCGGGTAGGCTGTTACGCCACGATGATCGGGAGTCGGCTGGAGAGTTTCTAGATCGATTCAATCTCGAGTTCATTGACCGCCATCGTGACGTGCTGCAGAAGGCCGTCAAGGCTGGGCAGTGCGATGGGGTCTGGGTATCGGTGTGTACGACCACCGACCTAGTGGGAGAAGATACGCCCTTCAATTTATTCACTCAATCGACTATCTGGCACCTGGTCGAAGCCAGCGAAACTAGCAAGGCCCGATTGCGGCGGTTTGCTCAGGCCGCCGGCGGGGGATACCTTCGGTACGGACCTTAGGGTTGATTTACGCAGTTCAATTTAACTTGGTGTGTGATGTCGTTACTACTACAGATAAGCCGTAGGCGTTGTGCCCGGTTTCCTGGATACCGTCAGGTAAACCAAAACCTTGTCCAGCCGCCCGGATGTCGACCATCGGCGAAACGCTGACGTTAGGTCTGTAATGGTCAAATTACCACTCGCCGACTTCTTCCATGCCAGACCACTGGCTAGCTTATATAAAACAGTATTCAATACCTCACGCTGAGAATGCTGGGCCGGCCCGGGCTTCTTGCCTTTGAGCATGGGCTCTATTCGCTCCCATTCCGCCTGCGTAACTTCAGCTCTGCCATCTGGATGTAAAGGCACAGTGACCTCCCGTATCGAGGCGGCCGGATTCCGCTCTGTATCAGCCATAGCGTGGAAAATAATCTCCTCACGAGCACCTGTGATGCTGTCGTGTTCTGGTATTTCCACCGAAACGAGTGCTGCTTTCGTTGCAAAGAGTTGTTTTCCGGTCAAAGGTCCGTGAAAAGCGATGCGAACCTGGCCCAGGGGGAGCGACACTCCCAGCCAGCCCTTTAACGCGTTCCGGTAGGCGCTTTGGGCTGTTTTTCTCGCAGATTTCGATAGCTGCAGCCACTGCAGAGCACGGTCTTGGCTGACCCCGAATGCCATTTTGGATAAGTGCTTCGCGCAAGTTATATCGTCAATCACCACCACTGGCGGCATAGCTGAGTAGTCTACGAACGAAAGTAGGTCAATGCCGGCCGGTGCGAAAACAGCTCGAAACAGCAGATGGTTTGGCCTAAAAAAAGCACGCATCAACACAAGCGCCGGTACATGCACCGTTATGCCTTTGTCGCTCACTAGCGTATACACTTCATGTCGGTTTTCGCAGTCTTCCGGCAAAGCCATGCCTAGGCTTGCAAGATAGGCGTCCGCCGATCCTGGTTGCCAGGAAGAAAACTCCCCCTCAAAAACCAAGCGTTTGGTCTTCTGCGACGAGGGAATGCCTTCTTTGGTGAGCGCTTCGAGATCGACGACGCGGCGCTGGCCGTTGGCGGTGATGATGTCTATGCTGCGCGGGGCAGTGCGTGAAACCCCGAGGGCCCAATTTGAATCCATATACGTCTACTCCATGGTGGTAGTAGACGTATAGGAAAATCAGCTAGGGATGAGGGGCTGTTTTGCGGTTAATTTATGTGATGGCTTTGTGACGGCTTAACGTACCCAGACTGACCAGCCGAAGGATTCATTGGATCGATACAATGCAACTCCCTGCATTGAATATCCCCTTTCATTTCGATCGGGGTGCAGAGTCGAAAATGCCCAATCACGTCCGACAAGGCTGACTCTATCTAGCGATAGGGTATTAGCCCTCCCGTTGCTAGCATAGAGAGTTTGCTCTGGATCGTAATACAGATGGTGATGAGTGTCCGACCTAAAGATGTGATAGTTGAGTTCTGTTTTGGGGCTATAAACTAGGGCCTTCGCAATGTTCCCGGTCTTGTATTGGAAATGCACGTAATCGACATACGTTGCCAGATTATCCTTCCCAAACCCAGTATGTGTATGCTCAGGTATTTTGTTTTGGGCTAATGTATACGAGGCTCCATTTACCGTGCCAGTCCATGCCACCGGAGTGGCATCATATTGCAGCGCTACTCGTGTCCAGCCACCACCGTCAGAGGTCATATCGCAATACGCGTCGAACGGAGCCTGGCCATTGGGAACGATACGATACAAGCCATCACCTGTGTCGCCGGCGTACACGTAGGGTACGGCAGGCTGGCGATACTCCAAGCAGCTCTGTGCGACAGAGCCATCCTCCCAACTACGGATCCCAGAATTGTTAACGAGATGACGCTCTGCCTTCGCTTCAATACTATAGGTGCCCAATGCGGATTTGGTCTTATATTTCGCCAAAACCTGGAAGCTTGCCGAACCCGGTTCTGTAGGCGTGCCAACCAAACGCCCATCTCTAGCTAACGAAAGTCCCGTCGGCAGAGCACCCGAATACACCGACCAAGCCACCTGACTCATATCCAGATCTGGATCCCCTGTGATACGCAGTGCCGTATTGAAATCGAACCCAGCGAACGGATCGCCTACCAGGCCTGTCGG
>LNAP01000217.1_pt1 | contig 76480 bp, 69 predicted proteins | sample 602601 | NCBI WGS metagenome assembly LNAP01 (sample SAMN02440304, study PRJNA202911) | soil metagenome | biome: Subtropical and temperate rainforests or woodlands; isolation source: soil samples (1 kg each in a 20% v/v slurry with milli Q water) were... ...
GAACGCAGCCCGTACGGGCGGAGGAGCGAGCGCAGCGGCGTTCGGCGCCGCAGGGCGACGAACCGGGCTGATGGTCCGGGCCCCGGCACACCGACCCCGGCACACGGGTTCAGAAATCACAGATAGGTTCAGAAATCAAACATAGGTTTAAAAACACACACGGGTTCAGAAATCACAGATAGGTTCAGAAATCAAACATAGGTTTAAAAACACACACGGGTTAAGAAACCACCCCCGTTAAACCTATAAACCCTAAGCACAAACCAGCCTATAAGTCACCCCGACATCAATCCACCCGATTAGCATCCAGAACCGTCAACGCAGCCATATTCACGATTCGGCGAACGCTGGAACTCGATGTCAAAATGTGAACCGGTGCATTGGCGCCCAGCAAGAACGGACCCACGGCCTCATTGCGGCCGGCCACCGTCTTCAACAAGTTGTACGCAATATTGCCCGCATCGACATTCGGGCAAACCAGCAAGTTGGCTGCGCCTTTCAACGTAGAAGTGGGCAGGATGCGCTGGCGCAAGGCCTCATCCAGCGCACAATCCCCATGCATTTCGCCATCGATTTCCAACGCTGGCGCCTGGTCTCGCACCAGCGCCAGAACCTGGCGCATTTTGCTGCCCGAGGCCGCGCTATCCGTCCCGAAATTTGAGCGCGAAAGCAATGCCACCTTTGGAATCAAGCTCAATTTTTCCATCATCTGCGCCGCCTCCACGGTGAAATCGGCAATCTGCTCAGCCGTCGGCTCGTCGTTTACATGCGTATCGACCAAAGCGACCACGCGCTCGTCCAGCAGCAAAATGCTCATGGCGGCATAACTGCGCAAACCGGGCTTTTTACCAATGACCTGATCAATAAAACGCAGATGGTTCAGATAGGAGCCCACCGTGCCGCACACCATGCCGTCGGCATCGCCCAGATGCACCATCATGGCGCCGATCAGCGTCAGCCGGCGCCGCATCTCCACTCGGGCCATCTCCTTGGTAACGCCGTTACGGGACATCAGCTCCCAATACGCTGTCCAATATGTATGGAAACGCTCGTCCGATTCCGGATTCGTCACCTCGACATCGTGGCCCAGACGCAAACGAAGTCCGAGCTTCTCGATGCGCGCCAGCAACACCGCCGGGCGCCCCACTAAGATGGGACGAGCCAATTGCTCATCGACGATGACCTGCACCGCGCGCAGCACGCGCTCATCCTCGCCTTCGGTAAACACGACGCGCGCCTTCCCGCCCTCCCGCACAATCTGTTTGGCCGTTGCAAACAGCGGCTTCATGAATGCGCCGGAATGGTAAACAAACTGCTGCAACCGAGCCGCATAGGACTCCAAGTCGGCCAGAGGCCGCGTAGCCACCCCGCCCTCCATTGCCGCTTTGGCCACCGCCGGAGCAATCCGCACGATAAGCCGGGGGTCAAACGGCTTGGGTATCAGATAGTCCGGCCCGAATGACAAATGGTGGCCACCGTAGGCCGCCACAACCACCTCGTCCAGCTCCTCCTCGGCAAGCCCCGCAATGGCATAGACGGCGGCCTTTTCCATTTCCCGCGTAATGGTCGTCGCACCGACATCCAGGGCTCCCCGAAAAATATAGGGAAAACACAAGACGTTATTCACCTGATTGGGATAGTCGGAACGGCCTGTCGCCATCACAACGTCGTCGCGCGTTGCATGGGCGATCTCGGGCAGGATTTCCGGCGTGGGGTTGGCCAGTGCCAGGATTAACGGTCGCGCGGCCATGACCTTGACCATTTCAGGCTTAAGCACGCCGCCCGCGGAAAGTCCCAGGAACACATCGGCCCCTTTGATGACATCCGCCAGCTTGCGCGCCTTGGTTATCTGGGCGAACCGCCCTATTTCCGGTCCCATAGGGGTTTTACGACCTTCGTAAACCACGCCGTCAATATCGGTTATCCAGATATTATTCTGCGGCAAACCCAGATCGACCAGCAGGTCCAGACAGGCGAGCGCAGCGGCGCCCGCCCCCGAGGTCACGACCTTGACGTCCGAAATGCGCTTGCCGACCACTTTCAGCCCGTTGATGATGGCGGCCGCCACCGTAATCGCCGTGCCGTGCTGATCATCATGGAACACGGGGATGTTCATTCGCGCGCGCAACTTGCGTTCGATCTCAAAACACTCAGGAGCCTTGATGTCTTCCAGATTGATCCCACCGAAGGTGGGTTCCAGCCCGGCAATGATCTCTACCAGCTTATCCGGGTCGGTTTCGTTAATTTCAATATCGAAGACATCGAGACCGGCAAATTTTTTAAATAGGACCGCCTTGCCTTCCATGACCGGCTTGGATGCCAATGCACCGATATTGCCCAAGCCAAGGACCGCGGTGCCATTGGTGATGACCCCCACCAAATTTCCCCGAGCGGTATAACGAAAGGCATTCATGGGATCGCTTGCAATTTCTTCGCAGGCGGCGGCCACGCCGGGCGTATAGGCCAGGCCCAGATCGCGCTGAGTCACCAATGGCTTGGACGCAACTACCGAAACTTTTCCTGGCACGGGAAACTCGTGATAATCCAATGCCGCCTGCCTGTCTACTGAACTCATCTTTATTTTCCTTTATCTACGCTGGCTGTGTTACGAGCCATCTCGGTCGGCCGGACCGCTGCATCCCTAAAACGGCTTAACACCAGTTTAGCCATGATGTATAAAGTAACTATTCAAAATTAACATGATCCCATAATGTTTATATTATGGATGGAAAGGCCTAAATGCCCCTTGATGACCCCAGCGATGTTGCACGCAGACTGGTCGCCCGCCTGAAAATCCGGCATTTGGCCCTTTTGCTGCACATTCACAAACATGGCTCGCTCACCCGGGCGGCCGAACATATGTCCACCAGCCAGCCGGCAGTGACACACGCTTTGGCTGAACTCGAGGGATTGTTTGGCACCCCCTTGTTCGATCGTTCGGCAAGAGGCATGACGGCGACCGTACAAGGCGAAGCCGTGCTGGCGCGTGCCCGCGCCATGCTCCATGACCTTGATCTGCTGGCGCTCGATATAGAGGCTGTCAGCGCCGGAAGAGTCGCCCACCTGCACATTGGCGCCATTCCGTTTATTTCGGGGCAGTTGCTGTCCGCCGCCATTCAAAGCACACTGCCGGCAAAGCAGCAGCTAACCGTCACCCTTCATGAAGGCACCAGCGATCAACTGCTTCAGATGCTGACGGACCACGCCCTGGATTTCGTTATCGGACGAGCCTCGCCGACCCTGGACATGAGCGGCATACAGCACCATGTGCTTTATCATCAAAGCCCCCGATTGATTACCAGCCGGCGCGCCGCCGGACGGCTCGGCCGCAGGTCCCTGGAATGGGCGCACCTGCTTGAAATGGACTGGGTTCTGGGGCCCCGGCATACCCCCATAAGAAATCAAATCGCCGATATCTTTTTTCGAGCTGGACTGGTGCCGCCCTTGCCCGTGGTCGAAAGCCATTCATCCAAGCTCATTGGCGAAATCATTGCCAGCAACGACCGGGCCGCATCGATTGTGCCCGCCGATGTCGCCGAAGAACTTGTACGCATAGCCGGCGTCGCTATCGTGCCCTACACCTTCGACTGGACTCTGCTGCCTGTCACCTTGTTCACACGCAAGGAATCGTCGCCACGAACCATCGATACGCTGTTTTCCAACGCGTTACAAAAGTTATGTATGGACGCCGGATCCAGGCGGCACGATAACGCCTATCCCTACTGACCGCACAGATAAAAAAAAGCGAGCCTCTTGAACGAGGCTCGCTTCGATCGAAAACAGGCTGAACTTAGCCTTGAACGACCTCGTGCGCGAAACGCACCACCGAAACGCCAGGAATCAATTGACGCAACGAGGGCATGACCAGGACACAATCATCGTACGGAGTTGTTATGGGTTGGCCATTATCCTGACCAATCACCGTCCCCGCTTTCGGTATGCGCTCCATCCCCTGAAACGGCTCGACAAACGTCAGGTTCATCGATGTTGCCACGACCGGCGCCGTCACTTTCAATACTTTTTGACCACCGACGACCGGCTGAGCCACAGGCCAGTGACCTGGCAAATCGGCCACGTCGATCACGCCCGAAACCACCAGGAAACGTCCGACTATTTCCTGTGCAACGCGCACCGACGACACGTCGCCGTGAACACCGCCAAAGCACTGCCCTCGGCTTCGCCAAACTGGGCGAAATCACGCATGCGTGTGCCGTCTTTATGACCGGCGTCCACAATAATGTGCTCGGGAATGCCAAGACGCAGTCCGAAATCGATATTTCGTTGCAACAGGCCCGTTAGAAGCAAAGGCGCACTGGGTTCATGCATGGAGTGCAGATCCAGCAACCAGTCGGCTTGCCTGATCCAGGGCTCCAACGCCAGGGCGCGTTGGCGCTCCAACGTTTTAGGATCGCTCAGCTTTTCGGCCGACCAGACCCGGTTAAGGTCTTCGTCGACGAAACGCGACGCGTCGTGCGCGGCGGCATCAAAACGGTCGAACGCCGCCAGGTTGCAAAAAGCCAGCGTTAGCTTGCCTTTTGCCGGCCTGGCGCCACTGGCCAGCAACTCTTTCAACGCCCAGGCTCCGCAAATCTCGTTGCCGTGGGTCAGCGCCGTAACCAGTACACTGGGGCCTTCGATGCCTGAATCGAAGTGCCAGACGCCAGGGGTATCGGTATTACCCTGCCGCTCTAGCGTTAAATCTGGAAGTTCTATTTCAAAGCTCATCTCTGTGACCTATTTAATGCCAATGCCAGCCATATCAACAAGTTTTTTGTACTTGGCGCTTTCGGAAGCGAAGAACTGGCTCAAGTCAGCAGGTTGTTCTGGAACCACGGTGCCGCCGGTGGCTTTGTATTTTTCCTGGAATACCGGGTCAGCCAGCACGGCTGACAACGCAGTACGCAGCTTGGCGACCACGGGCTCAGGCATGTCGTTAGGGCCAAACAAGCCAAACCACATGCTCACGTCAACATCCTTGAAGCCTGGGTTTTCGGACAAAGCGGGGATTTCAGGTGCCAAAGGCGAACGTTTGGTGGTGGTCACGCCAAGCGGCACGATTTTTCCGGCTTGCACCTGCGGAAAGCCCGACGAGAACACAAACATACCCAAGCCCAACTGCCCGCTGATCAGGTCTGTAACGAGCGGCGCCACGCCTTTATAAGGAATATGCAGCACTTCGGCACCCGTGGTCTTGTTGACCATTTCGCCCGCCAAGTGCAATGCGGTGCCTACGCCCGACGAACCAAAACTGTAGTCCGCCGACTTGCCGGATTTAACCATGGCAAGAAAGTCATCCGCATTATTGATGCCGGACTCTTTCGACGCGGCAAACAACAATGGCTGATCGCCCACCATGCCAATAGGGAACAGATCCTTGGCACCCTCGTACTTGACGGCAGAGTTGATCAGCTCGGCAATCGTAACTTCGTTAAGCGCACCCAGCAGCAAGGTGTAGCCGTCTGGTTTGGCGCGCACGACTTTTTGCGCACCAATCGCACCGCCAGCGCCACCCAGATTTTCAACCACGACACTGGAATCCAGCTTTTCAGCCAGTGCCTCAGCTACAAGACGGCCATTCAAATCGGTACTTCCGCCAGCGGGATAGCCAACCACAATGCTAATGGGCCGTTCGGGATACTCGGCGGCGGCCTGAGACGAAACACCGAAAGCGCCTACCATCAGCGACATTCCCAACGCAAAACGACGCGCACTGCTCTTTACTGCTTTCATTCCATCACTCCCATATAAGTTATCTTTCGTGCCTATACTATCCGTAACAAAAATGGAGCATGGTGCTTTTACAGCACATAGATGTGCAAATTTCGCAACATTCCACTATTATTGAAAAGTTGCACCACCCCGGCACCAGCCATGCACCAAACAGATACTGAATCGCCCCAGAACGGGGCATTCGCTTTGCGAAAACCTTGTCCGCCGCGGGCAAAAAACAAAATCCGACACAGCCATGGCCGAAACCAAACTGCTAAAAGACTTCATTACCTTATCCAAAACGGGAAGCTTCACCAAAGCAGCCGAATTGCGCAATGTCACCCATCCGGCCTTCAGCCGCAGAATTAAAGAACTTGAAATCTGGGCAGGAACCCCTTTGGTCAGTCGCAAGCGTATCCCGGTAACCCTCACCGAGGCAGGGCGTGAGTTACTGGTTGTAGCTGAACACATTATTGCCAAGCTGAATACGGTCAATGAACAAATAAGCCGGCCTGCCGACTGGGCTAGCCGACGGATACGCATCGCGACAGGCCGACACCTGGCCAGCACCGTAGTGGCCGACTGGATATGCCGGGTGGCCGACCAGGTTGGCAAGGAAATGAACAACAGGGTTGCCATTGAAATCAAAACCGGCGTGACACAAGACCTGATTGGACTGATACAGCGTGGCGAAATCGACTTCCTATGCTGCTATCAACATCACAGCCTGTCCGTCCCCATCACCACCAAAAGCTTTCAGTACCTAAGCCTGGCCTCTGACAAACTTGTCCCCGTCTGCCTGAATGACAGCGAGCCGCCGTCAAGCGGCTACGATCTTGAAGATGAATTAAGCCCTATTCCCCACATCACCTATTTTGATAGCCTTTCGTTGCAACACATCATCAATGACCATTTGCGTTCCAGCAACTATGCGCTAGAGCAAAACGTGCATTGCGATTCCGTCGAGGTCGCACACCGTTTCGTCAAGAAAGGCAGGGGTATTGCATGGCTGCCATGGTCGATTGTGGCCGCAGACTGCGAGAGCGGCGTTTTTAGAGTGCTGGGAAATCGCCATAATGAAATTCCGTTCGAGGTCCGTTTATATCGGCCCAAACGCAAACTGCCCGTGGCAGCCGAGCTGGCCTGGAAGAAAACGTTGACTTAATCATGGCGCATCACGCGGCCCCAATACGCGCTTGCAAAACCAGGCATTCGGGTTGCACACTACCGTATCGCATAAGAGCACAGGAGACGAGTATGGCGCTTTCAATCGAAGCTAAACGGGCGGCATTTCGGGCACTGCATCAACAAGACCATTTTGTTCTACCCAACCCTTGGGATCTCGGCGGTCTGCGCCGCCTGGAAAAACTCGGCGCCAAGGCCGTAGCAACCACCAGTGCGGGTTTCGCGCATTCGCTCGGCCGCGAGGATTTCCAGCTTACGTTAAGCGAGGTGCTCGCGCATATTACCTACCTTGGCAATGCCACCGACTTGCCCCTGAACGTCGACTTTGAAGCGGGCTTCGCCGATGCCCCTGATCAAGTAGCAGCTAACGTCAAACTCGCTATCGCGGCCGGCGCGGCCGGCCTGTCGATTGAAGACCGAAGCAACAACGATCTTTACCCTTTATCGCTCTGCCTCGAACGACTTCAGGCTGCGCGCGAGGCTATTGCGGACACAGGCCAGGATGTCGTGCTTGTAGGACGCTGCGAAGGGCTGCTGACGGAAACGATTAGCTTGGACGAGACCATCGCCCGCATGGCGGCCTACGCTAAAGCTGGGGCTGATGTACTGTATGCACCGGCTATTAAAGAAGCGACAGACATCAAAACCTTAATTCAAGCCGTTGCGCCCAAGGCAGTTAACGTGCTGCTGTTGCCTGGCATGCGCGTCGATGAACTGGCCGCGCTCGGCGTACGCCGCATGAGCACAGGCTCGGGCCTGGCTCGGGCGGCGTGGGCCGGCTTCGATATCGCGGCGGCCTCGGTGATGAATGGCGGCAGCCTGTCGGTTTAGCGCATCAGTTCAGCAAATTACGCAGTACGTACTGCATGATGCCACCGTGACGGTAATAATCCGCCTCGCTTGGCGTATCGATGCGCAGCAAGGCATCGAACTCAACATTGCCTGCCTTCACCTTGACCGTGGCGGGTACGCCACCCCCGTTCAGGCCGACTACGCCCGTAATATCGAACGTTTCTGTACCGGTAAGCCCCAGCGATTCAGCGTTCTGCCCCTGCGGGTACTGCAGCGGTAAAACCCCCATGCCCAGCAAATTGGAACGGTGAATACGCTCGTACGACTCGGCAATCACCGCGCGCACCCCCAGCAAGACGGTACCCTTGGCCGCCCAGTCGCGAGAAGAACCCGAACCATATTCCTTACCAGCCAGAATGACCAGCGGCGTGCCCTGCGCGATATACGACCGTGAGGCATCGAAGATGCTGGTAACCGGCCCATCGGCTTGAGTGAAGTCACGCGTGACCCCGCCCTCGGTGCCCGGCGCCAGTTGATTGCGCAGCCGGACGTTGGCAAACGTGCCGCGTATCATGACCTCGTGATTGCCGCGCCGCGATCCATACGAGTTAAAGTCGGCCGGAGCCACCCCATGGCTAGTCAGGTAGGCCGCTGCAGGCGATGTTTTAGAAATAGACCCGGCGGGACTGATGTGGTCGGTCGTGACCGAATCGCCCAGCAACGCCAGCACACGCGCCCCGAAAATATCCGAGACAGGCTCGGGGTGGCGCGGCATGTTCTCGAAGTAAGGCGGCTGCCGTACATACGTCGAGGCATCGTCCCACTCAAAGATTTCGCCCTTGGGCGTGGGCAGCGCACGCCAACGCTCATCACCGGCAAACACATCGGCGTAGCCGCTTTTATACATGGCCGAAGCAATCGACGACTCAACCACCGCCTGTACCTCTGCGGCCGAAGGCCAGATATCTTTCAGGTAAACATCCTGGCCATCGCTGCCCTTGCCCAGCGACTCGTTGAACAGATCGATGTCCATGGTGCCGGCCAGCGCATAAGCCACCACTAGCGGAGGCGACATCAGGTAGTTCATTTTGACTTCGGCGTGGATGCGGCCCTCGAAGTTACGGTTGCCCGAAAGCACCGACACCACCGATAAATCGTGCTCCGCTACCGCGGCACTGACTTCGGGAATAAGCGGACCGGAGTTGCCGATACAGGTGGTGCATCCATAGCCCACGAGATTAAAGCCCAACGCCTCAAGATACGGCGTCAGGCCGGCGCGCTCGTAGTAGTCGGTGACGACCCTGGAGCCTGGCGCCAGGCTGGTCTTGACCCACGGCTTACGTTTCAGGCCTTTTTCGACCGCTTTTTTCGCCAGCAAGCCGGCCGCCATCATGACGGTTGGATTGGACGTATTGGTGCAGGACGTAATGGCCGCAATCACCACCGAGCCATGATCGACTTCACCGTGTTGCCCGTTAATGGTGACGGATGCCGAATTGCGCGGACGCGCCCCGCTGGCGGGTGCCCGGTCGACGTAGTCGGTCGGCGCAGTACTGGTATCGGAATCGCGATAGGCCGCCGGGGGATCGGAGGCGGGGAAGCTCTCGTCCACCGCTTTATCATAGCCGCGAGGCTTACGCTTCGGCTCACCGACGTAGCTTTCGAGCGCACCGCGGAAGGATTCTTTGGCATCGGCAAGAGAGATACGGTCTTGCGGGCGTTTGGGCCCTGCAATGGAAGGCACGACGGTAGACAGATCAAGCTCGAGCCGTTCGGAATAACGCGGCTCGGCCTGCGGGTCATGCCACAAGCCCTGTGCCTTGGCATAGGCCTGAACCAGCGCGATCTGCTCGGGCGAGCGGCCTGTGAGCGTCATGTAGCGCAAGGTCTCGTCGTCAATCGGAAATATAGAAATGGTCGAGCCGTATTCCGGGCTCATATTGCCAATGGTGGCGCGGTTGGCCAACGGCACCGCCGCTACACCCGGACCGTAGAACTCGACAAACTTGCCCACCACATGATGTTGGCGAAGAATCTCGGTAATCGTCAACACCAGATCGGTCGCCGTCGTACCCTCGGGCAACTGACCTGTAAGTTTAAAACCCACCACGCGCGGGATCAACATGGATATAGGCTGCCCCAGCATGGCCGCCTCGGCTTCAATACCGCCAACGCCCCAGGCCACGATCCCCAAACCGTTGACCATAGGCGTATGCGAATCGGTGCCCACACAGGTATCGGGATAAGCCAGCATGACGCCATCGTCATCGCGCGTGAACACCACCCGGGATAAATGCTCAAGGTTCACCTGATGCACAATGCCCGTGCCCGGCGGGACGACTTTGAAATCTTTGAAAGCGTCCTGGCCCCAGCGTAAAAACTGGTAGCGCTCCAGGTTGCGATGGTATTCGATGTCGACGTTGCGCTCAAATGCACTCTTCTGACCGAACACATCGACAATGACAGAGTGATCAATAACCAGCTCGACCGGTGCCAGCGGATTAATTCGGGCGGGATCCCCCCCCAGCGCGCTCATGGCTTCGCGCATAGCGGCCAGATCAACGACGGCCGGAACGCCGGTGAAGTCTTGCAACACGACGCGCGCTGGCGTAAAGGCAATTTCGCGATCGGGATTGGCGCTTGGGTCCCAGCCGGCAAGGGCTCGAATATCATCGGCGGTGACCGCGCTGCCATCTTCAGTGCGCAACAGGTTTTCGAGCAGAATCTTAAGACTGTAAGGCAGCGTTGCTACGTCCAGGCCATCGCCCTTCACCGCATCAACCCGATGAATCTTATAGTTCAAGCATGCCTGCAGCGCCAAAACTGTCGATGTGACTCATAACCCGATCTCCTCTAAATAACAACGGGCCGTAGCCCTTGATAACTCTCGAACCATCTTACATCGTTATCGCTCTTAGGTCAGGTGCCGCGACCGAAACAGCTCACAACAGCATGAAGCCGCCTAGTCGGCGAATGAATCCACCGTAAAATCCACGAAGGCGCGTATACGCCGGGAAAGCTGATGACGCGGGGCATAGACCGCGTAAATATCCGCATCGGGGGTTTGATAATCGGGCAACACCTGAACCAGGCGGCCGCTTTTCAAATGCCTCGAGATGTCCCATTCGGCACGCATCAAAATACCGTGGCCGTCGAGCGCCCATTTGACGGCCACCTCGCCGTCGTTGGTCGCCATACCGCTGTGAACCTTGACGGAGTGGCTTTTCGCCGTGGAGTCATGCCGGCCCGTCAGGCGCCAAACGCCATAGGCTTCACCCCCCTGGTGGATGTCGATGCAGTCATGGTGAGCCAGTTCATCCGGTGTTTTCGGTGCGCCCCGCAAGGCCAGGTAATCGGGCGCGGCGCACAGCAGCCGCCGGTTCGAGGCGAGCCGGCGCGCAATAATCCTGGCATCGGGAGGCTGCCCGAAACGGATGCAAACATCGAACATGTCATCAATGAATGCGGGGGGATTGACCGACAGTTGCAGTTGTACCTGGACGTCTGGATGAGCCGCCTTGAAGCGCGATAACAAAGGTGCCACATAACCGCGCCCAAACCCTGGCGAGGCATTCACGCGCAGCAAACCCCGGGGCCCGGCCTGGGAGTCGGCCAATTGCTGCTCCATATCGCCAATATCGCTCAGGATGCGGCGCGCATGCGCCAGGTAAAGCTCGCCCTCGGGAGTCAGGTGCATTCTGCGTGTCGTGCGCGTAATCAGCGTTACGCCCAATCGCGCCTCCATTTGCGCCAGCCGCTTGCTCACCGCCGGCGTGCTGATCCCCATGTTTCGCGCCGCGGCGGTTAACCCTCCGGCAGCGGCCAATGTGGAGAAAAAAGCCAGCTCGGACGGATGCGTACTAGAACTCATAAGCCATGACGCCCATTTTGATTGTTAAACACAGGTTAAGTAAGGATTCACTCCAACGTCCTATTTTGTACTGAATTACTTCTATAGTTCAACAGTCACGAATTGATTACCTGGAGATACCTGCGTGAAAACCTATCAAATTGCCACCATCCCCGGAGACGGTATCGGCAAAGAAGTCATCCCGGCCGGTCAGCGCGTGCTTGAAGCCGCCGCGGCCGCCTACCAATCGTTTTCCTTTGAGTTTGAAAACTTCGACTGGGGCGGCGATTATTATCGCGAGCATGGCGTCATGATGCCTGAAGATGGGCTGGACGCGCTGCGCGACAAAGATGCGCTGCTATTCGGCTCGGCCGGCGACCCGGATATTCCCGATCACGTTACCCTATGGGGCTTGCGCCTTAAAATCTGCCAGGGCTTCGACCAATACGCCAATGTCCGCCCCACCCGTATTTTGCCGGGCATCGACGCCCCCTTGAAGCGTTGCGCGGCGGAAGACCTGAACTGGGTCATTGTGCGCGAAAACTCCGAAGGCGAATACTCCGGCGTGGGCGGACGCGTGCATCAAGGACATCCTATCGAAGCCGCCACCGACGTGTCGATCATGACACGCGTCGGGGTTGAACGTATTTTGCGCTATGCCTTCGCCCTGGCCCAATCACGTCCGCGCAAACTGCTGACCGTGATCACTAAATCCAATGCGCAGCGCCATGCCATGGTCATGTGGGACGAAATCGCCTTACAGATCTCTAAAGAATTCCCCGACGTCACCTGGGACAAAGAGCTTGTCGATGCGGCCACCGCCCGCATGGTCAACCGCCCGGCCACGCTGGACACCATCGTCGCCACCAACCTGCACGCCGACATCCTGAGCGATCTGGCCGCAGCGCTTGCCGGCAGCCTGGGCATTGCGCCAACCGGGAATATCGACCCCGAACGCCGCTACCCCTCCATGTTCGAGCCCATTCACGGATCGGCCTTCGACATCATGGGCAAAGGGTTGGCCAATCCGGTTGGAACCTTCTGGTCGGTGGTCATGCTGCTGGAACATTTGGGCGAAACGCAAGCCGCTGAACATGTCATGCAGGCGGTGGAGTACGTCACCTCAAACCCCAGCTTGCATACCCGCGACCTGGGCGGCACGGCCAACACCGAAGAAGTCACTCGCGCCGTATGCGAACAAATCGCGGCAAGCGGCGCAAAACGCCGTACTGCCTGAAGGCAACAACAAGCCTGACCCGGGACGCCGCAGCAGGCAAGCCCGGGCCGGGTGCCTTAAGCTTTGATTCCAAGACCTACAACAAAGACAGGAGACAAACCATGAAACCGACCTTACTGCTCAACCCCGGCGCCCAAGCCGTTAAACGCTCAATCATTGCTACGGCCGTGGCCGGCGCCACACTGTTCATGGCGAATCCCGCCTTGGCACAGCAATGGCCCGCCAAACCCATCAGCTTGATTGTTCCCTTTGCCGCGGGCGGCACGACCGACGTGCTGGCTCGCTCACTGGGCGATGAACTGTCCAAATCATTGGGGCAAACGGTTATTGTCGAAAATCGGCCCGGAGCCGGCGCTACGCTGGGCGCGGACATTGTCGCGCGCGCCAAACCCGACGGCTATACCTTGCTGATGGGCGCCGTCCACCACACCATTGCCACCAACGTCTACAAAAACCTGCCCTACGACTTCCAGAAAAGCTTCGCCCCCATCACGACCGTGGCGCTCGTTCCCAATGTGCTGGTTATCAATGCCGAAAAAACCAAGGCCACCAACGTCAAGGAACTGGTCGCGCTGGCCAAGGCCAGCCCAACCAGCCTTGCCTATGGCTCCAATGGCTACGGCACGCTACAGCACTTGATCGGAACGCAATTTGCCACGCAAAACGGCATTCAATTGCTGCATGTACCTTATAAAGGCAGCGGCCCGCTCACTACCGACCTGATCGGCGGACAAGTCGCCATGTCGTTCGATACGATTACGCCGGTACTGCCCCATATTCAAAGCGGCAAACTAAGGGCCCTGGCGGTCACGACCGCCAAGCGTTCATCCGTACTGCCCGATACGCCCACCTTGAACGAAGCCGGCATGAAAGACTTTGACCTGGGCACCTGGTTCGGTGTCCTGGCTCCGGCGGGAACGCCCACCGATGTCGTGACCAAGCTGAACACCGAAATGGTGAAGATCATTCATTCAGCCGATTTTCGCGACCGCATGTCGAAAATCGGCGCCGAGCCGATAGGCGACACCCCTGAACAAATGACCCGCCAGATCGACAATGACACCACCCGCTTTGCCAAGGTAATCAAAGACAACAACATCACGGTCAACTAAGGGGCGCCATTACATCAGCACGCTGATCGCGCGCTGCATGAATTCGGCCATGGACATGGCCTGGCCGTTGACTACGACGCTATTTTTTTCGTATTGCATAGCCGTCGTGATCTTGTCCCCTTCGGCCTTGACCAACCCGGCGTTGCTTAGCCGGCTTGCATACTGCGAGAAAACCATATTGGCGATCATCGCAGTTTGCGGGTCGGCACCCGCCCCCTGCAACTGACCAAAAGCCTTAACGAACATGGGCCCTGACACGGATGCGTCCAGTTTCAGAAGCTTGATGATTTGCGGCAAGAGCACATCCAGCCGAGTCGTGCTGCCTGCGGCCTTGGCGGCCTCGCCGCTTAAACTGACGCTCAAGGCCAGACTGCTTTCGCCCTGGTCGTTCTTCCAGATGAAGGGATCGATTGCAACGGACGGATCGGTCGCCAGCACGGCCAGCAATTTTTCGTGCAATGAAGCCTCTTGGTCAGTGCTCAGTTCGATCTCGCCCCCGCCCTGGGCGGCACTGATCGCATCGTACTCCTGCCCCAATGCCGTCAACGCATCGATATTCAAGCCGCTGCCTTTCGCTCCGACCGACAAACTCCCTAAATCAACTTCGCCGACTTTAAGGCTGCCAAAATCGTAGCGTAAGCTGCCCTCGAGCAAACTGCCGTTTTGAAGGCTGTTCAAATTAGCGACGATATGCTCGGCGCGCAAGGGGTCGGCATCGCTGGACAAGGCGACGACGCTGTCCGCGCGGGCCGAGCTTTGCAGCGTCAGGCTGCCATCATCGGCGGTCGTTGAACTGCTGTTAAGCGTAATACCCTTGATTTGCAAGTCTTCCCCGGCTTGCGCCGACACATAGCCGACAAAGGGGAATTTTCCATCAGCGGTCGTATCGTTGAAGTTTTTTGTAAACTGTACGCCGAGAGTACCGCCACTGAACGTCAGGCTATCGCCGTCCTGGGTGATATCCAAGGGCTGAAACTGCCATTGCGAATTGCCGCCGCCCGAGAACGCCACCTGCGTCGTCGCTACGATGGGGGCTTGTCCGCTCAGGCTGTCGAACCATTTTTGCGTGACAGCCGAAGGTATGAGTTGCGCTCGGCTCAGCGCCAGCAACGGGGCAAAATTGCCCTGCTTCAAAGCGCCCACGGGAAACGGACCATGCTGGAGATGATCGCTGAACAGGTATTCTGTCGTTGCCTCATCGGCATTGTCGATTTGCAAGGTGTACACGACATCGGACGAAAAAACATGGCGGTTATAATCGCTGATCGCCAGCTTGAAGCCGTTGCCCGCCAAACCGGAGCCCAGCGCCTTGGCAAAGCGTTCATTGGCCTGCGTCACCGCTTGCTCGAGTGTTGCTTGCGCACGCTTGCCCACATACCACGAGGCGCCAACATAAGCGGCTCCAACAATCACTACGGCAGTAATAATGCCTGCACTTTTTTTCATCGCGAAACCTTGTCTTACGGCGCTACGGCCGTGAAAAATTATTGTTCACCCGTGTCGGCGGCAAAGCTCATGATCGACACAGGGTACGGTAGGACTACAATTTACGCGACAACTCTTTAGGTAAAGGAAAGGCCACATTTTCTTCGGCGCCGGACAAGGTGCGCACCGATACCGCACCGAGCTCCTTCAGTCGTTCAATGACCTGCTGAACCAGCACCTCGGGGGCCGAAGCGCCCGCGGTCAGGCCCACGCGGCGCGCCGTAGAAAGCCACGCAGGATCGATCATACCGGGATCGTCGATTAAATAGGCCGCGGCGCCGATGCGTTCGGCCACTTCACGCAGACGATTGGAGTTGGAACTATTGGGGCTGCCCACCACCAGCACCAAGTCACACTCGGGCGCCATGATCTTCACGGCGTCCTGGCGATTCTGGGTGGCGTAGCAAATATCGCTTTTCTTGGGCTCGACAATAGAAGGAAAGCGGCGGCGTAAAGCCTGGGCCACCGTATTGGCGTCGTCCACCGACAAGGTGGTTTGCGTGACGAAAGCCAGGTTTTCAGGATTAAGCACCTGCAACGTCTCGACATCTTCGGGCGTTTCAACCAGGTACATGCCTTCAGATGCCTGACCCAGGGTGCCCTCGACTTCCGGGTGGCCCTTATGCCCGATCATGATAATTTCGCGGCCCGCCGCCCGCATTTTGGCGACTTCGATATGCACCTTGGTAACCAGGGGGCAGGTTGCGTCGAATACCTTCAGGCCCATTTGCTCGGCTTCGGCGCGTACGGCTTTGGCTACGCCATGGGCCGAAAACACCACGATGGCTCCCTTGGGGGCTTCCTCGAGTTCATCGATAAAAATGGCGCCTTTCGCTTTCAGGTCTTGAACAACGTAGCGGTTATGCACGATTTCATGGCGCACATAAATAGGTGCACCATGCAATTCAAGCGCCCGCTCAACAATGTCGATGGCCCGATCCACGCCCGCGCAAAAACCGCGCGGCTGCGCCAAGACCACGTCGACACCCTCGGGTTTCGGGCTGTGCACGCCAGACATCACAACACTCCTAATAAAGAAACTTCGATACGCAGGTCGGCGCCTGCCAGCGGGTGATTAAAGTCGAACAACGCCCAGGAATCGCCAAGCTCTTTGAACACCCCCGAATAACGTCCGCCATTGGGTGCGGAAAATTCAATAATGTCGCCCGGCTGATAGGTCGCGCCGGGCTCTGAGTTGGATTCGAGCAAGGCGCGCGTGATGCGCTGTAAAAGCTCGGGGTTGCGGTCGCCGTAAGCCTGCGCTGCAGGAAGTTCGAAACTGAACTGTTCACCCTCCGCGCGCCCGACAAGTGCGGCCTCCATGCCCGGAGCCCACTGCCCGCTGCTCATTTGCAGCGTAGCGGGATTACCGTCGAATGTGTTGGCAAAAACCGAACCCGCCGCCGGGCCCGTGGCCAGTTCTATGCGGTAATGCAAAGTTAAAAATGAATCGGGGCGGACAAAAGCTTTCACTGAGTCGGAATTAAAGGTCAAAATCTGTCACCGTAGAGGATCGTTACTGTTCTCCTATTTTAGAGCCTCTTATGACACTTCGCACAGCCACGCCAAATAACGAGCGCCCGCGTGAGCGCCTGCTTGCCCACGGAGCTCAGGTTTTGACCTCGCCAGAGCTGCTGGCCATCATTTTACGCACGGGAATAAAAGGACTTGATGCCGTCAGCCTGGGGCATCAGCTTATCGCCCGTTTCAATGGATTGCGCGGCCTGCTGGCGGCGGACGCGCAAACGCTGCTAAGCATACAGGGGCTGGGCATGGCCAAAACCTGCGAACTGCTCGCCATTAACGAGCTGAACCGGCGCGCGCTCGAGGAAGACCTGAAAACAGGTCCGGCGCTCAACCAGCCACAGCACGTCAAACACTATTGCACGGCCGCGCTCGGCCACCTGAAGGTAGAGCACTGCATGGCACTTTACCTGGACAGCCAGTATCGGCTGATTGTCAGTGAAGAATTATCAAAAGGCACGTTGACCCAGGCATCGATCTACCCTCGAGAGGTCATTAAGGCCGGCCTCAAGCACCACGCCGCGGCGCTGATTCTGGCCCATAACCACCCATCGGGCGTGGCCGAGCCCAGCGAAGCCGACCTGAGTCTGACGCGCCACCTGAAGCATGCCCTGGCGCTGGTCGACATCCGCCTGCTCGATCATCTCATTGTGACCCCCACCGGCGCCGTCTCACTGGCCGAACGCGGACAAATCTAGTTCAGATGCATGAGGCATTTACACCACGAATCGCGTATATTGGACGGTCGGCACCCGTTTAACCCCGCAATAAGTTGAAAAAACCGCCGCGCGTGCTAAAATCTTTGGCTACATTGGATACGTGGTTAAGGATGGAAGGCCAAAGGCCTAAATACTTGGCAGGCGACCCGCCCTTTAGGAAAATACAGGAATCGATCATGAAAGAAGGCATCCACCCCGAATACCGCGACGTGGTGTTTCTGGATCAGCAAACAGGTACCAAATTTATTTCGCGCTCTACGCTTAACAGCCGCGAAACGGTTGAACTGGACGGTAAAACCTACCCCCTGTTCAAATGCGAAGTGACATCTGAATCGCATCCGTTCTACACCGGCGCGCAAACGCGTATCGTCGAAACGGGCCGTGTCGAGAAATTCCGCGCACGTTTCGCTCGTACCGCCGGCACAACCAAAAAGGCCTAATCGCCTTCACGACGTCCGGTCGTTCATGAAAGGCAGCCTCAGGGCTGCCTTTTTAATTTAAGATGGCATCATCTTTATCTCTTTAGCGCGCACCAGTGGCTATTCACGACTCTCGCTCTACGCCCGCCCGCCTGACCGCGCCGGCCACCACAAAACTTCCCCGGCTTTTCCTGCTTGCGCTGGGTGTCATCTATATTTTTGCCGGACTTTTTTTTAGAGACCCCTGGAAAACCGATGACGTGGTCGGCCTGGCCACCATGCTTACCGCACTGAATCACCCCGGGCATACATTATTGATGCCGCAAATAGGGGATCTGGCTTATGCGCAGAACGGGCCGCTGATAACCTGGGTCGGCGCCTTCAGCATCTGGGCCTTCAGCCCCTTCTTCGAGCTCTTCACCAGTCAGCTGGACGCTGCCATCATTGCATCGCGCCTGCCCAATCTGCTGTGGTTCGCCCTTATAACGTGGTCGGTATGGTATGGCACCTACCTGCTGGGGCGGCGCCCCGAACCCCAGCCCCTGGCGCTTCCCTTCGGCGGCGAACCCACAGTGCGCGACTACGGAAGAATGATCGCCGACGCCGCACTGCTGCTCATCATCGCCACAGCGGGCATCATGTGGCGGCTGCATGAAACCTCCGAGGTGCCAGCCATTATCGCGTTTCAGGCGCTGGCGTTTTACGCCGTTGCGCGCATGCTGGATCATCCGCTTTCGGGGGCCATCACCCTGGGCCTGGCCGTGGCGGCCGCCTTCCTGACGCGCGGCTGGATCGGCGCGCTTCCCATCATGCTGGCCGTGCCCCTGGCCTTTGTGCCACGCAGCGCGTTATGGCCCACCAAGCACTGGCTGATTATTTCAGCCGTCATTGCGGCCTCGCTGATACTGCTCTGGTGGATCCCCGCCAGCCGCCTGGGCGCCTACTGGACACAGCACTGGTGGCTCTGGAACATTAACTCGTTCACCTGGCCCCAACCGCAGGAAACCCTGACGGTCTTGCGCGACCTGCCCTGGTTTCTATGGCCCACCTGGCCCTTTGCGCTGTTGGCCATTTGGCGCTGGCGCTCCTGGCTGTACGCTCCGCACATCTGGATACCGCTCGCGTTTACGGCCTGCGCCTTGCTGACGCTGTTCTGCCTGGCCGACCCCTTTGAACCCGAGTACAGCCTGATGGCGGTTCCCGTCGCCGTTCTGGCCGCATTCTCTTTGCCCACGCTGCGCCGCGGCGTTGTCAATTCCCTGGACTGGTTCGCCGTCATGTGCTTCTCACTGACAACGGCCGCCGTCTGGCTGGGCTGGGTCGCCCTGCAAATCGGCTGGCCGCGCCAAATCGCCCACAACATTGCACGCCAGACCACCGGCTATGAGGCCTATATATCGTGGCCTGCCGTTTTGATTGCCGCGCTGGGAACCCTGGGATGGATAGCACTGGTGCGCTGGCGCCTGCAGACCAAGCCCGCCGCCCTCTGGCGCGGCACGGTGCTATCGGCCGGCGGCATCACCACGACCTGGCTATTGCTGGTTACCCTCTGGATGCCTGCCCTTGATTACGTGCGCAGCTACCGTCCCGTTTCGGCCCAACTGCTGCAAGCGTTGCAGCAACACAAAAAACCCGGCGACTGCGTACGCGCAATCGGCCTGGGCATCGGGCAGCGCGCCTCCTTCCTGGTGTTCAACAACATCAATTTCAGCTTTGACGCCTCGTGCACGCTGGTCCTGCAACAAGTCGCACCGCGCAGTCTCGAGCAAGGCAGCGCGCCGTACTCCGATCAAGCCAACGTCTTATGGCAAGGCAAGCGCGGCGCCGAACGCCGCGAGCTCTTCCGGCTTTTACGTATCGCACCACGATGAGCCGCTCCAAGCGTCAACCTCAGTCCTTTGCTTCACACATAATAGAAACACTGCGACAGGCGTGGCCGGTGCTGGTCAGTTCGTGGGCAAGCATCGCTTTCGGGGTGATCGATACCGCCATGGCCGGTCATGCCAGTGCAGGCGACCTGCAAGCGATGGCGCTGGCCGTGTCCATCTATATCACCGTATTCGTCGGGCTCATGGGAGCCGTCCATGCACTCATTCCGATTATCGCCCAGCACTACGGCGCCGAACGCCACCACGATGTGGGCCGCGCCTGGGGTCAAGGGGTGTGGATGGCGCTGGGATTATCCCTGGTCGGGGCCGTCACCATGCTGTTTCCCGACGTCTGGCTATCGCTCTCGGGCGAGGTTGATCCGGCGGTGCGCACCGGAATCACCTGGTATCTGCGCGCCCTGATCCTTGCCCTGCCAGCCAGCCTGGTATTTCGCACCATTTATGCGCTGGGCACCGCCGTCTCGCGGCCCAAGGTCGTGATGGCGATCAATCTGGTCAGCATCGCCTTCAAGGCGCTCTTCAACTGGCTCTTCATTTTCGGCAAACTGGGCTTGCCCGCCCTGGGCGCGGCGGGCGCGGGCCTGTCGACGGCCATCGTCAGCTGGATGACCTTGGGGGCCGGCCTCTGGATCATCTATCACGACGGCTACTACAGCCGGTTCAAGCTGCACGTGACGTGGCCGCGCTGGGCCGATCAAAGGGAACTGCTGCGCCTGGGGCTGCCCATGGGAGGCTCATACCTGGTCGAAGTATGCGCGTTTACCTTTATGGCGCTGCTTGTGGCGCGCGAAGGCATGTTCGTGACCGGCGGCCACCAAATCATGTCCAACCTTGCCGCGCTGTGCTACATGATGCCCATGGCGATCGGCATCGCCTCGTCGTCGCTGACCGCGCAGGCCATCGGCGCCGAGGATCCCGCCCGAGCCCAAAAAACGGCGCTGGCCGGCCTGACGGTGGCATTAACCGGGGCCATCATTACCGCCATCGCGCTGGTTGTCGGCCGCCCTGTTATTTTGGCGGTCTACACCGACGACGCCAAAGTGGCGCTGGTTGCGGCGGCGCTCTTGCAGCTTCTTCCCTTGTTCCACCTGTGCGATGCCATGCAGTGCATCAATTCGTACCTGCTGCGCGCCTATAAAGTCGCTGTCGTGCCGCTACTGCTTCAGGTAATCGCCCTGACCGGAATCGGCCTGCTGGGCGGCTGGTGGCTGGGCTTTGGGCCGGCCGCGGGAGCCTTGCAGCCGGTCATCGACCGGATCATGCCGGGCGCGCCGACCGGTGCCGGCACCATGTGGCTGATGGCCCTGACCGGACTGAGCCTGTCAGCCCTGCTATTGCACGCCTGGTATTGGCATGTGGTCAGGGCGCACCGGAAAAGCCTGCATGGCCGCTATGCGCCCTCGCATTGACTAACGGTATATGTAATCGCGCCGCCACGGATAAGACAGGTCATCGGGGAAGTCGAGTTCATCGTGCCGTCCCGTAGGACGATGCTGCGCCAATACCTGATGCAGGCCGATCCAGCCATGCTCGAAGCCCATGGCGCAACCGGCCAGATAGATACGATAGGCGCGTAAAGATCGCTCGCCCTGCTCGCCCCCCAGTATCTGGCGCGCCTCGGGCAAGCGCGCCTCCAGCGCGTCGCTCCAGGCCCATAAGGTGCGCGCATAGTGCGGACGCAAATTTTCGACGTCCAGGTCTTCCAGGCCCCCATTGGACAAATGCCCCAGGACATTGCTGACGTGAGTCAGTTCACCGCCGGGAAATATATACTTTTCAATAAATTCGCCCATGCCGGCGCCCAGGTCGCTGTTATAGACCCCACCGGATGTAATGCCGTGATTAAGCACCAGGCCGCCCGGCCGCAATAAACGGCTCAGCTTGCTGAAATACGCGTCAAGCTGGGCGCGCCCGACGTGCTCGAACATGCCGACCGAAGCCACTTTATCGTATGGCTGGCTTTCATCGAGCAGGCGATAGTCGAGCAAATTCATGCGCACACGCCCCGTCAGGCCTTTCTCTTCAATCAGACGGTTAACGTAGGCATACTGATTCTTCGACAAGGTAATCCCGGTCGCATCGACGCCGTAATTTTCCGCCGCCCACAACAGCAAGCCCCCCCAGCCGGCTCCGACATCCAGGAATCGCTCGCCGCTGCTCAATTGCAACTTGCGGCAAATGTGATCGAGCTTGGCTTCCTGCGCCTGTGCAACCGACATGCCGGGGGTACGAAAATACGCACACGAATACACCCGGCGGGGATCCAGCCATAAACCGTAGAAGTCATCGGACAGGTCGTAATGAAACTCGATTTGGCGGGCGTCGCGCTCGACACTATGGCGCCAGACCGACACCAGGCTGCCTATCAAGCCGGTCAGCCAGCCTCCGCGCGCCGCCTCGATGGGCGAACCGGGCAATATGGAGGCCGCCAGTTTCATCAGGTCGCGCATGGAACCGTCGACGTCGAAACGGCCTTCGACGTAGTCCTCACCCAACTTCCCAACCTGTCCGGCCGCGATATTGGCCAGAACGGTTAGATCCTTGATCCGCAGCGTTATTTGCGCATCTGGCGGCCCTGCTTTTTCGCCATCAGGCATTACCACCTGGATAGACAACGGCAATTGAGCCAGCTTTTTTTCAACCGCGGACAGGATCGAACTCACGCACTACCTCCATAATCAATAATCAAAAAGCAAGAAAACCATCGAGCATCAAGATAAACCAAGACGAACCCAGACGAACTTGCGAGACGTTATACCGACCATTGCGAACTAATTTATCATCAAACAATTTCTTAGGCGAATTTTCCCGCTGATAAACAAGGTCAATACGCTAAACTCGCCCTACAATGCCTTTTCGTGTCAACTGCCCGCGCCAATCGGGCCGCCACACCGCCCCGCCTCTTCGGCCCGCCCGTCCCATTTACGATCCCATGCACCCCAAAGACCTTAAGAACTCCTTCCCGCGCTGGCTCATCCTGATGGGATTGCTGTCGGCCCTGGGCCCTCTGGCTATCGACATGTACCTGCCCGCCTTTCCGTCGATGGTGCAAGATCTGGGCACGACCCAGGGCCAGGTGGAACGGACCTTGGCCAGCTACCTGCTGGGTTTGGCCGCGGCGCAACTGTTCTACGGTCCATTCGCCGACCGATTCGGTCGCAAAAAACCGCTCATCATGGGGCTGATCATTTTTACCATCGCCTCGATCGGCTGCGCCCTGGCCAGCGACATCGACCACCTGATCGGGTGGCGCATTGCCCAGGCGTTCGGCGGCGCGGCGGGTATGGTCATTCCCCGGGCGGTGATTCGCGACAACTACGAAACCCGTGATGCAGCTAAAGCCCTTTCGCTGCTGATACTCATTTTGGGCGTCACCCCCATCCTGGCCCCCATCCTGGGCGGACAAGTGCTCGTGTTCGGCAGTTGGCGCGGCATTTTCGGCATCATGGCGTTAGTCGGTCTGCTCCTTCTCGTGGCCGTCATGCGAACCATGCGCGAAACGCTGCCGCCCGAGCATGCCGTTGCCTTGCGTTTTCGCACCATCGGCCGCAATTACCTGGACCTGTTGCGCGACAAGCAATTTATGTCGTACTCGCTGGCGGGCGGGTTCGGTACGGCGGGCCTGTTCAGCTATATTGCCGGATCGCCACGGGTTTTTATGGAGATCTATCAGGTCGACCCCAAATACTTTGGCCTCTTGTTCGGCATCAATGCGGCCGCCCTTATTTTTGCCTCGCAGGTCAGCGCCCGACTGCTCAACCAGCATGCGCCCGAGGACATACTGGGCAAAGCGCAGTTGGGCATTGTTGTCATGAGTCTGCTCGGCTTGGCATTGACGCTGCTGGGCGGGCTCAACCTGACGCTGCTTATGCTATGCTTGATGGGCTTTATGGGTAGCCAGGGTTTTATTGGCCCCAATGCCGCCGCACTGGCCTTAACGCATCAGGGCAAACGCCTGGGTGTTGCATCGGCCCTTATGGGCACGCTGCAAATGTTGTGCGGTGCGCTGGCCGGCGTCACGATCAGTCTTTGGCAATCCGACACGCCGCTGCCCTTAACCGGCGTACTGGCCATTTCAGCCAGTTTATCGTGGTTATTTGGACGCATTGCGTCCAGGGCTACTTGATTAAACCGCCATATTCATATTAGAATACTAGGCTTTACGAATACATCGGTCTTTAGGTTTACCTGATTTATTCCGGTTGCGGAAGTAAGCAAAAGGGTGCAAACCCCTTGCTTAGGGCACAAAGCGGAACAAACCCAGGTAAGAACGGAAGCCGCAGCAAAAATACTCAAGGGGTACAATCATGGCACGCGTATGCCAAGTTACCGGCAAAGGCCCAATGGTGGGCAACAATGTTTCGCACGCAAACAACAAAACCAAGCGTCGCTTTTTACCTAACTTGCAATCGCGCCGTTTCTGGGTCGAAAGCGAGAACCGTTGGGTTCGCCTGCGTGTTTCGGCGAATGCAATCCGCACCATCGACAAAAACGGCATTGACGTCGTTCTGGCCGACCTGCGTGCCCGCGGCGAAGTGGCTTAAGCCGCGTTAGCGTTCTAACTTTCAGGAGCTCATCATGGCAAAAGGCATTCGCGAGAAAATCAAGCTCGAATCCACCGCTGGTACCGGTCATTTCTACACGACCACCAAGAACAAACGCACCATGCCCGAGAAAATGCTGATCAAAAAATTTGATCCCGTTGCTCGCAAGCATGTTGACTACAAAGAAATCAAACTCAAATAGTTTGGCATCTTTGCTAAAACCCTGCCACGGCAGGGTTTTTTTGTGCCCGCCCCGTTCAGTCAAGGCCATGCCGGCGAGAACCAAGCGTCATGGGTCGCGGCGTCCTATAATGCATGGTTTGCATTAAACCTCACAAAAGATACCGAATCTCATGCAGGAACGTTATAACCCCAACGCTGTCGAAGCCGCCTCCCATCAAAACTGGCAAGCGCGCGATGCTTATCGTGTCACCGAAAACGCCACCCTTCCCGACGGAACGGCCAAGCCCAAGTTTTATGCCTGCTCCATGCTGCCCTACCCCAGCGGCAAGCTGCATATGGGACACGTGCGCAACTACACGATCAACGACATGATGACGCGCCAGTTGCGCATGCGCGGATATAACGTACTGATGCCCATGGGTTGGGACGCCTTCGGCATGCCGGCTGAAAACGCGGCCATCAAATCGAAAGTGCCGCCGGCCAAATGGACCTACGACAACATCGCCTACATGAAAAAGCAAATGCAGGCGATGGGTCTGGCCATCGACTGGTCGCGCGAAATGTGCGCCTGCGATCCCAAGTATTACAAGTGGAACCAATGGCTGTTCCTGAAGATGCTCGACAAAGGCATCGCCTATCGTAAAACCCAGGTCGTCAACTGGGATCCCGTCGACCAAACGGTTCTGGCCAACGAGCAGGTCATCGACGGACGCGGCTGGCGCTCTGGCGCCCCCATCGAAAAGCGTGAAATCCCAGGCTATTACCTGCGCATCACCGACTACGCCGACGAACTACTCGATCAGGTCAAGAACGGCCTGCCCGGCTGGCCCGAGCGCGTACGCCTGATGCAGGAAAACTGGATCGGCAAAAGCGAAGGGGTTCGCTTCGCCTTTACGCACACCATTGCCGACAACAGCGGGAAACTGATCCAGGACGGGCTGATGCACGTCTTTACCACCCGTGCCGACACCATTATGGGGGTTACCTTTTGCGCCGTCGCGCCCGAGCATCCTCTGGCAACCCATGCCGCGCAAAACAATCCCAAGCTGGCCGCGTTTATTGAAGCCTGCAAGCTGGGCGGCACGACCGAGGCCGAACTGGCCATGCGCGAAAAAGAAGGCTTGCCCACCGGCCTGCACGTCACCCACCCCATTACCGGTGAACAAATCGAAGTCTGGGTCGGAAACTACGTACTCATGAGCTACGGCGACGGCGCCGTCATGGGCGTGCCGGCACACGACGAACGCGACTTCGCCTTTGCCCAGAAATACCAATTGCCCATCAAGGATGTGGTGGCCGTTGAAGGCAAAACCTATTCGACCCAAGCCTGGCAAGACTGGTATGGCGACAAACAACAAGGCCGTACGGTCAATTCCGGCGCGTTCGACGGCCTGAGTCCGGCCGACGCCGTCAGTGCCGTCGCCGCCGCACTGGCCGCTAAAGGGCTGGGCGAAAAACAAACCACCTGGCGCCTGCGCGACTGGGGCGTTTCGCGCCAGCGCTACTGGGGCACGCCCATCCCCATTATTCACTGCCCCGACTGCGGGCCCGTGCCGGTTCCCGAAAAAGACCTGCCGGTCATCCTGCCCGACGACCTCATTCCCGACGGCAGCGGCAACCCGCTGAACAAACACGAAGCCTTCCTGTCGTGCCACTGCCCTAAATGCGGAGCGGCCGCGCGCCGTGAAACCGACACCATGGACACCTTTGTCGATTCGTCCTGGTACTTCATGCGCTACACCTCGCCCGGCAACGACAACGCCATGGTCGACCAGCGCAACGATTACTGGATGCCCATGGACCAGTATATCGGCGGCATCGAACACGCCGTGCTGCACTTGCTGTATGCGCGCTTCTGGACCAAGGTCATGCGGGACCTGGGCCTGTTGAATTTTGACGAGCCTTTCACCAAGCTGCTCTGCCAGGGCATGGTGCTCAACCATATTTATTCGCGCAAGAATGCACAAGGCGGCGTCGAATACTTCTGGCCCGAAGAGGTCGAAAACATTGTTGATGCCAAGGGCACGATTACCGGCGCCAAGCTGATTAAAGACGGCTCGCTCATCGAGTACGGCGGCATCGGCACCATGTCCAAGTCCAAGAACAACGGCGTCGACCCGCAATCGCTCATCGACTCGATGGGCGCCGACACGGCCCGCCTGTTCGTCATGTTCGCCAGCCCGCCCGAACAAACCCTTGAATGGTCCGACTCGGGCGTCGACGGCGCCAACCGCTTCCTGCGCCGACTCTGGACTTGCTGCTATAGCCAGCAAGCGAACGTGCGCGGCACTCATGGTGCGGCCGCCGACTGGTCCACCGCATCCGAGGCCACCAAAACCCTCAGGCGCGAAATCTTCAATCTGCTCAAACAAGCCGATTACGATTACCAGCGCATTCAATACAACACCGTGGTGTCGACCTGCATGAAAATGCTCAACACCATCGAGTCCGCCAAGCTCGACGCCAGCGCGACGGCACATCATGCCATTGCCGAAACACTCAGTGTCTTGCTGCGCGTCTTGTACCCCGTCGTGCCGCATATCACATGGCAGCTCTGGCAGGATCTGGGTTTCGATGCCGTTTACGGCGACTTGCTCGACGCCCCCTGGCCGACGGTTGACGAAGCGGCGCTCATTGCCGATGAAATCGAACTCATGTTGCAAATCAACGGTAAGCTACGTGGTACGCTTAACGTTGCCAGCGCGGCAACGAAACCGGAAATTGAAACCCAGGCCATCGCGCACGAAGCCGTCGGCCGCTTCCTGGAAGGCCGACCGGCCAAGCGGGTCATTGTCGTACCCGGCAAACTCGTCAATATCGTCGGATAAAATCAGGCATGCACAGTATTACGCCCACGCAACCGCTGTTTACCTTATCGTCGCAATTATGGTTGCGCGGGCTCGCCTGCCTGCTGGTGTGCGCGGTGCTGGCCGGCTGCGGCTTCCGGCTCAAGGGCGCCACGCCCTTGCCGTTCAATACGATATATACCAATATCAACGAAAACTCGGCCTTCGGCGCCAAGATCCGTCGCGCGATTATCGCCAGCTCACCCAACACCCGTTTCGTATCCGAACCGGAACAGGCGGAAGCTCGCCTGACCCAGCTCGCCAACCGCCAGACCATGCGCGAAGTCTCCATTGACGCGCGCGGCCAGGTGGAAGAATACGAGCTCAATCTCGACTTTGTATTCCAGCTGACCGACGCCAAGGGGCATCTCGTTCTGCCTCCGACAACGCTGCAATCAACCCGCGAAGTCCCCTACGATTCCGGGCTGCTGCAAGCCAAGCAAGGCGAAATCGGGTCCTTATTCCTTGAAATGCAGCAAAGCCTGGTCGATCGCATTGTGCGCCGCCTGACTTCGCCCGATGTCATGGATGCGTTTAAAAACGCGGAAACATTGCCCATCGATACGACCCCGGGCCAAAGCGAACCCCAAGAGCCGTTCGAACCCAGCGCCGTGCCCACGCCATGGAGCACGCCTGGCACCACTGACACCGGATTTTTTTAGCGTCGCCATGGGACGTCGTCTCGATATCGACAACCTGCTTAACAGCCTGAAGAACACGCAGCAGCCGCTTGATCCGCTCTACGTTATTTCAGGCGATGAGCCCTTGCTGGTCACCGAAGCGCTCGATGGCTTGCGGGCCGCTGCCACCGCGGCCGGCTACGCCGAACGAACCAGCCTCGTACTGGATGCCCGCAGCGAATGGTCCGCGGTCATGGCCGCGACACAGAACATCTCGTTGTTTGGCGACCGGCGCCTGATCGAACTCAAAATCCCTGCGGGAAAGCCGGGAAAAACCGGGAGCGACGTTCTCATTAAGCTGGCGGACATGACCCAAAAAGGGGGACTGTCCGATACCGTCATCCTGATCAGCCTGCCGCGCCTGGACAAAGCCACCCGCAACAGCAAATGGGCTGGCGCCCTGTTGCAGGCCGGCACATCGGTCGAACTGGCCAATGTGCAGCGCGCCGAACTGCCCCGCTGGATACAGCAACGCCTGGCGCGCCAGCAGCAGCAACTCGAACCGGCCAGCCTGGAATGGATGGCCGACAAAGTAGAAGGCAATCTGCTCGCCGCCTTCCAGGAAGTACAAAAGCTCGCCTTGCTTTACCCCGCGGGAAAAATCGCCCCCAAAGACGTCGAGCTGGCGGTGCTGAATGTGGCGCGCTACGACATATTCGGCCTGCGTGACGCCATGCTGTCAGGCCACGCGGCAAAAGCCATTACCATTTTGACCGGCTTGCGTGCCGAGGGCGAAGCCCTGCCTCTGGTGCTCTGGGCCGTGGGTGAGGAAGTTCGCGTTATGGCGCGGCTCGCGGCCGCGCAGGCCGCCGGACAAAACCTGGCGGAAGCCATGCGTCCCTACCGGATTTTCGGCCCGCGCGAACAACTGATCCGGCAGACGCTGACACGCGTCTCCGTTTCAAGCTGGGCCGCGGCGGTACAGCACGCTCACGATATCGACCGGCTCATTAAAGGCTTGAAAGTCACCGGCCGGCTGGACGACCCCTGGGAAGAACTCGCCCGCCTGACGTTGCGCATCGCCATGGCCGGCAACACAACCAGACGCTAGCCCTGCCCTTGCTTATTGCCCCACTAAGGCAAATACAAGGATAATGTCTAACCGGCAGCAAATGCCTGCAGCAAACGCAAGATACTAGAACGACCATGACATCACTATCGACTTCCGACACCCGCACGCTGTATGACGCGACCGCCCTCGTTAATCTGGGCAAACAAGCCAAGCAGGCCTCGCGCATCCTGATGAAGGCCTCGCCGGCCGCCAAGGCCCACGCGCTGCGCGCCATGGCGGCGCGCCTGCAAGACCAAAAAGCGTTTCTTCAGGCCGAAAACGCAAAAGACATTGAACAAGCCCGGGCCAACGGTATTGCGCCCGCCTTGCTGGATCGCCTGGCGCTGTCCGATAAAGCACTGCAAACCATGGCCGCAGGCCTGCTGCAAATTGCCGAAATGCCTGACCCGGTCGGCAGTCAAACCGCGTCAATCACACGCCCTAATGGCATGCGGGTCGGCCAGATGCGCGTGCCGCTGGGCGTAATCGGCATCATTTACGAATCGCGTCCCAACGTCACCATCGACGCGGCCGCCTTGTGCCTGAAATCGGGCAACGCCACCATACTGCGCGGAGGCAGCGAGGCCTTCCACTCCAATCAGGCCCTGGGTATGATTATCCAGGAAGGCCTGGCCGATGCGGGCCTTCCCGCTCATGCGGTGCAAGTCGTTGCCACGACCGACCGCGCCGCCGTAGGCCAACTGATCACCATGACCGACTATATCGACGTCATCATTCCGCGCGGAGGCAAAGGCCTTATCGCCCGCCTGAGCGCCGACGCCAAAGTTCCGCTCATCAAGCACCTGGACGGCAACTGCCATGTCTACATCGACGCGACCGCCGACCTGGATAAAGCGCATGACATCGCGGTTAACGCCAAGACCTATCGGTATGGCATCTGCGGCGCCATGGAAACCCTATTGGTGCACCACGACATCGCCGCCGACTTCCTGCCGCGACTGGCCCGGACCTTGACCGAAAAAGGTGTGGAACTGCGCGGCTGCGAACGAACCCGCGCCCTGATTCCCCAAGCCCACGCCGCCACCGAGGAAGATTGGGCCACCGAATACCTTGAACCCATCCTGGCCATACGCATCGTCGACAGCCTGGATCAGGCCATCGAGCATATTGCCCGCTGGAGCTCCGAACACACGGAATCCATTGTGACCGAAAGCCTGCAAGCGGCCACGCGTTTTCAGCGTGAAGTGGATTCCAGCTCGGTCTACGTCAATTTGCCCACGTGCTTTGCCGACGGCTTTGAATACGGCCTGGGCGCCGAAATAGGTATTTCAACGAACCGGTTGCACGCACGCGGGCCCGTAGGACTGGAAGGCTTGACCACCCTGAAATGGGTGCTCACCGGCGACGCCCAACTGCGCGGTTAAATACGCATCAGTTATTTTTACCTCAAGCCGGCCACCAGCAGGCCGGCTGATCCAACCTTCTTTTTGCACTCTCTCTGGCAGCCGATGCTCTGGATTAAAACCTTTCACATTTTATTTGTAACTTCGTGGTTTGCCGGCCTTTTTTACCTGCCCCGCATCTATGTAAACCTGGCGCAAACCAGCGATGAAGCCACCACGGCCTGTTTGCTGGGCATGGCCGCCCGGCTCTATCGCTTCATGACGATACTGGCCGTGCTGGCCCTGATCTTCGGCCTATGGCTTTTTCTAGGCTTTAAGCTGGGCCAAGGCCAGGGCTGGATGCATGCCAAGCTTTTCCTAGTAGTGCTGCTTCTGGGTTATCACCACGCTTGCGGGCGTCTGCTCAAAAAATTCCAACTCAATCAAAATACACGCAGCCACCGGTTCTATCGGTGGTTTAATGAAATACCCGTTATTTTATTGCTCCTAATTATTGCGCTGGTCGTTGTCCGACCTTTTTAAGCCTGAACCGACCATGACCGACACGCCCAAACCCCGTAAAACACTATCCCTCGCCAAGCGCCCCACTGCCGCGGCATCCGAGCAGACAGGCGAGCGCCGCAAGCGCTCCGGCGGCCGGGCGCGGCAAGTGGCGCAACTTGAACGCACCCTCGAAAAAAAGCGTGCCGCACCTTCTCCTGACCTCGAACGTTCGCCTGCGGGGCGCTCAGCCCCCCGCAGCGCGCCGCATGCCGAACGCACACCGCGATCGGCGCCACGCCATAGCGCCGGTACCGCGGCACGTGCAGCGTCGACGGAACAAACCCCGCGTACCGAGACGCGCGAATCGCGCGACCCCATGCGACGCGCTCCACGGCTGGTTCCGGCCGAGATTTTCCCTATTTTCACCCCCTGTCCTCAAGGTCTTGAAGAAGCCCTGACCGCGGAAATGCAGGCGCTGGGCTTTGACGATGCCCGGCCGGGCCGCGCCGGCTGCCATTTCCATACCGACTGGACCGGCGTGCAGCGCGCCAACCTGTATTCCCGGCTCGCGACCCGCGTACTGGTTCAGGTGGCCCACGGCCCGGTGCACCACGAAGACGACATTCTTGATTTAGCCTACAACACTCCCTGGGAGCGCTGGTTCGGCGCGGAACAAACCTTGCGTGTCGACACCTCGGCCATTCGCAGCCCGATGCAAAGCCTGCAGTTTTGCAACCTGCGCGCCAAAGACGGCATTTGCGACCGACTGCGAGAGCGTGAAGGAGCCCGTCCCGATATCGATACCGTGCGCCCCGACGCCCGCGTCCACCTGTTCCTGACCGAAGACACCGGCACGCTGTACCTTGACACCTCCGGCGAATCGCTCTTCAAACGCGGCTGGCGCATGGACAAGGGCGAAGCACCGATCCGCGAAAACCTGGCGGCCGGCATCCTGGCGCTGTCGGGCTGGGATCCCTCCCAGGCGCTGCTCGATCCCTTCTGCGGCAGCGGCACCATACTCATTGAAGCCGCCTGGATCGCCCTGGGCGTACCGCCGGGAATCTGGCGCCCCTTTGGCTTTGAACGCTTGCGCGATCACAATGCCCGGCATTGGCACGACCTTAAAGACGATGCATCCTCCCGCATTGCCACCCAATTGGAAAGCCCCCTGGTTGGCGTCGATCTAGACCCTTTGGTCATCGAAGCCGCTCAGGCCAATGCCGAACGCGCCGGACTGACGGCCGAAGCGATTCTTTTCGAAGTGGGGGATGCCCGAACGGTTCAACCTCCCGCCGAATCGGGCTGGCTGATCACCAACCCGCCCTACGGCGAACGCATGAGCAACGAAGAACACGGCATGTGGCGAGAATGGTCGCAAAACCTGAAGCAAAACTTCAGCGGCTGGGAAATCAGCGTCATCTCCAGCGACCTGGACCTGCCTCAGCAATTGCGCCTGAAACCAAAACGCCGCTACCCGCTCTTTAACGGGGGGTTGGACTGCCGCTTATTCAGCTTCGAAATGGTCAAAGCCAGCTATCGCGATTAACAAAAGGCCTGAATCAAAAGAACTATTACTGCCGGATTAGCCATAGCGCAACACTTTTCGTGCGTCGCAACATTTCTGCTTGCTAGAAACAAGGGTTAACCCCTATAATAGGGTTAACCCTTAAGCAACATGAACTAGCAGAGAGATTAATATGACCAATCTACGTAGCGATATCCGTCTTACCGATGAACTCGAGCGCCAATTGATTCAACAAGCCATTGTCGATGAACAATTCCGTTTCCAAGGCATTGCGCTGAAAAAATTCGTTGCTAAAGTGGCTTCCATGTTCAAGTCGGGTAATGCTCAAATGCGCACCACCAGCGAATCCGCCGCCTAAGCCAGTACGCCGGAACCTTATTGAAGGCTGAGCGCCAGCCATGCAGTAAAGACTGATTGAACAGTCGTCGAAAAAGCCGCCCTACACGCCGTTTCTTTAGTAGAAATGCGTAGTCAGCGGCTTTTTTTATGAGCCTCGTCTACGACTGCCCCCCTTGACTGCCCCCCTTTCAGAGGGATGATTTTTTGACCGCAATTACTCTGCCGTCTGCGGCGACTCTGAAAGCCTTTCATAATTGTTCGTCAAGATGACCCCCGCGTAGTACACATGCTCTCGCATCAACGACTCGGCCCGCGTTGCGTCACCGTCGAGCAACGCCTCGATAATACGATGATGGTCACCATGCGAACGATAAATAATTTCAAAATCGTCCCACAGCATAATTCGGTCTGACGTAAACGGCGTGGTCTGCGCCTGCGTGGCGAATCGCGTCACCCACGAGTTTCCTGCGGCCTCCAATATTGTATTGTGTATGGTCATATTGACCTGCTGATACGGCCCGTGATCGGCGCTGCGCAAAACACCCCCCGATAGTATGGCGTCGCCCTTTTTCAAGCATGCGCGCAAGGTGTCGGCTGCAGCGGGGTTCAACCCTCGCTGCGCCGCTCTGCGGCAAGCAAGGCCTTCGAGCACTGCCCGCACCTCGTACGCCCCCAGTATTTCTTCAAACGTATAAGCACGAACCGTATAGCCGCGCTTCGGCTGATGGTCAAGCAAGCCATCATTGCCCAGAGTCGCTAACGCGGCGCGCACCGGCGTGCGCGACACGCCCAGCCTTTCGGCCAACGGAATTTCTTCGAGCCGTTCACCGGGCTTGAAAACACCCTGCAAGACCCAGTCACGCAGCGATTCGGTAACCGATTGAGATAATGTATCCATAGTCATATTGTATACACCGAAAAACCTGAGAAACTCTCATATATACCGATATTTAGGGAAAACGAGGATATCCCCAACCCATCTGTGTATTCATACTTGCGAAAAATTAGAAAAACAATCGTTTTACACTCAAAAATATCGACTTAAACTAATTTCTCATAAAATATTGTATACATGAAACAGGATAACGCCCTAGGCTCCCATTCTGAAGATCGCTTCGACATCGCCATGGTCACAGGGGCCGGAGGCGGAATCGGCGCGGAAATATGCCGGAAACTGGCTGGGCGCGGCTTTCGCGTCCTGGTCTGCGACATCGATGCCAAGCGCGCCAAGGCCGTTGCCGACGACTTAGGAGGCAAACACTTGTGGTCCGCCTTCGATGTCAGCAATGAAACTGAAGTAGAACAGGCTTTCAATGACACTGAAACCAAGCACGGACCGATTGGCATCGTCGTCTGCGCCGCCGGCTTGCTGCTATTTGAAGCCAATGGTGACCGCCCCCTTATCAAAAACACAACGCTTGATATCTGGGAAAAAAGCTTTGCGGTCAACACCCGGGGCGTCTTCCTGTGCGCCCGCGCCTACATCAATCAGCGCGAGAAAAAGCCCGTGCGTCACGGCCGATTCATTACATTCAGCTCGGTTGCAGCACAGCTAGGCGGCTATCGCTCCAGCGCATCGTATATTGCTGCCAAATCGGCAGTCCTGGGTTTCACTAAAGCCCTGGCGCGCGAAGTCTCTCATATGGGCATTACCGTCAACAGCGTCTCGCCCGGCCTGATCGACACCGAAATGTTAAGAAGCACCGTCACCAGCAGTGGTGCCATGCAGGCGGCGGCGGCAAACATTCCACTAGGAAGAATAGGTACGGTTGGCGATGTTGCATCGGCAGTCGATTACCTGGCATCGGAAGACGCCGGCTATATCACCGGCAGCGTTATTGACGTCAACGGCGGCTATCGCATGCAGTAAACAACTACACCCACCTTAAAGCAAAAAACACGATTGGAGAGACAAATGAAAACATTCAAACGCCTTGCCCTGGCAATGGCCTTCACAGGACTGGGGGCCGTGCAACCCGCTCTGGCCCAGACTGAACCCGGCATCACCGACACCAGTATCAAAATCGGCTTATTTTCGCCACTGTCGGGTGCCGGCATGGCCTACGGTTTCGACGTCATCAATGCCGCCAAGATGTGGTACGACAAAATCAATAAAGATGGCGGCATCCATGGCCGCAAGATCGAGCTCGTCATAGAAGACACGCGTTGCAACGCCAACGACCTGGTCGCTGCGGTTAAGAAACTGGTCGAGCAAGACAAGGTGTTCCTGCTTAACGGCGGCTCATGTTCCTCGGCCGTCGTCGGAGCCCGCGAATACGTCGAACGCGCAAAAGTGCCCTTCTTGATGCTGAACGCCTCGGGCGACGGCGCGCTATACCCGCCTTCAAAATATATTTACGGCGCGTTCTCCATCTCTCAGCACGCGCTGGGCGGCTCGGCAGTGCAGTTTGCAGCCGAACACCTCAAGGCCAAGAAAATCGGCTACATCAATCACGACGATGCGTACGGCGCCTGGAATCTGGAAGCGGCCGAAGTGCAGGCCAAGCAACTGGGCGACGTCAGCCTGAACGTTCAATCGATCAACGCCAACATAAACGATGTCACGGCCCCCATGCTAAAGATCCGGGCGGCCAACCCGGATGTCCTGGTGCTGACGACTTACGCCCGCCCTGCCGCGCTCATCATCAAAAAAGCGCGTGAACTGGGATGGAATAAACCTATCGTGCTGACAGTTACTGGCACGGCCGATCTGACGCAACTGGTCGAGAACGTCGGCGGCCCCGACGCACTGAAGAATTTCTATATCCAAGACGTGCTGGCCGGCTTGCCGACGGATCCGAAGCTGGCCTGGGTCTACGACATGTATAAAGAGTATTACCCGGACCTGGCTTCTAAGCCAGGACACCCACAAAGTTATATGCCCTACGGCTTGCCATCGGCCATGAGCGTCGTCCAGGCGCTTAAAGACGCAGGCCCACAGCCCACACGGGAAAAAGTACTGGCGGCGCTCGAGCACCTGAAGCTCGAAACAAATGTCATGGCGGCCCCCGTCGAATTTACGCCCATCGACCACGCTGCCCTGAAATCAGCCATCTATATCAAATTCGACGGTAAAACCAAAGAGCTGGTTCCGGGCACTTTTAAAAGCATTTGGCAATATCAGCCCAAAACCCAATAAGCGTCGCTTAGTAAGCATAAATGCTGGCCGTCACACACGTGGCAGCCAGCATTTTATGGAGAAAAAACATGAGTCTTGCCGATGCGTGGCTGTTTTTACAGCAAGGCGTTTTGTCCGGCCTGGTGACTGGCAGCGTCTATGCGCTTCTGGCGGTCGCGTTCGTCACCGTTTTTAAAACCACCGATGTACCTAACTTTGCGCAAGGTGAAATATTCATGGTGGGCGGATACATCGCCCTGTTCATGATACTGGTGCTGAACTGGTCCTATTGGCTGGTGATCCCCGTCACCCTTGTCGCTGTCGCTCTGATCGCCGCACTCTTCCAACGCATTGTCATGGAAAAAGTCATCAAATCCAGGGGCGTGGCGGTACAACTGGTTATTGCCACCCTGGGTCTGGCCTATGTCTTGAAGGGCGCCGTTCGCCAGACGGGGCTGGGTGACTCGCCCCGCTCCTTGCCGCCCCTGGTATCGTCCGACACCATCATGATCGGCGATGCTTTCCTGACCCATCTGGACATCCTTATTTTTGTGGTGAGCGTCGGCACCATGCTAGCGCTCTATCTGATGTTCAGTTTCACGCGCATAGGCAAGGCCATGAGGGCGGTAGGCATGAACCCCCGGGCGGCGCAAATTGTGGGCGTCAACCTGGTTCTCATCCGCACTGCCGTCTGGGCGCTGGCCGGGCTAATTTCCGCCATCACCGCTCTTCTGATTGCTCCAAAAATCCTGATCACCCCCGATATCGGCCACATCGCCATCCTGGCCTTTGCCGCCGCCATTGTCGGCGGAATATCCAGCATTCCGGGCGCCGTGGTGGGCGGGTTCATTATCGGCATCGCGGAAAATCTGGTGGGCCTTTTTATATCGACCAATGCCATCGTCGTCGCCCCCTTCCTCGCCATCCTGATCGTCTTGATTATTCGCCCCCAAGGCATTCTGGGCGGCAAGCTGCAGGTAAAAAAAGTATGAAACTCGATCTCAACAAGGTGCTGCTCTTGCTCTGCGCCGTGGTGCTGGCCACTCTGCCTTTTATCGCCAGCGGCTACATTCTTTTTATCGTCAACCTGCTCATGGTGTATGTCGTGCTGGCGCTGGGCCTGCACATCGTCCTTGGCGAAACGGGGCAGTTCGCCCTGGCCCATATTGCCTTCTATGGCATCGGCATTTATACAGCCGGCATCATCAATAACGCCTGGCATGTGAACTTCGTGATCTCTATCCTGGCCGGCGCGCTGGTTGCCGGCGCGTTGGGGTATTTATTGGGTGCGCTGGCTATCAGAATGCGCGACATCTACCTGGCCTTGTCCACGTTCGCCTTTGGCGAAGCCATGCAATGGGTCTTCCTGAACTGGGTTGCCGTCACCAACGGCTCCGACGGATACCGCATGTCGCCGGCGCAATTCTTCGGTTTTGAGCTGACTTCCGACCTGCGCGCCTATCCGTTTGTAATCATAGTAACGGCCCTGATGCTTTGGCTGACGGTCCATTTATCCCGGTCTCAACTGGGCTCGGCTTTTCGCGCCGTGCGTGAAAGCGATGTCGCGGCCCAGGCCATGGGCGTAAACATCAATGCGGTCAAACGTGTGGCCTTCATGTTTTCCGCGGCCTACGCCGGTCTGGCGGGCGGTCTGTTTACAACCTTCTCGTCATTCATCCATCCCGACAGCCTGGGCTTTCAAACTACTGTACTGATTTTGATCATGGTCGTCGTAGGCGGCATCGGCTCGGTGCGAGGCGCCATTGCCGGAGCCATTATTTTTGGACTGATCTCAGAGCTCCTGCGCCAGGTGCTGTCCTTTCAGGAAATCATTTACGGAGCCATTCTGATTTTATTCATGATGTTCTTGCCTAAGGGGCTTTTCAGCGGGAAAGGCAACACACATAAAGACTCGCTCGCCGCCCCTATGGACGACAGTGTGGAAAAAGCGGTGGACAATTTATTAGGAGGGAGGAAAGCATGACCTCAGCCCCCCTTCTGTCCATTCATAACCTGACGGTTAAATTCGGTGGCCTGACCGCGATCAAAGATTTGTCGTTTCAGATTCAGCGTGGACACATTCACGCCCTGATCGGCCCCAACGGCGCCGGCAAGTCCACCACCTTCAACTGCATATCACGCTACTACAACCCCACCACCGGAAAAATTGTTTTTGAAGACGCCGACATTACCCATAAGCAAGCGCATCAAATAGCGGCCCTGGGCATCGCCCGCACATTCCAGAATCTTGAACTATTCAACGAGCTTTCAGTTCTTGAAAACGTGTTGCTGGGAACCTATTCACACGAAACCAAAGGCCTGGGCCGGATGCTCAATGGCCCAAAAGCCGAAACCCGTGAATTTGCCGAGCATCTGCTTCAGCGCGTTGGACTCATCGACTACCGCCACCATCTGGCCAGCAGCCTTGATTTTGGCCGGCAAAAAATGCTGGAACTGGCGCGCGCCCTGGCGATCAAGCCCCAGCTGCTATTGCTCGACGAACCTGCCGCCGGGCTACGCAATCGTGAAATCGATAACCTGGACAAGATACTGACGGAACTGGCCAGTAGAGACGGCGTCACCGTGCTCCTGGTCGAGCACATCATGCAACTGGTCATGTCCATTTCCCAAAAAATCACTGTCATGTCTTTCGGCGAAAAAATTGCCGAAGGCACGCCTGCCGAAGTGCGCACCAACGATCGCGTAATCGAGGCTTATCTTGGAAAAGGAGCCGTCAGTGAGTGAGCCGCTATTGCAAGTCGAGGGTATCTCGGCCTCGTATGGAAACATTTCGGCGCTCCACAACGTTTCGTTAAACGTTCCGAATGGCGCCATCATCGCCCTGCTCGGCGCTAACGGCGCAGGTAAATCGACCACGCTTAATGTCATCTCGCGCATCGTCACACCAACCAGCGGGACCGTACGTTTTGATGGCCACGATATCCACTCGCTTTCCACTGATGAAATCGTACGCCGGGGCATTGTCCAGGTCCCCGAAGGGCGTGAAATATTTCGCGACATGAGCATACGCGAAAACCTCGAAATGGGCGCCTATACCCGCCGGGACCGCAATGGCGTCGCCGCCGACATCGACAATATGTGCGAAATATTTCCTCGCCTGCGCGAACGATTCAGCCAAAAGGCAGCCACCTTATCGGGCGGCGAGCAGCAAATGCTGGCGACGGCCCGGGCCATGATGGCCAGGCCGCGCATGATCCTGCTGGACGAGCCATCGATGGGGCTGGCGCCGCTGGTCGTCGAGCAGATCTTCAATACGGTTCAACGACTTAACCGTGAACAAGGAATGACTATTTTACTGGTTGAGCAAAACGTCAAGCTGGCGCTCGCGGTGTCCAGCTACGCCTACATACTTGAAAACGGCGAAGTCGTACTGGAAGGCAAGTCCGAAGACTTGCAAAACGATGAAGGGATTCAGCGGGCTTATTTGGGAACGTAAAGAATGAAAAAGAAAACAGCGCTAGTCACTGGCGGCGCCGGTGGCATCGGCAAATCGATTGTGCAGCGCCTGGCCAGAGACGGCTTTCATGTCATCATCGTCGATCGCAGCGAAGCGCCGCTTACGCTTACAGTAAACGAGTTTTCCAAGCAAGGTTTAAGCGTAGAGTCGAGGCTTGCCGACCTGACCAGCGAACAGGAGATTCGCGCTCTGGTCCGGAGCTTGCCCGCACTGTGCGCCTTAGTCAACAATGCCGGTCTGTTCGACGAGCGGCCTTTCCTTGAGGTGACCTCGGACGATTACCGCCGGATGTACGAGGTCAACCTGATTGCCGTGGCCACCTTGACGCAAGAAGCTTCAAAAACCATGGCACCGGGTGCCAAAATCGTCAACATCGCCTCGCGGGCCTATCTCGGCGCTAAAAACCATGCTCATTACGTGGCCTCCAAGGCCGCCTTGGTAGGCTACACCCGGGCCAGCGCGATGGAGTTAGCGCCCAAAGGCATTCTGGTCAATGCGGTAGCCCCCGGCCTCATCGCCACGCCCTTGCTTCAGGCCCTGACACCAGAGCGCCTGTCGGCCCAATTGGCGTTGCAACCGACTGGCAAAGCAGGTCGCCCCGAGGACATCGCCAATGCTGTTTCATTTCTTGCTGATCCGGCCATGGAGTTTATTACCGGTCAGGTGATTTTTGTCGATGGCGGCAAATCGCTGGGCGGATCAGGAGCGTAAAGATGGACTCGATACAGTGGGATCAAACCGTCGACGCAGTCGTCGTTGGGACTGGCGCCAGCGGCATGTCAGCAGCCTTAAGCGCGCACTTCGAAGGGCTGGATGTGCTGTTGATCGAAAAATCTGCTTGGATTGGCGGTTCGACCGCCATTTCGGGCGGCGCGGTATGGCTCCCCCTGAACGCCGACTCGGCCGCTGCCGGGCATCCTGACACCTACGAAAAAGTATGGGAATACCTGTCCAACACAGTGGGTGAAGCATCCCCCGATCACATGAAACGAGCTTTTTTGCAGAACGGCCCGGCCATGTACGACGACCTGGTCGCACACGATGTGCTGAAACTCGCCGCACGCTCCTACTCTCCTGATTACTACCCTGACCTAGACGGCGCGGCCCTAGGCGGACGCTCACTTGACCCCGTGGCGTTCGATGGCAAGAAGCTTGGCAAGCAATTCAAACAATTGCGCGATCCGCTTAAAGAGTTTGTTCTTCTGGGAGGCATGATGATCACCATTACCGACGCTTACCACCTGCTGGGCGCGACACGGTCATGGAGGTCATTCGTATACAGCGGCAAGCTGGTGCTGAACTACTGGCTGGACCGGCTGCGCGGCTACCACCGTGGCACGCGGCTGTTACTGGGTAACGCCCTAGCTGCCCAACTGTTTTATGCGATCTTACAAAACAAAGTTCCCTATTGGCTGCAAGCGCCAGCCAAAAACCTGCATCGCGACGCGAACGGAAGGGTGATCGGCATTACCGTCGCCCGCGACGGAGTGCACGTCAACATACGAGTACGCAAGGGTGTGGTTATCGCCACAGGCGGCTTCCCCTGGAGTGAATCGCTGCGCGGCCGTTTGTACCCCAAGCCCACGGGACAATGGTCTATGTCGCCAACCGACAACAAAGGCGAAGGCATTCAACTGGCCCTGGCCGCCGGAGCGGTAATGGGCGAAGGTCATGTCTCGCCCGCCTTCTGGGCACCCGTGTCCATTTTAAAGAAAGCCGACGGCGATCTCGTGCGCTACCCCCATCTGGTCTGGGACAGGGCCAAGCCCGGCCTGATAGCCGTCAACGCCAATGGCGAGCGCTTCGTCAATGAAGCGACGTCTTATCACGAGTTCGTCACGGCCATGTATCACGCCAATGCCAGTGCGCGTTCTATTCCAGCCTATCTGCTGTGCGATCATGACTTCATCGAAAAATGGGGGCTGGGTTTGGCACTTCCCGGCGGACGGCCGCGCCAGCATCTGATCAAGGCCGGCTATTTATTCAAAGCAGCGACACTCGGCCAGTTGGCCGAACAGTTAGGCCTTGATGCCGCCCGACTGGCCAGCACGGTCAAACACTACAACCAATTAGTCCAAAGCGGCGAAGACACCGACTTCGGTAAAGGCAGCACGGCCTACAACCGCTACCTGGGCGACGCAAAACACCAGCCCAACCCCTGCCTTGGCCCTGTGGCAAAAGGACCTTTTTATGCCGTGGAAGTCGTCGCGGGAGACATCGGCACAGCCTGCGGCATCCAGACCGACGAGCACGCCCAGGCACTGGGGGCGGACGGCCTGCCCATACCCGGCTTATTTATGGCCGGTAACGACATGCAATCGGTCATGGGCGGGGCCTACCCCGCCCCCGGTATTACTTTAGGCCCGGGCCTGACCTTCGGATGGGTCGCTGGAAAACGCCTGGCCCAAACCTGACCCAATAATCACACTTAGGAAAACCGTCATGAAAATATACTATTCGCCCGCCTCGCCCTTCGTACGCAAATGCCTGGTCGTGGCAAGCGAGCTGGGTCTGGCCGATAGAATCGAAAAACTACCTAGCGCGGCACACCCCATTAATCGCGATCCCATCATTATGGCGACCAACCCGCTGGGACAGGTACCGACGTTCTTCACCGACGATGGCCAGGCGATTTTTGACAGTCGCGTGATTTGCGAATACCTCAACAGCCTGGTTCAAGGGCCGATTTTCCCGAAAGAATCACAAGACAGATGGTTGACTCTAACCGAACAATCCCTGGCCGACGGCGTCCTGGATGCCGCCCTGCTCGCGCGCTACGAAACCGCGGTACGGCCCGAACAATTCCACTGGACGGCCTGGACTCAAAGCCAGCTAGAAAAAATCGGCAGCGCGCTTGATTACTTTGAAGGCGTCGCCGACCAGCGCAAAGAGCAAATCGACATCGGCACGATATCGCTGGGCTGCGCGCTTGGCTATCTGGATTTCCGGTTTCCCGACTTCGACTGGCGCAGCGCCCGTCCAACCTTGACCCGCTGGTTCAGCCTATTCAACCAGCGGCCATCAATGCAAGAAAGCTTGCCGCACGTCTAGACTTCGACATCCCGTAAAAAGCCAGGAAGGGGGCCCGCTAACGCTCACCGCTTTTTACGGGATAATACGGGGTCACCCCTATAACCCCAACCCTCTACCGCAATGCAACAAACATCCCCTGCTTCCCCCTCTAGTACCCCAGGCCGCTGGCGACGCTTCGCCTGCATGATGTACGAAGGCGTTTTATTATTCGGCGTAGTTTTCCTGGCCGCCTATTTACTCGATACCCTCACCCAAAGCCGCAGCGGCCTGGCCTTGCGCCATGGCCGGCAAGCCGTCGTATTTGTCGCCATCGGCGTCTATTTTGTACTGTGCTGGCGTAAAAACGGCCAAACCCTGCCCATGAAAACCTGGGATATCCGTCTGGTTGACCGCAGCGGCGCGCCCCCAGCTGTACCGCGCCTGGTGCTGCGCTATCTGCTGGCTTGGCCCATTCCCCTGCTGGCCGCCTATCTGGTGCACCTGGCCTCGCAAGCCAGCGGCTACCCGTCCACCGACCTGCTCATTGTATTTGCACCGTTCACCTTATTTCTCTGGACCTGGTTCGACCCGGAGCGGCAGTTTCTTCATGACCGCCTCCTGGGAACCCGTCTGGTGAATTATCAGGCTCCGCCCAAAAAGCTCCGTATAAACCCTAAAACCTGAGGTTTCTTGAGCGAGGGGATTGCACAGATCCGCCTTGTCGTTCATGCTTTGGGCTAATTCCATTTCCAAATCAATTGTGAACACCAAGGCGACGCGCAAACGGTACCTTATACGCCGACCTGCTCACTGTTGATTTGCTAGTGGAATAACGTAGCGTACGCCGCCTTATGCCTAGTTGAATCCAAAGCCGATGAACGACCAATACCCGGAGCTGTACTCGTCTTACCAGTGGTTTGTGCCTACCCAGTTCAATATCGCTCAAGCGTGTGTACATCGGTGGGCGGAAAATCCGCATCAAGGGCGGCGCATCGCGCTGTATTTCGAAGACGAATCAGGCACGCGCGAAGTCTGGACCTATTCCCGACTGGCCGAAACCGTTAACCAACTGGCCAACGGGCTCGTCAAAATGGACGTCAAGCCAGGCGATCGCGTCGCGGTCGTCATGGGTCAACGCCCCGAGACGGCCGCCGCCTATATGGCCATACTCAGTGTCGGCGCCATCGCCACCCCCCTGTCCTCGCTTTTCGGGGCCGACGGCTTAAGCACTCGACTGCGCGATGCGCAAGCCCGTGTCGCCATTGTCGACGCCTTATCGGGGCCCGACCTGATCCAGGCGCAGCAACAGTGCCCGCTGCTCACCCAGGTGATCGGGTTCGGCTTTCAGCACGACAGCATTATTCCGTGGCGCAGCCTTCTCGCGCGCCAACCCAATACCTTCAAGCCTCTTCCCACCCTGGCCAACAGTCCGGCCTTATTGCTTTATACCTCGGGCACAACCGGCGCGCCCAAGGGAGCTCTGCTCGCGCACAGCGCGCTTATCGGCAACCTGCCGGGCTTCGTCGCTTCGCAAAACTGGTTTCCACAGCCCAACGATATCTTCTGGAGCCCGGCCGACTGGACCTGGACCGGCGGGCTCATGGACGCCCTGCTTCCCACCCTGTATTTCGGCCGCTCCATTGTCGGCACGCTTGGCCGGTTCTCGGCCGCGCGCGCCTTTGAAATTCTTGAGCGCTATCAAATCACCAATACCTTCCTGTTTCCCACGGCGCTGCGGCTGATGATGCAAGAAACGCCCGCGCCGCGCCAGCACTATCGGTTGGCGCTACGCAGCATTATGGCGGCAGGTGAAAGCATGGGACCGGTCCTCTTCCAGTGGTGCGAAGACGCGCTGGGGATCACACCCAATGAAATGTTCGGCCAGACTGAAATGAACTATCTGGTAGGCAACAGCCATAAGAAATGGCCGGCCAAGGCGGGCAGCATCGGCCGGCCTTATCCCGGCCATAAGGTCGCGGTGCTGGATGCCCACGGCAAGCCCTGCCCGCCCGGAACGCTGGGCGAAATCGCGCTTAACCGCTACGACATGCATGGCTACGCCGATCCAATTCTATTTTTAGGCTATTGGCGCAACGACAAGGCCACCGACGAAAAATTCCAGGGCGACTGGTGCATGACCGGAGACCTAGGCAAAATCGATAAGGACGGCTACTTTTGGTATTGGGGACGTAACGACGACGTTTTCAAAAGCTCGGGCTACCGTATCGGGCCGATCGAAATCGAAAACTGCCTCGCCACTCACGCCGCCGTGGCCAATGCCGCCATCATTCCCAAACCCGACCCAACCCGGGGCGCCTTGGTCAAAGCCTACATTGTCCTGAAGCCCGACTACCAGCAAGCCGACGCCACGCAACTGGTCAAATCGCTTCAAGAGCACGTCAAAATCCATTTGTCGTCTTACCAGACTCCAAAAGAAATCGAATTCGTCGACGCCCTGCCTATGACAAGCACCGGTAAAATCAGACGGCAGGTACTGCGATCCCGAGAGCAACAACAAACACGCAGTGCTTCGCTGCGTTAACTTCATTTTGGACAGTAATGACGATCTATCAGTTTAAGGACCTTATTCCCGCCATTGACGGCGATACCTTTATTTTCGACAGCGCCGACATCATCGGCGACGTCACCTTGGAAGCCGGGGTCAGCGTATGGGCCAACGTCAGCATCCGAGGCGACAATGCCCCCATCAAAGTAGGCCGCAACAGCAATATCCAGGAAGGATGCGTCCTGCACGTCGATAGTGGCATCCCGCTTACCATTCACGACAATGTCACCGTCGGCCATCAGGCCATGCTGCATGGCTGTACCATCATGCCCGGCAGTCTTATCGGCATACAGGCCGTCGTCCTGAACCATGCCGTCATCGGCCGCAATTGCCTCATCGGCGCAGGCGCCCTAATTCCTGAGGGGCGCGTCATTCCCGACAATTCATTGGTCGTGGGCATCGGCAAAATCGTTCGCCAGCTTACCGATGACGAAATTGCCAATATGCACGCAAATACCCAGAACTATGTCACACGCGGACACGAATACCGTAACGAACTGAAGCGACTTCGCTAGCAGTTCCACTACCCATGCGCTGACGCGGGGCGACGCAATAGGCTAAAATTTAGCCTATGAGCGATCAATTAAAGAAGTACCTTTTTCAAGACCAAAGCGCGCGCGTGCAAGCCGTCAAACTGACCCAGGCTTGGCAAACGGGCCAGGCCCATCAAACCTACCCCGAGTGCGTGCAACGCCTTCTCGGGGAACTCATGTCGGCCGCCGTGCTGCTGGCCGCCAACATCAAATTTGATGGTTCCCTGGTTCTTCAGCTGCAAGGCGACGGACCGATAGCCCTGATCGTCGTCGAGTGCGGCGCCGACCTGAGCATTCGAGCCACAGCCACACTGCGCGAAGGGCATACCGTGCCCGCCGAAGGCACACTGCAAAGCCTGCTCAATACGCAAGGCCAAGGGCGATTCATTGTCGTGCTCGACCCGGCGCGCGATGCCACCCATCTTCAGCCCTACCAGGGCATTGTGCCCCTGGAAGGCGACACGGTGGCCGAAGCCCTGCAAATGTACATGCGCAACTCCGAGCAGCTCGATACTCGCCTGTGGCTGGCAGCCGACGCCACCCAGTCGGCCGGGCTGCTGCTGCAACGGCTGCCCCACCACGGCGGCACGGGCGCCATCGAAACCGATGAGGCCGAAAGCACCTGGGATCGCGTCACCATTCTGGCCAACACCGTCAAACAAGATGAGCTGTTAACGCTTGATAGCGACGCCCTGATCCATCGCCTGTTCTGGGAAGAGACCCTGATTGCCTTCGATCCGCAAGATGTCGCCTGGCATTGCCCCTGCTCGCGGGAACGGGTGGGCAATATGCTGCGCATGCTGGGCCAGGAAGAAATCGAAAGCATTCTGGCCGAACAGGAGCACATTGATATTTCATGCAACTTCTGCGGCAAGCCCTATCGGTTCGATGCTGTCGACTGTGCCAGCCTGTTTGTGGAAGGCCTCAACGCTCCGCAACCGGGTGCCAAATCGGTGCACTAGTTTGCCAGCCGCCGCCCGCATGCCGGGCCGGGTCCGTGTTCCACCCAAGGCGGCACATGGCTAAAAGCATCCCTCTTGCGCAATAACCACAATCGACATCCTGCGTGCATTTAGGCAGACTGCCTGAATGCACGCATTCAACCCCGCCCGCCATGGCGCGGCCACTCGCCGCCAAGAACAGGCCGGCTCCAGCCTGATCGAGTTTTCAGTTATCGCCATTCCGGTTTTACTGGTCGGACTGGGCGGCATCGAGCTGGCGCAATGGTTTTATGTCAAACAAGCCGTCAGCCTGGCACTAGCCGAGGCCGGGCGAGCCGGTATCGTCGACCATGCCAGCCCTAAATCCATCGAAGCGGCCTTCGAAAAAGGCCTGCAAACCCTTTTCCCGCCCACCTCGACACAAACCTCCAGGCAACGGCTGCAAGATGCGCTGGCCGAGCGCGCCAAAGTGCTGGGCGCACCAGCCTGGCAAATTGAAGTTCTCGCCCCCACGGCCCAGGCATTCCACGACTTTCAAGACCCACGGCTGCCGATTAGCCAGCAGACCGGTTTGGCCGCCATCAACAACCACTATCAAGCCGAACAAGATCAGCGCAACCGTGAACGCGGCTGGCCCGACGGCCGGGGCCCGTCGTCCGGGCAATCGATTTACCAGGCGAATACCCTGGTGCTGCGGACGACGTATCTGCAAGCCCCCCTACTGCCCGGCATGAAGGCCTTGATACGTCTGTTGCCTACCGGCGCGCACGCTTACGGACAACATGCCATGGCAACGGCGGGCTACCTGCCCATCCAACAAGAAATACGCTTGGTCATGCAATCACACCCCCTGCAATGGCCCGACGCAGTCAATGGCAAGGTCGTTAAACCCTCCGCCTCGCGGTATGCGGCGGCACGGCCTGCAAAGTCGTGCCAGGGTTTGTGGTGTATAAAGCCGGGCGCCGTGCCAACCGGCAACGCTGGCGCCGACGGCGGCCAGTTCAACGATATAGACGGGAATCCATCATTACCCGAACCGCAGGCGCCCAACGACACGGGGCCTGGCCATGGCGCGATTGAGTCCGAAGCTTCCGAATTGGGCGTCGCCCCCGACGATCCGGCCTGCGGCGTAACGCTATGCTGTCTGCCGGGCTGATTCGATTTTGAAGTCAGGTCCGCCGGCGCTCGTGGGTATATAAGTGCCGTCCGGCGCCTCAGTTGCCTTTCTTCTCAGTAGGGCTGGCAATTTTGGGGGTCACGACCTGGGGCGCTTTTTCGTTGGGGGCCAGGATTTGCACATACACCTCGTCCTCTTTGACCATGCCCAGCTCGCCGCGCGCGCGCTCTTCTATCGCCGACGTACCCGATTTCAAATCTTGCACCTCGGCATAAAGCGCGTTATTACGCGCCGTCAGCGCTTCATTGATGTCATTCTGGCTTGCCAGCTGTTTTTGCAGCTCGTGTACGCTCAACCAGCCGCCTTTCCCCCACCAAAGCGGGTACTGAGTAATCGCCGTCAGCAAGACCAGAACAATCAATAACAATCGCATGTTTTTTATAGATACCGCTCTGCCCGACCATCGGGCCGGGCGGAAAGCTTAGCGCAGGTTATAGAATGCATCGCGGCCGGGGTAGGAAGCCACTTCAGCCAGCTCTTCCTCGATACGCAGCAACTGATTGTACTTAGCCATACGGTCAGAGCGCGAAAGCGAGCCGGTCTTGATTTGCATGACATTGGTCGCCACGGCGATGTCGGCAATGGTGGAGTCTTCCGTCTCGCCCGAGCGATGCGAAATAACCGAGGTATAGCCCGCACGCTTGGCCATTTCAATTGCGGCAAACGTCTCGGTTAAAGTACCGATTTGATTGATTTTGATCAGAATGGAATTGGCGATGCCCTGGTCAATACCTTGCTTGAGGATTTTGGTGTTGGTCACGAACAGGTCGTCGCCCACCAACTGGACCTTTTTACCCAATTGGTCGGACAGCAGCTTCCAGCCTTCCCAGTCGTTTTCGGCCATGCCGTCTTCAATGGAAATAATGGGGTATTTATCGCACCACGTACCGAGCAGATTGACGAAGTCTTGCGGTGTCAGGGCGACGCCGCCCTCGCCCGCCAGATGGTAGCGGCCGTCGCGGTAAAACTCGGAACTGGCGCAATCGAGCCCCAGCGCAATTTGCGAACCGGCTTCGTAGCCGGCTTCGGCGATGGCTTGCAAAATCAACTGAATCGCTGCTTCGTGATTAGGCAGATTCGGCGCAAAGCCGCCCTCGTCGCCAACCGCAGTCGACATGCCCTGCTGATTGATCAGGCCTTTAAGCGCATGAAATACTTCGGCGCCCATACGCAACGATTCACGGAAACTGCTTGCCCCGATGGGCAAGATCATGAATTCCTGAAAATCGAGCGAGTTATTGGCATGCGCGCCGCCATTGATGACGTTCATCATGGGAACCGGCATTTGCAAGGGGCCGCTGCCGCCAAAATAGCGATAAAGCGACAGGCCCGAATCGTCGGCCGCGGCACGCGCCACCGCCATGCTGGCCGCCAAAATCGCATTGGCGCCCAGGCGGCTTTTGTTCTCGGTTCCGTCCAGGTCGATCAAGGTACGATCGACAAAGGTTTGCTCTTGGGCGTCAAGGCCCATCAGCGCTTCGGAGATTTCCGTATTAATGTGCTCGACCGCGCGCAGGACGCCCTTACCCAGGTATCGCGCCTTGTCGCCATCGCGCAGCTCAACGGCTTCGCGCGAGCCCGTCGAGGCGCCGGAGGGTACCGAGGCACGGCCCATGGCGCCGGACTCAAGCAACACATCACATTCTACGGTCGGGTTGCCGCGCGAATCTAAAATTTCGCGCCCAATGATATCTACGATTGCACTCATGGTATTGACTGTCCTGCTGAATTAATGGGTTTGACGCGCCCGGCCAGATGCGCCGCGGCACGCTATCGATTAAACGTCCGATTGTACCCGGGCACGGCGCCAACCGGTTTCATTTGGTGTAATGGAATATTTAATTTTATCAGGTCGGGGTCATTTGCCGGCCTCGGCGGCCGTTGAGGGGTCATGGCCGGCCTCATCTCGCAGGCGCAACTCAAGGGTATTGAGCAGTTCGCTGAAGGCTTCCATCTGCTCGGCAGAGAAGTCGCTGAACGTTTTTTCAATAAAATCGGCGCGACGCGGCAAGGTTTTCCTGACGACCGCTTTGCCCTCTTTGGTCAGGGCCACATTGGTTAAACGATTATCGACGGCGTCGCTATGCCGCTCGATCCAGCCCAGTTGCTCAATGGATTTGAGCTGACGGGTCAACGCGGCCGGATCCATGCGAAGCTCCGCAATAAGGTCTTTTTGCGAGAGTTCGCCTTTTTGATGCAAGGTGAACAAGACACGCCAGCGCGGCATGGGATGACCGACATGCGCGCCAAACGCCGAAAGCATAAGGCGATAGGTGCGCCCGATTTGCTGCATGACTTGAAGCTGGTGATTGATGGCCATGGGGATCAGCCTTTGGTGTCCGGCGCGGCCGCGCGGGAAAATGAAACGCGTGGCAAGCGGCGCAGCCATACCAGCGCCAGCACAACCGCCACCAACACGGCCAGTTGACCGGAATGAATGGCCGAGACCAGGGATTCACGGGCGGCTTCAATAAACGGCGCGCCATCCAGACCCAGGCTATGCAAGTCCGCGATAAACCGATTCTTGGCCACGACGTTGACGACAACTTGGGGGTCTTCCAGAATGCGCCCCCAGGATCCCGGGTTATGGCTTTCGATGGCTTTGCGCACGCCGCCCGCATAGTAGTGGGTAACCATCGAGCCCACGACGGCCAGCCCAAGCATGCCGCCTATCATGCGCACCGACTGCACCAGGGCTGTGGCAATACCCAAATACGAACGTCCGGCCGACTCTTGGGCGAAAACATTCAGGTTAGGCAAAATAAAGCCCAACCCAATCCCGCCCAGCACCATGTAAACCATGACGACCCATTCGGGGGTGCGGTCATGAGCTGTGATCAGGCCCAGGCAGAGCAGCCCGAGCAAGGCAAAACCAAGATAAAGCATAACGTTGGGATTGCGCATTCGAGTCACGACGCGGCTGTTCAAAATGCTTCCCACAGTCAAGAACACGACAAGGGGCGTAATAATCAGCCCGGCTTTTTTAGGCGAGAATCCAAAACCGCCCTGAAACAGCAAGGGCGCGTAGAACAGAATGCTGAACATGACCACGCCGGTAAAAAAAGACAGCACGAATAAAGCGGCCAGGCTCTTGTTGCGGAAGATCTCCAGCGGAAACAACGGTGCGGCACTGCGTTTTTCCCAATAGACAAGGGCAACGAAGGCGGCCACCGTCAGCAAGGCCAGGCCTAACATGGGCAGGCTTGCCCCTTGGCTGGGTAAAAATTGCACGGCAAGTTGCAGGCCGCCCAGGCCCAGAGCCACAAGCAAGGCGCCCTGCCAGTCCAGCTTGATGGCGCCTGCCTGAGGCTGCCGTATGTGGGGCAGATAACGCCATACGATGAAAACGCCGAGCAGTCCGACGGGAACGTTGACGAAGAAGATGGAGCGCCAGCCGGCGTACTCGGTCAGGAACCCGCCCAGCGTGGGGCCGATGCCGCTTGAAATGCCATAGGATGCGCTAATCATGACTTGCCAGCGCATGCGTGCATGCGGGTCGGGGAACAGGTCGGCTACGCTGGTAAAGGCCGTACCCAGGAGCATGCCGCCGGCAATGCCTTGCAGCCCTCGCGCCATGATGAGTTGCCCCATGCTGTCAGACAGGCCGCAGAGCGCGGAAGACAGGCTGAACAGAGCGATGGAGGCGACGACGAACGGCTTGCGTCCGTAGTAGTCGCCAAGGCGACCAAAGATGGGAACCGTGATGATGGAAGTCAGCAAGCTGGCGGTGGCGACCCAGGCGTAGAACTCGAATCCATTGAGTTCGGCGGCGATGGTGGGCAAGGCCGTGCCCACCACGGTCTGATCTATGGAGACGAGGACCATGACAAGGCATAGGCCGAGCATGGCGTGCAAGGATTGTTTGACAGTCAGGGCGGTCCCGGCGTCGGCGGGGTTTGGGGGTGCGATGCTTGCCATGCACAGGCCTTTGATAACACAACTATTGATAAGTCAATTATTTTATAGAAGACGTGGGGAATGTACAAGGGGTAACCCTAGTATGCGGTGACGTTTTTTAAAGCATCGCGGCGGTTTTTTTGCTCTTCATGACAGGCTTTGAGGACATCATGAATGGGATTTTCACTCGTCGCGGCGAGGTTCTAAACACGTCGCGGCGGTGGCGGGGTGGGCAGGCGGGGCTTCGCGCGGGCGGCCCCTGGCGGGGCTTCCCGGGCACTGAACGGAAATGGCGCGTTCGCACAACTCGCGCAGCCGACAAGCTGTCGCTTGTCGAAGCGTGCTGCGCTCAAACAGGTGCTCACTTATCCCGCCATTTCCGCCCATTGCCCGGCGCCCACGAAGTCGCCCCGCCTGCCCACCCCGCCACCGCCACGACTGCGAAAGGGATAATTGAAAGAGGGTCTGGGGGGACGAAATCTATAACTGGATTGGTTTTCCTAGAGATTGGCAGTCCGCATAGGAATAGTTGTCCTGGCGGTTGATTGCCCTGCCTTAAATGCCCCTGCTTGCCATCGTGCCATGGTATTCGCGGTGTATTACCGGTGCTTTTTCAATTTGCTTCAGCCTGCTTCACCATCAGCTATTCAACGGCCCAAAACCAGCCATGCCAACACCGCGTGCCAACATCCACTATGCAAGTGTGTGGGGGTCGGTGTGCCGGGGCCAGGACCTTTGAAGCCCGAGCCAGCGGACGTGAAGGCAGGCCGAAGGGCCGGACGAACGAGCGCCGCTGACGTTCGGCGCCGCAGGGCGACGAACCGGGCTGATGGTCCGGGCCCCGGCACACCGACCCCCACGCACGGGTTAAGAACAAGACATGTATCCCAAACCGCCAAACATCAATAGCCAAACACAAATAACAATGCCCCCGGCATCACACCAGGGGCATCGCTTAAAACACGTAACCGCTTAGCACTAAAACTCGAACAAGCCGTCTTTCTTGACACAACGGTCAATGCCAACCAGCGATTCAAGCAACGCCTCCATACGGTCCAAGGGAACCGCATTCGGGCCGTCGGATAAAGCCTTCGACGGATCGGGATGCGTTTCCATGAACAAGCCCGCCACACCGACCGCCACCGCCGCCCGCGCCAAAATAGGCACGAACTCGCGCTGACCGCCCGAAGTCGTACCCTGCCCGCCCGGCAACTGCACCGAATGGGTCGCATCGAACACCACCGGACAATCGGTTTCGCGCATGATCGCCAGCGACCGCATATCGGACACCAGGTTGTTATAGCCAAACGAGGCGCCGCGTTCGCACACCAGGATGTTGCTGCCGTCGCCGCCCGCATCGATTGCCGCGGCTCGCGCCTTGGCCACGACCTGGATCATATCGTGAGGGGCCAGAAACTGCCCCTTCTTGATATTGACCGGTTTGAGCGTCGCGGCGCAGGCCTGGATGAAATCCGTCTGACGGCACAAGAAGGCCGGCGTCTGGAGCACGTCGACCACGGCCGCCACATCGGCCACCTGCTCGATGGCATGCACATCGGTCAGAACCGGCACATCGAAATGTGCCCGCACATCGGCCAGAATCTGCAAGCCTTCGGCCATGCCAGGCCCGCGAAACGACTTGTCCGAACTGCGATTGGCCTTGTCGAACGAACTTTTGTAGATAAAAGGTATGCCCAGCTTTTGCGTTATTTCCTTAAGCCGGCCCGCCGTGTCGAACGCCATCTGGCGCGATTCGATGACGCAGGTTCCTGCAATCAAGAAAAAGGGTTGAGTCAAGCCTACCTCGAAGCTACCTAGTTTCATTCCTGGCCTTTTTGAGTACGCAACTTTTGATGTGCAAGTGCCGCACGAACATAGCTGGTGAACAAAGGATGACCGTCGCGCGGCGTCGATGTAAATTCAGGGTGGAACTGCACGCCCACGAACCACGGATGATCCGGCAACTCCATGATTTCCGGCAAATGCTCGGTTGGCGTACGCGCGCTGATCACCATGCCGGCCTCTTCAAGGCGCGGCACATACACATTGTTCACTTCGTAACGATGGCGATGGCGCTCGTACACTTCGTTACCGTAAATACCATGGGCGCGCGTGCCCGCCTTGATCGGGCAACGCTGCGCGCCTTTGCGCATGGTTCCGCCCAAATCGGAAGTTTGATCCCGTTGCTCAAGCTGCCCTTCGCGATCTTGCCATTCGGTAATAAGGGCCACGACCGGATGAGGCGTGGACGGATCGAACTCGGTGCTGTTGGCGCCGCCAAGCAAGGCCACGTCGCGCGCAAACTCGATAACAGCCAGTTGCATGCCCAGGCAGATGCCCAGATAAGGCACGCCGTTTTCGCGCGCATAGCGGATGGCCGCGATCTTGCCTTCGGTACCGCGCTTGCCAAACCCGCCAGGCACCAGAATAGCGTCAAGATCTTTCAGGCAATCCGTGCCTTCGGCCTCGATGACTTCGGAATCCAGGTATTCGACGCTGACGCGCGAATGCGTATGAATGCCCGCGTGCACCAGGGCTTCGCTTAAGGACTTATACGACTCGGTCAGGTCAACGTACTTGCCGACCATGCCGATGCGGATTTCGTTAACCGGGTTTTCGATAGCGCCGACCAGGCGATCCCATACGGTCAGGTCAGCCGGTGGCGGCGTGAGCCCCAGCGCTTCGCAAACGATGGAATCAAGCCCCTGCTCGTGCAGCATGGACGGAATTTTGTAGATCGAGTCGGCATCCCAGACCGAGATGACGGCGTCCAGCGGCACATTGGAGAACAGCGAAATCTTGGCCCGCTCGTCGTCGGGAATACGACGATCGGCGCGGCACAGCAAGGCGTTCGGATAAATGCCGATTTCACGCAATTGCCGCACGGAGTGCTGCGTGGGTTTGGTTTTCAGCTCGCCCGCCGAGGCAATGAACGGCACCAGCGTCAAGTGAACGAAGGCCGCGTTGTTGCGCCCCAGGCGCAAGCTCATTTGACGCGCCGCCTCGAGGAATGGCAAGGATTCGATATCGCCTACCGTGCCGCCGATCTCGACAATGGCCACGTCAGCCTCGCCGTTCCAGGCCGCTTTGGCGCCGCGCACGACGAAATCCTGGATTTCATTGGTGATGTGCGGAATGACCTGAACGGTCTTACCCAGGTAATCGCCGCGACGTTCTTTGCGCAGCACCGATTCATAGATCTGGCCCGTCGTAAAGTTATTGACTTTACGCATGCGGGTCGAGATGAATCGTTCGTAATGGCCCAGGTCCAGATCGGTTTCAGCACCGTCTTCCGTGACGAAAACCTCGCCATGCTGAAACGGACTCATGGTGCCGGGATCGACGTTGATATACGGATCGAGCTTAAGCATCGTTACCCGTAGGCCGCGAGACTCTAGAATCGCGGCGAGAGAAGCAGCAGCAATGCCCTTACCCAAAGAGGACACTACCCCACCCGTGACAAACACATATTTGGTCATTGTAATTCTGCCCGGAGCTACCGGGCTGGAGCGGGAAATTTGGATTATAGCCGAGCCGCCCAGCCTGGTTTTGATTTACTGTAAATATAATGCGGGTCAATAGGGTCAGCCTTGAACCAAATCGACTGACGCCGGTTCACGACTCCCCCTGCGCCGTCACATTGCCTGAGTACGCTCCAGCAGCCATGCCTTGGCCTCGTCCCGCACCCAAGGCAATAAGCGCGCCCGGACTTGGGCGTGGTAGTCGTTGAGCCACGCACGATCGGAATTGCTTAGCAAATCGGCCTGAATGCAACGCGTATCGATTGGACATAAGGTCAGGGTTTCAAACTTCAGAAACTCGCCAAATTCGGTGCTGGCCGCCGGCACATTGACCACCAGATTTTCGATGCGAACCCCCCATTTTCCAGGCCGATACAGCCCCGGCTCATTCGAGGTGATCATGCCCGCTTCCATCCCCATATTCGGGTTGATCGTCGTACGATACGAAATCGACTGCGGCCCTTCATGCACGTTCAGGAAATAGCCCACGCCATGGCCTGTGCCATGTCCGTAGTCGGCGCCCATCTGCCAAATCGGCAAGCGCGCGATCGGATCGAGCAAGGGCGCTGCCGTGCCGCGCGGAAACACCGCCTGCGACAAGGCAATCATGCCTTTCAGGACCGCGGTGTAATCGCGCTTTTGTTCATCGCTGGGAACGCCCACCGGCACGACCCGGGTAATGTCGGTGGTGCCGCCCAGGTATTGCCCGCCCGAATCGATCAGCAGCAGGCCATCGCCCTGGATCTGCGCATGCGATTGCTCGGTCGCGTGATAATGCGGCATGGCGCCGTTGGCGTTATACGCCGCAATCGTCGAAAAGCTGGGCGACACGAAGTTTTCGCGGCGTGCGCGCGCCGCGGTTATTTTTTCATCGATGGTGAGTTCAGTAATCGTCTCTTGCCCTTGAGCCGCCTCGAACCAGGCAAAAAAATCGCACAGGGCGGCGCCGTCTTGCTCCATGGCGCGGCGGACATGGGCGATTTCCGCGTCCGTTTTACGCGATTTAAGCAGATGGGAAGGGTTCACCGCCTCGAGCCGGGTCGCAAAAGCGGCGGCCTCAAGCACCGCCACGGTGGTGCGCGCCGGATCAATCAGCAGCACGCTTCCTTCGGGCAAGCCCGCCAAAGCCGCACCGGCCTGCTCGTAGGGTTCGACGTCAACGCCGTCTTGCTTTAGGGCCGCGCGCAGTGCCGAACTGATTTTTTCGGGCGCCACAAACAAACGGACCGTATCGCGGCCAATCAAGGCATGCGACAGGAACACGGGGTTGTACGAGACATCGTTGCCGCGCAGATTGAAGATCCAGGCAATATCGTCCAGGGACGACACCCAATGCCAGTCGGCCTGATGCGTTTGCATCGCGGCGCGAACCGCGGCCAGGTTATCGGCCCGCGAACGGCATGCAAACGGCGGCTGATGCTCGTACACCGGTTCGTTCGGAAGCGCAGGCCGCGCCTCCCAGACTTCGCCGACCAGATCATGGCCGCAAACCAGACGAATGCCTTTGGCGCTTAAGGTCGCGTTCCACACGCGGTGCGATTGCACGCTTAGCGTTTGCCCGTCCACACTGACCTGCTGACCCTTGGACAGTTCGCCCGCAAGCCAGTCGACCACGCCCGGAACGCCTTCGGCGCCGGCCCGCACGGTTTGTATGCCGGTGCCGGCCAGGTCGTGCTCGGCCTGCTCCCAATAACGGCTGTCGGTCCATAAGCCCGCAAAGGCGGGCGTTACGACCAGTGTGCCGGCCGACCCCTCGAAACCGCTAAGCCACGAACGGGCCTGCCAATGCTCCGGCAGGTACTCTGAAAGATGCGGGTCGGACGACAGCACGATACATGCGTCGATATTGCGCGCTTGCATGGCCGCGCGCAGCGCCGCGACACGCTGCGAAAAAACAGAGTCACCCACGGGAATTCCTTATAAAAAAACAGTGCCCATTCGAAGAATAGGCACTGTAATGATACAACTGTGTCGCGCTTCAAGAAACAGCGGGGCCTGGGCCCCTCTGTCTCGCCATCACGCTAACGTTTAAGCCTGAACCACGGCCGACACATCGAGGCGCGCCTGGGTTTTGGCCAGCACCTCGTCAGCGCTGACACCCGGCGCAAGCTCGGTAAGCCGCAACCCATCAGGGGTTACTTCCATCACCCCCAGATCGGTAATGATCAGGCTCACCACGCCCACGCCCGTCAGCGGCAGCGTGCATTCGGGCAGCAGCTTCATGTCTTCCGTACCGTCTTTCTTGCGGGCGACGTGTTCCATAAGCACCACCACCTTGCCCACCCCGGCCACCAGATCCATAGCGCCGCCCATGCCTTTGACCATTTTCCCCGGAATCATCCAATTCGCCAGGTCGCCTTTTTCAGAAACCTGCATGGCACCCAGGATAGCCAGATTGATTTTGCCGCCCCGAATCATGGCAAATGAATCGGCCGAGGCAAAAAATGACGAGCCCGGCAGCGTGGTAATCGTTTGCTTGCCCGCGTTGATCAAATCGGCATCGATATTGTCTTCCGTCGGGAATGGCCCAATACCCAGCAAGCCGTTTTCCGACTGCAGCCAGACCTCGATGCCGGCGGGGACATAATTAGCCACCAGCGTCGGCAAGCCGATGCCCAGGTTCACATAAAAACCGTCTTTCAATTCGCGGGCGGCACGCGCCGCCATTTCTTCACGAGTCCAAGCCATTATTCTGTCTCCTTATGCGTTGCTGAGCGTGCGCTGTTCGATACGTTTTTCGGGATTGGCATTAAGCACAATACGGTGAACGAAAATACCCGGCAAATGCACCGCATCGGGGTCGATGGCGCCCGTCTCAACCACTTTCTCGACCTCGACAATCGTGATCTTTCCGGCCATCGCCACATTGGGATTGAAATTGCGGGCGGTCTTGCGAAACACCAGGTTGCCGCTACGGTCGGCCATATAGGCTTTGACCAGGGAAACATCCGGCGTCAGCGAGCGCTCCATCACGTATTGCTCGCCATCGAATTCGCGTACCTCTTTGCCGTCGGCAACCACAGTGCCTACGCCGGTGCGCGTAAAAAACGCCGGAATGCCAGCGCCGCCGGCGCGCAGTTTTTCAGCCAGCGTGCCCTGAGGGGTGAATTCAAGTTCAAGTTCCCCGGCCAGGAACTGCCGCTCGAACTCTTTGTTTTCGCCGACATACGAGGCAATCATTTTCTTGATCTGACGCGTGGCAAGCAACTGCCCCAACCCAAAACCGTCAACCCCCGCATTATTGCTGATGCAAGTCAGGTTTTGAACGCCCGAATCGCGCAATGCCGCAATAAGCGCTTCGGGAATGCCGCAAAGCCCAAACCCCCCCACGGCAATACTTTGACCATCGGCCACGACGCCTTTAAGCGCCTCTGCGGCATTGGCATAGACCTTATCCATTTCTCTCCTTTATTTCTTTATTAAATAAACAGCGATATAAATGCAACAAAAATCGTCTATAGGAAAAGCATCGTTAATCCACTTCCCCCTGATAGTCTTGATCTTACCCCAGCGACAGCCTGGCCACGGCGCCTTCAACTTTTTTATAAGTGTACGCGACCCGGACATCCGTGCAGCGAGCGCCTCGCATCGCTGCACAACCAATACAGACAAATTCCAGCGGCGGATTTCATTCAACTTAAAACCCGCAACGCAGTCTGCAATACAATTGCCCTACTAAAACGTAAAAACGCACTTGGCCTCGCCAGGCCAACAGCATCAAATACAAATCAGTACAGGAGATAGTGATCAATGTCTGAGCGCGAATTCATGGAATACGACGTCGTCGTCGTGGGCGCGGGCCCCGGCGGCCTCGCCACAGCAATCCGCTTGAAACAACTCGCGGCTGAACGCGGCCACGAACTCAGCGTCTGCGTGCTTGAAAAAGGCGCGGAAGTCGGCGCCCACATCTTGTCCGGCGCCGTGGTCGACCCACAAGCCCTTGCAGAGCTGATCCCCGACTGGAAAGAAAAAGGCGCACCGCTCAATACGCCCGTTACGGAAGACAAATTCCTGTTCCTGACAACCAAGGGCGCACGCTCGACTCCCAACTGGCTCTTGCCGGCCTGCTTCCAGAATCACGGCAACTACATCGTCCGCCTGGGCGAAGTCGTGCGCTGGATGGGCGAGCAGGCGGAAAGCCTGGGCGTCGAAATTTTCCCTGGTTTTGCCGCCACTGAAATCCTGTACACCGACACCGGCGCCGTAAAAGGCGTCGCCACCGGCGACATGGGCGTCGCGCGCGACGGCTCGCACACGCCCCACTACCAGCAAGGCATGGAGCTGCATGCCCGCTACACCGTCTTTGCCGAAGGCTCGCGCGGCCAACTTGGCCGGGAACTGATCGAACGCTTCAAGCTGGACGAAGGCTGCGACCCGCAAAGCTACGCCATCGGCATCAAAGAACTCTGGGAAGTCGACCCGGCCCAATCCCAACCCGGCCTGGTCATGCATACTTCGGGCTGGCCGCTCGACGCCGACACCTATGGCGGCTCCTTCCTGTACCACCTGCCCGGCAACTTGGTCGCCGTCGGCCTTGTGGTCGGCCTGGATTACGCCAACCCCTGGCTCTCGCCCTTCGACGAATTTCAGCGCTATAAAACGCACCCCGCCATCCGTCCGATTTTCGAAGGCGGAAAACGCATCGCCTACGGCGCACGCTCCCTGACCGCTGGCGGTCTCATGTCCTTGCCCAAGTTGTGCTTCCCGGGTGGCGTCATGGTCGGGTGCGAAGCCGGCTTCCTGAACGCCTCGCGCATCAAGGGCAGCCACGCCGCCATCAAAACCGGCGCACTGGCCGCCGAAGCCGCGTTCGACGCGCTCATCGCCGACCGTCGCCACGACGAACTGACGGCCTTCCCGGACGCCTTCAAGAAATCATGGCTGCATGCCGAACTGAACAAATCGCGCAACTTCAAGCAATGGTTTAAAAAAGGCCGCACCGTCGGCACAATCATGACCGGCATCGAGCAATGGCTGCTGAAAGGCAAAATGCCCTGGACACTGCGCCACAGCAAGCCAGATCACGCCTGTTTGCAGCCCGCCGCCGAATGCGCGCGCATCGACTACCCCAAGCCCGATGGCAAGCTGACCTTCGATCGCTTAAGTTCGGTATTCATTTCCAATACCAATCACGAAGAGAACGAACCCGTCCATTTAACGCTTAAAGATCCTTCGGTACCGGTAGCGATCAACCTGGCCAAATACGGCGGCCCCGAAGCACGCTTCTGCCCCGCCGGCGTCTACGAGTTCGTCAAAACCGACACCGGCGGCGACCGCCTGCAAATCAACGCGCAAAACTGCGTCCACTGCAAAACCTGCGACATCAAAGACCCCACGCAAAACATCGTCTGGGTCGCACCGCAAGGCGGCGAAGGCCCCGTCTACAGCGGCATGTAAGCCAGCCGGGCGCCCGCAATCAGGGCGCCCGCCTTTCCCACAGCAGCTTGCCAGCGCGGACAACCTCACCATCCAGTCGTCGCGACCACTGGTCAGCTCACAATTAGCAATTAGCGATTAGCGATTAGCAGTTAGCAGTTAGCAACTGACAACCAGCAATCAGTAATTAATAGCTGGCAACAGGCAACTGCCCATAAACCGATCATGCTCCACCACCCCGTCGCGGCGCAACAAAACAACGCAGCAAAACAATGTAATAAAACAGTGTAATAAAACAGCGCAGCAAAACAGCGCAACAAGAAGCGATTCACCAATACCCACCGCTCCGCGACTCTGAGTCACAAGGGGCAAGGGTATGGGCCCGCTCCCGGCTAAGCAATCACCTTCCGGGCCGGCGACAAATTCACCACCACCAACCCCGCCATCGTCAACGCCATTCCCGCCAGCTCCAGCGACGTCGGCCGCTCATCCAAAATAAGCCACGCCAAAACCACCACCAGAACCGGCACCGCCAGACTCGACATTCCCGCCACAATCGTCGACACACGACGCACCACCGACAACCACAAACACCACCCCAGGGCCGAAGCCAGCAATCCCATATACAACAGCCCCATCACCAGTTCAATTCCCCAATCGATAGAACGCTGCGGCCACAACAGCGCAAGCGGCAAGGTCAGCAAAACCCCCAGCAACATCTGCCACATCGTCAGACTAAGCACATTCGGTTTATGACGCTGGAACAGCATTTTGCTCAGCACCGTGCCCAGCCCCCAGGCTGCGCCACCGCCCAGCGCCAACAGCGAACTCAAGACACTGCCCAGACTTTCGACCGGCCCGATAATGGCCACCAAACCCGCCGCCGCCAGCACCAGCCCCACAGCCTGCCCGCCCGAAGGACGCTCACCCAGCAAGGCCCAGGCAAACAATACCGCCCAATACGGCATCGTATAAGCCAGAATCGTCACATGCGCCGCGCCGCCCGCGACCAGGGCCAGTTGAACCAGGCAAGCAAACGCACTCGTCTGGAAAATGGCAATACCCAGCGTGAACCAGAACGGCGGAATGCGAAAAGGCTGCCCCGAAACCCGAAGAATAACGACAAACGCCGCCAGCCCCACCGCATAACGCAACGTCACCAGATCAAACGGACCAATATAAAGTCCCATGCTCTTCATGACGATCCAACTGAACCCCCACACCACCACCGTCAAGCCCATAAGCAGCAGCGCACGACCATCCGACTGGGTTGTATCCAAAATAGACCTCTAAGCAAACATAAAAAATGCCAGCCGACAGGCATAACGCCCGTGGACTGGCCTTCCTCGAGCGATTTTATACTGACTGCGACAACTGATCGAGAATCGCCGGATTCTCAAGCGTCGACACGTCTTGCGTCACCTTCTCGCCTTTGGCCACAATGCGCAATAAACGCCGCATGATCTTGCCCGAACGCGTCTTGGGCAGGTTCTCGCCAAAGCGTATATCTTTGGGTTTGGCGATCGGCCCGATTTCCTTGGCGACCCAATTGCGCAGTTGCAAAGCAATGGCCTTGGCTTCTTCGCCCTCGGGCAAAGAACGCTTCAACACCACAAATGCCACCACGGCTTCGCCGGTGGTAGCATCGGGGCGCCCGACCACCGCCGCCTCGGCCACCAGCTCATGAGAAACCAGGGCCGACTCGACCTCCATGGTGCCCAGTCGGTGCCCCGACACATTAAGCACGTCGTCAACCCGGCCCATAATCCAGAAATAGCCGTCTTTATCGCGTTGCGCGCCATCGCCGGCCAGATAATAGCCTTTTAGCTCGGGCGGAAAATAACTTTGCTTGAAACGCTCGGGGTCGCCCCAGATTGTGCGGATCATGCCCGGCCAGGGGCGCTTCATCACCAAAAAGCCCCCCGTGCCTTGCGCCACGTCGTCACCGGCTTCGTCCACCACCGCCGCGGCGATGCCCGGCAATGGCAAGGTGCACGAGCCCGGCTTCAACGGCGTGACGCCGGGCAGCGGCGTAATCATGTGTGCGCCGGTTTCGGTTTGCCACCATGTATCGATAACCGGGCAGCGCCCGCCCCCGACCTCGGTGAAATACCACATCCAGGCCTCGGGGTTAATCGGCTCGCCCACGGAGCCGATGATGCGCAAACTGCTGAGATCGTAGGCGCGGGGATGATGAGGCGCATCGGCCTCAGCCGCCTTGGTCAAGGAACGAATGGCCGTTGGCGCGGTATAAAACACCGTGACTTTGTGCCGCTGTATCATTTCCCAGAAACGCCCGACATCGGGATAGGTCGGCACGCCTTCAAAGACAATCTGAGTTAATCCGGCCGCCAGGGGCCCATAAGCAATATACGTATGGCCCGTTACCCAGCCCACATCGGCCGTGCACCAGAAGACGTCGGAGTCCTTGGCGTCGAACGTCCACTTGACGGTCAGCAAAGCCCACAGCAGAAAACCCGCCGACGAATGTTGAACCCCCTTGGGCTTTCCGGTTGAGCCCGAGGTGTACAAAATATACAAAGGATGCTCGGCGTTCACGGCAACCGGCTCGCAGGTATCAGGCTGGTTGGCCGATACATCGTGCATCCATAAATCGCGCCCTTCCGTCCAGACGACATCTCCGCCCGTGCGCCGATAGACCACGACATGGCGAACCGCCTCGCAACCGCCCGCCGACAGCGCATCGTCCACCGCCGCTTTTAAGGGAATTTTCTTGCCGCCACGAACCTGCTCATCGGCCGTGATGACCAGCGTAGCGCCCACGTCGATAATACGTTCCTGCAGGCTTTTAGCCGAAAACCCGCCAAAGACAACCGAGTGAATAATGCCCAGGCGCGCACATGCCTGCATGGCCACCACGGCCTCGATGGACATCGGCATGTAGATGACGGCGCGCTCGCCGGTTTTATAGCCGAGCGCCTGTATGCCATTGGCGAATTCGCACACTTTGGCATGCAATTGCTTATAGGTCACGTTCGTGACCTGGCCGTCGTCGGCCTCGAAGATCAACGCCGTTTTATTGGCGGTAGGCGTATTCAGATGCTTATCAAGGCAGTTAGCTGAAACATTCAGCTCGCCATCGCCGAACCAACGATAAAACGGCGCTTTGGACTCATCCAGCACCTGGCTGAACGGTTTGTCCCAAACCAGATTCTGGTGTGCGAGTTCTCCCCAGAACTCATCCGGCGCCTGCTCGGCGTGCTGACACATCGCCTGGTAGGCCTCCATGCCGGAAATAGCGGCATCCTTGACCAAATTATCGAATGGAGGAAAGACACGGTTTTCGACCAAAACCGACTCAATAGTACTGGACATAATAGTTGCTCCTATATTTTTTTACTCAGTAAACCGCTCTTCGGTTCGCGGCCCAGCTGGCCCCAACACGGCGACGGCCCGACCTGTAATCCGTATTATTCTGGATGAAACTGATACGAAGCTTACGGCCCCTTCCAGCCCTGCTGATTTCAGCCGTTTTTTCTTTATTTCTTATGCACACATAGTATCGCGCACACGAATACCACGCTCAAAATTCAGCCTCGACAATACCAGCAGGCCGGCAACAAAGAAGGCCCCCGTACAAAGCAGTGCCAGACGGTGATTGCCGCCGGTGACCCACGTGACAATGCCGTAGCATAAAGGTCCGACCACCGCCGCCAACTGAATGGCAAACGTCCACAAGGAATAAAATTCGGCCAGGCGGTGCCGGGGTGCCAGCGCACCGACCATGGCTCGGCCCGCGCTTTGGCTGGTTCCCATGCACAGGCCCGCGAGCGTCGCGGCGACCCAGAAGATCCAGACCTGAACAGCCGCATAGGCAACGGCAATCATCACGATCCAGCCGCACAAGGTGACGGCCAGGGCCGGCTTGTGTCCGACCCGATCCTGGAAATAGCCGAACATGAACGCGCCCAGCGCAGCCGCAATATTGACGGTGAACACCAGCATCATGGTTTGCGCCATCTCGAACCCCATGGCTTCGGTTGCGTACACGGCCGACAGGGTAATCACCACGGCAATCCCGGCCTGGTAGCAGGCGCCGCATACCAGCAATAAACGAAAATCGACAAAATCGGCGCCGGTCTCGCGCCATGCGGTCAATAAGCGGCTTAACAGCCCTTCGGAGGGGGTATGCGTCGGCGCGGAGCGTTCACGCAAAAATAAAAAAGCGGGCAGTGCCGCCAGCGCGAAGACCACGGCCGTCAGCACCATGACGTGGGGTACGTAGTCGCTGGCCGGTTCACCCCGCCCGGCCGCCCATGACACCAGCGCCAACGACAGCCCCAGCGTCAGCATGCCGCCGCAATAGCCGAAGCTCCACCCCCAGCCCGACACGCGGCCTAAAGCCTTGGGCCGTGCGATCTCGGGCAGAAAAGCCGCAATAATGGATTCGCCCACGCAATAACAATAATTCGACAGGGCCAGCACCGTCAGGCCCAGAACAATGTCGCCCGGCCCCGCCAGCCCCAGCAGCAAGGTAGCCAGCACGCAGCCCACGGTGCTGGTGAACAGCAAGCGGCGCTTGGACGCGGTGGCATCGGCGCGCGCGCCCAGAGTGGGCATCGTCAGCATGATCATCAAATACGAAAATGACATGGCAGCGGTAAAGGCCAGCGTTCCCCAAGCCTTTTGCGCGGCCACCACGCTGACGAAATAGCTGCTGAAAACGGTCGTCAGGACCACCGTCGTATAGCCTGAATTGGCGAAATCGTACATCGCCCAAGCCCATACCTCGCGCCGGGCGACTCCCGGATTGACCGCATCGCGGAAGGCGCCCGACCACAGCTTTGTCTTGGGCGCTACGCCGCCGGGTTCGGAGGACGGCGACAAGCTCATAGTTTCAAGGCGGCAATTCCGGCGCGAGCCACTTCAACGTCCTCGGACGACTTGACCCCCGACACCCCCACGGCCCCGACCACATCATTGTTGACCACAATGGGTACGCCGCCCTCAAGCATGGCATCCAGCGGAACGGATAGAAACGCATAGCGCCCCTGATTGATCACCTCTTCATAGCCTTTGGACTCGCGCCGACCCAAGGCCGCCGTACGGGCCTTGGCCGGAGAAATCTGCGCTGAAATAGGCGCTGCGCCATCAAGCCGTACCAACCCCAGCAAATGACCGCCATCGTCAACAACCGAAATCGTGACCGGCCATTGATGATCCTGGGCATGCTTTTGAGCTGCCGTCAAAATGGTTTGAACGTCTTGAACACTGAGTACAGCCTTGGTTTTCATAGCGAGTCTCTATTTCGAATTAGTTTAAAATTATGTTGGGGACGGTCTGTACCACCGTCCGGCTCATAGATTAACCCAAACACAGCCCGGCCAGCGCCGCGAGGCGCGCGCTATTTTTCAGATGAAACAAGTACTGTATGCAGAAAATTGCAACAGTGCTTTACCTTGGGAAAGTGATTAGTTAAACTCGTCCGATTCGCTATCGTAACTGCGCCCATTCCCAGGGCGCTAACTTTTTCAGCCGTTAAAAGCATTGCCTGGTTTTACGCGATGTTAGTAGATTTTATTGAACGATAACGTCTTTAACCGACGCAAAATACACTAAATCCACCTATGCCGCCACATCGACTACCTACACTACTTTCAGCCCAGGCCTTCAAAAAGTTCGGGCATGGCTCTAAATATCTGGTTCTGGCGGCAGTCATCACGTTAGCCGGGTGCGCCACCCACAATGGAAACGGTGACGGCTCCCACGCCACACGCGACAACTACCTGTCGCAGACCAAAGCCGATCCGCTCGGCGCTTATCTGTCCAGCAATCAATTCTCGGGCTATAGCAGCAGCCAGTATCCCAACGCAACACTCAACACCCGAGGCCTGGCCTCGACCGCGCTGAACTTCCTGGGCACCAAATACAAATACGGCGGCGAAACGCCTTACACCGGTTTCGATTGCAGCGGCCTGGTCACTTATGCCGCCGAAAAATCGCTCGGCCTGAAGCTGCCGCGCACCAGCGCCGAAATCGCACGGGAAGGCAAAACGATCAAAAAAAGCGAGCTCAAAAAAGGCGACCTGGTCTTTTTTAACACGCTGGGCCGCCGCTACTCACATGTCGGCATCTATCTGGGCAATAAACAGTTCGTGCACGCGCCGCGCGCCGGCGCTGTCGTCCGGGTCGAAAACATGGATATTTCCTACTGGAAAAAACGTTATAACGGCGCTCGTCGCCTCGACGTCAACAGCCCGGCAGACACATTGGCAATGAAATAATCCGGCTTGGGCTGATCCGGACACGCTTTGCAATAGCCGCTCTGGTCCAGCGCCTGCTTCATGCAGCATACCGAGCGCCGGCAAGCCAGCACCCGTATACCTGAACGCTGCGCTGCCGCCCTGAACGTTTTCATCACGTTATGGCCCAAAAAATCCGTCAGCAAAATCAGCAGCTCCGTGCCTGACGGCAGTTGCAGCGTTTTCTTTTGGTGCGCCGGATCACGGCCGCTGATATGGTGCTTGATGGCAATATTGTGATCCTTCAAAAGATCGGGAATATTACCTAGCCGGTCGGCCCCCACCACCACTGCATTGACTAATCCCGCCATAAGAATGCTCCTCACGTTAAGCAGAGGGTAACGATAATCATTCGTATTAAGCAAGTCAATAACAATAATTCTTATTTACAAAAGTACGTAAACAGGATGTACGGTTCCAGACAGGGGCCGGTTAAACGCTGACCGCTTTCGTCGACTTCTCGACCGCTTCCTGCACCACTTCGCGCGTCAGGTTGGACGCCAGCATTTCCAGCAAAACATAAACGTAATCCCGCAGGAATACCCCGGACTTAATGGCCACCCGGGTAACGTGCGTGCCGAAAAGGTGCCCGGCAGGCAGCCCGACCAGCCCCTTGTCGCGTCGCGGATCGAACGCCATGCCGGCAATAATTCCGATACCCAGCCCCACATCGACATAGGTCTTGATCACGTCGGCGTCGATCGCTTCAAGCACGATATCGGGAATGATGGCGTGCTCGGCGAAGACCTCGTCGATGGTGCAACGGCCGGAAAACTGCCGGTCATACGTCACGATGGGATATTGGGCCAGTTGCTCGAGCGAAAGATTCCTGGCCTCGCTGGACGTCAGCTCGGCCAGCGGATGGTCGGGGCGCACCACCACAATGTGCTCCCATGAATACACCGGCAATGTCGCCAGGCCCACCGTTTGCGCCAGGGTTTCTGTGGCTATGGCCACGTCCGCCTGTTCGTGCAGCACCATCTGCGCCAAATGCGGGGGGTTGCCTTCAGCCAAGGAAACACGCACCTTGGGAAAACGTTCGCAAAAGGCGGGAATAACCTTGGGCAATATGTATCGCGCCTGTGCGTGGGTGCATGCAATGATCAGCCCGCCTTCATCGCGCCGGGCAAATTCGTCACTGACTTTCTTCAGGTTATCGACTTCGCGCATGATGCGGTCAATCACTTGCGCAACCACCACGCCCGGCTTGGTCAAGCCCCTGATCCGCTTGCCGTGGCGCTCGAATATCTTGACTCCCAGCTCATCCTCGAATTCGATAATGGCCTTGGACACGCCCGGCTGCGACGTGAACAGCGTGCGCGCCGCGTCGGTTAAATTAAAATTACGGCGGATGGTCTCTCGCACGAAGCGAAATTGCTGAAGATTCATGGTTAGCCCTTTTCGAAGCAGAAATTATAGGTTATATAACTTCAACAACATATGAAAAAAAGCTATAAGCTTAATTCGGAAGAACGCCCCAAATGATCTTGGGCGGTCCCGCAACTACTCGCCTAAAGCCCTATTCAACGTGTCCGCTTCGTTTTACGCCGTCACCGCCGGGCCTGGATCTTTAGGCGCTTTCACACGCAGCTTGCGCCACATCATGTACATCATGAGCGCCGTGAAAATCGCATGCACCAGCCACACGCCCAAACCGAAATCGAGCTTGCCGTTACCTATCCAGCCGCGCGACAAATTGATCAGGTTCATGTACAGCAAACCCACCAGACCCGCGATCAGGATATCGCCCGACCGGCCAAGACGCGGGTTCACCGCGCCCAGCGGTATGGCCAGCAAGGCCAGATTCAAGGCCGCCAGCGGCAGAGCAATACGCCACATAACCTGCGAGCGGGCATTGTCTGTGTCGTCGCTCAGCAACTGATTGGTGGGACGCGCCTTGATCTTGCGCTCGGCCTGCTCGCGCACCGCATCGACCGAATTGGCCTGGCTTTTGCTTTCAAGACGAATGCCGTAGCGATTAAATTCCGTCATGCGAAACTCGGGTTTTCCGGGCTTTAAGTCGTACCGATGGCCGTCGCTGAGCACCAAAAAGCGATCGCCATTGGACTCATTCTGGATGCGGGCGCTTTGCGCGGTAACCACGCTGAGCCATTCCGGGTCGATGACACGCGCAATGATTTTGCCCAGCTCGTCGCCCTCGTTGGCAGGCTCTTCAGCAAAAAACACGCGCGCGCCCGAATCGGTCTCGATAAACTGGCCCGCCGTCACCTTGGATAAGTCGGAGCGCTGCTCGTAACGGGCCCGATACTCCTCGATTTGCCGATAGGCCCACGGCGAAGCGACCAGCGTCAAGAGCGCAATAATGACGGCCACGGGCACCGCGCAACGCATAACCGGCCCCACCCAGTCTTTCAGGGATAAACCGCTGGCAAACCACACCACCATTTCCGACTCCCTGAAGTTGCGGGTAATGGTGGTGAGCACGGCAATAAACAGCGACACGGACAAAATAATAGGCAAGGCGGTAATACTCGAGAACGCCGCCAGGCCGAACACGACATCAGCGCCGATAGCCCCGTTGGCGGCTTCGCCCAGCAACCGCACAAGCAGTACGCTTAGCCATACCACCAGCAATGTCGAGAAGACGACGCCGGCGTGGCTCATGATTTCGGATACTACGGAACGTTTAAATAGTGACATGAGAGAATATGCGGGATAATCGACAGCATCCTATAGACACTTCCGGGAAACTCGAATGGAATTTAGCACACAGACCACCGCTTCTTTGCATCAAATTAAAACGGGCGCCCTTGCGGTTGGCGTTTTCACCGACGGGCAACTCAGCGCCGCGGCCGACGTTATTGATAATGCCAGCAATGGCGCGCTGCAAAGCGTACTTAAATCAGAATTTCCAGGTAAGCCTAACACCCATTTGGTTCTTAGAAATTTACCCGGCGTGAATGCGACACGGGTTATTTTAGTCGGACTGGGAAAACAAGACAGCTACAACGCCGCGGCCCATGCCCGCGCCGAGCAGGTTTTTGCCAATTATTGCGTCCAGGCCAACCTGACGGAAGGCGTCTCGACGCTGGCCGCCATCGAGTGCGCGGGCTCCAGTTTACGCCAACGCGCCCAAGCTGCGGCGCTGGCGGCGGGCCATGCCACCTATCGCTACGATGCGACACTGGGCAAGGCCAACCGCGACGCGCCCCCCAAGCTTAAAAAAATTATTCTGTCGGTGGCCCGCAACCAGGCCGCGCAAGCTCAGCAAGGCCTCAAGGAAGGCGGCGCCATCGCCAACGGCATGAGCCTGACTCGCCTGCTGGGCGATCTGCCGGGCAATATCTGCACGCCGACCTATCTGGGCAATACGGCCAAACAACTGGCCAAAGAATTTAAAAACCTTAAAGCCGAGGTACTCGAACGCAAGCAAATCGAAGCCCTGAAAATGGGTTCTTTCCTGTCGGTCGCACGCGGCTCCGACGAACCGCCCGCATTTATCGTCCTCAAATACACTCCCGCCGCGAGCAAAGCGCGCAAAAAAACAGACAAGGGTCCGATCGTCCTGGTCGGCAAAGGCATTACCTTTGATTCGGGCGGCATTTCCATCAAGCCAGCGGGCAGCATGGATGAAATGAAGTACGACATGTGCGGCGCGGCCAGCGTCCTGGGCGCCTTGCGCGCGGTAGCCGAACTCGAATTGGACCAGGAAGTCATCGGCGTGATCGCTTCGTGCGAAAACCTGCCCAGCGGGCGCGCCAACAAACCGGGCGACGTCGTCACCAGCATGTCGGGCCAAACCATCGAAGTGCTCAACACCGACGCCGAGGGCCGCCTGGTGCTGTGCGATGCCCTGACCTACGTCGAGCGCTTCAAGCCTGCTGCCGTCATCGACATCGCCACGCTCACGGGCGCCTGCGTCGTTGCCTTGGGTCACGTCAATACCGGTTTGTTCACCCAAGACGATGAACTCGCCGCCGCCTTGCTGCAAGCGGGCAAAGACGCCAACGACACCGCCTGGCGCCTGCCGCTGGAAGATGCCTACCAGGAACAGTTGCGCTCCAACTTCGCCGATATCGCCAATATCGGCGGCCCCCCTGCCGGCTCGGTTACCGCGGCCTGCTTTCTCGCGCGCTTTACCGGCAAGTACACCTGGGCTCACCTGGACATCGCCGGCACGGCATGGCGTAGCGGCAAAGACAAAGGCGCTTCCGGGCGCCCGGTACCGCTGCTGGTGCAATACCTGTTGAATCGGGGCTAAATTAGCCCCATTGGCAAGCCCGGAAAAGCGTGATGCAATCCGGGCTTCATCCCATCTGACAGGAGCAGCTGGCTTAATGGCCCGTATTGATTTTGCCTTTGGCGCCCCCGACCGTTTGCGCATGACTTGCGAAGTCATACGCAAACACTATCTGTCCGGGCGGCGTTTAGTCGTTTACAGTCAGAACGCGCAACTTATGGCGCGCTTTGACCGGCTATTGTGGGGGTTCGACGCGACCGCCTTCATTCCGCACGTCGATGCGAACGACCCTTTAGCGCCCCAAAGCGCCGTCTTGCTCACCACCAGCGCCCCACTGCCGCCCGCCGCCGCAATACAAACGCCCGGTCAAGAGGAAAGTCCACAGCCAGCGCCGGATGCACCGCAGTCCAAACTGCCCTGGCTCGTCAATCTGGATGCGCACTGCCCTCCCAATGCGGAACAATTCGAACGCGTATTGGAAATCGTTTCAAGCCAGGCTGACGACATAGAAAGCGCCCGAGAACGTTGGCGGCAATATAAGGGAGCCGGGCACCAATTGCATGCCCACGATGTCTCGTCGCGAAAACAGTAGCCCCCAAAGCGCCCGCCCGCCTGATTAGCGGAACTGAAACGCGACAATACGCTCTAACAGGCAGATAGTCTTACCAACGAAGCCGCGAGACCGCTTGCATATTCAGCTATTTGTCAGTTAATCTTGAGCATACGTAAATCCGCTTATCGCGTTAAGCTTAAGCGATGCATAACCGTCTATCGACACTAAAGGATTCCACATGAGCGATTTCCGACAAACCAGCCTGCCGGACCGCGGCTACGCTGTCAACGGCGCGGTGGTACGCAACCGCGTCTTGCGTAATACTTACTGGCTATTGGCACTTTCGCTGATACCCACGGTTCTGGGCGCCATGGTCGGCCTCAACACCGGCATCAACAGCGTCATGGGCGCCAGTCCCGGCACCAGCGCCATCGTCTTCCTGATCGGCGCCTTTGGCCTGATGTATTTAATCGAACGCAACAAGAACAGCTCGCTGGGCGTGGCTCTGCTGCTGGCCTTCACCTTCTTCATGGGCATCATGCTGTCGCGCCTTCTGGGCTTCGTACTGGGCATGGGCAATGGCGCGCAACTGATCATGTTCGCCTTCGGCGGCACCTCGGTCGTCTTCGGCGCCATGGCCAGTGTGGCCACGACCAGCAAGCGCGATTTCTCGGGCATGCAGAAGTTCCTGTTCATTGGCGTCGTCATCCTGATCGTGGCGTCGCTGGGCAATATCTTCCTGCAGTTGCCGGCGCTCATGCTGACCATCTCCGTCATGGCCATCGCCATTTTCTCGGCCTTCCTGCTGGTGGATCTGCAGCGGGTCATTAATGGCGGCGAAACCAACTACGTTTCGGCGACCCTGGCCATTTATCTGGACGTCTACAACATCTTCACCAATCTGTTGATGCTGCTCGGCATCTTCGGCGGCAACCGGGAATAAATTTCTCGACTTGGCCGGTGGCACATGGAAAGAGCTCCTTATTGCAGGGAGCTCTTTTTTATTGCTTGATGTTTTGCTTGAGTGATCCTTATCGTCGCTTAAGCTCTTAACACGTGGGGCGGGGGCCGTGTGAAAGGGCTGGGCTTGCGCGGGCGGTCCCTATCGAGACTAAACCGGGCTATTTGCTTCAACCGGGGCGGCCGCAGGACTCGCCGGCCGCCTGTATGGCGTGTCCCTCGTCGGAAAAGCGTAGCTGACTCGCTTGTGGCGGTTGGCGCTGCTGCGCGACCGTGAACCAGCGCTCCCAGGTCGGGTTCTCTGGCTGAGGCCGCCTCCAGTCGAAACGGATCAATGGCACGCGCGCCAGATCTTCCGACGACACGACGCCCAGACGCGGATTTGCCACGGGTGCGAATCGGTCGGTGAACTGCGGCTAAGATCACTTCCAGCCAAGAGCAGCCATTCATGAGCGACGGCTTATGGGCAGCCAGCGCTTTAAAAACCTTGTCCGAATCGTCTGTTTCTATCGTGTTATATTTTTATAATGTATGGGGAGCATGCAACAAGGAGACAGAGCAATGGAACTGAGATTCACGGTGTCAGGGCGGATTGCGAAGCCGGTTCGCGAGGTATTCGAAGCGGTAGCCGATCCCAAGCAGCTTTCCAGCTATTTCACGACCGGGGGAGCAAAGGGCCGACTGGAGACCGGAGCGGTTGTCACATGGGATTTCCATGATTTTCCCGGCGAGTTTCCTGTCAAGGTCGTCAAGGTGGAACAGGACAAGGAAATCGTTCTGCTTTGGGAGGCGAGTGAGGGCGTACCTGAGGAAATGGGACTCGATCTCAGTGAAATTCAGGGCGCCGGCTACAACACGGAAGTGCGTATTGCCTTTACCGGGCTGGATGATGGCGGCACGATGGTCAGCATCACCGAAAGCGGCTGGCGAGAAACAGCCGCCGGGCTGCGCGCATCATATGGCAATTGCGCTGGCTGGATGCAAATGCTGGCCTGCATGAAAGCTTATCTTGAATACGGAATCATCTTGCGCGAAGGATTCTTCAACGCCAAGCCCCTTCCAGCAGGATGAGTTGGAAGAATCCCGGAGATCAAACCGCACTAACCACCAAAAGGTCTAATAGCAGCGACTTTGGCTAACCAACAGAAAGGCAGTGGCGTCGATCAAACTCCCGTGATACGCCGCCGCTCTTGCCTGCTGAAGCAGGCATTCATTCCGGCAATGAACGCCACCATCACGGATCGGTTTTTCGACGCTACCCGATTACACCAAGAATTCGACTGCCCGGATCCCCTCAAGCGGGCATTTCTTGTGGCTTTTTATCACTTGGCACCAGCCACTTGGCCATTCGTTGTAAATTCCGGGCGGTCGCCGCCAGCAAGAACTCGTCTTGGGTCCCCGAGAGGCCTCGTGGGCGCAAAAAAGCGGTCAATGCCGCGCAACAAATGCATCCGGGGCACGTGATCATCCAGGTTGAAGGAATAAAAGAGCCTGCCCTGCGCGCCCGTTTGTTAACCCATCATCGCAGTGCCCTCCCGTTTATCGACTAAACGTTAGAAAATCCAAAACGCATGCATATCGGGGAGTTTTTCAACACAATAAGCCAAGAGCGGCCCTTCACAGATGGCGTCCCGCGAGAACTTACCCAGGGTTAAATCACTGTGGCGTGCGCCGCTTCGAGGTTAAGTTCGATCTCGACCAAGTGAGACGTTACAATTGGCCTCGCTCGATTTTCCTCAGTTGATGTATCGATAACTACAGCGCAGGATTCCTCTTCCCCTCTCAACGTCCATATTATGGTTGCAACCACTCTCGTCGCCATGCTGTGTGCACACTTGTTGTGCTTTTCGGGCATGTTTTTACTTATTAGTCGACGCCTGCCTGGCGACAGGATGGGGATGGATTTTTTTGCCGTAGGCAACCTCCTGCTGGCGGCGGCCTATATCCTGCAACTGGTCGAAGGGGGCCCCGCCTGGAGTGTGATGAGCGTAGTCAACCACACCCTCACGCTCGCTGCCCCAATCGCCTACTGGCTCGGCGCCATGCGTTTTTTTGGGCGTCGGGTTCGATTATGGAGTTCGTTGATTTTATTTTCCGTGACCTATGGCATTGCTCAGTTGTTGGTGCAGTGGAGCGCTGGACCCGCCGCACGCTACGCAATGCTTGCGGCGATGGCGTCCATGCTTTTCTTTGCAATGACAATAACCGTGATCTATGGTGTGCGCACTTTTGCAAAAGACTTGTATGGAGAGATGATTTTTTTTGCGCTTCTGATTAGTGGGATCTGTGTTCTCAACGCACTAAAATTTCTGAAAATTGTCGATGATGGCTTGGATGCGCTGCACATGGATAGTCGCTTTCAAATGATCTTCTACATCTACATGTCAACCCTGGCTACCATGGTGCCGCCCTCTATTGTCTGACAGATAATCTGCGCAATATGGCGGCGCGTGATCCCATGACAGACCTGCTCAATCGCAGAGGACTTTTGGAAGCGCTACAACTATATTTTAAAGCTCGGAGTGCCGCGCCTGCTTACCTGCTGCTGATAGATGTGGACCATTTCAAGCGAATCAACGATACCTATGGCCACCAAGCCGGGGATGCAGTTATATGCCATATTGCTGATTTACTTCGCTCCACAGTGCGTCATGGCGACTTGGCAGGTCGTATTGGCGGTGAAGAGTTTGTAGCCATCTGCTTTGAAACTGACGGTGAGGGTGTCATGCATCTGGCAGAGCGTCTGCGTGCTAGCGTTGAAAGCCAAGCGACCAAAGTTGCTGGTTCTGGTCATCTGCTGCACTGCACGGTCACCATTGGGATTTCACCACATTTCTATGGTGCGCATGGCCTAGAGGATGCTCTTCGACAAGCCGATTCCGCTCTCTACAAGGGAAAAGCGGCTGGACGTAATCGGATCGAATCAGCCAACGTCTCTCACAGTATTTCAGCTAAGAATATTAAACCAGCAATAGCGAATCTATAGTAATCGTAGATTGATATCATTTAACCTCTCATCTTTAGATGAATCCACCAGGCGGGTGGAGCTATGGCCCAGCCCACTGCGATCATTGAATCTACAGGTGTGGAGGGTTGCAATGGGTCGAGTTCGCTCGCTCCCGCCCTGGCTACAATCGGCCATGGACAGACATTTCTTGCCCAGTACGGAAGTTATACGCATAACTTTAAATTGCTGTTTTACGAGGAGTCGATGGAAATTAGACGGTTCAGAACTGGGGACGAGAGCGCGTTGTTTCAGGTCTTTCTATCGGCTGTGCATGACATCGCATCACGTGACTACACAACTGCGCAAATAGAGGCTTGGGCACAGGCAGACCGTGCCCCGGAAGTATGGGCTAGCCGCATGAGGGAATTACGGCCATTTATCGCTGAAGCCGAAGGTGAAATTGCCGGCTACGCTGACATTCAGCCCAATGGATACATCGATCATTTCTTTGTGTCGGGGGCCTATTCGCGACAAGGCGTCGGCACCTTGCTAATGAGTCGCATCCATGACGAAGCCGAGCTACTGGGGATTAGCGAACTCACGGCGGAGGTGAGCAAGACGGCTGAACCATTCTTTTTACGCCACGGTTTTCAAGTGGTGCAGCGAGGATTTCCTATTCGGCAAGGTGTAATACTGCAAAATGCACTGATGCGAAAAGACTTACATCACAAGACATGACTCACTGTCGTCATGAGCACACAGTTACACCAGGCTAGGAAGACGGTCGATTGATATTCAGTTGTCCCAGCTCCAACAACCACTTCGCAGCCGTGGCGATGGCGGCGTGTTAAAAACGAACCCCACAGTTCAAGCGAAAATCAAATTTTTCGTACTCGAAAACAACTTAAAGCCATCGTCTCAAAACACGAGCCCCGCAGCAAACTACCCACGCTGACCGCGCACTTCCCTCACCCACGCCAGCAACCCCTCGGCCACAATCA